>Ga0105046_10001630_pt1 | contig 34704 bp, 30 predicted proteins | sample MAT03_FD_78385 | JGI IMG/M metagenome (GOLD analysis project Ga0105046, IMG submission 78385) | Freshwater microbial communities from Lake Fryxell liftoff mats and glacier meltwater in Antarctica - MAT-03 (megahit assembly) | ecosystem: Environmental > Aquatic > Freshwater > Ice > Liftoff... | reverse complement strand
GCAGCGGCCCGCGGCTGCGTACCGCCATCGTCACCGCCCGCAGTTTCCCAGCCGACCGTCGGGTGGTCGCCACCCTGCGCGCCTGGGGCGTACGCGTCGACGAGGCTTACTTCCTCGGCGAGGCGCCTAAAGAACCGGTATTGGCGCGCTTCCGCCCACACATCTTCTTCGATGACAAGCGTGGCAACGCCGACCGCGCCAGCAGCATCGCACCTGCGGTGCATGTGCCGTTTGGGGTCGCGAACGCGGTTGGCTGAACTGCCACCATCCTGCTTCACCAAGGCTTCACCGCCCATACCATCCTGGCTTCCATGTCTGACGCATTCGCTTCCCTCGCCACCGCCGACCAGCTCTCGCGCATCAACACCATCCTGTCTGCCCCGGCCGAGTGCGCGGTCGTGCGGCTGAAGCTGCACGACTACGACCAGTCCATCGAGCTCTATTTCGCCCCGACCACGCCAGTGACCTGGGTGCCTAGCGATGTGCAGCTGAAGGCGGTATGCACCCTCGGCTTTGCCAACACCTACTGCGACTTCGCCGATGACACCGAGTTCGTCGGCTGCTGGCGCATGCGCATCGTCGATGGCAAAAAACATGGCGAGTACTGGGTGATGAGTCCACGCCGCGAGCGGGTCGGTTACCCGCGCTACAACGGCTAGACCGCATGGACGCACTCGACCGCCTGTGCCTGCGCATCGCGCGCCAGCGTCGGATCGAACGCGTCCTTGGCCGGGTCCTGCCGTGGGCCGGGATCAGCGGCCTCGCCGGAGCTACCGCCCTTGCGGTCATACGTCTCGCCGTTCCCGACGCTGGCTGGCTGGCGACTGGCGTGACTGCAGCTGCCGCGCTGGCTCCCCTGGTCGTCCTGCCCATGGCGCTGCGTACCCGCGATCCGGCTTGGCTGATCGCCGGGCACGCCGACCGCCTGTCTGGCAGCGCAGGCCTGGCCATGGCTCTCGCCACCCAGCCCGGACGTGACCCGCACTGGATGGCTACTATCGAGGCTCGCCTGCGCGGGGCGCGCCTGCCCTCCCTACGCCTACCCCATGTTGGCAGCGCTGTGTTTGCCGCTGCACTACTGGCCGGAGCCTGGTTCCTGCCGCAAACCACCGCGCCTCCTGCGGCCCCGCCAATCGCCAGCGGACCGCTTGCCAACGTCATCCGGACCCTGGCAACCATCGCCGATCAGCGATTGGCCGCTCCAGAGGCCATAGCGGCATTCGCCGAACGGCTCGCCGCCGTGCGCCAGGCGCTGGGCGAACACGGGCTCGACCAGCAGACTTGGGCCGCCCTTGATGCGCTTGATCGCGACCTGAGCGCCAGTCAGGCCCTAGCTGCGGACAAGCTTGCCGACGCCCTGGCGAAGGCCGAACATCTCGCTGGACTCGATGCCGGTGGCGAACTAGCTCAGCACGCCGCCGCCGATCTTGCCGCCGCCCTCGCCGATCTCGAACGCCAAGCGCCTGGTCTGGCCGCCAAACTGCCCGCTGGAGTCGAGGGCGAAGCCCTGCTGCGGCTCGCCCAGCAGGCGATGGCCGGCGGAGAACTCACTGAAGCCCAACGCCAAGCCTTGCAACGGTGGGGGCTGGATCCGGCCAAGGCACCCCCAGGCGGCGGCGGTCCCGGCGACGCTGAAGCGGCCCGGCGTCTAGCCGACCGGCTTGCCGGCGAGCTGGCTGCGCGCGCAGGTATGGCTGGTGGTGAAGGCCAAGGCCTGCCTGGACAAGGCGGACCCGGCCCGGGTGGTGGCCATCCTGAACTGACCTGGGGAGACATCGAGCGCATCAGCGGTGGGTTCCGCGACCGCCTCGAAGGCGGTACTCCGAACAACCCGCAGACTGGTGCCGCGGTCGGTAGTCAGTTGCGTGCCCCGCGGCAAGACGAGCAGCGCGATGATCCGGGCGAGCGGGCCGCGACTGTCGAGCAGGCCGCGACCAGCGCCGACGCCAGGCGCGCGACCGTCGCCCCCAGACATCGCGCCGCCGTTGCCGCCTACTTCGACGCCCCCCAGCCGCCCGGAAGCCCACGCCCATGACCTGCGATATCCTGCTGCTGTCAGTTTCCGCCGGAGCCGGCCATGTCCGCGCTGCCGAAGCCATACGAGCCTCGGCCGCCATCACCCATCCGGGTCTGGTGGTCCAGCACCTCGACGTGATGGAGGTCGTACCACGGCTGTTCAAGCGCCTCTACGCCGATAGCTACCTCAAGCTGATCAACCGGCATCCCGCGTTCTGGGGCTACCTCTACCACGCCAGTGACCGCTCAAAGCCCGACGGCGCGCTGACCCGTCTGCGTGAAGCGCTGGAGCGCATCAACACGCGCAAGCTGCTCGAACGCATCCGGGATGCAGCTCCGAAGGTCATCATCTGCACCCACTTCCTGCCCGCCCAGCTGATCGCCCGGCTACGTCGGCTCGGCCAGTTCGATACCCCGACCTGGGTCGTAGTCACCGATTTCGATGTCCATCTGCTGTGGGTCCGTGAAGGCCTCAGCGGCTATTGCGTCGCCTCCGAAGAGGTTGCTTGGCGGTTGCGCGAACGCGGCATCGGCGACACCCCGGTACATGTCACCGGCATCCCGATCGACCCGGCATTCAGTCAACCGCCGCAACGGGACGCTTGTGCCCGTGAACTGGGTCTCGACCCAGCCCGGCGCATCATCCTGCTGATGAGCGGTGGACACGGCGTCGGCAATCTCGAACAGATTGCCGAGCGCATCCTGAGTATCCCGGGCGATCACCAGATCCTTGCCATGGCTGGCCGCAACGCCGAGCTGCTGACCCGCCTAGAAGGCCTTGCCGGCCAGCATCCTGGACGACTGGTCGCGGTCGGCTTCACCACCACGCCTGAACGGTTGATGGCCTGCGCCGATGTCGCGATCGGCAAGCCGGGTGGCCTGTCGACCAGCGAATGCCTCGCCCTCGGCCTGCCGATGGTGATCGTCTCGCCGATCCCCGGCCAGGAGGAGCGCAACAGCGACCATCTGCTGGAGCATGGTGCCGCTCTGAAGGCGCACGACGCCGCCGGGCTTGAACACCGGGTCCGCCGACTGCTTGCCGAGCCCGACCTGCTGCCTCGCCTTGCTGCCGGTGCACGCGCCAGCGGCAAACCGCGAGCGGCCGCAGATGTACTCGCCACTGCATTAGCCTGAACATGGACCTTGCCCAGCTCGTGCCGCTGGCTGGCCTGGTTGCCACCACCAGCGTACTGGCATTCGTCTTTGCCAAGGTCGAGATCCAGATCGAGGGATCCGACGGCTGGGCAGCCAACTTGCCGACCTGGCGGATTGAAAAGCATTGGTTACTCGACGTATTCTTCGGTGGCCGGCCCCTGACTGGTTATCACGCCTGGTGCCTACCGTTCGTACTCGGCGTGTTCCATCTGCCCGCAGCAATGCTGTGGACCTGGAGCTGGCCGTTGGAGGCCCGAGCGATGGCATCCTTCATGATCTTCTGGATCGTCGAAGACCTGTTGTGGTTCCTACTCAACCCGGCCTGGGGCTGGCGGCGATTCAACCGTCAAGAGGTCCGCTGGCACAAGCACTGGCTACTGGGACTGCCAACGGACTACTGGACGTTCGCCATGGTTGCCGGCATCCTGCTGTGGTTGGGGTACCGTTGATCGCCTATCTCCTGGAACGTCCATGACCACTTTGCTGACTCCTGCCGACATCGACCGCCACCGCGCCACCGCCACCGCCGTGCTTGCCGGACTCGACGCCGCCATCCTCGGCCAAGCCGATCTAACCCGGCTGACGGTCACCGCCATGCTGGCAGGTGGCCATGTGCTGCTCGAAGGTCTGCCAGGTCTGGGCAAGACCGAGCTGATCAAGGCGCTGTCGGCGCTCGCTGGTCTCGCCCACAAACGCATCCAGTTTACCCCCGACCTGCTGCCCAGCGACATCACCGGCACCTTGGTGCTGCAGGAAGGCCCTGAAGGCCGCCAGCTAACGTTCCGTCAGGGACCGGTGTTCACCCAGCTGCTGCTCGCCGACGAGATCAACCGCGCCAGCCCCAAGACTCAGTCTGCACTGCTGCAGGCCATGCAGGAGGGTGAGGTCACCGTCTTCGACACCACCCACCGGCTGCCACGGCCCTTCTTCGTCCTAGCGACCCAGAATCCGATCGAGCTCGACGGCACCTACCCCCTACCTGAAGCCCAGCTCGACCGCTTTGCAGTCAAACTCACGGTCACCGGGGTCGGTGACGAGGTCCTGACGCGTATCGTCCTCGAACGACCGGATGGCCGTCCACCAACTCCGAAGACTGTCGCCGACGAAGCCTCGCTGGCGGCTGCCATCGACGCCGCCCGCCGCATTGCCGTGCCCGAGGCGGTCGCGCGCTATGTCGCCCGTCTGGTCAACGCCACCCGACCCGAGCTGCCCGGAGCCAGCGACACGGTGCGCACCTCGATCCGCTGGGGTGCCAGCCCGCGTGCCGCCCTCGCCCTGGCCGGTTGTGCCCGTGCTGCAGCCCTGCTCGCTGGCCGACCATCGGTTGGATTTGCCGACGTAAAGGCCCTGGCCGTGCCCGTGCTGGCTCATCGCATCATCCTGTCCTCCGAAGCCGGACTGTCCGGCCAGACGGCTCGCAGCGTGGTCGAATCAATCCTCGCCGCGGTACCGGAGCTGGCGTGAACGCTGGCAGAATCTGCCTGCTTGTCGCCGTGTGCTGCCTCGCCTGGAGCGGAGAGGTACGCGTCGATGCCTCGTGCGTGTGGGAGGACAAGGACGGTTACACCCCGGTCCAAGTCCGCATAGAGGCGCTGATCGCACCGGTCGACGTGCGCCTTGAAGTCCAGCTCGGGGAATCGCGGGCAACTGCCAGCGTGCGGGTCGAACCGGGGCGAACCACCAGCACCACCGTGCTGCTACCATGCAATCCGGGATACGGCTCGCCGGTGCTGCGCTGGCGATCCGACAATGAACGGGGCGAGGAAGGTGTCCCAGTCACCATCGAGCATCTCGCCATCGATCTCGTTGCCCTCGACCCCAGCGAACAGCTGCCAGTACCAGCCCTGAAGAAGCTGATCGAGGAGAAGGTCACCGAGTCCCACAGCAGTGGGCGCAGCTATCGCTCCAGCGGCGGTGAACGCGTGCGCCGCATTGCCGGCGATGCGCTGCCCGACCGCTGGCAGGGTTGGCCAGCGTGGATGACCCTGGTCACCACCCCCAACGGCGAAGTTGGCCTGAATCAGGCCCAGCGTGAGGCTATCGCCACCTGGACGCGCCTCGGCGGAGCTCTGTTTGTCAGCGACGCCGCCAGTGAGCCCGCCTGGCGCAAGCTCGGCGCCATCGTCACTGTCCTCGACCCTGGGACGGCAGACCAGCCTGCCCTGATCACCCGCCTGACCAGTGTACGGACTGCCGACGGCCGACCCGTCAACCATCCGGTCCCAGGTACCTCCGAACTGCCGACCGGCTGGTTCCTTACCCTGGCGATTACCTTCGCGGTGGTCGCAGGGCCACTCAACCTGTGGTGGACGATCCGCCGCAGGCAGCCGTGGCTGCTGCTGATCACCACCCCGCTGATCAGCCTGGGCACCTGCGCGCTGCTGATCGTCATCGCACTCGCCTCAGACGGCATCGGCAAACAGCGCTCGGCGATGCAGATCGCGCTGATCGACCTAGAGGCCCAACGCACCAGCGTGTTTCATGGGATCACCTGGTTCTGCGGCATTGCGCCCGGACCATTCGCCCTCGACCGCGAAGACCGTCTGCAACCCATGGACGAGGCGGACTACGACAATCGATGGCGACGTGACCGGCCCGCGCTGGAACTCGACTGGCGTCAGGGTCAGAGCGCCTTGGGCAGCTGGATCCCGGCCCGGGTGAACCGCCAGTTGGCCTGCACCCAGGCCCGTCCTGAACGCCGGCGGATCAGCATCGTGCGCAGCGCTGGTGGCTGGCAGGTCGGCAACGGGTTGGATGTCGAGATCCGCGAACTGCATTGGATCGACAGCGCCGGGCTCGGCTGGCAGGCGACTGGACTTGCTCCCGGAGCCGAACAGGACCTGATCCCCTCGCAGCGCGCTGCGCCGACTCCGGATGTCCGCCGCCTTGGTCTGGATGCCCGCCTGGCCCTGAACGGCGCAGGCCGGATCGCCGGATCGTGGGTGGCACGGTTAGCTCAACCGTTGCATCCGGTGCCCGGGCCAACCGCTCAGGATCGTGAACCGATCGAAGCCTGGGCAATCGGGACACTCATGCCTGCGGCCGCTTCGCCAGGAGCATTTTGATGCCACTTGTCGAGGTTCGCCATCTCCATCGCCATTTCGGCTGGGGTCCGCAGCGCGTCGACGCGGTGGTCGATGTGTCGTTCGCCTTCGAATCCGGTTCCATCATGGGCTTCATAGGCCCTAATGGTGCGGGCAAGTCGACGACCATGCGCGTTCTGGCAACCCTCGATCTGCCCAACGCCGGCGACTGCCTGGTCGACGGACTGTCGACCGTCGATGACGCCGATCGCGTCCGCCGCACCATCGGCTTCATGCCGGATCATTTCGAGCCCTTCCCAGACGCGACGGTGGCCGAGTACGTCGACTTCTTCGGCCGAGCCTATGGCCTTACCGGTGCAGCCCGCAGCCGTGCGGTCGACAGCGTGATGGGTTTCTGCCAACTGGACGGCATCGCCAGCAAACCCGCCACCAGCCTGAGCAAGGGCATGAAGCAACGGCTGTCGCTCGCCCGCTGTCTAGTCCACGATCCCAAGGTGCTGATCCTGGACGAACCCAGTGCCGGCCTTGATCCGCGTGCCCGCATCGAATTCCGCGACCTTCTCCGCGCGCTTGCCCGCCAGGGCAAGGCCGTGCTGATTAGCTCACACATCCTCGCCGAGCTGGAAGAGCTGTGCACCTCGGTGGCGATCATTGAACGCGGCCGTTTGGTAGCAGCCGGCACTGTCGCCCAAGTGCGCGGCGCAGCCATGGCGGCGCGTGAATCAGCCGGGCCGGACGACACCCTGCCTGCCACCATTGAGATCGCCCTGTCCGCCGAGCACCCGCGCTTCCGCGAAATACTCGCGGAACGTCCAGGCGTTACCGACGTCCAGGTCAGCGGACGCTTCGCCACCCTCTCCGCCGGGGGCGGTGACAGCGATCATGCCGCCGTGCTGAAGACCCTAGTCGAAGCTGGCCTGCCGGTCGCCCGTTTCGCTGCCCGTGGACGCAATCTCGAGGACGCGTTCCTGCACCTCACCAAGGGTCAGGTGCAGTAGGCCAGGCTCAGTGAGTGGCCGGCCTGGTTGCTGACCGTATCGCCGCTGGCCGAGGCCCGATCCCATCTATGGTCATATCATGGCCATCACCGACGTGTTTGCCGGCAAGCGCACCCTGGCCGATCGCGAGGCCCTGGGTCGAGCCATCGTCCAGCTGTGGACGACGATCTCGCATGGCTTCCGCGAGGACGAACGCAGCGTCGAGGGGGCGCAGTTCCTCGAACACACCGCTGGCTTGGCGACAGAATTGACCGCCCTGCCAGCCGGTCAACTGCCCGACCTGTCGCTGCAACGACGCCTGCTTGAGGCGCTGGTCCCGGTGGCCGGCGAGCGCACGCGCGACCTGCATGCCCGGATCGACGATCTCGACGCGACCATCCGCACCCGCGATCGCGACCTGCAGATCCAGCAGCTGGCCGGCTCGTGGATGACTGACGAGATGTCCCGCTCTCGCGGCGTGCTCATGCAGGCTCTGCAGGGACGCGAAGTCGTGGTGCCTGCGCATGGTCCCGATGGCACCGGCCCCCTCCTGTCAGAGTTACTTGCCCTGGTCCTGAACATCGCCGCACCGCCGCCACCGCCGGTTGCCAGCCTTGGCAGGCGTACCGAAAATCGGGAGGCGGAGGCGGTCAAACCGAAGGAGCCGGCAGCCCATCCGGTCGGCGAACGCGCCATCATCGCCCAGGTCCTGCGCGAGGTTCTCGACGGTACCGCGCAGGCTCCACGGCTGGCTCGGGCCTTGGAAGACCAGGAATTAGCCAGGCGGCTCGCCGACCTGTTCCACGAACACCAGAGCTACCAGGCCATCCTCCAGCGCCTTGGAATCCTCCAGACCTAAGGTCAGGTTCCGGCGTCAGATGCCGCGACGGATCTGCGAGCCCTGGAAGCGCAGCTCGAAACGATAGCGCGGTTTTTTGGTGCAGATGATGTAGTGGGTCACCGGATCGATGCGGCTGGGGACCTCGCGGCTCTCGACCGTCGCAGTGGTGCGGTAGCCGCGCTCGTTGAGGACGTCGACCAGCATGGCCATAGTCCGCGGGTCGGCGAATAATTCATTGTCGCTGGTGATCTTGGCCAGACCGGTCATGGCATGGAGCAGGATGACCGGAACAAAGTCACGATCGATGACCGAAACGACCCGGTGGAACAGCTCATCCTGGTCGCGCTGGTATCCCTCAAGGCGTTCGACGAGATGCTGGCGAGCGGCGACCACGATCTCACTGGCGAGCGGGATGTGATGGATGGCGTCGAAGGTCTCGTCATCCAGTTCAAGCGAGCTCTGGTATTGAAACTCGCTGATGATCGCGCGTTCGACCGAGGCCAGATCGCCCTGCGCGTTGATGACGTGGAAGTGGAAATGCTGTTTCAGGCTCTGCAGCACGGCATAGGTCTGCTCCATGAACACCCGGTAGCGCTTGCGGCAGGCATCCTCGGCCATGTCGGTGGCGCGCTCCTCCTGCAGCTGCCCCTCGCCCGTCTCGCGCACCCGCTGGTTGGCGGCGATGATCGATCTGCCACGTTTCAGCTGGCGCTCGACCGACTCCTTTTCTTCCACGTACAGCACCACGATCTGGAAGATTGGCTTGGGAAAGCAGGCCCCCAGCGGGCCATGGCGATGCTGGGCACGCAGATCGAGCATGCGCTGGTAGAGCAGTTTCACGCATTCGACCTGCACGCGGGTGCGTGGGAAGCCGTCGACGATCACCCCGGTGGCATGTAGCGGATCAAGCAGCCGTTCGAACAATAGCCGCACGACATCAGCATCGCCAACCAGGTTGCCGGCATCCTTCAAACGCTTCATTTCGGGCGAGGTCAGCAGATCGCTGGTGACGATCGGGGGAACTGAGATGCCTCGTTCCCGCAGGATGAACGGGGTGTTGGTGCCTTTGCCTGCGCCAGGTGCGCCGCCTAGCCAAATGATCTCGCGGGGCAGGCGGGCCTCGCCGCGTTCGACGCGGTCGTGAATGGCCGACCAGGCGATGCGGAAGATGGTCGAGGCCTGTTCGTAGACGGCGTCGACGGCGTGGTGATCGTGCGGTTTGTTGAGCGGCGGGGCGGGCAGGGCCATGCCCGGCATCGTGGGGGAAATGCGCACGGCACCAGTGGCTTGCCGAGCCCGACCAACGCTCCCTCTAGGAGCGAGTGGTGCCCCGTTCGATGATGGTCAGGGCCAGACGGGCGCTGGCAACCGGAGTGGCGGGCTCGACCGCTAAACGGCGGATCGCGTTCAACGCCCAGTCGCCAAACTCCGGTAGCGGCTGTCGCACGGTGGTCAGGCCAAAGACGTCCATCAGCGGCTGATCATCATAGCCGATGACCTGGACATCCTGGGGTACCCGACGCTTGCGCTGCCGGGCTTCCTCTACCACCCCGATAGCCGGGATGTCGTTCACGCAGACGACCCCGTCGATGCGTTTGTCGCGGGCCAGCAGCCGGACGAAGGCCGCGCGACCCTCGGCGACGGTCATCGCAGTGGCGATTTCAATGTGGGCATCCGGTCCGGCCACGGCACGGAAACCCTCTTCACGATCGCGGTAGGCATGTGCATCAAGTGGCCCACCGACATAGCCGATGCGCTTGCAGCCCCGCTCGCGGAGGAAGCGGTACTGCATGCGAGGACCCTCCCGATTGTCGACCGAGACCGAAGGAAAGCCCTCCTGGGCCAGATCGACGAAAATCGTCGGCATGTTCAGGCTGCGCAACTGGGTCATGCGTTCGGAACCGATACGCATCGAACACAACATGAGCAGTTCGCAGGCACGCTCGGCGAGGATGCGGTCGAGCAGCCGGTTCTTCATCTCCCGGTCGGGAACGTCATAGATAGCCAGATCGATGCCGGCCGCTGCCAGGCCACCGGCCAGCGGACTGGTCACCGCGTGGTAGAAATTGGCGCTGAACAGCGGCATCAGGGCGGCGAGACGGGGGCGTTCCGCCCCACGCGCAGCCAGGCGGCGGGCTGCCCTGCTTGGACGCCAGCCGAGTTCCTCGACCGCACGGCGCACGGCCAGCCGGGTTGGCTCGGCAACCCGGCTGCTGCCATTCAAGACACGGCTGACCGTCGCGATGCCGACATGGGCACGACGGGCAATGTCATAGATCGTGGCCTTGCCATCCGCGGTCATGGAAGCGCTTTCTAGCCCACCCACACGCCATTGCCACCGCCCGATCCTATCCGAAGCGTGTGCGCGACATCCGTAGCGTGTGCATCGATGGCGGCGCAGGCGCAGCTTGGCCGCAGCCGAGCACGCATCTACGGACGCCGTGCCCGCGATCGGCGAACGTCAGTGAGCCGGGCGTAGCGGGGGTTCCGGGGGCGGCCATCTGTCCGTATCACAAGGTTGTGCGTGGTTGGCGGCGCAGGCGCAGGCTTGGCCGTAGCCGAGCACGCCTCTACGGACGCCGTGCCCGCGATCGGCGAACGTCAGTGAGCCGGGCTTAGCGGGGGCTCCGGGGGCGGCAGCCTCCGGCGGGGACGTGGGGCAGAGCCCCGCGAACAAACAGCTAGATGGTAACGCCCAGGTCGCCCATGACGGCGCGCTGGAGCGCCCACATCTCGTCACGATCGCTATCGTCGATGTCGTCGTAGCCCAATAAATGAAGCGTTCCGTGAAGAACGTAGAGGGCGAGTTCCTCGTCGATCGGTCGGCCACGCTGCGCCGCAACGCGACGTGCGACATCGAGGCCAATGGCAAGATCGCCCAGTCGGGTCAGTCCCAAAGACGGGTCTGGCGATCCATCAGGGAAACTCATCACGTCAGTGGGCGTGGCATCAGCGAAATGCGTATCATGCAGCTTGGCACTCTCTGCATCATCGACGACGAGCACGCACAGGCTGCGCTGGCGCAGTTTATCGCGCTTGAGCGCCAGCTCGACCGCACGTTCAGCCAGGCTGCGCGCAGCGACGGACACCTCCAGGCCGCTCCATTCGACATGGCAGCGTGGACGACCCGATACCGTCCTGGCTGGTCGGGCCGCCTTGCTCATGCAAAGTCCAGCAACTGGTGTCCTGGGTTTTGGCGCAGGCAGTATTGGCGGTCCCATTCGCTGGGGAAAAGCACCACGATGCGGCCACGTGCATCCTTGGCGACTTGGGAACCAGGCGTCGGTGTGAAGGTCGCGATGTCCCCCTGCAACCAGCCGCTGCACGCATACGGCAGGGCCGACAGGCTGGTTTCGACATTCCACTCGTCCTTCAGCCGGTATTGCAGCACTTCGAACTGCAGTCGGCCGACCGCAGCGATGAACGGGTTGGCGATCGGGTTGTCGTAGCTGCGCAGCACCTGCACAGCGCCCTCGCCAGCCAGGGTCTCCATGCCCTTGTCGAAGCCCTTGCGCTTGGTCAGGTCGGACGGCTCGATGCGGGCGAAGTGCTCGGGCGGAAACTGCGGAAGTGGCTGATGTTCGAAGCCGGCCTTGACCGCCAGGGTGTCGCCGATCGCGAAACCCGCATTGATCAGGCCGACCACGTCCCCGGGGAAGGCCTCGTCGAGGGTATTCCGGTCGCGGGCCACCAGGGTTTGGGGACGTGATAGGCGGACTTCCCGTATCACCTGACCACCACGCACATGCTTGACCACCAGGTCGCGCTCGAACCGGCCGCTGCAGATGCGGATGAACGCCATCTGGTCGCGGTGTTTGGGGTTCATGTTGGCCTGGATCTTGAACACGTAGGCCGAGAACGGTGCCGCCACCGGGTCGAGCGATTCGCTACCCTCGGTAGTCAGCACCTCGCGCGAACTGGGCGGCGGGGCCAATTCGACAAACGCGTCGAAGAACGGCTCGATGCCGAAGTTGGTCAGCGCCGAGCCGAAGAACACCGGCGTCACCCGGCTGCCCAGGAACGCTTCCACGGTGAAGGGATTGCCGGCGATTTCCAGCATTTCGAGATCCTCAGCGAGCTGCTTGCGTTGCTCGGCTGGGATCGCTTCTTCGGCCTCGGCCGAGGCCAGCGGGATGACGCGCATGGCGGCGCGCTGGGCACCACCGATCGAGGTCTTCTGGAACAGGGCCAGTTCGCGGGTGCGAAGGTCAGCAACGCCGATGAATTCGCGGCCGCTGCCAATTGGCCAGTTGATCGCGCTGGCCTGGATACCGAGCACCTCCTCGACCTCGGCCATCAGTTCGAGCGGGCTGCGCGAGGGCAGGTCGAGCTTGTTGATGAAGGTCAGCACGGGGATGCCACGCAACTTGCACACCGCGAACAGCTTGCGGGTCTGGGTCTCGACGCCCTTGGCGGCATCCAGGACCATGATCGCGCAGTCGGCAGCAGTAAGAGTGCGGTAGGTGTCGGCCGAGAAATCCTGGTGCCCAGGCGTATCGAGGACGTTGATGACATGGCCGCGGTATTCAAACTGCATCGCCGACGAGGTGATCGAGATGCCGCGTTCCTGCTCCATCGACATCCAGTCGGAAGTCGCCAGCTTGCCACCCTTGCGGTTCTTGACCATGCCAGCGGTGCGCAGCAGCCCGGAATACAGCAGCAGCTTCTCGGTCAGGGTAGTCTTACCTGCGTCCGGGTGGCTGATGATCGCAAAAGTACGCCTGCGGGCGGTTTCACGGGCGAGGATGGCGTCGAGGGCTGGTTCCATAAAGCGTTACGCCCCGCGGGGCGCGGGGCGTAACGTGTCGGACATGTCAGCCGAGTCGAGCGATCACTCGGCGAGGGTCGCCGGTTGGCCGTCGACCTGCTCGGACTTCGGCTTCTCTTCACGGATGCCCGACAGGCTGGCCTTGAGCTCGTCGAGCGACTTGTCGAATTCGGTCTTCCTGCCCATCGGGATGATCCGCGGGGTGATGAAGATGGTCAGGTTGCGCTTCTCGACGGTCTGACGCTCTTTGCGGAAGAAGAAGCCCAGCACCGGCAGGCTGCCAAGGCCCGGCACGTGGCCGTTCTGCTTCTGGTCCTTGTCCTTGAGCAGGCCGCCGATCACCGCCGTACGTCCGTCGGCCACCATGATGGTGTTTTCGACGCTGGTGGTGTTCTTGTTCGGCAGTTCGATCGAAGCCGCATTCAAGCCTTCACCTGAGGTGTAGCGGCGTAATTCGGCCTCATCGTTGGTGGCCAACAGCTTGATGCGCACGAAACCATCCGCGGTGATGGTCGGTGTGACCAGCACGTTGATACCATCCTTGACGGGGCTGGAGGCAGCTTCCTTCAAGGTAGTGGTCGGTGGCCCATTGTCGTTAGTCGTCTGCTGCGATTCCGCAAAGCGGATCTCGCGGCCAATATTAATCTTAGCCTCCTGGCCATCGACGGTAAGGATCTGCGGCGACTGCAGGATATCGGTCGAATTCAGCGAAGCGATCGCTTCGAAGGTCAGTCCTGCCGTATTCAGCCGGCTGCTGGTGGGCCCCGCGCCGATTCGGTTGATAACCGTAGAGGTCGTCGCCGCAGTTCCAAACGGGGTGAAGGCCTGCCTTACATTGCCAAGATTCTCGATGTCAAAGTTCAGATTGATCGGATCAAATCCGAGTCCCTGTACGTCGGTGGTCGAGAAATCGACGAACTTCATTTCGATCAGCACCTGGCGCGTACGCTGATCGAGCTGGTCGATCAGGCGCTGGGCGCTTTCCAAGGCTGGTGGAGTGCCTGTCAGAATCAGGCTGTTCGACCCGTCGACGACATCGACACTGACATCCTTGAGCACGGCTTTCAGTTTCTCGCCGAAGGACTTGGCATCGCGATAGCTGACATCGACGACCTTGGTCTTTAGATCCTTTTGAAGCGAGTCACGGCTGACGATGCGAATGATGTTGTATTCCTGCTCGACCCAAGCGAGGTCGACGGTCTTCACCACCACGTCGAGGGCATAGCGCCAGGGCACCCCGCGCAGAGTCATGCTCAGGCGCTTACCGCCGCTGGCGACTTCGCCCGACATGATGATGTTGACGTCGGCGGCACGGGCGATCGCTTCCAGCACCACCGGAAGGCTGGCGTCCTGGAAGCTCATCGAGACCTTGGGCGGACGGGTCAGCACCCACACCCGGGGGCTCTTCTTCTCGACCACCAGATCATACTTGGCGGCGATACTGTCGACAGCTTCCTGCCACGTAACGTTGGCAAGGCGGACCGTCACCCGTGGCTGGTCTTGCTCATAGCAGACCACGTTCACGCCAGCACGGCGGCTGATCCATTGCAGGACCGTTTCGAGCGGCTTGTCGCTCGTCTCGATGGTCACCGTCTCGGCGACCTGGACCGGTGCCGGGGCATCGCCAGCCACGGCCTGGGCGGGCAGGCCAAGGGCGAGGATGACCAAGCTGGGAATCGCGAGGCTACACAGACGCATGGGGATGTCTCGTGGGCGGATCAGGGAGTGGAACGGGATTGGTCAACGTAGACCGGGAACTCGAATCGACGACGACCAAACACGAAGCGGAAATCGACGCGGTCCTGATCGATGTTGATGACGGCGCAGTCCTTGACCCGGTCGTTGACCGTCAGGGCGCGGTTCTCGCCGTCAACAATGGCCATGCGCATGCCGTCCTGGGACCACAGAACGCCAAGGATGCGGATTTTCAACGCCTCGAAAGCCGCTTGAGCATCATCGCGAATCTTGGCTTCTTCGGCTTGAGCACGGTAGGTGCGGATGCTGACTATGACGGCAGCGACATCGGGACGGACCAGGTGCGGTTCGAGGGATTTCAAGGCAGCATCCGCCGCCTTCATCGCTTCCTCGTACTTGCGTCCAGCCACTAGCTGGCGCACTCGGGCATCTTCCTCTTTGGCCCAGGCGACCAGTTGTTCGATGTCGGTGCCGGTCGGCTGATCGCCAGCCTTGCCGGTGACTGCATTGCGCTTGATTTCTGCCGCTTGGGTTTTCGCTGCTTTTTGGGCCACCAGAAGGGCCTCGAGATCGATGAACACGTCAGGCCGGCCTATCGACGGCCGGAACACCCAGCGTTCCTCTTCGGCGACCAGTTCCATGGCAGTCAGCTTCTTGGCCGGGGCCTTGGCGACTGGCTTGGCGGAATCCTGCTGCTTGGCAGCCTCCGGCCCGGCTTCTCCTGCATACAGGGGCGCAGCCAGGGCGATGGCGAGGATCATGGCGGTGATGCGCACGGCTAGTTCCTCCGCCCGCTGGCAGCAGCTGTCGAATCGATGTAGGTGACGATGCGCAAGGTCACACTGTGCGGCTGGCCTTCGATCTTGCCGCTGGCCAGGTCGGTCGCCACCCCACCAGAACTCAGCTGGATGCCTTCGACGGTCATGAAGCGCTCATTCCGTTCGATCAGGTTGATGAACTGGATGACGCCATCGAGATCCGCTGAGACCTGGGTCTGGTATTCGATCGTCTTGTAGTCGGCGACAGAACCGCGCCCGCCTGCAGCAGCTGCCGCCTCACGGATGGCTACGGATCTGACCACCAATGCTCCTGACGAACTACCAACCTGACGGGCCAGATCCTCGATCAGCTGGCGGACCTCGGCCTTCTGAGCTTCGGTCGGCAAACGCTTGCGCGCGGCGGCGATGTCGGCCTTCATGCCGCTGAGCAGATCGGTCCGCTCTTTCAGCTTGGCATACACCAGGTTCTGCTCAGCGATCGCGGACTCGCGGGCCGCGATCTGGGCGTAGAGAGACTGGTCATCGCCGGCCGCCCGGATGATCGAGGGTACGCCCTCATCCTGGCCCAGGCGATGCAGGCTGCCGGCAAGGAAGTAGCCGATCGTCCCGCAGAGGATCAGCGTCACCGAAGCGATGATGATCAGCCAATGCTTCTTTTCCAGCTTTTTGAGCACGTCGAAGTTCACCGCTGGACCCCCTGAGGAGCCGTCATGACCTTGGTGCGACGCCACTCCAGCGGCAAGTCGGTGGCCGTGCGGTTGATGTCGGCGATCGTCCGCGGCGAGTCGCCCTTGAACGGCTCCTCGGAACGGCCAACGAAACCGTGTTCACGCCAGAAGCGGCTCATATCGACTGACTGAAAGAAGGACTGGACGTAGTCGCCGGCCTGGTCTCGCTGTTCACCCATGATTTTAAAGCTCGCTCGAAACGAGAAGGACACTGATTCGGGACCCTTGGCACCACGCACCGCCTGGGCGGCTGCTCCGGGAGCAATGGTCAGCGAGGTGCAGCGCACCTCGTAGCCCTCGCGGGTCCAGCGGTTGTCCGAGGTCTGGGCGAGCATGTGGGCGAAGTCATCCAGGGTACGGGCCCAAAACACCTTGCTGGTGATCAGACGGGTGATGGTCGAGTGGAGTTTCTCGTACTCGGCGATCTGAGTATCGATGGCTCGCACCTTGTCTGCCTTGGCGGTGGCTTCTACCAGTTCCGCCTCTTTCTGGACCAAGAGGATCTCGGCAGCACGGATGCGTCCGAACTCGATCCAGGCCCACGTGCCGGACATGCCGAGCACAAGGATGATGCCGGCCGCGGCTGCCAAGATGACCGGGTTAACCCCAGATCGGCGAGCCCGGCGCAGTTCTGGCGGCAGGAGGTTGATGAGGATCATCGTTCTTTCCCGGAGCGACTTCTGGAGGTGCGTACCGACGGCACGCAGACATCCCGACGACACAGAACATAGGGGACCGGATTTGCGGTGTCAAAGGTCCAGTGGCCGGCAGTGACTAGGAAGGTCATTCGGCGTCCCACTTGGCAAGCAGGGTGGATTCGGCCTCGTTCGCTAGCTTTTCGGCTGCTTCTGGCGTGGTTCTCAGCGCCGCAGCTAACTCAGACCCGGTCAGCCCCCCCCGCCAGCGCAGCTCCACCGCCATGCGCCGGGTCTCCTCAAGACTGCCGATCAGACGATCCAGACGCTCGATGCCATGCGGGTCGGCAGTGCCCAGCCGGGCCGTAGACAGGCTGGAATCAAGCGACTCGTCAGGATGCTCGCGCGCCCAGCGCATCGCCAAGCCCGCCCCGGTGCGCCGAAAAAAGGCGCTGAATCCGGCTGGATCATCCAATTCCGGCAGGTGCAACCAGGCTGCGACGACGGATTCGCCGACCAAACCCTCAACCACATCGGGACGACGCAGCCTGGCCCCGAGATAGGCGGCCAGCCGCGGCGCATGCCGACGCATCAAGATGGTCCAGGAGGCATGGTCGCCAGAGCGGGCGTCGGCGATCAGTTCAGCGTCTCCGCGCGGATCGTCCACTCAGCTGACCTGCAGAGTGATGACCTGGTAGGGCCGGTAGGCGATTCGCCAGGTCCGTGGGTCGGCCCGCTGGGGTTGCCCGCCAGGGAGGAGTCGTCCCAGGAAATCAGTGCTGGCGACGATGGCAGCCGTATTCGGCAGGACCAGATGCGCTTCGCCACGCGATCCGGCAACCTCATGGAGGCGCAGCTCGAATCCACCCGCCTCAAGCGGACGCACCCACGACGGCACCAGCGAGCCGAGACGGTCGAATGCGAACAGCGGTTGGGCCATTTCACCGCCGGCTACGACGAGCGGCGGAGTGAACAGCAGGTCTGCGCAGGCCGCCGTGGCCGGGCGTTCCGACGTCGAACGGTCGCGATGCAAACCGATCGCGAAACGCATCGCATGTTCGCCGCGATCGGCCTTCGGGTCCGGATCGGTGGGGGCACGCAGCAAGGACAGTCCCAGATCGCCATCACGGCAGCTGAATCCGTACTTGGCTTCGCTGACCATGGCCAGGCCGCTGCCATCGTCATCGGTGACGGCAGCCCAACGACTGCCGGGGACCTCCCATTGTGCTTCGTCCTGGGCGATGCCTGGCAACTGCGGCCGGGTGACCGAGCCGAACGGGCAGCCGAAGCGGGCCTGACGTCCGCGATAACCGGTCGGACAGTGAAACTTCAGCAGACGGTGGTCTTCGCGCCAGTCGGCCTCGACCGTGACCTGTAGCCACGGGCTGCCCGCCTCGATCGTCCAGTTCATGATGATGCGCGAATGTTCGCCGATCGCCGCCGAGCCACGCAGAACCGCCCGCACCGGCCCGTTCTCGGCCAGTTCCAGACGCATGGCCGGCTGACTCTGCAGCGGCTTGCGCAGAGCGTCGTGGTCGATGTCCCAGGCATCGAAGTTCGCTGGCAGGTCGCGATACAGGGCAAGGCCTGCAGGAGCATCGAGCAGCATCTCCACGCCGTCCACGATCAGACGGACCAGTCGTCCCGCGCGGTCGAATTCGGCACGCAGTACCCCGTTGTCGAGTACCCGCGTCGTCGCCTCGGCGATCGGCTGCACACTGCCAGAAGCGCTAGGTGTCACTTGGGGCAGCAGCCGTTCCGAACCGAGGGCCGGCAAGTCAACCACCGTCAGGGTGCGCCGGGTGCGACCGGCCCCGATCGACTGGACCGGTAATGACAGACCGTCCGGAGTCTGCACCCCGGCAGCGAATGCCGGAAGCTCGACCACCGCACGTCTGGCCAAGGGCAGCGGGTTGAAGGCGAGATAGCCGGGATTCTGGCCACTGGCGGCTAATTCACGCTCAGCGATGGCCGACTCGTCGTCGACCCGGGCTTCCAATTCGCCGCCTAGCTGTTCGTAGACCAGACCGATCGAGCTGCCGGGGATGGCGTCATGGAATTGCGCAAAGCACAGACGGCGCCAACTGGTCTCGCCGATCGGGTCGGCACGCAGGGCGGCGCGTACCGCCTCGCGAACTTGCAGGGCGCGTTCGAGCGCGCGGAAAGAGGCCTTGAAGTCGCTCTGGGTAGTATAGGTGCCACGGTGGTATTCGAGGTACAGCTCGCCCTGATAGACCGGCAGCTTGGCCCGAACCTGTTCCATGCGGTCGAAGAAGGCCTCCGCCGTACCCCACGCAGCCTTTGGCGTTCCCGCGAGCGAGGCGAGGCGTCTGGCCCGTCCCAGCATCTCTTCCGTCGTGCCGCCACCGCCGTCGCCAAAGCCGACCGGCTGGATCATCTCGGGGTGGACGTCAGCCTGGCGATGTTCGCGAATCATCTCGGTGATCTCGCTGACGCTGGCGTTGCCATTATAGCCTGCTGGCGAAGTGGTCAGATGGGTGAGCACCTCGCTGCCATCCGCGCCACGCCAGACAAAGCTGGTGTACGGGAACTTGGTCACCGCGCTCCAACTCATCTTGGTGGTGTAGAAGCGCTCGATGCCGCCGAGGCGCAGGATCTGCGGCAGGGCTGCGCTGTAGCCGAACACGTCGGGGATCCAGCATACTGTGCTCGGCTCGCCGCGCAGTTCGCGGAACTTCTCCTGGCCGATCAAGAGACTGCGCGCCAGCGCCTCGCCGCAGGGTAGGTGGTTGTCCGGCTCAACTTCGAACGCGCCGGTCGCCTCCCAGCGGCCTTCGGCGATGCGCTTGCGGATCGCCTTGCCCTGCGCGGGCGAATCGGTTTCCAGCATGCGATAGAGCGCCGGCTGGCTCATCAGGAAGGTGAATTCCGGCCAGCGTTCCATCAGGCGCAGGGTCGAAGCGGCAGTGTGCTGGCCCTTGCGCCGGGTGACGATCTCGGGCCACAGCCACACCAGATCGATATGGGCGTGGCCAAGCAGCATGGCGGTCGGCTGCCATGTCTCGGCGGGGAAACGGCCCATGACCGTGGGCACGGCGGCGGCGAGCGCCTTTTCACCGGCCCCACAGGCGTCACACAACTCCTCGGCACCGGCGAGCAGCAGGCGGGTCAACGGATCCAGCTTCTCGAGCGGTGGGTGGAAGCCGATCCAGGGCGGGATCAGCCGTGCTTCCGTCAGGCGCATGGTGATGGCCTGTTCGAGGATCTCGAGATCGAATTGCATCCCCCACACGCGATCGTCGCGGACAATCAGCTTGCACGCATCGAAACGCGCTCCGAACTCGTCGATATTGCGGTGGTTTGGCACCCAGATGCCGCCAGTGGGATAGAGGCCAATATCGATATGCAGGGTGCAGGCGCGGTCGGGCAGCGGCATGACCGGATGCGCACTGTCGAGCCCCGCCCACGGTTCGCCGTCGAGGAAGGCGGTGGCCTCGCCCTGGCAGCGCCACTCGATGAAACGCCTGCCCCGCTCGCCGGGCTGCACCGCCGGGATACGCACCCGGCACCAGCGCTGATGCCAATCCCCCTTCGGTGGGCCGAACACGCTGCCAGGCTTCAGCGACTTGTAGGCGAGGCGCTGGGCCTGGGCCGGGGAGGCATGCTCGCGTAGCAGACTGGCGACCGGGGCGGCCTCGACCGCCAGATCGGCGCTGCGCACCACCCACGGCGCACGCGCGCGGAAATCGCCAAGGGCCTTGCGCAGGCGGTCGATGGTCAGCTGGGGCAGGGGATTGGTGACGCGGCTCATGGCCGCGGACGCTAGGCACGCGGCGGGCTGCGCCAATACGCTTCAGGATTCCTCATCCAGGCGGTGTCTCACCGTTGATTGAGGCCGCTGCGGCATCATCCAGGTACCAATAGGTCCCGGACTTGGGCAAGAGGCTGGCCGGACAGAATGGATCCGGGCTGTTCCGCCAGGCCACGTGGGTCCACGCTTTGGCCGCACCCAAGCCTAGCACCAGCCGGGCTCGTGCGCGCGAAATGACCGGCAACGACAACGTCAGTCGACGCGCAGGCGGCTTGGGCGAGTCGACGACCGCAAAGCAGTCAGATAGTTCGCGTAATCCGTCATGCCGAGGGAACAGGCTGGCGAGATGGCCATCCTCGCCCAGGCCGATCAGGCAGACATCGAGGATGCCGTCCTCCGTCGCGTGCTTAAGTTGGTCCGCATAGTGCTCGGCCGCGCTGTCGAGGTCAGTCTGCTCGGCCGGCATCGCCAATACTGCGGCCGGACGGGGACCGCCGACGTCCCAGGCCGCCAAGGTGGTGGCGTCGTTGCGATCGGCATGACCGATCGGCACAGCACGTTCATCGAGCCACAGCAGACTCAGCCGACTGCGCACAAATGGATCGCAGATCCGGGCCAGGTGCGTCAGTACCGGCCCAGGCGAACGGCCACCGGGTATGGCGAGGGTCGCTCGGCCACGTTCGGCGGCGGCCACATCAAGCAGAGCCAATATCGCCTCGGCGACGGTGGACGGGGAGTACGGAAGCATCATATCGTGGGCACCAGAAGGTCGGCAGTCGCTCGTCAGAGTTTAAGCGTCGCCGACGCGGTCGACCAGGCAACAGCACCGCTCCGGAGCCTAGGCCATGACGCTCGTCTAGATGAGTCATCGTGCCCCAATGAGCACCTTGCCCCTCGGTTCCCATCCTCCACACTGCCCGCCCATCCTGGAGATTCCCGTTTGATCGGACGTCGCCGCAGCCGCATCCCCATCCCGCCTCCCGAACATGCCAATCGTGCGCGTGTAAACGAGAAGATCCGGGCCGTACAGATCCGGTTGATCGATGAAAATGGCGGCCAGGTCGGCGTCATGACGGTTGAAGAGGCGCGCAGCCGCGCCGTCACCGCCGGTTACGATCTCGTCGAAGTCGCCGCCGACGCCAAGCCGCCGGTGTGTCGCATCATGGACTACGGCAAATACCTCTTCGAATTGCAGAAGAAGGAACGCCAGGCCAAGTCCAACGCCCACAAGACGGATACCAAAGAGGTACGTCTGCGCCCGGGTACCGGCCAGGGCGACCTGGACATCAAGGTCAAGCACGCTCGCGCCTTCCTCGAAGAAGGCCACAAGGTCGCCATCCTGCTGCAGTTCCGCGGTCGCGAGCTGTCGCACCGTGAACTCGGCATCGAGATGATCCGCCGCTTCGCCTTCGCCTTGGATGATCTGGGCAAGATCGAGCAGGAGCCCCGCCTCGAAGGCAAGCGCATGCACGCGCTGATCGCCCCGTCGTCGGCCCCCAAGAAGCCCTGAACCGGTCAACGGCATGGAGCCGCTGCGCTGGCAATTGGCCGGACACATCCAGATCGCCATGAGCCTTGCCGGCCATGGCGATTTGCGTTTGGCAACGGCCCGTACCGCCTGGTGCCGTTTGTACGGGATCCCGGAACCAGCCGTCATACAGCAGGTCCACGGCTCGGTCATCCACGCAGTTACCGGGACCGGTTCGTCGGGTGACGGGCTGGTCAGTTCTGGCACAGCCTGCGCCGTATTCGGATCGGACTGCCCGCCGCTGGCCATTGCCACCCGCGATGCCCTGGGGGTTGCGCACTGTGGCTGGCGCGGCACCGCGGCCGGCATCGTGCCGACTCTGGTCGAACGGCTGCGTGCGCTATCCACTGATCCGCCAACAGCGTGGCAGGCGCTGATCGGTCCCGGGGTGCATCCGGACGATTTTGAGGTCGATGCTCCGGTTCTGCAGGCCCGATCCTGGCCGCGACGGGCGGTGCTGCCCGGCCGACCCGGACGGGTCTGGCTCGATCTGCCCGCTGCCATTGCCAGCGACTGCGCTGCGTGCGGGATCGGCATGGTCGCACGCACCCGGATCACCACCTCGCGCGACCCTCGCCTGCGCAGCCATCGACGGGACGGTCCAGGTTTTCCCCAGATGTTGGTCGCCTGGAGGGGCACATGCGTTGGGTGATCTCGTCCTGCGCCTTCCTGGTGCCCATCCTGCTGGCGATAGGGATCGTCGGGTACCTGACCAGCACCAGCGACGGGCGCGAGGCGGCCATCGGGCGCGCGGCGATCGATGAATTGCGTAGTTTCGTCACCAGCCGGGACGAATTGCTGACCCGTTATGCGCTGCCCTCAGGTCGTCCGGAGACCACCGTGATCCCCCACCTCGCCCTGGAGCGCTTCGACCTGCGCGGGGTCGACGCCCAGGGCAATCCCTGGTATCGTCTCGCCGAGACGTCCGGACTCAGTGCCGGGGTGCTGCATCGCCAGACACCAACAAGCCCGATCCAGGTCGTCGGCGGTCAGAAACCGACCGGGCTGATCCCGCTCAGTCGTCGCTGGACTTATTGGGAATTAGTCCCAGCAGAACGCCCAGCTAAACGTCCTTGAACGCCGGTACTGTCCGCCATGCTGCCGCCCTCCCGCCGGAGGCCCGGCGCGGACTAGCCTCAGCGACTGTACAACCAGCGAGTACCCATGGCCCTGAACCTCCTCAAGACGCGCAACTTCGGCATCGTCGCCCATATCGACTCGGGCAAGACGACGGTTTCAGAGCGCATCCTCTACTACACCGGCAAGAAGCACAAAATTGGTGAGGTCCACGAAGGTGCCTCGACCACGGACTGGATGAAGGAAGAGGCCGAGCGCGGCATCACCATCACCGCCGCGGCCGTGTTCTGCAATTGGAAGGACATCTACATCAACCTGATCGACACGCCGGGACACGTCGATTTCACCGCCGAGGTGGAACGCTCGTGCCGCGTACTCGACGGCGCCGTGGTCGTGTTCTGCTCGGTCGGTGGCGTCCAGGCTCAGTCCGAGACGGTGTGGCGCCAGGCCAACAAGTACAAGGTCCCGCGCCTCGTGTTCGTCAACAAGATGGACCGCATGGGCGCCAACTTCGAACGCGTCGTCGACCAGGTGAGAGAGCGCCTCGGAGCCAACCCCTGCCCGATTCAGATGCCGGTCGGTTCGGCCGAAGACTTCAAGGGCATCGTCGATCTCATCGCGATGAAGTTCTACACCTTCGAAGGCGAGAATGGCGAAGATCAGATCGAGCACGACATCCCCGCCGAACACCTCGAAGAGGCGAAGAAGAAGCGCGATCGCATGATCGAGACGGTCGCTGGCGAGAGCGACGGGCTGATGGAGAAATACCTCGAAAACGGCACCTTGAACAACGCCGAGATCATCGAAGGCCTGAAGCACGGCTGCATGCACTTCAAGCTGCAGCCCATGCTGCTCGGTTCGGCGCTCAAGAACAAGGGTGTGCAGATGCTGCTCGACGCGGTGGTGGCTTACCTGCCCAACCCGATCGAGTCGCACAACATGACCCAGTACGAGATGGACGACCTGACCAAGTCGAACCCGGTCGAGACCAAGCCCGATCCGAAGGCCCCGTTACGCGCCATGGTCTTCAAGATCATGAACATGCCGCAGCTCGGCGACGTCTCGTTCGTCCGCGTCTACCAGGGTCAGATCAACGAAGGCGACCAACTGCTGTGCATGCCCTCGGGCAAGCCAGAACGCGCCAGCCGCATGGTCAAGCTGGTTGGTGCCGCTCCGTACAAAATCAGCGACAGCCCGGCCGGTGACATCTGCGCCCTGGTCGGCTTGAAGAACACTCTGACCGGCGACACCCTGGTTTCGCCCAGCGACACCAAGCCGATGCTGCTCGAAGGTATCACCTTCGCCAAGCCGGTGATCACCATGGCGATCGAGCCCAAGTCGAACGCCGACAAGGAAAAGCTGGCCTACGCCCTGGCCCGCCTCGAACGCGAAGATCCGACCTTCAAGAAGTGGACCGATCCCGAGACCAGCCAGCTGATCATCGCGGGCATGGGCGAACTACATCTCGAAGTGCTGTCGCACCGCATTCGTGACGAATACAAGGTCGACGCCATCGTCGGCAAGCCCAAGGTCAGCTACCGCGAGACGATCACCAAGTCGATCGAAATCCGCGGCAAGCACGTCAAGCAGTCGGGTGGCCGCGGCCAGTACGGCGATTGCACCCTGGAGATCCGTCCGCTTACCGCTGAAGAGATCGCGGCCGGCCACGAAATCATCTTCGAGGACGGCATCCGCGGCGGCACGATTCCCAAGGAATACCGTGGACCGATCGAGGAAGGCGTCCGCTCGTCGCTGCAGCGCGGCTACATCTCGGGATTCCCGACGATCAACGTGCACATCAAGCTGATCGACGGTTCGTACCACGACGTCGACTCCAGCCAGGAAGCGTTCATCGCTGCCGGCTCGCTGGCGATCCGCGAAGCCTTCCCCAAGCTCGGCTGTGTCGTGCTTGAGCCGTGGATGAAGGTCGAAGTCGAGACGCCCGACCAGTTCACCGGCACCGTCATGGGCAGCCTGCAGTCCAAGCGTGCGATGATCACCGAGACGCTGGATCGCGGCGTGAACAAGATCATCTGCTGCGAAGTGCCCCTCGAGGGCATGTTCGGCTATACCACCGACCTGCGCTCGATGAGCCAGGGTCGCGCCAGCTACTCGATGGAACCGGCTAACTACAAGCAGGTCCCGGCCGCGCTGGTTGCCGCGATCTCCAAGAAGGCTTGATTCCCATCCGGATGATCCGGATCTGATGCAGCCAACAACAACACCTCGGGCCATGCCCGAGGTGTTGTTGTTTCAAGACGAAGAGGAACGACGTACCCAGCCACGACGCCCGACAATTCAGGCGACGATGTCGAGGCGCTGCTGCTGGTAGCCCTGGCTCTGCTGGGCAGCCTGCTGGCGCTCTGGCTGTCGGCGTTCATCGACCTGTTGCTGTTGACGGGTGGCGCTGGTCGGAGCACCCTCCGAATCGGCCAAGGCGCGGGCCTGGGGCGAGATCTGGGCGGTGTCAGGCTTCGACGACGCCGAAGAACCGGATGCGACGCGACGTTGCTCAGCCTGCTCCTCAACTCGGCGTGGATCCTGCGGTGGGACCACCGTCTGGCTGGCGAGTTGCGTCTTATTCGCGGCACTGCTGGCGCCACTGCTGGCGGCACTGCTGGCGGCACTGCTGGCGGCACTGCTTATGGCGGCTGGTGATTGCATGGCTGGCCCTCGCTCGTGTTGGCGATGATATCGTCTTTGGACGGCAGCGTTAAGGAAAAAAGACTGCGCGTCGACAGTGATCTAAACCGATATCCAGTCAGGGGCTGGCAAGTTCTCGCTGCCATGTCAGCAGGAACGTGGAACCGCCCGGTCCGGTATCCTCAAGCCCGAGATCGCCACCCTGACGTAGTTGACAACGCTTGGCGACTGTCGCGCCCAACCCAAGCCCACGGGTCTTGCCGGTTACAAACGGCTCGAACAAGGTGTCGCGGACCTGAGCCGACACACCTCGGCCGGTGTCGCGGACAGCGATCCGTCCATCAGCGATCTCGATACGGACGGCTCCACCGGGACTACAGGCCTGGATGGCATTCCGCACGACGTTCAGGAGGGATTGGCGACTCAACTCGCTGTCGCCTCGCGCCGTGCCTGTGCCGTGCCACGAAAGCGTAACCGCGGCACCCTCGGCGTCCGGACGGGACAGATCGCAGATGGTGCGGGCGACCGAACCGAGATCCAAGGGCCGGTCCTCGGCTGGACGTTCGCGGCAGTAGTACAGCAGGTCAGTGACCAGATTGCCCAGGCGCTGGACCTCGCCGAGGATGGTGTCCACCAACTCGACGTCGCGCGGGTCATCCAACGCTTCACGCAACAATTCGGCATTGGCGCTGATGCCAGCGAGCGGATTACGGATCTCATGCGTGACGGTCGCTGCCATGCGGCCGAGTTCCGCCATCGGCTTGAGCTGGGCGACTTCGGCGCGCAGGCGACGACGCTCGGTCAGCGGCTGGCTGGAATCGGCCGTGACGACGATGGGATGTGGGCCGCTGTCGCTCATGACGAGACCTCGGAACCGTCGACGCCGAGTTCCTTTAACTTGTTGTACAGCGTGGTCCGGTTGATGCCCAGACGCTCCGCCGCCTTGGATTTCTGTCCTCCCGATTCCGCCAGGGCGGCGCGGATCAGCATTGCTTCGACCGTGGCGAGGTCGCGCAGCTCGGGAGGCAGGATGATGCTACCTACCGGCGGTCCGGGATCCGGAGTGCGGGGTGCGGGTTCCGCATGGGCGGCGCGCAGCCCAGCGGCCTGATCGCGCACCGGGATCACGACCTGCTCGTCCATCGGCAGGTCGTCAGGCTGAATGGCATCAGCCTCGGCGCAGATCACCGCCCGTTCGATCGCATTGGCGAGTTCCCGGACGTTGCCCGGCCAGTCGTAGGCGCGCATCGCTGCACGGGAGGCTTCGCTGAGCGTGGCCTGCGGTCGGCCCAGCTCCGGCCCCAGCCGGGCCATCAGATGGTCAGCCAATGGTAGGATATCTTCACGACGTTCGCGCAGCGGAGGCACCGGGATCGGCACGACCTTCAGACGGAAATAGAGATCCTGGCGGAAGCGGCCGGCGGCCACTTCTGACCGCAGATCGCGGTTGGTCGCAGCGACCACTCGGACATCGACGTCGACATCGACGAGTCCACCGACCCGGCGGAAGCGACGCTCTTGCAGAGCGCGCAGCAACTTGGTCTGCAGGGCGAGCGGCATCTCACCAACTTCATCGAGGAACAAGGTGCCACCGCTAGCGACTTCGAAGAGGCCCGACTTGCCCTTGCTGTCGGCCCCGGTGAAGGCCCCCTTCTCGTAGCCGAATAACTCAGCCTCGAGGAGATGCTCGGACAGGGCCGCGCAGTTGATCGCGACGAAAGCTTTGTCCGCGCGGGCGCTGCGCTCGTGGATGGCCTTGGCGACCAACTCCTTACCGACACCGCTTTCGCCTTGGATCAGCACGGTGGTGGCCGGGACGGCGGCTACCCGTTTGACCAGGGACAGCACCCGTTTCATTGCCGTGCTCTGGGCAATCATGCGGCTGCGGCCATCGGCCTTGCCGGTCAGGCGTTTGACCTGGCGACCAAGTGACTGCTTCTCCAGCAGATTGCGCACCGTGGTGCGCAGACGCTCAAGTGGGAAGGGCTTCTCCAGGAAGTCGGCCACGCCAACCTTGAGGGCCTCGACGGCCAGGTCGACCGATCCGTGGCCGGTCAACAGCACAACCGGCAGGTCAGGGTCGATGCCCTTCAGTTTGGCGACCAGGGTCAGGCCATCGCCGTCGGGCAGACGTTGGTCAAGAATGCACAGGTCCGGGTAGGATTCGCGGGCCAGATCCAAGGCCTGGGCGCAGGTCTCCGCTTCGCGGACTTCAATGTCAGCGAACGCCCGACGAACCGCCAACCGGATGGCTGGCTCGTCATCGACGACCAGGATGGTCTGGGACACGTCTAACCCAGGATCTTGGAGAGCTTTTCCTTGAATCGCTCAGCGGTAAAGGGCTTGGCGAGGTAATTATTCGCGCCGGCCAGGACCGCTTCCTTGACCTTGTCGGCCGAGCCCTCGGTGGTGATCATGATGATCGGAACCTTCTTCTCGGGGTCCAGCTTGCGCATCTCACGGACCATCGAGAGGCCATCCATGTTGGGCATGTTCCAATCGGAGAGGACGAGATCGACACCACCTACGGCGAACTTATCGAGTCCTTCCTTGCCATCGCCGGCCTCGATCACGGTTACGTCATAACCGCAGTCCTTGAGATTCTTCATGACGATCTTGCGCATCATCGCGCTGTCATCGACGATCAGTACGGTCTTGGGCATGCGGTCCTCGCTTGAAGGAAGGTGTAGCCCGCGGGGAGTCGCCGTGCAAGGCTGGGCTGCCCAGGACGGGTCATGGCAAACGGGCCGGATCGGCGCCAGGGCCGGGTGGTACCTGTCCTGGCAGTCCCTGGGGAGGGGTTGCCAGGGCGAAGCGTTCCCAGTGCCAGGTCGGCTGCCGCTCGCCACTCCACACCACCGCAGGACCGGCGCCATCGATGGAGAGTCCCCGCACCTCGGTCGCCTCACTAGCCCGGGCATCCAGGCCGACGCCTGGTGCGCTGATCGTGAGATCTGCGGCGGTAAGCGCAGCGTGGTCCAGGCTAAGGCCAGGAGACGCAGCAGCGACGATACGAACGCCATCGACGTGCAGGCTACCATTGCGTACGGCGACAACCCCGCGGATGACCAGGCGTTGCAGGCGGACATCCGCGCGGTCGACCTCGAGTCCTCCATCGAGCTGCGAGGCGGAAACTGACAGAGAACCGCGATCACGCACCACAATCCGCTCAGAAACGCGGATCCGCTCGGCGGTTACCACGCCACCACCGATGGTCATGCCGCCCCGTACTTCGACGGCCGTCAGATGCAGATCACAGCCACCGATCGTCTCGATGCCTCCGTTCAACACTATCCCTTCGAGATGCGCATCAATCAGACCGGGATCACAGATCAGAGCTGGTCCACCGGATGCGCGGATCTCCACGCCACCCCCGGAGGCCCGCAGTCGCAGCCCGCGGTGGGATGTGCCCAGCCGGAGCGGGCCGGAGTAGATGCCCGGGGCAAGCAGGATGACCCTGCCCGGCTCCGGAGCGGCAGCATACGCTGCAAGTGCAGCCGGAAGACCGGCTGGCTCGATCGGTGCGCCACCAGATGTGCTGAGTAACCAACCGACCGCAGCCATGGTCACTAGAACGACCACCCCTGCCGTGATCACCAGCGGCGTCAGCAGCCCGCGCCGCGCCGGCACGAAGGCCGGTATTGGCTCGGCCAACGGCGTGGGGACGCTGAGAAGCGGGCGGGAAGGGGCTGGCTGGACCGTAACGGTTGGCACCTGGGCCGTTGGCATCGCTGCCGGCGCGACGGCAGCCGAGCCGGTGGCCGGCACTAGCGGACGCAGGGCTGCGACCACCTCGTCCCAGGAGCCGATGCGCTGGGCCCGCCGCTTCTCCAGCATGCGGCCGAGCAGCGACACCAATCGCTCGTCGATCTTGGCCGTGCGCAACAGTTGCAGATCGGCCGTCTCGGTCACCTGCTTATACATGATGACAGCCGAGCTCTTGCCGCTGTACAGGGTCTGGCCGAGCAGGGCGTGGAAGATGGTCGCGCCTAGCCCATAGATGTCGGCGCGCTGGTCGACGTCATGTTCGCCACTGGCCTGCTCGGGACTCATGTAGTGTGGCGTGCCCAGAGCCAACCCGGTGCCGGTGAGGCCGCCATGCGACAGGTCGGCATCGCCGGTGTCAGGACCCAACCTAGCCAGGCCGAAGTCGCAGAGCTTGGAGCAGAATGGCTCAGCGACACCGGGACGAGGCGGTCCCAGCAGGATATTGGCTGGCTTGACGTCCCGGTGCAGCACGCCGTGACCCCAGGCATGCGCCAAGGCCTCGGATATCTGCAGTAGCAAATGGATGGCGTGCGCCGGATCAAGCTTACCTTTCTCGATCAACCACGACTTGAGGCTGGGACCATCAACCAGTTCCATGAGGATGTAGCGAGTACCCAGGCTTTCGCCGGCCCCATGCACCCCAACAATGTAGGGATGGGACAAACGCTGCATCGCCCTGGCTTCCCGCAGGAAGCGGCGCACGTATTCCTCGCTGCGGGCCAGCTTGGCTGACAGCAGTTTGACCGCTGAGATACGGCCATCGGGATGGACGGCGCGGAAGACATCGCCCATGCCGCCACTGCCCAGGCGCCCCTGGATGACGAAGCCGTCGATTTCCAAGGCACGAACCGATGACGAGCTGACCGAGCGACGCAGGTCACGGGCGTCACCATCACTGAGAAAGCCCAGGTCCTGCAGCAGGAAATAGACGCCATGATCGATCCCGCGGTCAGCCAGCGACTTCTGCTCGGCCTTGGCGCGATCGATCTGATCTTGTGAAACATAGCCGCGCGAGAGCGCTAGCTGAACGAGGCGGTCATCCTCCATTCCCTAGGTGTACACCGGCCGGGCCGGGTGCCAAGGACTGTCCGTACGGACGATGCTCCAACGACGGGTTGCCGCTGCCGGACAACCACCTAGCTTCCCAGCCCATGAGCGCACAGCAGCCGGCCGCCAACAGCCCCGAGAACGCCCAAGCCCCCGCCGAGTGGAAGCCTGAGCCGCGCACGTGGACCTGGAAGGACCTCTTCACCGCCCCTATGCTGGCGTTCAAGCCGAAGTGCATGGCGGTATCGGCGGCGACACTGCTGGTCCTGGGGCTGTGGACCCACCTCTTCGGGGTCATCGCTCCCGACCTCGGCTCGTGGATCTGGCCTGTATCGATCGGCTTCCTGGTCGCCGGCCTGATCATCTTCGGGCTTGGCGCCACCCTGGTCGCCGTGTTCATGAAGGCAGACCTGCTCGATGACGAGTTCCTCTCCTTCAGCGAGGCGCTTGGACAGTTCAAGGGACGGATCCTGGCTGCCATCCTGGTGCCGGTGTTCCTGGCTGTGCTGGTCGCCGCCGTTCATGGCCTGCTGATCTGGTTCCCGCTGTTCGTCGGCTCGATCCCCTACGCTGGTGGCCTAGTCTACGCGCTGCTCTACCCGCTCGGATTCTTCGCCGCCATCTTCGCCCTGCTGCTGAGCATCGCCGTGCTGTTTGGTATGTTCGTGTTCCCGGCCATCGTCGCGGTCCGCCGCCACGGCTGGTTCGATAACGTCGTCGACACCATCGAAGCGGTCGGCACCCGCCCGCATATCCTGGTGGCCAGCCTGGCCCTGACCGGCGTCTTCATCTGGTTCGCTTATGGCCTGTGCCAAACTGCCGGAAGCTACCTGCGCTTCTCAGCTGTGAACCAGCCGGTGTGGGGATCCGAGTCCGGCCGTTCCGATCCGGCGCGGGTCGAGGACCGCGCCCAGGAGCTCTCGGTGCGGGCGCTGTCGTGGGTGGATCCGGTCGCCATGGGCAAGGTCATGCTGCAGCAGCAGACTCGGAGCTACTCGTTTGGCGGCGGCTATGAATACAGCCGCACCGAGACAGACGGTTTCTACCGCTGGGGTTCGGGCCTGATCGCCGGCTGCTGGCAGGTGCTGGTTGGCGCCCTGATTCTCGGCTACTGCCTGAACTTGTTCATCGGCGGCGGCATGCTGACCTACCTGGTCGTCCGCGAAGACGATTACTGGGATGACGAAGATCTCGAAGACCTCGACAAGCTGGCAAAGGAGCTGGAAGACGAAGCAAAACGCGAAGAGGCAGGTCAGCCTGCGCCTGCGCCTGCGCCAGCTCCGGCTCCGGCTCCTGCAGCCGAAGTCAAACCGGCAGACGGCACCCTGCCGACCCAGATCGTCCCGCCGAAGGAATGATAGGGGTAGGGACGGTCCTTTCGGGCCGCCCCTCCCTCCGAACCGTACTGGCGGATTGCCCGCATACGGCTCTCCGGTTGTCGTGTTGTCCTCAACAGGGCTGAAGAAACCGGCGGTGGGCCTCTCCGAGGGAGAAGAGTCCTAGGCCGGCGAAGAAGGCCTTTGGCCATCGATTTTGGCCCCGGCCGCCAGGCCGCCCGAAGAGTCCGTTCGCAGAACACCTTGTCGTGCAGCCATACCATCGTCCTCCGTCTGGACCCCCTTTGCGGACTGTGTGCGCGAATGGATCCCCCGCCAACGCGACGATGGTCAGGTATTGCACACCGGCATCAGGATGTCCTTGGCCGCCTGCACCAGGTCGCCGCATGCGTAGGGCTTCTCGAAAGTCCTAACTACCCCACTATGATAGTGGGCGATCTTGAGAAATACCTCGGCACTCAGTGCAGAGCCACCACCAGACACCGCGATAATCTTGATGGCGCTGTGTTTGCGGGGAAGTTCTTTGATCAGTTCCAGGCCATCCATGTCGGGCATGAATAAGTCGGTGATGATCAGGTCGAATGGCCTGCTGTTCAACAGCGCCATCGCCGCCTTGCCATTGTCGGCGACTTCAACTTCGAAACCGTCGGCCTCGAAATGGATGCGCAGCAGTTCGGCAATGGCTGGATCGTCATCGACCAGCAGGATGCGGTGGGACTTCACAGTGGCTCCTTGGACGACGCCATTCCATGCATGATGGATTGTGAGATCTCCCTCGCCAGTTCGAAATAGGAGAATGGAGCGGTGAGGATGAACGACGCGTCGGCAGCCTTGAGGCTGGCCCAGTCTGACTCTGTCAGGACCGGTGCCATCACGCCGATCGGCATGGTCCGTTGCAATGCGCGGAGCTTCTCGCAGACCTGAAGGCCACTCAGCTCTGTCATGGCGAACTCGCTGAGAACCAGATCATAGTTGCGTGTGAGATCGGTTAGTGCTGCCAGGGCCAGCGCCGGCTGCGCATAGGCATCGACGGTGTAGCCCATCTGCGTCAGCATGTCCTGCGTCAGTAACCGCAATGACACCGTTTCGGCGATCAACAGAACGCGTCCGGCGGCCATGGGTGTGGCGGGTTGCCGATCGCTTGGGATGCGAGTCTCGGCCGTGACCGTCGGCAAGTAAACGGTGAAGACAGTGCCGGTGCCGACCTGCGAATCGACAGTGATGGCCCCGCGATGGCCGGTAATGATTCCATGGACGACGGACAAGCCGAGTCCGGTGCCCTGCGCGCCTTTGGTGGAGAAAAACGGTTCAAAAATCCGTGCCTGGATATGGGCGGGGATGCCCGTGCCGCTGTCCTGCACCTGGATCCGACAATAGTGCTCGTCGCGCAGGGCTGCATGTGGTCGCGGCTGCCCTAGAGCGAACGTGCAAGCATCCAGCAAGACCGCGAGGCGTCCGCCGTCAGGCATGGCCTGGATGGCATTGACGCAGAGATTGGTCAGCACTTGGTGCATCTGCGAGGAGTCACCCAGGATGAGATATTTCTGCTCCGTCCCGCTCACCTGATAGGCGATATTGCGGGGACGTCCGACCTGCATCAACGCACCAACCTCCTCGACCAATTGACCGAGATCACAAAGCGTCTGGGTCTGCACGCCACGCCGGCTAAAGCTGAGGATCTGCTTGACCAGGTCTTGGGCACGATCGCCCGCGGCGATGACCTGTCCCAATGCCTTGACCGTGCGCACATCCGTGGCGTTCCATTGCATGGCCAGATTGGTGTAGCCCAGGATCGCGGTCAGAATGTTGTTGAAGTCATGCGCAATGCCGCCCGCCAAAACACCCAAAGATTCCATCTTCATCGCCTGAAAGAGCTGCGCCTCCAGCTGCTTCTTCACCTCGGCCGCCTGCATCTGCTCGGTGATGTCCTGGAAGATACCGGTCAGTTTAGCTGGGCGACCTTCGTGCAGCGTCACTTTGCAGGTGGTACGCACGTCGATCCTGCGGCCCTTGATGGTCAGGGCTTCCAACACCAGATCATAGCCTTCACCGAGTTCCATTGCAGCTTGCAACGCCAGGGAGATGATTCGCCTGGATTCAGGCAGGAAATAACCAACGGCGGCATCCACAGTCGGATTGAATTCCGCCTGCGAGGTGTCATGGATGCGATAGGTCTCGGCGGTCCAGAACAGGTCATTGGTGGCAAGATCGAGTTCCCAGCCTCCCACCTGCGCGGTGGATTGCGAATCCTCGAGCAAGAGCGTGTTGCGGCGCAGCCCCTCCTCGGCCAGCCGTCGATCGGTAACATTGACGTGCATGACCACCACCCCGGCGAGGCGCTCCTGATGCAGACGGGTGGCCATCAGCCGGAACCAGCGCTTCGTGTCTGGCGAGTGGCAGGGGTATTCGATGGAGAAATCACGCTGCGATCCACTCAGTACGGCGCGCAGCCCATCAGCGACCTGTCGCGCCTCCTGAGAACAGTCACCGGCCGCCGAATCGCACACCTTGAGGTAGTTGCGTCCGACACAGAAATCCGTGCTCTGCAAGGCGTTGGCTGAGGCAAAATACCGCCAGCTGTCATTCACCGCCACAATGACGCCATGCGGATCGAGCAGGGCGATATGCGCCGGCAGGGCATCAAGGATGGCGGTCTGGTGCTCTGCCAATTCGCGCAGCGCCGCATCAGCCTTTTTGCGCGTGCTGATATCGTGCAGCATCACCAAGTGCAAACCGTTCGCCGATCCCGCCAAGGCCTCGGCTCCGACCATGGCGACGACCTGCGAGCCATCCTTGCAGCGGATGGTGAGTTCCATCGGCTCAAAGGTGGTGCCGTTGCGCGCGGCCGTATCCAGATGCTGCTGCCAGGTCTTGTCCACCCACCGGCGGTAGTC
>Ga0105046_10001629_pt1 | contig 34707 bp, 31 predicted proteins | sample MAT03_FD_78385 | JGI IMG/M metagenome (GOLD analysis project Ga0105046, IMG submission 78385) | Freshwater microbial communities from Lake Fryxell liftoff mats and glacier meltwater in Antarctica - MAT-03 (megahit assembly) | ecosystem: Environmental > Aquatic > Freshwater > Ice > Liftoff... | reverse complement strand
TTATTTTGTCGTCAGCCAACTATCTTTTGAGGCGAATAGCCGCGCTATTTAACGAAAAAGATGGGACGGATGACGGCAAAAGAATGGCATCAAATTGGGAAGTTATTTTGACACCGTTCCTAAACCACCAAAACCACCCTGAAATTTTTTTCTTCCCTCCGGAACTTTTTGCGCCCCCCCTTGTGTTGTGTTGAAATGCCGCAGACCTTTGTGCCTCGGCTCACTAAACCTTAACCTATATGGCTACTTTAACCAACACGGCTAATTCCACAGCGCTGGCGCGTTACGACCGGATCTTCGAGCGGGAATTTCTCCCCTTGATCGACGCGGTGTGCTCGTTCGCGTATCGTCTTACGGGCGACACCACGCAGGCTGAAGACCTCGTGCAGGAAACCTACCTGAAAGCCTGGCGGTTCGTAGATCGCTACACGGAAGAAACCAACGCCAAAGCGTGGTTGTTCCGCATCTGCCGCAACGCGTTCATCAATGAATACCGCACGAAGCGTTCGCAGCCGTACAAAGTTGACTACGAAGACATCCTCGTTTACCACAACGAAGATGATCCCGTAACGCCTAATTACCTCGATTTGCACGAGGAAATGGGTGGACAACTGCTGGGCGACGAACTGACGCTCGCACTGAACGCACTGAAGCCGTCGTTCCGCGCGGTGGTATTGCTCGATCTCGAGGACTTTACCTACGAGGAAATCGCCGCCATCGCCGGCATCCCGATCGGAACCGTCCGTTCGCGGCTGCACCGCGCGCGTAACATTCTGGCCGACAAACTCCGCGAATACGCGGAAGCACAAGGCTTTAATGTGGGAGACGACTTGACGGATACGCCGAAAAGCGGTGTGCAAAAAATTTTACAAGATTAACATAAAAGGGTTTATCCGGTTAATTTACTACCGCGATAAACCCTTTTTTTTAATACCTGAACCCGTTCAACCGCAACATTCAAATCACTTTCTAAACATGTTTATCACAGGTCAACGTCTTATCGCAGGTGAGCAGGCATCAAAAGCCGGCTCCTATCTATGCTTCCCTACCATGCAGACCGCATATAATAATTGGCAATCCGTATGTACATTCACCTTGGCTGGCACCCAAGCAGGATGGTATGGCGCGCCCGGCTACATGGAAACGAAATGTACAGATAGCAGCAAACCCGGCAGTGACACGATGGCACAAAATTATTCTTACATGAAAAATCCACGCAAACAACAAGGAAACAATGCCGTCGCCCAACAAAGAACCGGAATCTCCTATCCAAGTACCCAGCAAGATCGATTAGATGAAATTTTGCCCCTGGAAGAACCCGAATTTTCCGAAAAACCGGCCCCAAGAATGCTTTTACCCCTCGAAGAAGAATCATTTCGCACCTTTATTAAGGCCAATTTGCCACATCACAAAGCCTCTCCGGCGCTTATATCCCGAATAAAGAATTCAATAAGAAACCCCGAGTAATGCTATTCGATTACCCTGCCTTATGTAGTCAACGCAAAGTGGTTTTGAAGGAAACGGAATTGCAATATAATCACAATCTGTCCCTCTAAACCCTCTAAACCCTTCTAAACCCCCTAAACCCTTCTAAACCCTTCTAAACCCCCTAAACCCCCTAAACCCTTCTAAACCTTCCTAAACCAATCTAAACCAATCTAAACCGACGATAGTATTGATTCCCACATTTTACGGATCATTCATGTCCCTGCATGTTTATCGCCGAAGCCCATCCAGTCGCTTCGGCGATTTTTATATTGCATCAGCGGATCAGGGCAACGTCTCCCGTAATAATTTCCGTAAACCCATCCCAGTATTCCACCTGCAAGGCGTATGTGTACACGCCGTTAGGAACAAAGGTGCCTTTCCAGCGGCCATCCCAGCCGTCGGACCAGGATAATTCCGCCCGCCCGGCTACGGCAAATACGGCCTCGCCCCAGCGGTCAAATACTTTTAACCACCTTATCTGCCTGACCGATTGATCCGTTTGTACGAAAAAACGGTCATTGGGCGGAGCCGCGCCTGGCTGAAAAACATTGGCGATAAACAAATTGCGAGTGCGGGCCACGGTGAGGGTCATCGTATCGGTCAGGATACAATCTACAGGTGCATTTATTTGCAGGATAAAAGTCTGACTTTGAAGGGCTTGTCTGCAAAAATCAAAACACGGCGGACTTGCACAGGGCAAGGGGGTCAGCCAGTGCAGGGCGTCCGGAACAAAAGGCAGGTTGATGTTCAGGCAAAATGTATCGCCCAATTCCAGGGATTGGTCAGGACCAAGAAAACTGGAAGGCGTTTCATAAAACGTTAAGCGTACGACCACGATCGAATCGCAGCCGTTCGCCGCTGCGTTCGGCAAAAGTTCTTCTCCTTCAGGGTATTGTAAGCTGTATTTCGTACCGTTTACCGTAATCGTTTGGTCCTGGCAGATGGTTCTGCTCAAGGTGTCTACCGAGACGGGCAGCACCGTCAGCGAAATGTGAACGGTACTGTCGCAGCCGAGATACGAAGCATCGTCGAGTACCTCGGCGCCGAGGTAAAAATTGGCGTGGTAAGGCGTATTGCCTACCCACACGGTGTCGCCGCGGCAGATGGTTTGTTGCAGGTAATACTCCGGGGCATCGGCGAAGCTCAGGCTGACGTGGATGATGCTGTCGCAGCCGTTTGCGGCGGCGCCTGGCAGGATTTCATCGCCAAGCGGGTTAAATGGCCCGTACGCATGGTTGTTGATGATCAGGGTCTGGTTATTGCAATACGTTCGGGTGAAAAAATATTCACCCGGCGGCAGGATAAACACATTTACCAGGATAATGCTGTCGGACCCGTCGACCTTGCCGAATGGAATCACTTCCACGCCATAAGGATGCGCGGCATTGTACACGGCGCCGTTGATCACAATGGAATCGCCCGCGCATATCTCCGCGCTGATGTACGTCGTGTCCTGCGGGGCCGGATATAATTCGGTCGGTACCAGGCCCGCAAAGAGCGGCCCGGCGCCTGCAACTAAAGAAAAGACAAAAAATAAAAATCTCATAGTGTTTGTGCCGTTTTATGGATAAAAACGCACCCAAAGGTAGTCCGTAGCCTTAGCAGTTGCCAGTAACATTTAAAAATAGTGCCCCGCTACTGCCCCCTGCTACTGCTTCCCGCCCGTTTTTCAAGTTCCGTCATCGGAAAAACGTCTTTTAAGCGGGTTTCCATCTTCAGTTTTCCTCCGCTGAATGTTTTGGTGGAATACACAAGTCCCAGGCCTTTGGCGTACCACTCTTCCCCTGTTCCCTCCACTTCGGCCCGCCCCTCGGTTTCGGTACCGATTGCTTCCCGGATACCTATACGAATACATGGGTATTTTTTGCCTTGAAATTCGACATCGGGCGCATCGCCTTTGAAATACCGGTTGCGAATAACTGATATCGTAGCGGCCGGTTCTGACACCGGGTGATATCGGAGGCTGAAAAGAAAAATGCCTAAGGAATCGCTTACCTGGAACGGAAAGACGCTGCCCGATTCGATGACGGTCGGGATTTGTACCGCTTTGCCGGTCGTCGAATCGGGTTCGTACAGGAAATAATCCCGCGCCAAAGCGCCGCTGCGCACAATCTTTTCCCGCATGATTTGTCCAACCTCAAAATTGCGGTCGTAGTACGTGGAAACCAGGAACAAACCGCTGTCCTGTCGGATGGTCTGGTAATACCAATATTCCGTGGAAACGACGCCGTTTTCGCGGCGCTCATATTCGTATACCCGGCCTTGTTTCAGCGCCCCCACCGGAAAGTAGTACGCGCGGATGTTGCGTTTGTCTCCGGTACAGGAGATCAGGAACAACAGGAATGCCGAAAGGCAGGTATGTGGCAGCAGGCGCATAGAAGACAGGGTGTTGGTTAGCGGCGGCAAAGATGCACAACCTGCGGCGTCAATCCAGCGCAAAATAGGTAGCCAGGGCGATAAGTGCCCACTGCAACACCATTAAGCCGTCGATTAACATTTTGCGCCAGGGCTCCAGCCGCGCATTTTTTAAAAAATACCGAACAAGCACGGCGCTTGCAGCCAGGGAAACCCACCTGGCACAGGTGGCTGCAAAAGACACCCCGGCGATGTAATAATCCAGTCCGGCAAAAACAGCCGCCATGGCCAGCGCGCCATCGAACATACGCATGGTTTGGACCAGATTCTGCTGGTTTGCCAGGGTGGCTAAACCGTGTTCCAGGTCGAAGGCCCGGTCATGAAGATCGTAGGCCAGGGCCAGAGCAAAAATAAACCCGGCCCTGCCTGCGAATAGAAACGCTGCCTGATCCCAATGGGCTGGTACGAGGGGCAGCACCACCGTTACCCAGGACCAGGCGAAGGCGATGGCATGCGGTTTTACCAGCAATAACCGGCGCAAACCGGCATTGCCCGGCCGCTGCCAGCCGTAGTAGGACGCCAGGATCAACGCCGGTAGTAAAGCGGCTAATTTGACCGTAAAGTCTAATTGAAAGTAACTGAAAAACGCTGGCAATCCAAGCGACCAAACGAACCATTGCCGGTTCCTGGCAGGCGTATTGAAATAATACCCGAATACCGTGGCACTGAAGACAAAAACATCCAGCCAGCCAACAGGCACGGCTTCCCGGGTGAGCAAACGTGTTGCGCCCAGCATGGCCACCGCGCAGCAGCCAATCCAGCAAATTTGGACATATTTCATCAGCCAGGCCATACAGGTGTTATTAAGCAGGCACTAATGCAGAATATCTCCAAAGCCGACTGAAAGGGTCATCTTATGGTCATTTCTTGACAAGAGTTGATTTTTTAAGCATGATTTAACGGATGTATAACAGCTGGCACGAATATTTTTTACTTCCATAATTGTTAAAGAACGGTGTTTAATGCACCGTAGAACCGGCAACTTACATAACCGGGAAATAAGAATCAAGAACTAAATTTTTTCATAACCATGAAACGTATCCTGTTTCTCCCTTTGCTTTTCGTTGTCCTGTCGGTCTCTTCCGTACAGGCCCAGTACTTCGGGCGCAACAAGCCCGTATACCAGAAGCTCGATTTCAAAGTCCATGAAACCGCGCATTTTATCATATACGACTACCTGGATAACCCCGCGAAGCTCAGCGAATTAGCCGCTGATGCCGAGCTATGGTACAGCATGCATCAAGCAGTCCTGCACGACACCCTTGCCAAAAAAAACCCGCTGATCATTTATAGCGACCACGCCGGTTTTCAACAGACCAACACCATCAGCGGGGAGGTCAACGTAGGAACGGGCGGGGTGACGGAAGGTTTGCGCAACCGGGTCATTTTTCCGGTGGCCATGACCAATCAGCAGACCAACCACGTGCTGGGCCACGAGATGGTGCATGCGTTTCAATACAACATGATCCTCAACGGCGATTCCACCAATATGCGCAACATGGCCAACCTGCCGCTGTGGATGGTGGAAGGCCTCGCAGAGTATTTATCCATCGGCCGAATCGACGCCCATACGGCCCTGTGGATGCGCGACGCGGTGTTGAACGACGATTTGCCCCGCATCAAGGACCTGGATAATTACAAATACTTCCCTTACCGCTGGGGCCAGTCGTTTTGGGCCTTCGTGGCTGGCACGTACGGAGACCAGGTCATTCCCGTACTTTTTACAAACACGGCCAAATACGGCCTTCAGATTGCGGTGCAGCGCACCCTCGGAACCACGACCGAAAAACTGTCCGACGCCTGGCAGGAAACCCTGAAAAACCACTACGGCCGCTGGGTCGTCAAAGGAAAAAAAGAAGATATGCCGGGTAAAAAATTACTCTCGGACGACAATGCCGGCAAAATGAATATTTCCCCGGTACTGAGCCCCAACGGCAAATACGTCATTTTCCTCTCGGAGAAAAACCTGTTCACCACCGATCTCTTTTTAGCCGATGCCAAAACCGGTAAAATCCTCAAAAAAGTGGCCAGCACCAGCTCGGACGGGCATATCGACCAGTTAAATGCCATCGAAAGCGCTGGTACCTGGGCGCCCGACGACAAACGGTATGCCTTCGACGTGTATGAAAAAGGGCGGAGTGTACTCATTATCAAGGACGTGTTTAAGGGCAAAACTGTGGAGAAGATTAGCATTCCCGGCGTACCGGCTTTTTCGAACCCAGCCTGGAGCCCCGACGGCAAAACCATCGTGGTGAGCGGCCTTGTAAACGGCCAGACCGATTTATATGCCTATACCCTGAAATCGCGGAAAGTGCAGCGCCTCACCAACGACCACTATTCAGAAATTCTGCCTGCCTGGAGCGCCGACGGCAAATACCTGGCTTTTTCCACGGACCAGTTCAGCCGGCAACGCGGCCGTACCAATGGCGTCTGGACGATGAATTTAGCCATTCTGGACGTAGTAGGGGGTACTGAGGAGATGATCGACGTTTTCCCGGGCGCGGACAATTTGAATCCGCAATTCGACAAAAGCGGCAACATCTTTTTCCTCAGCAACCGCGATGGTTTCCGCAACCTGTACCGTTATGAACCCGCTTCGAAAAAGGTGTTTCAACTGACCAAAATAATGACCGGCATCACCGGCATCACGCCCTACGCGCCGGCTATCACTGTGGCCGACGACCGCGACCGGATTTTGTACACCCACTATTTCAAGGGCGAATACGTGATCTACCAGGCTAAGAGCGAAGATTTTGAGGCGGAAGAAGTTAGTTCATCTGCCGTGGATATGGTGCCTGCCACCCTGCCGCCCTTCGATCCCAGCACCCGCGACCTCGTAAACACGAACCTGCGCCTGATGGACAACACGATAAAAGAGGTGGCCGACAAAACGAACCCTGTACCGGTACGATACAATCCCAAATTCAGCCTCGAATACCTCGGAGGAGGCGCCGGCGCAGGCATCGCGACAGGCAATAGCAGTTTCGGCCAGGCCAGCGGTTTGGCCGGTGGCGTCGATATGCTGTTCGGCGATATTTTAGGAAACAACAAGTTGTACGCCGGGCTGGCCCTCAACGGCGAGATTCAGGATATTGCCGGCCAGGCATCTTATATCAACCAGAAAAACCGGATCAACTGGGGCATCAGCTTGTCGCATATCCCGTATCAGTCCGGGAATTACATTCAGGACGCCGATTTTGAACCTAAAATCGAACAAACCCTGGATGGCACGCAATACGTAGGCTACCAGGATTACCTGTTGATCGACCGTTTATTCCAGGAAAGGTTAGGGCTGTTTACGTTCTACCCATTGTCGGCCACCCGACGCTTCGAAGTAGGCGGCGCCTACGAATTTTACCATCAGCGTCGGGATGTTTATTATTTGTACCTCGATCCCTATGGTCGCCAGATCGGGCAGGAAAAGAAAAAAATAAGCACCGAGCCGGGATTCGGTTTTTCCAATGTGAATGCCGCTTTTGTGAGTGATAACTCTCATTTGGGGCTAACTGCGCCCCTGCAGGGACACCGGGCCCGGATAGGGGTAGAGCAGTATTTCGGGGCCTACCAGTTTTCCACCCTGCTGCTCGACGGACGGCGTTATTTTCGGTTAAAACCACTGACCTTAGCCGTTCGCGGCCTGGCTTACGGGCGTTTTGGCCAGGATACCGAGGCCTTTACCGCCATTTCGCCTTTGTTTGTGGGCAATCCCTGGTTCGTACGGGGATACAACAAACAGGAGGTGTATACGGCAGATTCGACCTTGTTTGACCAGACGGTCGGCAGTAAAATCGGGGTTGCCAATTTTGAAATACGTCTGCCGTTTACGGGGCCGCGCCGTTTGTCGCTGATCAATTCCCGCTTCTTGGTCACAGACCTGAACCTGTTTTTCGATGCAGGAATTGCCATCAACAAAAAGAGCGACCTCAATCCGGAAGACCCCGACCCGGGTAACGGATTGGCGCACCTGCAACACAAACCGATCTTGTCTACGGGGATATCCCTGCGGGTCAATTTGTTCGGCGCGCTGGTGCTGGAACCTTATTTTGCTTTGCCGTTGAGCGTGAAGCCGGAGAACAGGAATTGGACGTTTGGGTTGAATTTTGTGCCGGGGTGGTAGGCTGGGGGAGGAATTGGGGACATTGGAGAAACTTTTATGCGTCAACGCTTGCAGGTGCATGGGAAAAGGGATTGAAAATCGCGTCTTCTGGTAAAGGAGAAGGATCGTTTAATAATTGGGGGCAATGCCCGGTCGGCAAAACGCCCTGAGGTATTGCCGTGCTGCGCTTGCTGGCAAAAGATTGATCACAAACGCCCTTTCAACGCCTTTGCCTGCTCAAAATAAGGATGCCCCGGATCGGCCAGCACGCCGTTTAACTGCGCGAGAAAAGCGGCGGTATCCGCTTTACCGTCGGCGAGCATGGCTAAGAGTGCGTACCAGTCCGCTTCTTCCGACCAGGGCATGATCTTGCTCTCGGCAATGGTTGAAAAGGATTGGGAAGCTGCGGCAAAACGCTTCAAATTGAATTGCGCATGCGCGCGCAGGGTCAAAGCGCGCATCCATTTGGGGTCTTTATCGGAAAAGTTTTGCAGCGCCGCGATAACAGCGGCATAATCCTGTTTTTCCCAGGCCGCTAAGGCCAGATCGCAGGCATCGTTGGCGGCAGGCGCGGCGCTGCGGAGCGTCTCCAGGTCGGGACGCCGGTACAAGCCGGTCGCCAGGGCAAGATGTCGCCGGGCCGCCTTGTTTTCCGGTGTATTTTTCCGCTCGGATTTGGTTCCGTCCTGGTTTGCCTGGGGCCCGGAGGATGCCGGAACATCGGGCTGAACCGGCGGCGTATGCCCGGGCGCTTGTACCGGGTTTGGAGCCGTGGGGATGGTATGCGTTTGCCGCCAATAAACGCCGATTGCCGCGATGCTCAACATGGCAGCAATCCAGTATAACAGCCGGCGGAATTTGCGTCCGGGGACAGGCGGCGGAGATTCGGGCGAGCGCAATCCACGCAGTTGATCCCGTATGCGCTGGGCGATCAGGGACTCCGACACTTCGAATTCCAGCCGGCGCAACTCGAGCTCCCGGGCCAGCTCGGGGTCTTCGGCCAGGGCCTTCAGCATGGACTCGCGGGCATCGCCTGCCAGTTGGCCGTTCAGGAAGGCCTCGATCTGATCGTACAATAGCCCTTTATGGTGCATCTTTCAAACGGAGGTCTAAGTGTTCGAGGATGTCTTTGCGGCCTAACACGAAAGCCCGGAATTTTTCCCGGCAACGGTAGGTGTATTTTTTGGCCATTTCCGGGCTGCTCAGCCCCATTTCGCGGGCAATTTCTTCATTGCTCAGGGAGAGTTTATACAATTCGAGCACTTTTTTGCAGTGCTCGCCTATCTGCTGTAAGATATGATTGATCATCTGCTGCCATTCCTGTTGAAGCGTGAGGTGTTCCGGATTGAGGGTATCGGGGGGATCGTATTCGAGCGGCATGGACAGGGGCCGGATCTTGCGTTGCCGGTTAAACCAGTATTGTTTGGCAATGCCCAGGAAATAGGTTTGCAGGCTGCTGCCTTTCAAAAAACGGCCTTCGCGGATATTGCGGTCGAAGAGGATGAGGGTTTCCTGAAACACGTCTTCACCGGCCGGTTCGTCGCCGCCTTCCCGGCACACGTGGCGCACGACCCATTCGCGCCAGCCCGACGACTGATACAGGTAGGTAAAAATCTCCTCCCGCTGCTTTAGGCTGCCCAGCAGGGCCTGGGTGATTTGTTCGTCGCTGAATCCCGGCGGATTTTTCAATGGTTGTTTTATTGGTTCGGAAAAGAGTGCAGAAGTACCCTGAAATTTATTATCACGGGTAAAATACAGGCAAAAATAACGTAATATTGCCATGTATAAGCGCCCGCCGCAAACTTATCGGCACAGCGCCTGTAGACACGCTCATCTCTGTCTTTTTATTTTCTATACACCAGCGCCGCCGGCAGGAGCGGCGGCTTGCCGGGTCACTTTTTTGCCGCTGGAGGAACTATACCGCTCAGTGGGTCGAACCCACCATATCGTTTCACTTTTAACTGTTTTTTTAAAGATGAAAAATTCAGGTGTATTGCCGTATGCTTTGTTGATCCTCGCCGTCTTTTACACGGCTTGTAAAAAGACACCAACCGTAATCGAACAGAATTATTTCTACGTGGATCAGGTGTATTACCAATTCAAAACCGCGCAATTATTGAATTGCCTGAAGAAATCTTCCGGTCCGGACTCTTGCACCTGCCTGGAAAAATACTGGGATGGAGGAAATCCCCAACCCGTTAACGATTTCCCGCATGACCCCGTCACCTCCGGCGGTAAGGAAGTACATCCCGAATGTTGCCCTTGTAACAAGGTCCTGTCGCTTACCCTGGACCCCACTGGCGGCGAGCAACCCACCCCTGACCCCGGCGGCGTAATTTTAGAATGCCTCTGCCCGGGCGCTGCTTTAGCGGTAGACTCTTTACATAGTTTAACCTTGAAGTTTGGCCCTGGCAAAAGAATAAAATCTACGGGCGACCTAAGTGATCAGATCAAAAAAGAACGGGTTTACAAATACGACAGAACCTTTTATTATTATTCCTTTCCCGATAATTTTAGCGACACGGTACAAGTATCCTTCCGCAACACCGATCTTGGGAATATCGTCGTGGTAAAGGGTAAATTAGAAAACTGGTTGACGAACCCGAAGTAAATACGGGCGCCCGATGAAAATCCTGCCGCTCCACGCCAGCTTGCTCATGCTATGTATCGCCGGTTCGGCCTTGAATGGGAGCAGTCAATCCGCTGTGGCCGATACGGCGTCCATGGAGCGTTATGGCCGCCATATTCTCAAGGTCATGTTTACCCACCGGGCTGGCGCCCTGCGCGGGTGCGATTCTATGGAACAATTGGCGCAACGTATGGACTGGGCCGAAAAACGCATAGAAGTTTGGCTGTTGCGTATTGAAAACGCCAGCGTTTTTGCCGACTACGACGATTTGTCGCGTTGCTTGCAGCAAATGGACCAGATCTTGCCCGCGTATAAAAGCCGTTTGCACAAAGCCGTTTACAGCCGGTTTTTAGCAGAAAGCCGTTTATTCTGGGGCACCCTATATTATCGCAAGGGCAATTCGACAAAAGCGCTGGCCATTTATCTCGATCTGGTAAAAATATTAAGCGAAAACCCCGACCCTTCGCCGGATATTCAGCAACGTTTATTTGCACTCCATCAACTGATCGCACGTACCTACGCAGCGACGGGGCATTATCAAAAAGCGATAGACTATTACCTGCTCAGTATTGCCGACAGGCCGGGTTTTGCCAAAAAGACGATGCACTATGTAAACGCCTTGTACCAAATCGGAGATATTTACGGTACACAAGGTCAAACGAACAAGTCGGCTGCATTTTACCTGCAAGCCCTCGACAGCCTGAATAAAGCCATTCGCAGAGACGGCGCCGACGAATGGTTCGGTTATGCAGTGAATCTCCACCGGCGTTTGGGACTTCTTTATGCCGATCTGGGACAATTCAATATGGCTTTCGAGCATTTCCAAACAGCGCTCGCCTATTCAAAACCGGGAACGCCGTTTGTGGCAACCTTACACGACAATATAGGCGCGACTTACGGGCGAATAAACCAGCCTGTAGAAGCGCTCGAACACCTCAATCTGTCCCTGAGCCTTAAAAGGAACATGTACGGCGAAAATAGCGAAAACGTGGCCGAAACCATGCTGCTCATAGGGGAAATTTACCAGGGGCGCGGCGACTATACCGCCGCATTGACGCAATGCCAGAAAGCTTTAGGCTTGTTGTGCAACGAGCCCTTAGACAGCACCGGCTATAACAACCCGCTTAAAGATCCCGCCGGGCGACAACAGTTGTTTTTGCGGGGGCTAAGCCAAAAACTAAGCGTGCTGTCTGATCTGTACCGGCAAAACCCTGCCCGTAACGGGCTGTCGGATGCTTCGCGGGAAGCGCTGCAAATCGCTTTCCGCCTGATGGATAAGATGAGGGCCGAATACATGGCCGCCAGCGATAAACAATTCCTGACGGACTATAGCCGCCCGCTCTATGAAATGACCATTGCGGACGCTTTACGGCGCGATCAGACTGGCCGGAACGAACAATCCTTCCTTTTTGCCGAAAAAACCAAATCCCTGCTCCTGTACGAAGGCGCTCAGGAAACCAATGCCCTGCAGTTCGGCGGAATACCCGACTCGCTGCTTCAAAAAGAATGCGACCTGCGCAGAGACATCGCTTTTTACGACCAAAAACGCTTCAAACTCGAAAACAAAAACGTTTTGCCTACCGACAGCGCCCTGCTCGCTTACAGCAGTCGCCTCTTCCATCTGCGTGAGGAGTACGAAATCCTGAAAAAAACCTTCGAAGCCCAATACCCCGACTACTACCGCCTCAAGTACGATCTCCGCGTGGAAGACGTCGCCTCCGTACAACGTGACCTGCTCTACCCCGACATGGCGCTGGTGGAATACTTCGTGGGCGACAGCGCAATTTTCATTTTCCGGATCGGGAAGACTGATTTTGAAGTCCTGGAAGTAAAAAAAGACTTCCCCCTCGAAACCTGGGTGGCCCAGCTCCGCACAGGCCTGACCGCTTTTCAAACCGATACGGCGATGGAGACCCGTTACGATTCACTGTCAAGGCTTTATACCGGGGCCGCCTTCAATATCTATCAAAAACTCGTGGCGCCCATTGCCGCCAAATTGCCCGGAAAAGTTATTATCGTTCCCGACGGCGTACTGGGCTACGTGCCGTTCGAGGCCTTACTGGCGGCTAAACCGGAGAATCCCACCCGCTGGAACACCCACCATTACCTGCTCAACGACCACAGCATCAGTTACTGCTACTCTGCCACGATGCTGCGGGAAATGCTCTTTCGCAGGCACAAACAACAACCCGGCGTCAATTTCCTTGGCTTTGCACCTGCCTACGACGGCGATACCGCCACCCTTGGAAAACTTTTCCCCTACGACGAGGATCTGCGCAAAGGCCTCAAGCCCCTGCCCAACTCCGGCGAAGAAGCGTATCGCATCGCCCGGCTGATGAAAGGGCAATCTATCGTCGGCGCTATGGCTTCAAAGGATCGTTTCATGGAACAAGCCGGCCGGGCCCGCATCCTGCACCTCGCGGCCCACGCTCAGGCCAACGACCGCTCCGGCGATTATTGCTTCATCGTATTCGCCGAACAAAAGGACAGCCGGGAAAATGAACTGCTTTACGCCCGCGACATCTACAACTTTCAACTCAACGCGGATCTCGTGACGCTCTCGGCCTGCGAAACCGGCATCGGCGAGTTGCAGGGCGGCGAAGGCATCATCTCGCTGGCCCGTGCGTTCGCCTACGCGGGGGCGAAGAGCATCGTCACTTCGCTGTGGAGCGTGAGCGATGCTCCGACCAAGGATTTGATGATCGCTTTTTACAAAAACCTGCGCAAGGGCATGTTGAAAGATGATGCACTGCGGCAGGCAAAACTCGATTTCCTGAAACGCAACAAAGGGCAGGCGGCGCATCCTTTTTATTGGGCGGGGTTCGTGGGGATCGGGAATATGGGGAAGTTGAACAATGAATAATGAAACCGGGATTTACAACTCACCTTGAAGGCGTTTAAAAAAAATGAGGGGCCAGGGTACTCTTTTGACGGTAGGCGAACAAAGAATATGTTTCCGCTACCGGAAAAATAATGAGTACTCGCCTGCGCTCTCCCCAAAGCAGGCGGCGAGGAAGCCGAAAATCGCCCTAAGAGTAGGCCAAAGCCACTTTTCTCAAACAATTCATTATGAAAACCCTCAAGTTTTTTCCATTCGTCATTTGCCTTTTTGCGCTCATGAGTTTTTCCTCCAACCGTTTCAGCCTGTTGAACTCGCACGGCAAAATCACCCTGTTGCGCGTGCATGACGTCGGCACCAAATTTGGCCCGGCAAGCGATCAGATAGACGTGGAAGCGGTGATTCAATTGGATACCGAACCCGGTAAATCTTTTGGGTTCCAATTGCGCAACGACAATCAAAGAGTAGCCCGCGAAGGGATGCTGAACCTGCTCCGGGATGCATTTCAGAATAACTGGACGGTCAATATCGACTACAACCTTAATCCGGGTAAAAAGAATGGCGTTATTATCAGAACCTGGGTCAGTAAATAGGCCAATTGCACGATAATGAAACATGGGTCATCCCAATTCTTTTGCTGCACACTCCAACACGTGCCACTCCTTAGTGGAAAAGCAGGGATTAAAAATCCGGGATGACTTATGTTTTCACATTTTTCTTCGCCACTTGGCGGAAAGTCTTAAACCTAAAAAATAATATATGAAACCCAATATCAATGATCGAACCAAAATCCAGGAGTTGAAACTGGCGCTTGTCGATAAAAACGTATCTACGAAAACCATTCAATCCATTGAAAAAGCATTGGCGGCAGGGATGGTTTTTAAAAAAATACAGGATTTCGATATTCTCGCTATTGACCCCTCTGATCTTGTATTATTAGGCGATCTTGTTTCTTTTGGAGGGAATCAAGAACCGCCTCGTGATGTCAGGACCTTTGAATTTACCTTTCTACCCGTCGGAGAAGAAAAATTCTTCTTTGGCTACCAGTGTATTCTTTTATTTATAAATAAAAACAAATTTACCGTCGAAGAGTCATTTCCTATCGAAGACACCCGCAGGGTTTATATCGATATTGATTTTGATGATGTTTTTGATAAAAGTAAAATTTCATTTCAGGTAAAATCAGCCCGGGGAGAACGTTCAAAAATTGCTTCGGGGGCTGATAGTACTATTACAGACGGCGAATTAATAGAAGTTGAAAAAACAGATTTGGCGAATACGGTCATAAAAGTTGAAGTAGATGCGCTGGCGCAGGTACCTAACCCACCTATAAAAGGTTCCTACCAGATAAAAGGCAAATTAATATCCAACCAAGGCGAATCCAAACTGGACGCTTATCAGGTTGTAATACTGGCCAAGGTCGGGAATACGCAGGATGGAACGCCCGATTTTGTCCCGGTCGCTTTTGCCGAAACGGAAACGAATGGTTACTTTGTCACCAGTTTTTTAATATTTACCGATCCGGACGACATTAGTCATGTTATAGCGGCAAAAGCCGCTATAACCAAAGGGGATGTTTATCGGGAGGTTCCTATTAAATTGGTTAAAACAACCGAAAATGAAGGGGAAGATACCGTCAATAAATTAATGTTGCCGAATCGCCTGATCCTCTTCATCAACGAAAACAGCGAAACAGCGGATTGCAAAGATTGTGAATGCAACGAATTGAATTTCCATGAGAAAAAAGTACTGGAAGAATTTACTTATCATACCGTAGTCAGAACAACGGAACCTTCCATCATTGCCGATACGCTCGAAGATGAAGAAGAAATTGACATAGGGGAAATATATGGGACGGGAAGACCCCAACTGGTGCCTTTTAGCGTATTTAAAAAATATCAGAATACGGTCGGCAAACAAATCAATCTGTCAAATTTCAACCAAAGCAATAGCGGTACCATCGTTTTTTCCGCCAATATTCAAAGACCGGCTATCAATACCGAATTGTTGGAAAAAATTCAGGTTGAAACAAAAATTCAAAAGAAAATCAACGAAAAGAAACGGATATTTAAAGGCCGCACCCACCTCAATGCCCTCAACCGGATCGACTGGGACAATGAACCGACCATTTACCAGGCGGCGAGCGTTGCGCACGGACACTTGTTGCAATTCAAACAGGAATGGATACCGGACGGATATTCTTTAGGCGACCTGGTCTATTCTTTGCCCCTGGCGCCCGGTCAGAAAAAGCAGATAGCTGTATTGGATTGGGAACGGCGTGAAAGCGCGGCCAATTCGCAATCCCTTGATTTTGAGGAAAGTCTGAACAATTCGCTGGTGCGGGACAGGGATGTCAATGAGGTCATTTCAGCCACTTTGAATGAAAACATCCGGGCAAGTTCCAGCGCCCGCACTGGCGGCTTCGGCGCCGGAATTGGAGGCGCCATCATGGGCGTTTTCAGCGGAGGATCATTTGGCGGGCTGCTGGGCATCAGCGGTGGAACAAGTAAGTCTTCCTCCGATGCGCAACAATCGAGCACCCGGGACAGTACCGCCAATAGTTTTCAGTCCATCCGGGACCGAACCACGCAAGCTGCTCATGCCGTTCGCTCCCAAAGAGCAACTGTGGTGCAAACTGTTAGCCAGGGCGAGCGTGTACAAGCCACTTCGGAATCGGTTGCCAATTATAACCATTGTCATGCCATTACCATCCAGTATTTTGAAGTATTGCGTCATTTCACAATACAGCATCGGATCGCAAGCGTACAGGAATGTTTGTTCGTACCCCTGCAAATAACGCCTTTTGACCTTGAAAAATGTTTACGCTGGCGTAATACCTTAGAGAATCATCTCTACAGGCGCGATCTGTTAAGCGCTTTTAATGCCGTTGAAAGAATTCAAAACGAAAAAGAAAGCCCTATCGAACAATACTACGACAGCATCGGATTTCCAAGGAAAAACTTTGCCGAACAAAACATAAATTTTTACAGTGGAGATCTGTTCATGGAATTTTTCTTTTTTAATACAAAAGAAACCAAGATTGATGAGGAGATCATATTGTTTTATAGTTTTTTCGGCATTTCCTTAGATGCATTCAGGGATAAAAAAATTACCGATGAAGATCTGGCCAATCACGTCGGCCCCCGCGCCATAGAATTTTTACTGGATGCTTTCACCATTGAAACGGATAAGGGCGTCGACCTCAAGCTCGACCTAACCCTTTTATCTACCTTCAGGCAAAATGCAAATTTGCGGATTTCCGTGCGGCAGTCCGGCAATACGCGGGTCGATATTGCGAGAAACCAGATAAATAACCTTAATATAAAACTTGACCTGGATAAATTACCGACAGAAATAAAGGAGGATCCTACTCAATTTCAAAACAAGTTTATGAAAATCAGGCTGCGTTCCGGCAACCTGCGTTACCGGACGGATAATTTCTCCGGTACCTTATTCGACGGTCGTATAGACAATGATATTTTCCCGGGGGGCGACGGTGCATTTCTCAATGCCCCTTTGACCAGGGAAGAGTTGCGGAATCCGCGCGGTGAAGACGTTGATTCTGCCAACAACCTGATCCATCACCTCAATGAAAACCTGGAATATTACCACAAATGTATCTGGATGAGCATGACGCCGGAGCGCCTGTTTATGCTCTTGGACGGCATTGTAGCGCCCGGCAAGGCCAATGGGCGAAGTGTGGCCTCCGTCGTTGAAAACCGGGTGATCGGCATTGCAGGTAATAGCCTTATTCTTCCCGTTGCGCCGGGCAATCAACTCGACCCGACCATAGACGAGACTTTTGATCTTTTCGCTCAATATTACAAGGAGGATGAGGACCCCATTCGCGTCAGCATGCCGACCAAAGGGGTTTACGCAGAGGCAATTATGGGCAAATGCAACTCTTGCGAAGAAAAAGAGGAAAGTCGTTTTTGGAGGTGGGAAGAATCGCCGATACCCGACAGCCCGACCACGCCCATACTTCCGCTGAATACCGACACCCGCCGCGCCGATCCGGGAAACCTGGACCCGAAAGATTTCCCAACTCCGGTCGTAAATATCCAAAACGCGCCGAATGTGCCCGATCCGACCGGTTTGCAAGGCTTGTTGCAATTGTTAGGCAAAGGGGATGCTTTCCGCGATTTGACTGGCTTGAACCAAAATCAACTGAATGCTTTGGCTACCTTCCAAAAATCGCTCGAAACTGCACAATCTTTCGGTAAAGAAGCGGCGGAATTGGCAAAAGCGGCGGGAGCGATGAAATTGATCGAAGATGCGCAGCAAAAAGGGATCGTTTCTAATGAAGACGCCAAGCAGAAATCATCTAAAGTTATTGATTCCGCTATTCCATCGACACCGGAAGATCAGATTGCCCGCGCGAAAGAACAAATCGGCCTCGTAGATACTTTGCAACAACAAGGAGGAATAGCTTCCGGAGTGGCGGAAGGCGCACGCAAACAAATCCTTGATAACCTGATTAAAGGAACCGGTTCAAACGACACCAGTATAAGTGACCTGGGAGAGCTGATGGAAAAATCAAGCAACCTGGGTGCTGACATCAAGAAGGATGGCGATTCATTTGAAATCAGTTCAAACTTCGGAGCTAATAGTCCACTCATTATAGACGTTAGTGTTTCGCCTTCCTTAAGGGCTTTCGGATCCGTCAGCGGAACAGGGACCAACAAAACAGGGAAAACGAAATTATCCGTGAAATCAAAAAATGCGCCGTCAGGATCTACGCTGGTATGGAGTATCCCGTCTACCGAAACAGGAAAATATACGATTACCCAGAAAATGCGCGGAAGTATAAGCGAGGTGGAAATTACCGGAATTCAACCCGGAATCACGGCCATCGATGTCGATTTGATTAATGGGGGTACTATAATCCAAACGAAATACCCGCAGGGTTTGAAGTTGTGCATCCCCCAGTTTGTTACAATTGACGAAGGTGGCATTACATCACCACTTTCCTTCTTCGATGACTTTTTAACAAGCTTTGCCATCGATCATCGGAAAGATGATATTGTTAACATCATGAAGCAGGTGAGTGACGAGCTGTTAAAGACTTCAAATGTGCGGACCATCTGGCGTGCAGGCGGCTTCAACGAAACGGCCCCTGTGCATATTCCGCCGGCAAATGTAACTTCACTCACCATTAATAATACTGCAGCCGCTGCCGGAGCAGCATCCGGGGATATTGGTGTTACACTTACGGTAGCAAATGCAGCATCACTCTTTAACGACAAAATTTTTATTTTTCCGGCAGAGATAACGAGCCTGGCTTTTCAAGATATTAATGTGGATGTAGTGGCACTCTTTAATGATGTTCAGTCCAATGGAATGACAGCAACTTTAGAACCATTTGTATCGGAGGTTTTAGGCAGGTATCTTGGTGTCGTCATCGCCCATGAGATCATTCATAGCTTGTTGGGGCTTGATATTCCGACCGGTCACAATGACCCTCCCATACCCGGTGATTTAATGAACCAAGGCGGTGATTTTAGTTTTACAGAAGCGACCGGTTTTAAGAATTTAGCCAGTACATCACCGGTCGATCCTTCCCATTTCACGGACAGCGGAGTCGGCAGCATAGCAAGGCTGACGCCAATCAACCAGGCAAGGATGGATTTACAATTTCCCGTAAACCCTTGAGTGAATTATTTTAAGGTAATGGGATATGGACCCAAAAATGTGCTTCAAAAAGTCTGAAACACGATTATCAGACCTGGGTCAGTAAATAAGCGAATTGAACTGAATGATGAATGATGAATAAAAAACAGCCGTCCTGGTTCCGGACGGCTGTTTTTAATGATGAATATTAGGCTCCTAAGTCATTGAAAATCAATATATTCATCATTCATCATTCATCATTCATCATTCATCATTCATCATTCATCATTCATCATTAAAGATTAAGCCCTTTTTCCTGCGTGTACTCCTCAATATAACCGTCGATCAGCGTCACCAGCAAGTCTTTAAGGTAGGAATTTTCCAGGCGGGCGATCACTTTCAGTTTTTCTAATTTGGATTTGTCGACCGACACCGTCAGGCGCTTTTTACCGGAGTATTCATCTATGTTAATTTCCTGTACGTCAATAGTTTGGCGGATCAGGGCATCTAAACCGTTGTAGCCGGTATGCGCGGCGGGGGTAAAGCCGGTGGTTTTGGTTTTGGCGCTGGGCGTGGTGGTATCGGGCTGATTGGCGTCGTATTTTTCCAGGCTCTCTTCGAGGGCTTCCTGCAACAGCGAGTCCAGGTCGGACATAAAATTCTTATGCACATTTTTGCGCGCTGCCGGCGACGAGCGCGTTTCTGAAGAAAAAAGAGCGCCATGCCCGTGTTGGGCATCGCTGAACAGGTCGTCGAGACCTTCGGAAAACTTCTTTTTACTCATGCGTGCATTAATTTATTGGGTATGTCGTCCGAGGGATATTATAGATTGCGATTTTACGTACCCGTTGGACGGGCGCATCTAATCCTTTGCGGCCGCCTTTTCCATTCGGATCAAAATCTCCTTGCTCAGGGCCAGGTAATCCACTGCGCCCGGACTTTTTGGGCTGTAGTCGAAAATATCCTTGCGTTGTGCGGGCGCTTCGGCCAGGGCCACGTTATCGCGGATGTACGTTTTGAACACTTTGTCGCCAAAGTATTTGTGGATCGTATCCACCACATCGCGGTTAAGTACCCGCCGGCTGTCGTACATCGTGGCGATCACGCCGCTCATTTCCAGTTGTTTGTTCAGCCGCAGCTTCACCTTGTCGATCACCTGTTTGATCTTGGCCAGGCCTTGTACGGCCAGAAATTCCGTTTGCAGGGGAATCAGCACGTAGCGGCTGCTGGTAAGCGCATTCAGGGTCAGCAGGCCCAGTGAGGGCGGGCAGTCGATGAGCACGTAATCGTAATCATCGGACACCTGATTGATCAGTTCGCGCAGAATGAACTCGCGCCCGGCTTCATTGATGAGTTCCATTTCCGCCCCGGAGAGGTCGAGCGAAGAGGTAATCACGTCTAAATTCGGCTTGTGCGTATAAGGCGTCAGTTCGCCCTCGCCGCGCAAGGCTTCATAGATGGTAAGACGTTGGCGGGGAATGCCCAGCGAAATGGTCAGGTTAGCCTGCGGATCAAGGTCGATCAGCAGCACTTTTTTGCCCAGTTCCGCCATCCCGGCGCCGATGTTGATGGCGCTGGTCGTTTTGCCGACGCCGCCTTTGTGGTTGAGAAGCGATACTACTATACCCATATTACCGACAAAAGTACAACTATTTATGAAACAGTAAAGCACCAGGCCAAGCTCGATTTACGTTTCGCATCGCTTTGTTTTAAATAAGGAGAAGGGCAAGCAGCCGTTTTAATCAATTGAATGTCAGCCGGGAAGAGACGGCTAAAACAGGCGCTCAAAAATTTTTTTGAAAAAAATCTTTGACATTTTTTGTTTTTAAAAACTCTTTGTTTTAAATTTGCATCGTTAACCAGGTGTACGACATTCTGTTGTTACATCTTTATCCATTCAAATTTTCATTTCCTAAAACTTCCAGGCCATGATTAAGGAAGACAGAATAGACCTCAACAAGCGATTTATCAATGCCTTCAAATTATTAGAAGATCGCGGCGCTATCGTTAAAAACGACCGAGGCGGGAAAGGCGTTGGGGACGTAGCCGAACGCGTTTTGGGCAACAAAGCCTACGGACATATCATCCGGGCATTCCTGAATCCCGACAGCAAACGTGTGATCGATTACGGGCAGGCACAGTCTTTTTGCCGTGCCTACGACATTAACGAGGCTTGGCTGCTCCACGGCATCGGCAATGCGTTCGGCTTCGATATGCCGGGCGATGCCTTTTCCAACGATAAATTTGTGTCGCCCGGTAGCGGCAACATCCTGTTTACGACTGCCCGGGCTTTCGCTGGCGCTACGCTGGGTAGTGGGGACAGCGCAGAAGACAACACTTATTTTTCCATCCCGGGCGTAGGCGGCGCCGGTTTGGTCGCGTTCCAGATCGACGGTAATTCGATGGACCCGGTGATCCGTCACGGCGATATTGTGGTTTGCAAATCCGTGGAAAACCTCAACGACATCCGCGACAACGAGATTTACGCGGTGCGCAGCAACGGGCAGGTCTGGGTAAAATACGTCCAGAAAAATTTCAACAACCGCGGCCGTATCGTGCGCCTGAAAATGATCTCCGCCAATTACTTCGACAACGATCCCTTCGAAGAAGACGTGAACGAAACCACCCGTTTGTATAAAGTGGTGCGCAAAATCAGCAACGTCTAATTTCGGCAACATCATCATTGCCGTCACGTGTAATGCGCCCAGATACCAATGGTGCGTTAGAGCACTGTATGATTTTGGCAAGCATCACCATCATTTCATTACAAGTGCCGGGTATACCCGCGCGCACAAACCAGCAACGTCTAAGCCCGCGTATAGGGGCTTTCCCAAATAGTTATCCTGCTGTTTATTGTTTTCGGAGCCTCCCGCGCGCAACGCCCGGTGGGGCTTTTTTTTGGGAGTTTACTGCAATGGACTCAAAATGGAAGGCAAGCGCATGAACGATGCGGAGTTCTACGAGTTTTGTTTGAAACACCCCGAACCGCGTATCGAGCACGACGCCAATGGAAAAATCATAATCATGCCCCCTATGACTTCTGAAACCGGTCGATGGAACTCTAAAATCCACATTGAAATTGGTATTTGGAATAAAATGACCAAACTCGGAGAGACCTTTGACTCCTCTACCGGCTTCAAAACTGTCCAATGGTGCGGAGCGCTCTCCTGATACGGCCTGGATTTTGAACGAACGTGGGATGCGCTTCTGCCGGAACAAAAGCAGCAATTCGCCCCCATTACCCCGGATTTTGTGCTCGAACTGCGCTCCCGGGACCAAAGCCTGACTGAACTTCGCAAAAAAATGGACGAATACATGGCCTGCGGTTGTCGCCTCGGCTGGCTCATAGACGCACAAAACCGCCGCATCTACGTCTACTCCGAAAACGGCGATATTCAGACCCTGAAGTTCGACGACTTGCTGACAGGTGGGGAGGTGATGCCGGGTTTTGAGATCAGACTGGAGGAAGTAGTGAAATAAATCAGTCCATATCGTGACACCGTTTTTACCGAATTAAGCAAATCTGGGGTCTCTGTCAGCATGGCTTTTACCTTGTCGAAATCTTTATGGGCAGCGCCGACAAACGCTTTGACTAAGGCGGGGTCGAGGGCCGGGCCTTTTTGCGTTTTGGCCGGCAGCGTCTGCCGGCTTTTGATAAATTGGGGAAATAGCAACACGCCGGAAGTAGCCGCTAAGTCTTAGGAAAACTTTAAGCCCTCCGGCCTGCGCTATCCATAATTTTTCACCCCGAAATATAGTTTACTACCATCCTTCCCCACACTGGAGAAAACTGTGTTTTTCACCAATCTTTACACACGCCACGTAATGAAGTCATTCCTTTGTTTGATATGTGCCTGCGCCATGTTTGCCACTACGGCCCGGACACAGGACGAAACCGGGTACCGCATCTGTACCGAAATCATCCTCGACGCTGTTGACAACGACGACACGCCCACGCTACCGCCCGGCATGGTGGCCAAAGCAGTGGGGTTCAAGCCCGAGCTTGGAAAATACTGGAAAAACGGCCGCACCCTGAAAGTTCGCTTTCTGGACGGCTCGGAAGTCATGCGGAGCCGGGTGCGTAAATACGCTTCCGAATGGTCGACGGTAGCCAATATCCAGTTCCTGTTTGTGGAAAAAGGCGAGTCCGACCTGCGGGTAAGTTTTACCCATGGCCTGGGAACCTGGTCGGTGATCGGCACGGACGCCAGTTCCGTGCCGCAGTACAAGCAGACCATTAACTTCGGATGGTTCCGGGCCTTGACTACGGAAAGGGAATACCGGGCCACCATACTGCATGAATTCGGGCACGCACTCGGCTTGTTGCACGAACACCAGCACCCGCAAGGAGGTATTCCTTGGAACAAACCCGAATTATACCGGTTTTATGAAAAAACGCAGGGTTGGGATAAGGCGTTGGTAGACCAGCAAGTGCTGGGTCGCTACAGCAGCGACAAGACGCAATTCAGTAAATACGACCCGCATTCCATCATGCACTACCCAATCCCTAATTCCCTCACCGTCGGTGACTTCGAGGTTGGCATGAACATGGATATGTCGCCCACCGACCAGGCTTTTATCGGAAAATTGTATCCGAAAAAGGCGTCGAGTACCGCCACGACCGAACCGTATGCTTCGACCGCCACGCGTCCGAATACCGGTGGCGCAACCACGAGCACCACCCGACCCAACACTTCCGGCGCCAGGCCTCCTCGCCCAAATCCCAGCGTCGCGACGACCGCCACGCTGACCATTCGCGACGTGCTGCCCGAAAGCCAGAAACGCGAACAGGTATGGGTCACCATCCAGGGGATAACCCGGACGTTCGTGCTAGATCAGTCTGGCGCCCGAGCGGCCAATCTCAGTTTTACGCTGCCTAAAGACGGCCGTTATTCGTATGAAATACGCACCAAAACCACCTTCGTTCGCCGGGTAAATGGCCGTACCTACGAGACGGTCTCGAACGGATACGGTGAAGGCGAACTGCTGATGCGACGCGATGCGGCCTTTGATTTGGTTATTGGGAAGAATATTAATGACCGCTGGTTCGAGGTGGATTTAAGGTCGGCGACAACTAAAACGCGCTGATCCAATGGTGTATTTAAAATTGTCGCTTGGAAAGATGCATGAGCATTCGCCCCCTGTTCGTTTTTTGAACATTGGGAAACCTTTCGGGCAATAACGGCGCATCTTAATGCACGTTCGGCCCGGATATTTGTCGGTTCAATCGATGGGTCCTCCAGAATCCCTTCATAATCCGCCGGGATCACCTCTCGCACCTCTTCATTGCGGTGTTGCCTGCGGATTTGGTAAAATACGGCTTCTGGCGTTTCAAAACCCATTAAAAAAGAGCCTTCACTGCCGGTGCGCCATATTGATCCTCCGCTATTTCATTGTGCCGCCCACGATACTTCTTGCCACAACATTTGCACCCCTTTATCTCAACCCGGTACCCTTTTATCACCGCCTTTGGGATTGCCGGCAATTCCGTCACGCTTACAAACTCGAACCCTTGCCCTTCCAACTCTCCGCCGCACGCACATACCTCTGTATGTACTACTACTTCTTCCAGCGAACTCAAGTCTTCTTCCGAAGGAGCCTGCCGCCCCTCAAACTTCCCCTGGCCAACCTTCCGTCCAGGCTTCTGTGGATCCATCTTGCGGCGGTTCTTCGAAAACGGCGCCGCTGTCTGTGATGCCTTCGCTCCAATTCCTCAACTCGCTTTAGCAATGAAAAATACCGGTCTTCCAAGGACATGACCAGATCGATCAAGTCCTCTTTGCTCCTCTTTTCTAATTCCGCTCGCGTATGTTTCATCAAAAAACATTATTGCTTTTTTTCATAACTAAATGCATCCTGACAGAAAAAATCTTCAGATAGGCGTATTTTAGTGCTAATCAATTACCTAAAATTTAGGCATATAAGGATAAGGAACGATGTTGCCTGCAAAAGAAAAATCAAATTTTAACGTAAAATGTATCGTATTTTAACCTGGCGAAGTGAAATCGAACGCATTACATTTTTCCCGCCTCGGTTATTTCCTCCGGCATCGTCCGGAAGGCTTTCCACACTGCATCGGTTTCCGGCAGCGGCGCCTGCAACAGCACCCGTTCGCCCGAAACCGGATGGTCGAACGTCATGCGCCACGCGTGGAGGTGAATCGAACGATCTGGATTGCCGCGCCTCGCCCCGTATTTCACGTCGCCTTTGATAGGGCAGCCGATGGCTGAGAGCTGGGCCCGGATCTGGTGGTGCCGGCCGGTAATCAGTCGTATATGCAGCAGGTGGTAGCGTTCGCTACTTTCTAAGACCAGGTATTCCAGTTCGGCGCGTTCGGAGCCGGGCAGTTCTTCCGGATAAGCGAGGGCTAAGTTTTTACCCGCGTTTTTTTTGATGTAATGCACGAGCGTACCGGCCGAATGCGGCGGCGCGTTTTGCACCACAGCCAGGTATTCCTTGAGCACCGTGCGCTGCCGCAATTGCTCCGTGATGGCGGTCATGGCCGATTTCGAGCGGGCAAACAGCACTACCCCGCTCACCGGGCGGTCGATCCGGTGAATGGCGTGGAGCGGATGCTGGCAATATGCTTCTGCCATTTCCTGTAGGGAGATATCGCCCGTTTTATCGGGCGGTACGGCAATGCCGGAGGGTTTGTTGAAGGCGATAAGCTGGTTATTTTTATATATAGGTTCTAGCATGATGTTTGTGTTGTTAAAAGTTATCGGGGTCATTTAAGTTCTTCATAATCAATGTAATCCCCGTCCGTCTCATCGAAACGGCGTTTTTCTATCTTTATGCTGCCCGGCGGCGGCGGAGCAGGCGGAGGCGGCGCTTTTGGCATTTGCACCTGCAAAAGGGGACGCAGGACCTTGATCAGCCATAAGATCGCCAGAAAGGTGAAAAGCAATTTTAGTAACATAGTTGTGTTTTTAATGAATCATTCATCATTCATCATTATTTCCACTAAACTTCTTTTTCAAAAACGGATGCCCGAACACGGCCAGGATAATAATACCGACGCCGATGTAAAACCCCGGACTGAGCTGTTTGTCTTCCCGAAAGATAAGCCCTGCCAGTAAAACACCGTAAACAGGTTCAAGGTTGATCGTCAGGTTGGTTGCAAACGCAGAAATATGGCGCATGGCTAAGAGCGTGAGGTAGTAGGGCAGGAGCGTGCAGGCCCATACCAGTACCAGTAACCACAGCCAGTCCCAGGTTTCGGGCTGTACGACCAGCTCCGGCGAGCGCCACAAAACCAAGGGCATCGCGATGGACGTAACCACCAGGCCGCCGAATAACTCCGCAAAACTCATCGCCAGCGGCGGCGGCGGATTGTTATCGATGACTTGTTTATTCAAAGCAGTGAATACGGCCGCGAGAAAAGCGCCGACGATCCCGACCCCAAAACCCACCCGCATGCCCCAATCGATGTTGCCGACCACCAAAACCATGCCCGGCAAAATCAGGATACCCAGGCCGAGCTCATACCATAGAATTTTACGGCGCAATAAAAGCGGCTCCATCAGGGCCGAAAAAAACGATGTGGTGGCCATGGTGGTCACCGCGATGGATGCGTTGGACAGTTTGATGGCCCCATAAAAACACAACCAGTGAATGCCGACCAAAGTCCCAATGCCGAGTAAACGCAGGAACATGCTGCGCGACATTTCGCGCAACTGCACCAGCGGCATCAGGACGAGCAGCGAGACGCAGCACAACAAAACCCGCCACCACACCAGTGGAAGGGCCTGCAGGGAAATCAATTTCCCGAGTACGGCGGTAAAACCCCATAGAAACACGCAGAAATGCAGGTAAAAATAAGCGCGTAGCTTTTCATCGATCATGCGGCAAAGGTAGGAATAGGTTGTTTAGACTTTTTCCAAATTCTTTTTCCGGTAAGCCATTGACACAGGTGTGACAGAGCCCAAATTTTCGGGCGGTACTTTTGACCTGCTTTTGAAAATACCTATACCTAATCCCGTTATCATGTTAGACGGTTATCACATTTTGACCCTCACCCACCGAGACGCTTCCATTGGCACGATTGCCAATGCGGTTCTGCCAAATGCGGGTGAACAAGTACTCCAGGACCTGAAAGCCCGCTTCGGCTGGGAAGAGCTGCTGTATCTCGCCACCTGTAACCGGGTAATGTACCTGTTTTATACCCAGGGCCCCGTATCTGCCGAGCTGCCAGGGGAGTTATTGGAACATATTCGCTTTGAACTCCCTGTAGACACGATCGATGCCACTGCCACCCAAATGCGCCTGCTGCACGGCGCCGAAGCCGTCGGACACCTGTTTGAAGTGGCTGCTTCGATCGACAGCCTGGTATTGGGGGAGCGCGAAATACTGCGCCAACTCCGGGAAGCTTACGACCGCAACCAGGCCTGGGGGCTCACGGGCGATCATATACGGCTCCTGATGCGTTTTACCATTGAAACCGCCAAAGAAATATATACGCAAACGGGCATCGGCGAAAAAGCCTTGTCCGTCGTAGCCCTAGCCTTCAACGCCATGATGTCGACCGGCGTTCGTCCGGATATGCGGGTTCTGATGGTCGGCGCGGGCGAAACGAACACGTTGTTCGGTAAATTTTTAGCCAAATACGGTTTTAAACACGTAACCGTTTTTAACCGCAGCCTCGCGGCGGCCGAACGCTTGGCCGAACGCCTCGGCGGCCGGGCACTCCCGCTCGATGCGCTGGAATATTACACGGAAGGCTTTGATGTACTGGTGGTATGTACCGGCGCCACCCAGGCTCTTATCACCCCGGATTGCTATCGGTCCTTATTATCCGGCGATGCCACAACCAAAGTCGTGGTCGATTTATCGGTCCCGCACAACGTGGATTTGCGTATACCCACTACATTTCCCGTACAATACATTGAAATAGAAGGCCTTCGCGAGGTATCCCAGGAAAACCTGGCCCACCGCGAACGCGAATGCGCCAAGGCCGTTCCTATCTTAAAGCAACGCATGTACGCCTTCCGCGAGCTTTGGCACGAGCGCCAGATTGAACGCGCGCTGTCGCATATTCCGGAAGAAGTGCAGGCCGTGAAAAACCGCGCGGTAAACGAGGTCTTCGGCAAAGAATTTAACCGCCTCGACGCGGAGGCCCAAACCCTGGTGCTCCGGATGCTGGAATACATGGAAAAGAAATGCGTAGCCATCCCGATCAAGGCGGCTAAGGCAATCGCTTTGCAGGCGAAAAAGCAACGGACTGCGGCAATTGTGAAGGACTAAAAAAATTTGTTTGCAGAATTGGCACGCAATTCGAACTATTTTCCGGAAAAAAAGCTTGTTTTACTGATAGCAGCGCGTCAAACTCATACCTGCGGAGCTATACCTTTGCGGCCATGAATCATAATCGCGTACTCCATCTCTACAACAGCCTTTCCGGCGCAAAAGAAATCTTCACCCCGCTCGAAGCTGGCCATGTCGGTATGTATGTGTGCGGTCCTACCGTTTACAGCGATGTACACCTCGGCAATTGCCGCACGTTTACGAGTTTCGATATCATATACCGCTATTTACTGCATCTCGGCTACAACATCCGGTACGTGCGCAATATCACCGATGTGGGGCATTTGACCGACGACGGCGAAGACCGCATGGCCAAAGGTTCCAAGGTGAATAAACTGGAACCGATGGAGGTCGCGCAGCGGTATACCGTGGGTTTTCACGACATGATGCGGGTTTTCAATACCCTGCCCCCCAGCATCGAACCGCGGGCCACTGGCCATATCCCGGAACAAATTGAGATGGTGGAGGCCATTATAAAGCGCGGTTACGGGTATGAGCGCAACGGCTCGGTTTATTTCGACGTTGCCAAATTTTCCAAAGAAAATCCCGGCGTCTATGGTCAACTTTCGGGCCATGTGGTAGAGGATCAGGTGGCGGAAAGCCGCGAAAACCTCAAAAACCAGAGCGAAAAAAACCATCCGGCCGATTTTGCCATCTGGATGAAAGCGCGGCCGGAGGATATTATGGTGTGGAAAAGCCCCTGGTCGGTCGGATTTCCCGGCTGGCACCTGGAGTGCTCGGCCATGAGTACCAAATACCTCGGCCATACCTTCGACATCCACGGCGGCGGCAACGACCTGAAATTCCCGCACCACGAAAACGAGGTAGCCCAAAACCAGGGCGCTTGCGGCTGCGCGCCGGCCCGCTACTGGCTGCACACCAATATGCTGCTGCTGAACGGCAAAAAAATGAGCAAGTCGGACGGCAATACCATCACGCCCGAGCAACTGTTCCTCGGAGAAAGCGAGCACATTGAAAAAGCATACAGCCCTATGATTTTTCGCTTTTTTATGCTTCAGGCGCATTACCGGAGCGCGCTCGACATTACCGACCACGGACTGGAATCGGCGGAAAAAGGGTTCAAAAAATTGATGGATATCTACCAGGCCCTGCAAAAGCTGGATACTTCTGCGCACGGGGCGCAAAATGCCTACGATGGTTCGGAAAGCGATACCGACCGTGCGATACTTAGCCTGATCGAAGATGCCTACAAGGGTATGGACGATGATTTCAACACAGCGATCGCGTTGGCGGCCCTGAACGAACTGGGCGGCTTCATTAATAAATTGACCAACAATCAATTGCCGCCCGGTGAAATTGCACCCTGGGTCATAGAAAAACTGAAAACGGTCTTCCACACCTTTATTTTCTACATTTTCGGTCTGACAGAAGAGGCCGCAGCGAAAGACGATGGCACGGTAGATGGCCTGATGGAGCTCATTCTCGACATCCGGGCGAAAGCGCGTTCGGAGAAAGATTTTGCCACCAGCGATAAAATTCGCGATGCGCTGGCTGTAGTCGGCATTCAGATAAAAGACGGCAAAGAAGGTGTAAAGTGGGACCGGAATTGAACCGGTAAGTGAATGTTTACTTATTGGCGACCTTTTCCAGTTCCGCCATAATAAGGTGTACGCCGTTTTCCGTCATCGGCGCCAGCGGCAGGCGCACGTCGCGGCCGCAAAGCCCCTGCAACTCCATTGCAGCTTTTACGCCGACGGGATTGCCTTCGATAAACAGGAGTTTATAGAGTTCCAGTAATTTAAAATTTAATTCTTGCGCCCTGGGCATATCATAGCGCAATGCCGCCCGAACCATATCGGTAAACGGCTGCGGCAGGGTGTTGGCGATGACCGAGATCACGCCGTCGCCGCCGGAGGCAATGAGTGGCAGCGTGATAAAATCGTCGCCACTCAGCACCAGGAAGTTATCCGGGCGACCTTTGATGATTTTCATGACCTGGAAAATATCATCGCTGGCCTCTTTTACCGCAATAAATTTATTGTTGGAATGTGCCAGGCGCAGGGTCGTTTCGGCCGTCATATTGGAGGAGGTGCGGCTCGGTACATTGTAGATGATGATCGGCCTCGGCGATACTTCGGCCAGCGCCAGATAATGCTGAAAAATACCCTCCTGCCCGGGCTTGCTGTAGGCCGGGTTGCTGGAGAGCAGGGCGTCGATGCCTTCGAAATTGAAGTTTTTGATCTTTTCCACCAGCAAGGCGGTATTGTTGCCGCCGAATACGCCGGCTACCAGCGGCAGCCTGCCTCGATTGACTTTGATGGTAAAATCCAGGATTTCCCGGTGCTCGGCATCGGAGGTCGTGGTTGATTCGCCGGTAGTACCCAGGCTTACCAGAAATTCGACGCCGCCGGTCGTCACGTATTCGATGATGCGTTCGAGGTCTTCCCAGTCGATCGCGCCGTTTTTGAAAGGTGTAACCAGGGCTACGCCGGTTCCTCTAAGACGTTTTTGCAGGCTCATTTTTGCTGAGAACGATTTTATCCAGGTACAAATTTAGTTGCTCCATGAAATAGCGCGGGCCTTTGCCAGAAGGTATTTCCAATTGTAAATCAAAATCGTTGGGGTGTGTGGTCGGCGACCCGATTTTCATGGCGGCGGGCGATTGAACGGCGATCCACTCCAGGGCTGGCAATTCATCCGGGTTCAGGCAGATCAGCAGATCGAATTTTTCGCCGCCGAATTCCTGGGCCTTTTCGCTTTTAGGCTTGCGCGTCCAGGTCGTTTCTTTTAAGGTAAAAGCGTCGAAGGTATGGGCGGGCGTTGGTTGGCGGGTATTAAAATATCCAAGTACCCGGATTTTTTTGCCCGCTTTTTCCATGGAACTGATGAAATGCACGACTTCCTCCCTGTTTTTATCCAGGCTTGCGTCAAACAGCAGGCCGATGATTTTGGCGCTGCTGATCGTATGTGTTTTGCGGGATCGTTTTTGCGAAGCAAGCAAACGGCGCAGGGCTTTTCTGAAAAGAGCAATGCGGATGTATTCCAGCATGGCGATACGTGTTTTTAGTCGGACAACGGTAGGAAATGCAGTGTTTATTTGCCTTTCGCGGTTGCGGAAGGTGCGTGGGCGTAATGGCCCATTTTACTGTATTTGTCAATCCGGGCAAGGATACGTTCTTCCGGATGCATGGGCATTATTTTCTCCAGTTCGGCTTTAATGTGCTTTTTGAGGTGTTTGGCCATTTCTTCCGGCGCATTGTGGGCGCCGCCCAGGGGCTCTTTCAAAATGCCGTCGATCAGACCGAATTCGAGCATATTATCGGCATCGAGTTTGAGGGCTTCGGCCGCCTGCTCTTTGAAATCCCAGGAGTGCCAGAGAATGGAGGAGCAGGACTCTGGCGAAATGACAGAGTACCAGGTGTATTCCATCATAAAGACTTTGTCGCCCAGGCCGATGCCCAGGGCGCCGCCCGAAGCGCCTTCTCCAATGACATAGCAGAGGATCGGCACGCGCAATTGCGCCATTTCGAACAAGTTTCGTGCAATCGCTTCGGCCTGTCCGCGTTGTTCGGCTTCCAAACCCGGATAAGCGCCCGGCGTATCGATCAGGGTCACTACGGGAAACCCGAAGCGTTCGGCCATTTTCATCAGGCGCAAGGCCTTGCGATATCCTTCCGGGTTGGCCATACCGAAATTGCGGTATTGGCGCATCTTGGTGTTCACCCCTTTCTGATGACCGATCACCATCACTGTTTGGCCATCGAGATCGGCTAATCCTCCAACGATGGCATGATCGTCGCCTGCATACCGGTCGCCATGCAGTTCGACGAATTTTTTGCACATCGTCGTTACATAATATAAGGTGTAGGGTCGTTCCGGGTGGCGGGAGAGTTGTACTTTTTGCCATCCACTCAGCTTGGAGAAAATCTCCTTGCGCTTGACCTTGATTTTGTTTTCCAACTCCCGCACCATATCGGTGACGTCGAGTTCCCCTTTTTCTCCAACTTCTTTCAGCTTTACCAGCTGTTCGTATAAAGCTTCGAGGGGTCTTTCAAAATCCATAAAAATTGCCATAGGAACGTCCGTGTTGGGTTTCGATATTGGAATACAGAAGGACTTTGAGGAAGTGGAGGGCAAAGGTACGTATTGGGTATGGATTTTTGCCGGGCAATACGGGTGACAAGTTTTTTCTGAAGTTTTTTCGAAAAAACTTGCGTGGATGGATGGAGTGGTTCTATCTTTGCCCCGCTTTTGAAAGGAAGCAACGGATTGGTAGTTCAGTTGGTTAGAATGCCGCCCTGTCACGGCGGAGGTCGCGGGTTCGAGTCCCGTCCAGTCCGCAAAAATGCAAAAAATGCCCTTGTAAGTCAATCACTTACGAGGGTATTTGTTTTTGGCTATCGTGTTCCTTATCGTTTTATGTGATCTCGGTGCTCAAACTTGTATTTTATGGGGAAACAATGGGTTGAATGATTATTCCGGCAATCATGACCATGCCAGAAACACCCATCGGCAAAAATTGCAGTCTTAAGTTTAGGGAAAACGAAATCCGGTTTCCCGGTAATCGGGTAGTTTCTCCTCCAACCTTTTATGCCGTTCGCCTTAAAAAAGGCAATCAGGCGCATTTCTGTTGACTGGTTGCGCTTTGACTTGACATTGCGCATGATTTCGCTGCGCTTTTCAGATGGAAAAACGTCAGCCATTATATTTTTCCAAACTGGAAGGAAGTTCAATCATTAGGGACTTGTCCACCTCGACGGCGTTCACCCTTTCATTATAAAGTTTAACGAGGCGAACGATACTATACTTCAATTTGTCTTGCGCTCCCTCCTTTAGGTGTTCTTAAACATACGGCGATTCCATCCGACCGAATTTCAGCCATTGACCTACCTTCTCTTTCCCGTCGGAATGCCTTAAAGTAAGTGTATTCATCTCCCATTTTTGCAGATTCGACCAAAACCCTATGCCTATCGAACGTTTGGTTTAAAAGGTACTGGACCCTTTCCTCATTCCACCAATCTTTTGACGTTTCCGGTATTTTTTCGACAACATCAACCAAACGTGAATTGCTTCTTGGCAAGCTGGGCAATTCTCGAATACTCCAATTTATTTCGGGATGCCTTAAAATGAAGTCGGCAAGTCTTTGTGGTCTTAAATCGCTTTGATAAAAGGACAGTTGCTTTTCACTTACTCTTTCATCTTTCCCTTTGGTTTGGCGTCCAACTATAAAAAGGCATACCCTACTTTGAGGAACAAACCTAACGGCGTCAATTACGAAGGCGTCAATTGAATAGCCTAACTCATTCAGGGCAAGTAGGGCTTCTTTGAAATCCTGTTCTTTTTTTGAGGTTAAAAATCCCTAAGGACCGATGAAAAAATAAGGGTACAGAAAACACGGACATTCCCCGGAGAAATTTGTACCTTTATTTAAAACCCGTTCCTAAACATTTTCAAGTAAAACAATCGGCGGGCGACGTTCCGCCATATCCTGCAAGACGTTAACAAACCCCCAAAAAGCGGAAGATTGACTTCCTGATAAACCCTCCCGGCGTCCGGCTAACGATAAATCCGTACAGGGAAAAGAGGCTGTCGCCAAACTTATCGTAGTCATTTGGCTTCCTTTTAATTGGTGAATATCGCCAAGTTGAAAATGGTTTTCCGAATCGTTGAAATGAGTTTGATAGATGCTTTCTTTGGTGGGGTCAATATCGTTAGCAAACGCAATCTTCCAACCTGCCTTTTCTAAACCTAAACGCATTAGCCCGATTCCGGCAAAGAATTCCGCAAAAGACTTTTGGTAATATCCGTTATGATTATCGCTCATTTCAATTTTCCTTTTGAACAAAGGTACATAGTTTGTTTTTAATATTAGACACAGTTTATTTTAAAATATTTGAATAAATCTTAACTTTTTGTTTCATTCCGACATACTAAATTTAGAGAACGGCATCCTGTAGTCTCTCTTATTGTCTTGCCCGCTCTATAGGAATGTGATACGGGACCAGCCATTTCCCTTAGGCCTATATATATATGTATCATGGCATTTGCGCAAAACTTATTTTTTAAAATAAACCCTCCCACACTTGCTAATATCCAAAACACCTCTGTATCTTTGCGCCCGCTTTCGAAGGAATGCAGTTTCAGTTGAACATTTGAAGAAAAAAATATTTCAAAATGCTTGGTCTGAAAACAAATTAAAAAGTACCTTTGCAGCCCCAAACGAAAAACCACAAATACTGCCCATACGGGGGCTTTCATCCAAAGGGATGAAATTGGTTCGAGACCGAAGCTATTTACCGTTGTCAGTTTCGATGAGTATCGAGCAAATCATTAGCCTGAGTTGCTCCTGAAAGTGGATAAAAACCG
>Ga0105046_10001627_pt1 | contig 34721 bp, 28 predicted proteins | sample MAT03_FD_78385 | JGI IMG/M metagenome (GOLD analysis project Ga0105046, IMG submission 78385) | Freshwater microbial communities from Lake Fryxell liftoff mats and glacier meltwater in Antarctica - MAT-03 (megahit assembly) | ecosystem: Environmental > Aquatic > Freshwater > Ice > Liftoff... | reverse complement strand
TTTCCCATTTTGCTTTCCTGATTCTAAAGTCTGTTTTTCTTCCAAAGGAAGATCTGATATATGTAACATGAAGCAAAGTTAGCCATATTTTAAAAAAAGTGTCGTTTATTTATACTTAACTACATACAAACCCGTAACGAAATATTAAAAACAGGACTACTTGTTGGTTTTCAGTGCAGGTTGTTTAGGCACGGCTTTTTTGATGCCTATGCGGTGCCAATAATTCTTATAAATCGCAAGAAACCGACCTCCACTTTACCCATTAGCCTCAGACTCGGCTTTGCCTTTTAGGAATTTGTACAAAAAAACAATAGTCGCGGACCTATTTTGCAATGTCCACGACTATTGTTTTGTTAAACGGCTTCGTTATACGTCGCAGATGAGTACTCCTTCGCGCAGCGAGGCCAACATTCCGGCGGTATCTTTGGCCGTGGGCGTGTATTCTTGGCCAATGTAGCCTTTGTAGCCCGTGGCCACGATGGCGCGCATGATGGCGGGATAGTATATTTCTTGGCGGTCGTCTATTTCGTGCCTGCCGGGCATTCCGCCTGTGTGGTAATGGCTAATGTACTTGTGGTAGCGTTGAATATTGCGAATGTGGTCGCCGCCCATGCTTTGCATGTGAAAAATATCGTAGAGCATTTTGAAGTTGGGCGAGCCAACCATCTCGCACAATACCGCGCCCCACTCGATGGTGTCGCACTGGTAGTCGGGGTGGCTGTGGCGCGAGCTCAACAGTTCCATTGTGAGGGTTACTTTGTTTTTTTCGGCAATGGGCATTATTTTTTTTAACACTTTCTGGCAATTGAGCAGCCCCTGGTAGTCGGTAATGCCGCGCCGATTTCCCGAAAAACAAATCAGATTGGTAACGCCCAAACCCGCCGCTTGCGGTATCAATTGTTCATAAAGGGCAATGAGTGCCTCGTCGTTTTTGGGGTTGTTAAAAAAATTCTCCAAACCAGTTCCTTTTGGCCAAGAGCCCCAGCCCATGGCACTCGTGAGGCCATATTTGTTCAAAATAACCCATTCGTCGGGGCCGGTAAGCTCAATAGAAGCAATGCCCATGTCTTTGCAGGCTTTACAGAAATCTTCAAAAGGAATAGACCCGTAGCACCAGCGGCTCACCGAGTGCTTGATATTGCCTTTGAGCTTGATGGGGTCGGTGGCGTGGGCCACCGCATCGTTGGTTATGAGCGTCGGCACGGTGAAAGCGGCTGCCGAGGTAAGGGTTTTGAGGGCATCGCGCCGCGAAAAAGGTTGGTTCATGGTTTATTTGGGTTTAAAAATTAGCTTTCTCTTTCTACTAAAAACTGCACAAAATCGAGCAGTGGTTTTTTGCGGGCATGGGCTACGTTGAGGCTGTCGAGGGCCTCAAAGCCTTTTTGAAAATAGTCGTTGATTTTAATTTCGGTCATTTGCCGAACGCCCAGCTCATCGTATAGGCGTGTTACGGCGGCCACTTTTTGGGTTTTGTCAAAAGTTTTGGCGTTGAGCCAGCCGTCAAGTTCTTCTTTTTTGGTGCCTTTTGCGCGGTGGAGGGCTTCGATGAGCAAAAAAGTTTTTTTGTTGGCAATAATATCACCGCCTACTTGCTTGCCAAACTTATCGGGGTCGCCATAAACATCGAGCAAATCGTCTTTGAGCTGAAACCCCAGCCCCATGTTTACGCCTGCTTCGTAGAGGTGCTTGGTAGTAGGCTCGTCGGCACCTGCTACCATGCCGCCCAGCTCCATGGCAAAGCCCAGCAAGACCGAAGTTTTGAGCCGAATCATGTCTAAGTATTCGGCCTCGGCTACGTCCCAGCGGGTTTCAAAGTTCATGTCCAATTGTTGCCCTTCGCACACTTGGGCGGCCGTGCGATTGAACCGCTGAATGACGCGGCGCAGTTGCGAGGGAGCCACGTCGAGTAGCAAATCGTAGGCATTAACCAGCATTACATCTCCCGACACAATGCCGATATTGGCGTTCCATTTCTCGTGCACAGTGGGCTTCCCGCGCCGCAGCGGCGCTTGGTCCATGATGTCGTCGTGCATGAGCGTAAAGTTATGAAAAACCTCGACGGCTACACTTGGGTTGAGGGCTTTTTGCCAATCGTCAGTAAATAAATGCGCCGAAAGCACCGTGAGCAAAGGCCGCAAACGCTTGCCGCCCAGCGACATAATGTAGCGAATGGGGTCATAGAGCTCGGTAGGGTACGCGCCATAGGTAGTTTGTTCTACTTGGGCGGCAACGGCGTTCAAAAAAGGCTGGAAAGTCATGCGTTAGAAATTGCCCGTGTGGTTTTGGGTCAAAAATAGGATAACTTCTTTTGAATACCCGTTGGCGGCGCAAAAAGTTTTCAAGAGTGGTCGGTTTGGCTTTTAAACCGTTGGTAGTCTTCGGGTGTGTCAATGTCAATGATTCCCTTTTCAAAATGCACCAAGTGCGCCTCGTCCAAATGGCTCATTAGCACAGGCTTAGCTCCTTTTTGGCCTTGCAAAGTAAGTAGCTCATCAAACAAGCTGCGGTCGAAAAGTGCGGGTACGCCTGCTTGGTGGGCGTAGCGACAAGCCACAATGCGGGGGTGTTTTTTTTGGTAAATATCAATTATTTCTTGCAGCAACTCCGTCGAGATGTGCGGCTGGTCGCACACCAAAACCAACACGGCATCGGCATCTTTGGTGAGTATCCACATGGCGGCCATGCCCATTTTGACCGAACCAGCCATGCCCGTTTGCCACATTTGATTGTCAATAATGGTGAGCGATAAGCCTGCCAACTGGGGCGCAATCTGGGCTTTGTGTGCGCCCAACACCACTATCACGGACTGGGCCGTAGTGCCGAGCGCTGCCTCGGCGGTATGCTTAACGAGGCTTTTGCCCGCTACTTCCAGCAGTTGCTTTGGCATGCCCATGCGCCGCGACTCGCCCGCCGCCAAAATAATAATTGCCACTTTTTTCATAGCGTAACTTGTTTTGTCGCCAAATGTATTGGTTTTGTTGGTTTTGTAAATAAAAACCTCCGCACCATGCCCCGACATTTTATTTTTTGGGGACAATCTATCGGCTATTTGAATACCTTTGTTTTTGCATTTATTTTAGGTTAGACTTATGTTTTACGTTGCTGCTTGGGCTTTGCCTTTTGCCAAACTAAAAGCCCAGTTTGCGGGCGAATTGTTTTTTGACGATTCTATCGAGCACCGCGCCCTCAAACGCCTCTATGCCACCGATGCGTCGGTGTACCAAGAAATGCCCTTGGCGGTGGCATTGCCCAAAAACACCCAAGATATTCAACAACTGATTTGGTTTGCCATTAAGCACCAAACCGCCCTCATTCCACGCGCGGCGGGTACGTCGTTGGCGGGCCAAGTGGTGGGCAATGGCATCGTGGTAGATATTTCAAAATATTTTAACAAAATAATAGAAATCAACGCCCAAGAACGTTGGATGCGCGTGCAGCCAGGCGTAGTACGCGACGATTTGAATGCCGCTTTAAAAGTTCACGGCTTGTTTTTTGGCCCCGAAACCTCCACCGCCAACCGCGCCATGATTGGAGGTATGATTGGCAATAATTCGTGTGGGCTGCACTCGGTGGTGTGGGGCAGCACCCGCGACCACCTGCTCGAAGTAAAAGCACTTTTGAGCGACGGCAGCGAGGTGGCATTTGGCACAATGAATCAGCAGGAATGGAAAACTAAAAATGGACAAAACGGGTTGGAAGGAGAAATTTACGCCAAAACCCGCGCGCTACTTTCTGATGCCGACAACCAAGTAGAGATTAAGACCCATTTTCCAAAAAAAACCGTAACCCGCCGCAATACAGGCTACGCACTCGACGCGCTCCTCGACGCAGTGCCTTTTGGGGGCAAAGAAGCTTTTAATTTCTGCAAACTCATTGCGGGCTCGGAGGGCACACTTTGTATTGTTACCGAGGCCAAGCTCAACTTGTTACCGCTTCCGCCGCCCTTTGTAGGGCTGGTGTGTGTGCATTGTACCAGTATTGACGAATCGCTGCGGGCCAATTTGATTGCCCTTAAACACCAGTGCTACGCCTCAGAGCTCATGGACGATTATATTCTGGACCTCACCAAAACCAACCTTGAACAAGCCAAAAATCGCGCCTTTGTGGTGGGCGAACCAAAGGCCGTGTTGATGGTTGAGTTTTTTGCCCAAACCGAATCCTTACGCAACGAACAGTGTCAAGGGTTTGTCAACGACTTGAAAATAAACCAGTTGGGCTATGCTTATCCTATCTTAACGGGCGAAGAATCCAAAAAAGCGTGGGACATTCGCAAGGCGGGCTTGGGGTTGATGTACAACATCGAAGGCCCCGAAAAACCCGCCAACGTAATCGAAGACTGCGCCGTAGATGTGGTAGATTTGCCAGCTTATATTGCCGACCTCGAAAAAATAGGCCAAAAACACAACCTGCGCCTCGAACACTCGGCCCACGCCGCAGCGGGCGAAATCCATACCCTGCCGCTCATTAATTTGAAATCTACCGAAGGCCGACAAAAATTCAGGGCGTTGCTGGCCGACACTGCCGCGCTGGTAAAAAGCTACGGCGGGTCGCTCTCGGGCGAGCACGGCGACGGACGGCTACGCGGGGAGTTTATTGGCTACATGGTGGGCAAAAAAAACTACCAGCTTTTTGAGCAAATCAAACATACTTGGGACCCAAAGGGGATTTTTAACCCCAATAAGATAGTAAATACGCCCCCCATGAACGAGTTTTTGCGCTACGAAGCAGACGTAGCCGCGCCAAAAATTGACACTATTTTTCGATTTGATAACGAAGATGGCTTTCTGGGGCTGGCCGAAAAATGCTCGGGGTCGGGCGATTGCCGCAAAACCGAAGTGTCGGGCGGCACCATGTGCCCCAGCTACATGGCCACCCGCCGCGAGCGCGACAGCACGCGGGCAAGGGCCAATATTTTGCGGCACTACCTCACCCTGCCCACCGCCCAAGCCCACAATGCCGAAGTAGAAAAGACAGATGCACGCGAAGTCAAAGCAATCCTGGATTTGTGCCTGTCGTGCAAGGGCTGCAAGTCCGAATGTCCGTCGAGTGTGGACGTGGGCAAAATGAAGGCTGAATTTACGCAACAATACTACGACCAACACGGCGTGCCGCTCAGGGCGCGATTGGTGGGGAGTTTTACCAAGCAAATGAAACTCGCCAGCCTCGTGCCTTGGGGCTATAACTTGCTTTTTGGCACCGAATGGATACGCCGCCTCGCCAACCGCGTCGTGGGTTTTCATCCCAACAGAACCATGCCGCTTTTAGAAAATACAACCTTGAAAAAATGGTTTGATAAACGGCAATTGAAGTCCCAAAACGCAGAACTTAAAACGCAAAAGGCAAGAATATATCTTTTTTGCGACGAGTTTAGCAACTACAACGACGTGGCCCTTGGCCAAAAAACGGTCGAACTCATGGAGCGGTTGGGCTACGAAGTTGTTATTCCAAAGCACGTAGAAAGCGGGCGTACGTACTTATCGAAAGGCTTGGTGCGCGAGGCACAACAGATTGCCATTCAAAACGTTGAAATGCTCAAAGATTTGATTGCAGACGATGCGCCGCTGGTAGGCATTGAGCCGTCGGCTATTCTTGGTTTTAGAGATGAATACCTCGATTTGGTGCCGCCGCACCTCAAGCCCGCCGCCGAGCGCATTGCCAAAAATGCGTTGCTGTTTGAAGAATGGTTTGCCCGCGAAATAGACAAAAAAAATATCTCTCAAAACTCATTTACTCAAAACTCAAAACTCATCAAACTCCACGGCCACTGTCATCAAAAGGCCCTGTCGTCGTTGGTACCCGTCAAAAAAGCATTGTCGCTTCCTCAAAATTATAAAGTGCAGCTCATTCCGAGCGGCTGCTGCGGCATGGCGGGGAGTTTTGGCTACGAAAAAGAGCACTACGCACTTTCTATACAAATTGGCGAATTGGTGCTGTTTCCAGCCGTGCGTGCCCAACCCGAAGACGTAATCATTGCCGCCCCGGGTACCAGTTGCCGCCACCAAATTCACGATGGCACGGGCCGCAAAGCACTGCACCCCGCCGAGATTCTGTGGGAAGCGTTGAAATAAGTAGGTGCTATCGTTCCAATATTTCTTCCCAAATATAGCCCACTTCGGTCAAAAAAAGCCCTTCGGCGGGTGCTTGGGCGGCGGCATTTTGGCGATTTTTTGACAAGATAATGGCCTCAAAATCAGCTTTTGACAAACGCCCCAGCCCTACCTGCAACAACGTGCCCACGATGGCCCGCACCATGCCGCGCAAAAAACGATTGGATTTGATACAAAAAACCAATTGTTGGGGGCGTTGTTCCCAAAATGCGTACTGAATGTGGCACAAAAACGTTTTTACGTCGGTGTGGGTTTTGCTAAAACACATAAAATCTTGGTATTGCAGCAGCAAAGCCGCCGCCTCGTTCATGGCCGCCACGTCCAAATCCAATAAAAAAATGGACGATAGGTTGGTCAAGAACGGATTTTTTTGGCGCACAATGCGGTACTCATAACAACGGTGCGTGGCCGCAAACCGCGAATGAGCGTCGTTTTGGACGGCCACAATGCGCCGCACGCCAATAGATGTGGGCAGCATCAAATTGAGCGAATGAACCACCCGCTGCGGGTCAAGAGAAGGGGTGCTTATCTCGAAGTGTGCAAACTGCTGCTCGGCGTGCACGCCCGAATCGGTACGGCTACTGCCCACCAAATCAATGTGTTGGCGCAATATTTTGGCCAACGCTTTCTCAACTTCTTCTTGTAGTGAGGGCGCGTTGAGTTGTTTTTGCCAACCATGAAAATCCGTCCCGTTGTACCGTAGTTCGATAAAATACCGCATGGTGCAAAGATAGCTTACTTAATTCTCCGTAACTTTGTAGATTGAAACAATATTTTTTGAACAAAACAGTTTAAAATAGAACCCCAAAGAACTAAAATTTGAAAAAACAAGCAAGCATCTGCGGCTTTGTGTTTCAATATTTTGGCTCGCTTCGTTTTATGAGATATTCGTCAATTATTTTTCTCTGGTCTTTTTTACTTTTGGCAGCCTGCAAAACCGCCCAGCCGCCCCTTGTGCAAGCGGTAGCAGCAACCAAGCCCGTTATTTTGACAATTGGTGGCGAGCAGATTACGACCGAAGAATTTTTTCAGTCTTTTACCAAAAACCAGTTTTCGTCGGATACGTCCAGACAAACGACCCTGCCCGAGTACGTTGAGCTTTATACCAACTCAAAACTCAAAGTGCTGGCGGCCCAGCAGCAAGGCCGCGACACCACGGCCAGTTTTCGGGAAGAAATGGCCTCGTACCGCAAGCAGTTGGGGCAACCTTACCTAACCGACAAAACGCTCATCGAAAACTTGGTGGCCGAAGCCTACCAACGCATGAAAGAAGACGTGCGGGCATCGCATATTTTGGTGCCAGTAGCTGCCGAAGCCTCCCCAGCCGATACCCTGGCCGCCTACCGCGCGGCACTTGCTTTGCGCGGGCGCATGGAGAGCGGCGAAAGTTTTGAAGAACTGGCCCAACGGTTTTCAAAAGACCGCGCTACGGCCGATAAAGGCGGCGATTTGGGCTTTTTTACGACTTTTCAGACGGTTTATGCCTTTGAGTCGGCGGCTTATGCACTGGGCCAAGAACAAGTATCAATGCCTGTGCGCACGCAGGCGGGTTTTCATCTCATCAAAACCACCGACCGCCGCCCTTCGCGGGGCAAGGTGCAAGTGGCCCACGTGCTGGTGAGTATGAGCCCAAGTGCCACCGAAGAAGGCAAACTGGCCGCCAAACGCAAAATAGAAGAAGCCTTTGGACGCTTGCAACAACGCGAAGCCTTTGAGATTGTGTGCCGCGAATATTCGGACGATGCCACTACCAAAAACAACGGCGGCGTTTTGTCGCAGTTTGGTGCGGGGCGCATGGTTCCCGCTTTTGAAGAAGCGGCCTTTGCGCTGCCCAATGTTGGTGCTATTTCAACGCCGTTTCAAACCAATTACGGTTGGCATATTATCAAGCTGCTGGCCAAGACACCCATTGATTCTTTTGAAGAACTCGCCCCCGTACTGCGCCAAAAAGTAGTCAATGACTCGCGGAGCGAACTGGTAAAAGAAAATCTATCGCAGCGATTAGAGAAAATTTATGACGTTACGGAGCATTCGCATACCCAAGAGCTGGCTTTTAACCAAATGGACTCTACTTTATTGAAGGGACGCTGGAAATATACTACGCCGCTACCCGCCCATTTAGAAAACAAAACGCTATTTCTGATTGACAATCAGTCTTTTACGGTCAATCAGTTTTTTGAATATGCCCGCAATCGTCAAGAGCCCAAGGCGGCGGGGTCGTCGTTGATAGAAACAAAAAAACGCATCTATAAACGCTACTTAGACAAGCAGTTGGTGGAATATGAGGAGCAAAATTTAGAAAAAAAATATCCCGAACTACGCGCTGCCATGGCCGAGCTACACGATGGATTGCTGCTTTCGCAGCTAATGGAGGCCAACGTTTGGGAGCCGTCCATGACCGACTCGCTGGGGCAACGTGCTTTGTACGAAAAAAACACAGAAAAGTACCGCTACCCCGCCCGAACAGTGGCTACGGTGGTGGTGAGCAACAGCGACTCGCTGCTACAATACGCCAAAGCAACGCTGCTCAATAAACCCTATCAACTGCGCCGCAAAGGCGCTGACCTGCTCTTTGACCCGCAAAGCACGTATCTTACCGCCAAACACCGCGAGGCACTTTTTGAGGTGGCCGTAGTGCTGCTGCGCAACGAAAATTATACCGTAGAGGTATCGGCGTACAGCGACCAAACAGAGGCCGATAGCACATCGGCGGCGCGGCTGCGCAACGCCGTTAAGGCCCTCAACAACAACGGAATAGCGCGGGTACACATTGTAGAAAAAGACTATGGCAAGTTTAAGGCAGTGGCTGCCCCCGCCCGCAACCGCCGCGTGAGTTTTCAGTATTTTAGCCACGACAAGAAAGATTTGGAAAATGCGTTGAATGGCCTACAAATGGGAAAAATTACGATTTCGGAAGGTACCTTTGCCAAAGGCATAAATCCTTACGTGGACGCGACAAGCGGGCAGGTAGGCAATCGGTTTTTGAGCCTTAACGGCAATAAAGCGTGGGTTGAAATAAGCAAAATAGAACACGCCCGCCCAAAAACTTTCAACGAAGCCCGTGGGGCGGTCATCAAGGATTTTCAGCAGCAATTGGAGCGCAACTTGCTGGACAAGCTCCGTCGGCAGTTTCCAGTACAAGTTAATGAAGAAGAAGTAAAGAAATTAGTCAAGTAAAAATGTAAAAGAGCGTTGAGAGGCGAGAAATAAAGAAGCGAAAAACAAAAAACAAAAATGAAAAAGATGGTAAAATTGGTAGGAATGTGTTTGATTTTGGTTGCGCCTTTTTGGGCAGCCTTTGGGCAAGGCCAACCGTTGAGCGTAAATAAAGTGATTGCCAAAGTAGATAATTACTACATTCTACGCTCCGATTTGGAAGAGTTAATCTTGCAATATAAAGCTCAAAACCAGCCTACCCCCAACCCATGTCAAGGATTAGAGAGCCTGATTGTCAATAAGATGCTACTTGCCAAAGCCGAAATAGACTCGGTGGTGGTAGAAGAAAAACAAGTAGATAACGAAATAGCAGGCCGTATGGACATGATGGCCCGCCGATTTGGCTCCGAAAAAAACATTGTGGAAGCCTACGGCAAGAGCATCGAAACCCTCAAATCGGAACTGCGCCAAGAAATGCGGGAAAAATTATTGACCGAAAAAATGCAGCAGACCATTACGAGTGCCATAAAAGTAACGCCCAACGATGTGCGGAAATTTTTTAATTCGATTCCCAAAGATAGCCTGCCCTATATTGCCGCCGAAGCCGAACTTGGCCATATTGTGCGCTACGCCAAAGCCACCAAAGCCCAAAAAGAAGAACTCCGCAACCGCCTGCTCGAATACAAAGCGCGCGTGCTGAAAGGCGAAGATTTTGCCTCGTTGGCCTCGGCTTACTCAGAAGACGTAGGGTCAGCGCGCGAAGGTGGCAGCTTGGGCTATGCCAAACGCGGCGCAATGGTGGCCGAATACGAAGGCGCGGCCCTTAAACTCAAACCCAACGAAATAGCCGACCCCGTAGAGTCGGAGTTTGGCATACACCTCATACAACTCCTCGAAGTGCGCGGAGCCGAGTACAACTCGCGCCATATTTTGCTCCGGCCCGAATACAACCGCATGGACATCGAAACGCCAAAGCGCATTTTAGACAGCGTACGGACGATGATTGTAACCGACAGCCTGAAATTTGAAAAAGCCGCCAAAACTTGGTCGGAAGACAAAGGCACCGCCGACGCGGGCGGCCTGGTCAAAGACCAACAAGGAAACTCAAAATTACCGATTGATGCTTCTATGGACTATGCTACGTTTTCGATGCTCGATACCATGAAAGTTGGCACGATTACTGCGCCAATGAATTATCGTACCGACGACGGAAAAACCGCCATGCGCATTGTGTATTACAAACAAAGAATTGAGCCACATATTGCCAGCTTAAAAGAAGATTTTGAAAAATTGACCAATATTGTGATGGCCAACAAACGCTCCAAAGCCGTGGACGACTGGTTCAGAAAAGCCATTGGCGATGTATTTATTAAGGTAGAACCCGAATACAAAGAATGTAAAATATTCGGCCAAATGGCCAAAGATGGCAACGAAGAAAACAAAACATCGAACGACCGATGACAACCGCCGTGGAGTAGCGCGCGGCTTCGATAAATTTGCTTAAAAAAATGTTCAATGATAAATGTTTAATGATAAATGATGAAATACTCCACTGACGTGGCTGCTGCCGAAGCACTAAACGAATCTTACCAAAAACTCCGCGCCGAAATCGGAAAAGTAATTATTGGGCAAGAAGAAACCGTTCGACTACTGCTTACCGCCATTTTTTGCCAAGGCCACTGCCTTTTGGTGGGCGTGCCAGGACTTGCCAAAACGCTCTTGATTCAAACCATTTCAGACGCGCTGGATTTAAGTTTTAATCGAATTCAATTTACGCCCGACCTCATGCCGTCGGACATTTTGGGTGCCGAAACCCTTGACAATGAGCGCAACTTTCGGTTTATCAAAGGGCCCGTGTTTGCCAATATCATTTTGGCCGACGAAATAAACCGTACTCCGCCCAAAACCCAGTCGGCGTTGTTGGAGGCCATGCAAGAATACTCCGTAACGGTGGCAGGTCAAAAGCACTCCCTAAGCCGCCCATTTTTTGTGTTGGCTACCCAAAATCCCATCGAACAAGAAGGTACTTACCCGCTGCCCGAAGCGCAGCTAGACCGTTTTATGTTCATGATATACTTGGACTATCCTTCTTATGCCGACGAACTGGGCATTGTCAAAGCTACTACCAGCGACAAAAAGCCCGTGGTAAATCAGGTGATTTCGGCCCAAGAAATTCAAGAATTTCAGCAGTTGGTGCGCCGCGTACCCGTAACCGACAACGTAATTGAATACGCCGTTAAGCTCGTACACCGCACCCGCCCGCAGGGCGAAATGGCCGCCCCCGAAGCCAAAAGCTACCTCGAATGGGGTGCGGGGCCACGGGCTTCGCAAGCCTTGATTTTGGCCGCTAAGTGCAACGCGCTTTTAAACGGAAAATACTCGCCAGATATCGAAGACGTAAAGGCCGTAGCCTTACCCATTTTACGCCACCGCATGGTCAGAAACTTCAAAGCCGAAGCCGAGGGCATTACCGTAGAACACTTGGTACAAAAAATGGTCTGATTTGGCAATGCCAATGCGGTTATAATGTTGCGGAGACCTTAGGTGCTCAAAGATAGTTTTTTTTGAAATGGTGGGTGCGCATACTGATGTTACCCCAATAAACGCCAAGATTAAGGCGCCGTGCAGCTTTTTGACAATACCACCACGTTTTTAAAAATGAAAAGTACCTTTGCTTTTTTGCAATAAACCAACAAGGCCGCTTCTCAAAGCGGCCTTGTTGGTTTATTGCTTAGCTAAAACGTCTTTATTTGTTGATATAAATACCGCCCGCGCTTGCGTCCATCTTGACAGAAATACCGCCGCCGTTGAGGGTGCCTTTAACGTGGTCTCTTTCCAATGTGCCGTCAAACTTAGCAAGATTGCCTACTTGCACGCGGTCGCCGTCGAGGTCTAAATTCATGCCTTTGTTCATGGGCATTTTGACCCGAATACTACCCGCGCTTGAATGCAGTTTGAGGTAGTTTCCCAAGCCTGTTATCTCGGCATCGATGCCACCGCCGCTGGTAGAGGCATCAAGGCTGCCGTCAATGTCGTAAAGGGTAATAGACCCGCCCGAAGTTTCGGTTTTTAGTTCGCCTTTGATGTGGTCGGCTTTTACGCCACCGCCGCTGGTTTCGGCCATTATCTTGCCCGACATATTTCTCAGCTGAATACCCCCACCCGACGTAATGAGGGTAATGGTTCCTTGCGCGTCTTCCACGCTGATACCACCACCGCTGGTTTGGAGGTCTATGTTGTCTTTGCCACCGCTCAACTTGATGCTCCCCCCCGAAGTACGCCCGCGCACATTGCCGCCAATATTTTGTAGATTGAGCCCCCCACCGCTGGTCTTGAAATCTTGTTTTCCACTTAAATTGGCCAAGGTAATGCCACCACCCGAAGTAGTGAGATGGGTAGTAATTTTTTCGGGTACATAAATCTTGAAAGAAATACTAAGTTGGCGTTTCCAGTCGTTCCAATTTTTGTTTTTGCGCTCCACAATGGCCTGTATTTCAGTACCTACTCGTCTTACGGCGATGTTGTAGTCTTTGAGGCGTTCTTCTATTTCTTCTGTACTCAAATTAGACTTGCCGTTCCAGTTGTTGGCTTGCACGTACATCTCTATGCGTGCTTCGTCGGTAGCACCGCCTTTTACGTTGATGCTACCGCTCGAAGTTTGTACTTTAAGTCGGTCAATTTCTGATACTTTAAAATTTTTGGCAAAATAAGGAGTTTCACCATCTTTTTGGGCAAATGCTACGCTGGTTAGCGTACAAACAAATAGCAGGCAGGCGATTGTTTTCACGGCTTTTTGGGTTGTTAAGAATGATTACAGCCAAAAGATGGTTTTTCTTTGCGAAAGGTTGCACAATAGAAAAAATATTACACAAAAAATCGCCTTACAACTTATCAACGCAATTGGGCGCACCAAAGGGGCCGTTTTATTTTTGCATTTGGGCAATTTCGGCCAAATCTTTGGGTGGATTGAGCCACAAAGCAGCTTTTTGTTTTAGGTAGTCCTTAAAAACAGCCGAGGGCAGGTCTTCGATGGTATCCACGCGGTAGCACACCAAGTGAATAATGCCCTTGCCACCGCCAATGGCGGCGGGCAGGTCGCCGTAGCGTTCCCAGGTGAGTTGGTATTTTTCTTTGGTAGTTTTGAGCGAGGGCGTAAAGAAAAAGTCGTAGTTTTCGTAGGCTTCGTATTTGCCACGGGGCGTAGTTAAATCTAAGAAAACGGGAGCCGTCCAAATGTAGGTGTTGCCCGTTTTGCGCACTGTGATACTCTCGCCAGGGCCCATTTTGGTAAGCCGTGCGCCGCCGCCTTGCTCTACCCAAGTTTTGAGTTTACTGTCGCGCAGGGCATAGGTAATTTTTTGATAATTGTAGGCAATTGGCTCTAGTTTTTGGCCAAAACCCTCGGTAATAATTTCGTTGGTTTTGAGGTCGTGGTAGGTAAAAGTTTTGCGGTTGAGTTGAATCACGCTGTCTTTGGCCACTTTTACCACCGTGCCGTGGTCAATGCCCTCCATGCGAGCCACCAGCTTGCCACTTGGGTACGAATATACCTCGCCTTGGCACCACCAAATGGCGTTTTGTTTGCCGTCGCCGACGCGCATCTTTACCCACGCATCAAAAATCTCTTGGCTCCACGGCAAGCTTTGGGCGGTGCTTTGAAATACAGCGCCAAAGGCAACAAATAAACTTAAAATCAACTTTTTCATTGGGTTTAAAAAAAATTAGGATTGAATAAATAGACGACGGGCCAAGATAGCGATTTTTGAAAAAAAATACTACTCATTCAAACCATCAAGACACTTACGCCGCTCTGGGCCGAATCAGGTGCGTGAGCAACGCTATACAAAACCTGCGCTTACACCCCGACACGGGGGCACACATATCTTCCATCGGCCATTTGTGGGGTGTTACGTAGTTCCAGTTGTGGGAGTGCTACCAGCCACCCGAAATAGTAACAAACAAAAAATATTCTCCTTTGTGATTGACCACAACGGGGTCGGCACACCCGAACGGTAGGAAATGCGCTCGTTTTGTTGTTCAAAGAAGTATCTCATCACTGAAATGATTTCTGAAAACCGAAAATGACCATTTTTCTGCGAAATGTAATAAGTTTGTTCAAAAATATAACCCAAAATGAAATTCTTAAAAATAACCTTCAAAATAATACTGGGCTTTTTAATTTTTGTGGCCGTGCTTTTGGCTTGTATGGTGGCTCCAGTAGACAGCACGCCCTACCAGCAAATGCCCTACTACCAAGCCTGGAAGCAACAAATGGCTTCGTTGAAGACCCAAAACCTTCAAAATGCCCCAACTTTGAAAGTAGGCTGGGCCAAAGTCAATTTTACGCCCACCAGTCCCACGCCCACGGCGGGCTATGGCGTGCGGCAGGGTGCGCTTTATAGTTCAGTTCACGACTCGGTGTTTGTGCGGGCGTTGGTGTTTGACAATGGCAGTACCAAAGCCGCCATCGTAGCCGCCGATTTGCTCATTGTGCCGCCTACTGTGGTTGAAAAACTAAAACAAAAATTGGCAAAAACCAGTATTCCGTTTGAAAATGTATATCTGGGCGCCACCCATACCCACAACAGCGTAGGCGGCTGGGGCGACACCTTCACGGGCAAACTTTTTGCGGGCAAATTTAATCCCGACAACGTAGAACGCATCGCCGAAGCCATGGCAGTGGCTATCCAACTGGCTCAAAATCAGTGCCAACCAGCTCGCGTGGGCTACGGCCAAATAGCCGACTCGCTGCACGTGCACAACCGCGCTTTTGAAGGCGGCCACATTGACCCCTACATCAGAACGGTGCAGTTTGTGCAAGAAAATGGCCAAAAAGCCCTGCTGTGCGCGTATGCGGCACACTCTACGATTATCAACTCGGCTACGGTGGTGCTCTCCCGCGACTATCCAGGCGTGCTTGTGGACTCGCTTGAGCGTGGTGAGGCCAACTTTGCGATTTTTATGGCCGGGGCAGTGGGTAGTATGGGGCCAAAAGAAGAAGGAAAAACCGAGTTTGAGTGCGTTACAAACGAAGCCGACGGCATTGAAAATGCCATTCAGCCCATTTTACCAACGGTAACTTTTGGCAATAATACTTCCTTGCAAATCAAAACCTTGCACCTTCCATTGCGTGAGCCCAATGCCCGCGTGCTACTCGGCTGGCGGCTGCGACCTTGGGTTTTCAATTGGGCTTTTGGCAAATTTGATGCCTATGTCAAAGTGCTGCGCGTGGGCAACGTACTCATGGTGGGTTTGCCCTGCGATTTTTCGGGCGAACTCATGGCCGAACTCGCAAGTTATGCCCGCACAAAAGGCCTAAACCTAATTATTACGAGTTTTAATGGGGGCTACGCAGGCTACATTACCCCCGACAAATACTACAACAAAGACAACTACGAAACCCGCACCATGAATTGGTTTGGGCCCTATAATGGCGCTTATTTTCAAGAAATAGTGCGCGATGTGATTGATAAATTCAGTACGACCGCAGCTGACAAAAGTTAGCGTACTGAAAAATTGTCTAGTAAAGTTTAGCAAATGCAAATTGTCATTAAATAATTTAACTTTTATAAAGCAAAAGCCTTCATTTTGAGGGGTTTTGCTTTATAAATAATGTTCTTTTGCCGTAGCCACATCCTGCCGGCGGCGGCCCAAGCCGCGCATTTAAGCACAACGCAATCAAGAACGCATATATTTTATACTTCATTGGAGATAAAAACTGACATTTTTAAAATATTTTTCAAATCATTGATTATCAACCAACTAATGCAATTTTTTGTTTTTGAAAATGGTGTAATTTAGCCCACCTAAAATAAAGTTTCAATATTTTTAGACAATTTAGGATTATAGATTAAACCTTTTCTCGCATATTTGTCTAACCAAAAAAACCTTTAAGCCAAATAACGATTGCTTATGCCAGTCTGGAACCTATCGAACGCCAAACACCTGCTTTCGCGGGCTCTGTTTGGTTATTCAAGAAAAGACGTGGAAGTTGCGCTCTCTTACAAGACCGTCGACGAATTTGTGGCCAACCAGCTACTGGCCGACAAGCCCCTCCCACCACCACCCGGCACTTGGATAACTGAGCTGCCTATTGGCAACAACAACGCCGTGGACGGCGAACGCTATCGCACGTTTACGTATTGGTGGTACCGACAGATGCTCAACGAGGGTACAAATATGCGCGAAAAAATGGTGCTTTTTTGGCACAATCACTTCGTATCTGGCCGCGATAGGGTAAACTACCCCCAGCACATGTACATTCAAAACAACTTGTTTAGGAGGTCGGCTTGGGGCAATATGCGGCAGTTTACCAAAGACGTAAGCATTGACCCCGCCATGCTGATTTATCTTGATGGGCGCGTGAGCGGCAAGGCCGCCCCCAACGAAAACTACGCCCGCGAGTTGATGGAACTTTTCACAATTGGCATTGGCAATTACACCGAAAACGACATCAAACAAGCTGCCTTTGCGCTCGCGGGCTGGCGTGTGAGTGGCCTCACGGCTTCGTTGGACAACAACCAAGTGTCGAACGTAAACAAGACTTTCATGGGCCAAACGGGTAACTTTAGATATACCGACATCGTGGACATTCTCTTCACGCGCGCCGAAACCCCCGAATTTATTTGCCGAAAACTCTACAAAGAATTTATTTATTACAAACCCAACGAAATCTTTATCAAAGAAATGGCCAAGGTGTTTGTGGCCAATAAGTTTGAAATAAAACCAGTGTTGCAGTTCATGCTCACCTCTGAGGAGTTTTACAACGTAAATTATCAAGGCTCTAAAATCAAAAACCCAATGGAAATGTCCATTGGCATCTTGAAGTCTTTGGACATTAAAACAGTAGATAACACCGACTTATCGTATATTTATGACCAAACCCGCAACATGCAGCAGCAGTTGTTTCAGCCGCCCAACGTACGCGGCTGGGTGGGCCAACGCGACTGGATAAGCTCCACTACTTATGTGCTGCGTGGCGGCTTTGTGGGTTCAATTTTGGACCCCACGGGCAGGGGAGTAAGCGGCCAACGGTTTAATCTGCGCGTGTTGCCCGTTGATTATGCGCGCACCTTCAAGTCGTCCGAGGCGGCTACTAAGCTGGTGGGCGATATGATAGACTTGTTTTTGCAAGTGCCGATTACGAGCAAAAAAGAAAAATTTTTGCTCGATACCATGCTCGATGGTACCATTACCACCAACTGGTCTACCAGTACTCCCAACGCCGACAAACGCATCAGAAATTTGCTGGTGGCCATTGTGCGTTTACCAGAATTTCAGATGTGCTAAAAAGTTAAAACGAAACGATTAACCGTTTTCTGATTATGAATCGCAAAGAATTTTTACATCAACTGGGAATGCTTTCGGGCGGGGTAGCATTTGGAATGGGCGGTGTTCCTGTCAAGGCTTTTGCCCACAATCCCTTGGGAGTCAATATGGAAGGCACCAATGGGCGCATTTTGGTACTGGTGCAGCTATCGGGTGGAAACGACGGACTCAACACCGTGGTACCATTTGAAGACAGCATTTACTACAACAAACGCCCCAATATTGCCATCAAAAAAGAGGCAACTTTGGCATTAAATAGCCAAATAGGCCTAAATCCCAACATGGGGGCATTCAAGGAATTGTACGACAAAGGTAAAATGACCTTGGTGCAAAACGTAGGCTACGAACGGCCCAATGGCTCGCACTTTCGCTCTACCGATATTTGGCTTTCGGGTTCTGATGCTACACAAGTGCTTGACGAAGGCTGGGTGGGTCGGTATTTATCTAAAATGTATCCCGCTTTTCCAGTACAAGCCCCCGATCAGCCCATGGCCATTCAGTTGGGTTCGGTTGAGTCTATGTTGCTGCAAACCGACCTGGGCTCTACTGGCATAACTTTCTCAGACCCCAATACTTTTTATACCCTCGTGCAGGGTAGCACCGCCGACACCGACCCAATTCCCGATACGTTGGCGGGCGATGAGCTAAAATTTATGCGGCAGATAGCCTCGCAGTCTATCAAATATTCGGACATCATCAAAACGCGCGCTACGGCCGGCAAAAACCAAGTTACTTATCCCAATTTGGGCATTGGGCCGCAGTTGAAAATCGTGGCCAGCCTCATCACGGGGGGACTACAAACGCCCATTTACTTGACTAACACCGGTGGTTTTGATACCCACACCAATCAAGCTGTAACGGGCAATACAAGCACAGGCAGCCACGCCAACTTGCTCCGCTACTTGGCCGAAGGCATCGCGGCGTTTCAGCGCGACATGGAAAAAAGCGGCATGGCCGATAAAGTAACCATAATGACTTTCTCGGAGTTTGGGCGGCGCGTAAACCAAAATGGCACCACTGGCACCGACCACGGCACGGCAGCTCCGCTTTTTGTGGTAGGAAACACCGTGCGCGGGGGTATCATTGGCAGAAACCCCAACCTTTCCGACTTGGATGGCAACGGCAATATCAAACACCAATTTGACTACCGCCAGATTTATGCCAGTGTACTACAAGACCACCTGGGCGTAGCGGCCCAAACCACCAACAGCATTTTGGCCAATAAAGAATTTTCGACGCTTCCTATCTTCAAAAGCACCAGCAGTCCTATGTTGGCCGAAAATCCCGATTTCGCGCTCGAACAAAATTTCCCCAATCCATTCAGCGACGTTACCCGTATCAGGTACGCGCTCAACAAAGCCATGTACATGAAACTTACCGTGTATGACTTGATGGGTAAAGAATTGTTCACGCTGCGCGAAGGCAACCAAGATGCAGGCAACTACACACTGCCCATAGACGGCAGCAACTGGGCTCCAGGGTTTTATTTGTGCAGTTTAAAAACCGAATCGGGACAAAAAGTGATTCGACTGGTGCGAAATTAGCAATTAACAAAAAGCAAAAGTGCCTTTTTTGAGTTTATAAGGCTCAAAAAAGGCACTTTCTACATACCCTCGTATTTTGCTAAAATTCTTATCACGTCTTCGTCTTTCGAAAATTTGAGCTTTTGGTCTTTGATAAACGCTTCTAATTCAGATTGCTTGTTGGTTAGTGCTTCCAAAAGTGATTTTTTGTCTTTTTTCAACTTTACCATTTCCACATTATTTTTCAATAAATAAAGCGTCGTTTCTTGCAAAAATCGCTTGGTGGTGGTAGCCGAATTATAGGGTTTTTCGGTTTGAATAATTACGTAAATCCGTTTGAGCAGCTTGACATTACCGCCGTCGTACAGCACCTGATAGAAATTTTTTTTCGTTAGGTCGTTTATTGCTGGAAACCCCGACCTAAACGTGCCGTCGCCCGTCGAAAACTCAACTATCTCTGCCGCGCCAAGGCGAAAAAGATGGCCCGCTTGGTCATATTCGAGTTCGTCTTTGTAAGCATCGTATCTTAGTTTGGCAATTTCATAACTTTTGCGGTTGCTTTTGGCCGTTACTACGCCCGCCGACCACTCCTTGCGTAGATACGGCGAGCCTTCCACGTCGGTTTCGCTGTTTTCAAAGATGGGCCGCCCGCTCAAATCTTGTAAAAATGCGTTTTGCGCCTCGACCAACAAGCTGCTGATGACCAAAAAACCCGATAGTAGCACCTTTTTCATTTTTTTAGACATATTTAAAGTGTTCAAAATCAGCAACTTTTAATTTTATCCCTTCCTTTTTCTATTATTGTGTTTCAATACGCTTATTTTTGGGGCAAATTACAACTACTCAGCTGCATATCAAAGACCAACTTAGCCAAATATTTCGCAGTTTACCGCACTTTATGCCCGAAATGGCCTGGGGGGTGGCGTTTGTATTGCTTGTTTTGGCCGAGCTTTTACTGCTAAAAAGCCGCTGGCGGTTGCAGATTCCAGCCATACTGCGGGGGGCGGTTTTTTGCACTGGATTATTGGTTCTCGTTTTAGTGATTTATCAATGGAACGACGGCTCGGGGCATTTATTTCATCGCTTATTTTTCTTAGATAGCCAGGCTGTTTTCTTCAAAATCATTGTTGTTGTAGTTACTTTGTTGGTGTTGGCTCACCTGCATCTTACGCGCCCGCCGCTGCCCGCCGAGTTTTACGTTATTTTGCCCGCCGTTGTGTTGGGGCTTCACCTAATGACAATGGCCGTTAATGGAATCAGTATCTATTTGTCCATTGAGTTGGTTTCTATCGGTTCTTATTTGTTTGCGGGTTTCGGCAAAGGCGCAAAGCCTGCCGAAGGAGCCTTAAAATACCTTTTATTTGGTGCAATAAGCTCGTCAGTAATGCTTTATGGGCTTTCTCTGCTGTATGGTATGGCCGCCACGCTTGATTTTACCAACGAAATGTTTGCCGCAAACTTATCCCAAAATGCAACTTGGGTAACGTCGGTAGCTGCTTTTTTGGCACTGGGTGGTGTTTTTTTTAAACTCTCTTTGGTGCCTTTTCAAGCGTGGGTACCCGATGTGTACGAGGCCGTGCCCTTACCCGTGGCGGCTTTCTTTTCGGTTGCGCCCAAAGCCGGCGCTTTGTTGATACTCATGCGCCTACTTAGTGTTTTGTCCACCGATTTTCAGCTACCACTGGCAGTAATAAGTCTGTCGAGTATTTTAATTGGCAACGTGTCGGCTTTGTGGCAAAACCACCTCAGCCGACTTCTGGCCTACTCCGGCATTGCGCAGGCGGGTTTTATGGTAGTAGGGCTGGTGGCCTTCAACCAAACGGGCTTTGAAGCAGCCACCTTTTATTTGGTAGTTTATGCCTTGACAAATTTAGCAGCGTTTTTGCTGATAGACTTATTGGGCGAAGGCCAAACCGACTTGCGCCAGTTGGCAGGACTTGGTTCTGAGAAACCGCTTTTTGCCGTGGCGTTCACGGTTGTGGCCGTGTCGCTGGTGGGGTTGCCGCCCACGGCTGGTTTTACGGCCAAACTACTGGTTTTTTCGGCCTTATGGGACAGCTACCAAACCCTACCCAACCCTTGGTTACTGGCTTTGCTAATTGTAGGTTTACTCAATGCCGTGGTTTCGTTGGCCTACTATTTCAAATTGCCTTTTTACTTGTTTTTTCGGGAACGGTTGCCAAATGTGGCTGCAAATAAAGTGGATCAATTGCCGCAACCTTTGGCTATTTTGCTCGTCTTATTGGTAGTATTGCCCATTGTCTTGCTGTTTTTTCAACCAAGCTGGCTTATGAATTGGATAAGCGGGCCGTGATTTTTAAAGAAAGACCTTTCCGAGGTACAATCTACGGCCCGTACTTTTATATTTGCGCCCTCATACAATCACCTTTTATTGTTCCTTTTTATGGAAAACGTTTATCACAAAAATATTGACAAAGCCACCGCAGCGGGTTTACTGATAGCAATGGGCATCATTTATGGCGATATTGGTACTTCGCCACTGTACGTTATGCAGTCTATTATTGGGCTTAAACCCATTTCTGAAGCACTGGTTTTGGGCGGGTTGTCGTGCGTTTTTTGGACGCTGACCCTGCAAACCACCGTCAAATACGTCATTCTTATCCTTCGCGCCGACAACCGAGGTGAAGGGGGTATTTTGGCCCTTTACGCGCTGGTGCGCCGCCACGCCAGTTGGCTTGCCATTCCAGCAGTGATTGGCGCTGCCACGTTGTTGGCCGACGGAATCATTACGCCCCCTTTTTCTATTGCCTCGGCCGTAGAGGGTTTAATCGTATTGTATCCAAACATTGACACCGTTCCGATTGTTATTGCCATTCTGACATTCTTGTTTTTAATGCAGATGTTAGGAACCAGCAAAGTAGGCAGTGCTTTTGGGCCCATGATGTTGGTTTGGTTTTCGATGTTGGCTATTTTGGGCATCATCTGGATTTCAAAAGATTGGACGGTGCTGCGGGCCATCAACCCTGTTTATGGCTACCGCTTGTTGTTTGAAACCCAAGGTGGTTTTTGGCTTTTGGGGGCCGTGTTTTTGTGTACTACTGGAGCCGAAGCACTCTATTCTGACCTCGGGCACTGTGGACGGAGCAACATTAGGGTCAGTTGGGTTTTTGTAAAAACCGCCTTATTGCTGCAATATTTTGGGCAAGGTGCTTGGCTCATCTTACACCAAGGCGAACTCTTGAAAGGCCGCCAGCCGATTTTTGAACTAATGCCCGACTGGTTTCGATTGCCTGGTATCATTATTGCCACCTCGGCCACAGTTATTGCCAGTCAAGCCTTGATATCGGGCTCATTTACGCTCATTAGCGAAGCCATTCGCCTGAACTTCTGGCCCAAAGTGCGATTGGTTTATCCTACGCTCCGAAAAGGGCAATTGTACGTACCAAGCGTGAACTTACTTTTGTGGCTGGGTTGCGTTGGCGTGTTGTTGTACTTTAAAAAATCTACAGCCATGGAGGCCGCCTATGGTTTGGCTATTACGCTCACCATGCTCATGACTACTATTTTGATGTCTTATTATTTGTACGTCAAACGGTACCAGATGTGGTGGGTGGTGCTATTTATGGTTGTTTACATTTCGATTGAAGGCTCTTTTTTGGTGGCCAATTTGCTTAAATTTACCCACGGTGGTTGGGTGTCGCTGTTGATTGCATCGGCCATTATTGCTGTGATGGTGGTCTGGTACCGTGCTTTTTACATTAAGTTGCGCCTCACCGAATACGTCAAATTAGACGCTTATCTCGACTCGCTCAAAGAACTCAGCCGCGATATTAGTATCCCAAAATACGCCACGCACTTGGTGTTTATGACCAATGCCGCCCGCGTAAGCGAAGTAGAATCCAAAATTATCTACTCAATTTTTCAAAAACGCCCCAAACGGGCTGATATTTACTGGTTTGTGCACGTCGATATCACCGACGACCCCTACACGATGGAGTATAAAGTAAACGTAATCGAACCCGACGATGCCATCAAGGTAACTTTCAAACTCGGATTTCGGGTAGAGCAGCGCATCAATTTGTACTTCCGTAAAGTGATAGAGGACATGGTTAAAAACAAAGAAGTGGACATTACGAGCCGCTACGAATCGTTGAACAAAAACAACGTAATCGGCGATTTTCGGTTTGTAGTATTAGAAAAATTCCTTTCGTTTGAAAACCAATTGCCGCTCTTTGAGCAAATCATAATGAAAGCCTACTTTCTGGTAAAAAGCATGACCACGGGCGAAGAAAAATGGTTTGGACTCGACAGCAGTGCCGTAAAAGTAGAAAAAGTACCGCTCGTGATTCGGCCCATCGAAAACATAAAACTCAAACGAACTTATAACTAACACAATGAAAATACTGATTACGGGCGGTGCTGGATTCGTGGGTTCGGCCTTGGCGATTTCGCTCAAAACCCATTACCCTCACTACGAAATATTGGCTTTGGATAACCTCAAACGGCGCGGCTCAGAGCTGAATCTCAGCCGACTGAAACAAGCAGGGGTAGATTTTGTCCACGGCGATATTCGCAGTAAAGAAGATTTTGACGCGCTGCCCGCCGTTGACAAAATCATCGAAGCATCGGCCGAGCCATCGGTATTGGCGGGCTTAGACGGCACGCCCGACTACCTCATCAATACCAACCTGTTTGGCACCATCAACTGCCTCAACTACGCGCTCAAACACCGTGCTGACTTTATTTTTCTTTCTACGAGTCGCGTTTACCCCATCAAAACCCTCGAAACTTTAAACTTTGAGGAAGCCCAAACGCGCTTTGTATTGGCCAACGAACAGCCCGTAAAAGGCGCGTCGGAGCGGGGTATTGCCGAAGATTTTCCGCTTGATGGCCCGCGTTCGCTTTATGGCACTACCAAACTGGCCTCTGAGCTTATTATTCAAGAATACAACGAATTTTATGGCCTCAAAACCGTTATCAACCGTTGTGGCGTAATAACTGGCCCCTGGCAAATGGGTAAGGTAGATCAGGGAGTGATGGTACTCTGGATAGCCAAGCACTACTTTGAGCAGCAATTGTCCTATATTGGCTACGGCGGCACGGGCAAACAAACCCGCGATATGCTGCACATAGCCGACCTTTATCGGCTCATTGACTGGCAGTTGCACAATTTAGAAAAGGTAAACGGCGAAATTTTGAACGCGGGCGGCGGCGTGCAGAGTAGCGCGTCGTTGCAGGAGCTTACCAAAATATGCCAAATCGTAACGGGCAAAATCATTCCAATTAAACAAGTAACCGAAAACCGCACGGCAGACATTAGATTGTACATAACCGACAACACCAAAGTAACGCGCCTAACTGGTTGGGAGCCCAAAATTGGAATTCAACAAATTGTCGAGGATATTCACGCGTGGCTTGGTGCCAACCGCGCCGCGCTTGAGCCTATTTTGAAATAACACAAATGAAACTTTTCGCGCTCATTGGTTTTCCGCTCAAACATTCGTTTTCTAAAAAATATTTTACCGAAAAATTTGAGCAACAAAACATCGCCGATTGCCAGTACGAACTATTAGAACTGCCCGATTGCCAAAATTTTCCGGCATTAATAGCTGCTCACCCCAACTTGGTGGGGCTGAACGTAACCATTCCGCATAAGCAGCAGGTTATTGCGTTTTTGGACCAACTCGACCCCGCCTCGGCGGGGCGAATTGGAGCCGTAAATACCATTAAAATACTATCAGACGGTCGTAGGATTGGATACAATACCGATTATTACGGCTTCAAAACCTCGTTGGAAAACTGGCTTAACACACTCCCAAAAATAGACAATCTCAAAGCCTTGGTACTGGGTAACGGCGGGGCCGCCAAGGCAGTGCTGGCAGCCTTAGCCGACTTACAGATTGGGTACGAGGTAGTGTCGAGGCAGCCTTCCGAGCAAACGCTTGCGTACAAGCAGCTTACAAAAGAAATTGTAAATACCCACCAGCTTGTTATCAATACTTCGCCCGTTGGTACATTTCCCACCGTAGCGGAGTGTCCGCAGATACCCTACGAACACCTTACAGCGCGGCATTTGCTGTACGATTTGGTGTATAATCCAGCCGAAACGCTTTTTTTGCAAAAAGGAAAAGAAAAAGGGGCCGGCACGCACAACGGGCTGGCCATGCTTCAATTGCAGGCCGAAAAAGCCTGGGAGATTTGGAACAGCGAAAGCTAATTTTTGTGCTTCTACCGCCAATCATCGGGCCGAAACGGCGAGCGGTTGCGGCTGGCTACGCACGGATAAACGGGCGGACGAATCTCAAAAGTGGGCGGTGCGGGTGGCCCGCTGGGTTCAAGATTCGTATTACGGCCCAAGAGCGGTATTTTAATGCCGCCCTGTCTGGAATAGCCGTTACGATCTACCCAATAACGCACTTTTTTGACACCCGCCGCGCCAAAATAACCCACTACAATCTCAGAGCGATCGGCTAAGTTTTTTAGATTGCCGACAATGGGCGCGGGGGGCGTATCGGCCAGTGTACCCGTAGTTTGGGTTTGATCGCGTAGCAGCACATAGTATTGATATGCATCGCTGGAGATGGCATATTGTTGAATTTCTATCAAGCTACCGTTGTCAGAATAGTAGGGAACTTGGGCGACCTTTCGCCCTGCTATGGTGCGGCCGTTTGAAAACACATCGGACAAAATATTGATATCGGTACTATAAAACAAGTCCCAGCAATTGCCTTGGCATTGGTAATCGTAGGTAGGGTAAATAGTAAAGCGCGTTGAGGCTCCGACACACTTCAAGGTTCTTGAGTCAAGATAGCCTTGCTCGCAAGTGATACAAACATCTTGTTTTTCAAATAGTTGCCACCTCCAAAGGTAAGCGTTTTTTTGTTGGGCGGGGTCGTCAAAATCAATAAAAATATCAAAAGTAGAAGCCAATACCCGCGTGCCTGTTTTGTCTAAAATACCCTTTGCATTCAACTCTTGATAAACCTTTTTGATGTCGGGAGCGGCCAGCATACGTTCGGCACTCGATTGGTAGCTTTGGCCATCGGGGGTTTTAAACTGCAACTGATACGTTTGGCCTACTGTACCCTTAAAATCGGCGGGGGTGGCATAGATGCCGGGGTCGGTTTCTTTTAAAACAACTTTGGAGCCATCGCCCACTATTATTTCGGTGGTGCAGCCTTTTACAGGAACGCTGTACGTAGAAACGTCAGAGCGCGACCTGTTGATGGTAACCAGAGTGCCTGGCTGGTCTGATACCAAGCCCTCAACCGTCAGAATATCGGCCGCCAAATTGTAGCGTATGTTATAAGGCTCGATACACGAATCAATACCCACCAAAACACAAACCACCACCACAATCTTTCCGAAACGCGCTAGCATACTATTTATTTTTGTACTAAAAAGCACTTGTAACGTGGATACTACCTTACCAAACTGGGTTTTAAGACCACGTTATTTTAGCGGTACGCTTACTTTGGTTGTATCCCAAGCCAGTATCATGGCAGGGGCGGCTTCGTCAAACGAAATGGTGAACAGCTCTTGGCTCGTGGCCAATGCCTCAACAGGCACTTCTACCTCCAACACATCGGCGGCGGCTTCGCGGCTGGCTACTCCGCCAAAACTCACTCCCCAACCGTATTCCTTGCTGTTGAAAATTACTTTCCAGTTTTCTTTGTTGGGAATCGTCCAAAGTGTGTATTTGCCTGCTGGTAGCACTTTGCCCGCAATCGTCAGGCTTTTGTTGGTCGTAAAAGTAGTAGCTTCGTTGGCTCCGGTGCGCCATACTTGCCCAAAGGGAACAATGCCGCCGAAAATTTCGCGGCCTTTTTTGGAAGGCTGACAATAAAAAACCGACACTTCTGTTCCGTCTTTTTGATACAAGACGGTGTCTTCGGGGCTTGCTTTTTTGGTGTTGGCCTGCATTATTTTGAAAGCCACAAACAACAATACGGCCAATATGCCAATGATACCTGCGATCCATTTTAGTTTTTTGCTCATAGTAGTAAGTTGTTTTGGTTCTTTAGCAATTTTTGTGGCTAAGGTTTCTGTGCCGAGCGTCGGCTGCCACAAAGGTTCACAAAGTAAAATAAAAAGGTACACAAAGTGTTTGATAAGTATCTGAAACCCAAAAAATCAACTTTGTGATTCTCTGGGGCTCTTTGTGATACTTTGTGTAACAATCATCAAACCACAAAAATTGTCTGACAACCATTGTTTTTTAGTAAATTGTTTTTTTAGTTTAATAAAATAACTTGATTATCAAGGAGTTATATTATCGTTGCTGGCTGTGCACGCGGCTTTGTGTAAACCACAAAAATAACGCGGTTAGGCTCAACAAATAAACTACGTTGCGTGAATCAACCAAACCCCGCCCCAAATCGGCGTATTGTTGATCTAGCGAAATCCATGACAAGGGGTAGGCCCATTCGCTCAGAAAATCCAGTTTGGCCAGTGCTCCAATGCCCAAATACAACAAAAAACTCACAAACACGCCCATTACAAAAGCGACAATTTGGTTGTCGGTCAGGGACGATGCCCAAAGCCCTACGGCCACAAATACGGCACTCAACAAAGCCAACCCCACGTAAGAACCCACCACCGCTCCCGAGTCAATATTGCCCGCAGGATTGCCCAATTGATAGACCGTAAAATAGTACAGAAGTGTGGGTGTCAGCGTGATAAGCACCAGCAGCCAATTGGCCCAAAACTTGCCCAGTACCAACTGCCAATTGCTCAAAGGCTTGGTTAGGAGGAGTTCAATGGTACCATTTTTGACTTCTTCGGCCAAAGAACGCATGGTAACGGCGGGAATCAAAAACAGCAGCACCAGCGGCGTAAGGCTAAAAAACGTACCCAAATCGGCGTAGCCATAATTGAGTACATTGGTATCTGGAAACACCCACAGCAGCAGCCCCGTAGCCGTCAAAAATACCGCCATGACGATGTAGGCCGTCAATGAGCTAAAAAAAGCGTTGATTTCTTTCTGAAAGATGGGAAACATTTGTTTTTTGGGTTATTCCAATTCAAAGGGCTTTTCTTTTTTCATAATGGCCGATACCACCAACGAAATGATAAAACCAGCTATTGTAGCACCAATAACTGCCAAACCAAAACCCAAGCCAGGACTCGAAAGTTTTTCGGTCCAGGCCATTATTTGGTCTATCTGCGCCTCATCCGTGCCGTCGTTTTCAAGCTTGGCACGGGTGGTGTCCAATATTTGTTGGCGTAGGTCTGGGTCAATGAACGCCTTGTAAATAGCCGAATAAGTAGCCGATATAAAGCCACTTACTGCCGAGGTCATTGTGCCAATACCCAGTCCTTGGCTATAGCTCATAAAACCGGCGTTTTCTGTACGAAACGCTCTCATGGCCAGCACCATGGCAACAATAGATATGGCAAAGCTTATCCAACCAAGCAAAGCATTGGCCGCCTGCCCAGTAACATATATGATGGTGGTATAAATGATGTAAACAACCCCAAAAATAAGGCCGTATTTGAGCGCAGTGCGTGTCGTAGTAATCTGTGGTTCCATTTTGATTGCGTTTTATAGGATGGTTAAAATTCTTTTCTTTTCAATTCAAAATTTTCGCCCAAATACAGCCGCCGCACTTGGGGGTCGCTGGCGAGTTCTTCGGGCGTGCCTTGCTTTAATATTTTACCTTCAAAAAGCAAATAAGCACGGTCGGTGATAGAAAGCGTTTCGTTTACGTTGTGGTCGGTGATTAAGATGCCAATATTACGGTATTTTAATTTGGCTACAATACTTTGAATGTCTTCGACGGCGATGGGGTCTACGCCCGCGAAGGGTTCGTCGAGCAAAATAAATTTGGGATTTACGGCCAAGCAGCGCGCTATTTCGGTACGCCGCCGCTCACCACCCGACAGCACCATGCCTTTGCTTTTGCGCACGTGGGCAAGGCTAAATTCTTCTAATAACTGCTCCGTTTTTTCTTTTTGGGCGGCGCGGTCGAGTTTGGTCATTTCCAAAACCGCCAAAATGTTTTCTTCTACCGTCAAGGTTCTAAAAATAGACGCTTCTTGCGCCAAATAACCTATGCCCAGGCGAGCGCGTTTGTACATGGGCAGGTCAGTAATGTCTTTATCGTCCAAATAGACGTGGCCGCTGTTGGGTTTTACCAAGCCCGTGGCCATGTAAAACGACGTGGTTTTGCCCGCGCCGTTGGGGCCGAGCAAGCCCACAATTTCGCCCTGCGCCACTTGGTAGCTCACTTGGTCATTTACGGTACGCGCGCCGTATTTTTTAATTAAATTTTCGGTTCTTAGAATCATATTTTACTCAAACTTTACGTCTTTTATCATTAACTGCAACGTAGTTTGGTCGCGAAACGTATTTTCTTCAATGGTATAAGCCATCGAAAACGGCTGGCCGCTGGTCAATTTGGGGTATAATTCGGCCATTCCAAAGCCTACCGCCGTAAATTTTGGCGAGTTGGCCTGAAACACCTCAAATTTAAGGTGTTTTTCTTTCATAATGGTAGGCGTGCCGGCCAAGTGCAAATGGTGGCTGGCAAAGAGCGGGGTCATGTTGCCTGGGCCAAAAGGCTCCATCTGCTTCATAATTTTAAAAAACTTGGGCGTAATGGCTCCCAGCTCCAAGTCCATGTCAATAGTGAGCGCGGGGGTGAGCTGATTGGGTACAATACGCTCGTTTACAATACTTTCAAATTTTTCTCGAAAAGCGGCAATATTGTCCACGGGTAGTGTCAAGCCTGCGGCAAAAGTGTGGCCGCCAAATTGCTCTAATAAATCGGAACAGGCTTCGATGGCCTCGTACACATCAAAGCCCGGCACCGACCGTGCCGACCCCGCCGCTTTGCCGTTTGACTCAGTGAGGATAATCGTGGGGCGGTAATAATGCTCAATGCAGCGACTGGCCACGATGCCCACCACGCCTTTGTGCCAAGTTTTTTTGTAAAGCACAGTACTTTTGGCGTTGGCCAGCCAATCGTCGCCTTTTATCATTTCGAGGGCTTCTTCGGTGATGCTGCTGTCGTAGATGCGGCGGTCGGCGTTGTGCTTGTTGATGTCGTTGGCAAAAGTCAGGGCTTCGTCCCAGTCGTCGGCCAGCAGCAGTTTTACGGCGGCCGTGGCGTGGGCGATGCGCCCAGCGGCATTGATGCGCGGCGCGAGTCCAAACACCACGTTGGTAATATTGAGCGCATTTTTGAGGCCCGCTATTTCGATGAGGGCCTTAAAACCAATGCGTTTTTGTTGGTTTATTTTTTGCAAACCAAAATAGGCCAGCACGCGGTTTTCGCCAGTGATGGGCACAATGTCGGCGGCAATGCTCACTACGACCAAATCGAGCCATTCTAGCAGCTCGGTTTGGTCGTAGCCGCGTTGTTGGCAGAGCGCTTGGAGGAGCTTAAAACCCACCCCGCAGCCCGTGAGTTCTTTGTACGGATACGCACAATCAACGCGCTTGGGGTCGAGTACGGCGGCGGCTTGGGGAAGGTTGTCGTCGGGGCGGTGGTGGTCGCAAATGATAAAATCAACGCCTAAGTCCCTGCCCATAAGCACTTTATCTGCCGACTTAATGCCGCAATCGAGCGTAACGATGAGCGAGCAGCCGTTTTCGGCGGCCCACTCTACGCCCCGCGCCGACACCCCGTAGCCCTCCGTGTAGCGGTCGGGAATGTAGTATGCTAAGTGGGCGTAATGTTGTTTTAAAAAACCATAAAACAACGAAACCGAGGTGGCCCCGTCCACGTCGTAGTCGCCATAAACCACAATTTTTTCTTGGTTGTCAATGGCCGCACTGAGTCGTGCTACGGCTTTGTCCATGTCGCGCATTAAAAAAGGGTCGTGGAGCTGGTCCAACGAAGCCCGAAAAAATGTTTTGGCATCGTCAAACGACTCAACGCCCCGCTGCACGAGTAGTTTGGACAAAAACGGATTGACATTGATGTCTGTGGCCAGGGCTTGGGCAGTAGCTACTTGGGTGTCGGTGAGAGGGGTGGGGTATATCCAGCGTTTGATGTTCATGGCGCAAATTAACAAAAAAAATGGCCGTCGTTTGAGCGGGTGCTTATCTTTGGAAAATTTAACATTTTTGTCCTTTTCCAATTTTATGATTTCATACGCGCCCGTAGTGCCTTTCGATTGGTCAAAAGAGCCTTTTTTGATTTTAGATTTTAGCGAAAACAACCCTGATTTGCCGCTGGTCAATGTGCAAGATACCGCCCAGTTTTCAGCCTATATTTTTGAAAAACTACGCGCCGCAGGTGCAAAAGTAGGCGTGGGAGGCTACAACGAGCGTCGGGTTATTTATCGCCGAAGCCCGCATTTTCAACAAGCCGATGAGCCACGGTGCATTCACTTGGGTATAGACATTTGGGCTGCCGCCGACACGCCCGTTTTTGCACCACTGGCGGGGCGGGTACACAGTTTTGCCAACAACGCCCGCTTTGGCGATTATGGCCCCACCATTATTTTGAAACACCAACTTGACAGCCACCCGCTGTACGCGCTTTACGGCCACCTGAGTTTGGGCTCATTGGAAGGACTTTACGAAGGCAAACGCATCGAAAAGGGGCAGCAAATAGGCACTTTTGGCAATTATCCCACCAACGGCGACTGGCCGCCGCACCTGCATTTTCAACTAATAACTGACTTATTGGGCATGAAGGGCGATTTTCCAGGGGTATGCACAGTCCACGACCGCGAAAAGTTTTTGCAAATTTGCCCCGATCCTACACACTGGTTATTTGCGGTTACTGATAAGCCGTAGTATTGAGGCTTTTGCCCATTGTAACTCGAAATCTTTTCCAAAAACCCGCGCGTTTGGGCAATGCCACAAATACCTTCACAAATGCGCGCTGCGCGTCAATAGCGGAGTCTATCTGAGGCCATGGCTTTGAGGCTGTCATTCAGAGGGTCTATTTAAAGTTTTTGTTTGCAAATTGGCATAAAAGGCCTCAAAAAACGACAAAGACGCAGGATTTTTTAGGATATATGAATCGGCTGCTTGGGCCTTAGAGATTCCAGACAGTATTTTTTTGACGGAAGTTTCCATTTTTTTGCCACTCAAAGTATAGGGTATCTCGGCAACGGCTACAATGGTGTCTGGCACGTGGCGGGGGCTACATTGATTACGAAGTTGGTCGTTTATTTTTTGTTTGAGTGCTTCAGTCAATGTTTGATTGTGGGCCAATACTACAAATAATGGCATAAAATAACGGCCCCCTGCTTGTTCTATGCCTACTGTTAGGCTATCGACCACTTCGGCAATTTGCTGTACGGCATTGTATATTTCGGCGGTGCCAATGCGTACGCCGTTGTGGTTGAGGGTAGCATCTGAGCGTCCATAAATAACGGCACTTTCGCGGTCGGTGATTTTGAGCCAGTCGCCGTGCCGCCACACTTTGGCAAAATACTGAAAATAACTGGCGCGATAACGGCTATGCTGGGGGTCGTTCCAAAAATAAAGGGGCATGGAGGGCATCGGCTGCGTTATTACCATTTCGCCCAACTGATTGACTACGGCGCGGCCTTGTTCGTTATAAACTTCCACTTTACAACCCAACATTCGGCACTGGATTTCGCCCGCATACACCGGCAACAGCGGGCAGCCACCCACCACCGCACTGCATATATCGGTGCCGCCGCTGATAGAAACCAGCCAAACGTCTTTTTTGACCGACCCATAAACCCACTCAAAGGCTTCGGCAGGTAGCGGCGAGCCCGTCGAACCCACGCTTTCGAGGTGTTTTAGTTTGGCTTCGTTAAATTTCAAGCCAGCTTTAAGGCACGATATGTAGTAGGCTGCACCGCCGCCAAAATGCGTTATTTTTGCTTTTTCGGCCAAATCCCACAACACGTTGAGGTTGGGGTAGGCTGCTGCGCCGTCGTAAAGTACCAACGTAGCACCCGCCAAAAGCGAGGCTGCCGCATAGTTCCACATCATCCAACCAGTAGTAGTATGCCAAAAATAACGGTCGTTTGGTTTTACGTTTTGGTGCAGTACCAGTGCTTTGAGGTGTTCGAGCAGGCAGCCGCCTACGCTGTGGGTGATGGCCTTGGGTGCGCCCGTCGTGCCCGACGAATACAGCACCCAAATGGGGTGTTCAAAAGGCACGGGCGTACATTCGAGGGTTTTGGCGGGGGTTTTCAGTACGTCGTTCCAGTTGGTGGTTTTTTTTAGCGTGGCCGTTTGCAGCAAATTGGGCACCAAAATCACTTCTTTTAACGAAGACAACTTCCCCATAAGTTCTTTGACAACAGGTAGTTTGTCAAAAGACGTGCCGTTGTGAGTATAACCATCGGCTACAATCAAAACCTTGGGTTCGATTTGCTGAAAACGGTCAATGATGCCCGCATTGCCAAAATCAGGTGAGCAACTTGACCACACCGCCCCTACGGCATTGGCAGCCAAAAAAGCCACCAATGCCTGCGGAATATTGGGCAAAACCGCCACCACCCTGTCGCCAACGCCCACGTTGATTTGGCGAAAGTACGCCGCTACGGCGGCTACCTGCGCTTCAAGTTCTTGCCAAGACACCTCACGCAAAGGGGTATTTTCTGACTGAAACAGCAAGGCCGGGCGGGCAGTAGTTTTTTGTCGAAAAATATGTTCGGTATAATTAAGTTTTGCGCCCACAAACCACTTACTACCAATGAAGTCCAAGTCGCTGCGCTCCAACACTTCGTGGTAGGGCGCGTGCGCTTTTACGTCGCAAAATTGCCAAATACTTTCCCAAAAATCTGCCAAGTCTGTTACCGACCAATCCCACAAATCTTGGTAAGTTTTAAAATACAGCCCTTTCTTGACAAACAGCCAGTTTTGGTACTTTTTCAAATTTGAGTTTTCAGCAAACGAACGGTGTGGTGTCCACAGGGGCTTGGTCAATACAGGATGTGTCATAGCTGAAAATAGATTAGAGGGCCGAATGACTGTTGGCTTAGAAAACCAAGTGGTTGTTTTCTAAAACGCGCTTTACTGGTTTTTCGGATATGTTGAACGAAAAATATTTGGCGCAAGAAAAAAGTTGTACCTTTGTTGCCCCAAAATGGGACACCAAACTGGTGTGTATCAATATGTTTACATTAAAGTTACAGTAGTGATACTGCAAAAAAAATGAAAGAAAAAAAGACCAAACGGGGCAATCAGCCCTACTACGCGCAGTATTTAACCAACGATGCGCCCAAAGCCAGCGAAAAAAAATCGAGTCGGCCTGCTGATGACAAACGCAAACGCACTGATGCGCCCGCTTCTGAGCGTTCGTTTGACGCTCCCCGCCCCGAGCGCAAGCCCTACGGCACAAAATCGTTCGACAAGCCTTTTGGCGAAAGAAGCACTCCGAAAAAGCAAGAAGAAAAACGATTTAACAAGCCAACGGGCTATAAATCGAGTTTTAAAAGTAAGGATACGTCGCCTGATAAACCCTTTGAACGCCCCGAGCGCAAGCCTTTTGGCGAAAAACGCACTTTTGACAAACCCTTTGAGCGCCGCGACGACCGCCCAGAGCGCAAGCCTTTTGGCGAAAAACGCACTTTTGACAAACCCTTTGAGCGCCGCGACGACCGCCCAGAGCGCAAGCCTTTTGGCGAAAAACGCACTTTTGACAAGCCCTTTGAGCGCCGCGACGACCGCCCAGAGCGCAAGCCTTTTGGCGAAAAACGCACT
>Ga0105046_10001626_pt1 | contig 34723 bp, 26 predicted proteins | sample MAT03_FD_78385 | JGI IMG/M metagenome (GOLD analysis project Ga0105046, IMG submission 78385) | Freshwater microbial communities from Lake Fryxell liftoff mats and glacier meltwater in Antarctica - MAT-03 (megahit assembly) | ecosystem: Environmental > Aquatic > Freshwater > Ice > Liftoff... | reverse complement strand
TTGCTGTGGGCGAGGCCTCAGATTCCTGCGAGGCGGATTTGCACCCGTCCCTTTGCCTCACCCCGCTCGCAGGCGGCGCTCTTCCTCGTACTTGTGCAGCTTGTTGTAAAGCGTCTTGAGGCTGATACCGAGCTCGTCCGCGGTGCGTTGTTTGTTCTGGTTGTTCTTGCCGTAGACCTGAAGAATGTAATCCATCTCCACATCCGAAAGCGTCTTCGTCCCGGTGGCCGCGGCGGGAACAGCGAAGGCCGCGTTCATCGGGATCACATTCGTGCTGGCGTAACGGGGCGTGTGCCCGGGCTCTGCGTGCATCGGCAGCACGGCGCGGAGGGTTCGCACATCGTGGGGCAGGTGCGCTGAGCCGATCGGCTGGCCGCCCGCGACGATCCAGGCATACTCCATCGCGTTTGCGAGTTCGCGGACATTGCCCGGCCAGTGGTAATCGAGCATCACCTGCAGCGCATCCGCGGTCAGTAGCTCGGCCACCGTCTCCAGCGGCCGTTTCGCGGCGCGGGACAGCAGATGCCGGGCCAGGTCCGGAATGTCCGCCCTGCGTTCCCGAAGCGTCGGCAGGTGGATGTGGAACATGTTGAGCCGAAAGAGCAGGTCTTCGCGGAAGGTTCCTTCCGTCACCATCTGGCGAAGGTCGCGATTGGTCGCGGAGATCACACGCACGTCCGCGATGATCGCCTCGTTCGCCCCAATGGGTCGAATCTCACCAGCTTCGAGGAAGCGAAGAAGCTTCACCTGAATGTTCTTGTCGAGTTCGCCGAGTTCATCCAGGAACAGAGTGCCACCATTGGCGACCTCGAACATCCCCTTGCGATCGCGGTCCGCTCCGGTGAACGAGTTCTTCTTGTGGCCGAACAGTTCGCTCTCGGCGAGGTTCTGATTCAGGGCACCGCAGTTCACGGGAACGAACGGCATGTCGGCCCGTTTGCTCTTGGTGAAGAGAGCGCGAGCGACAACTTCCTTCCCGGTGCCTGTCTCGCCTGTGATGAGCACACGGCCCTCGGTGGGCGCGATGCGATCGACGAACTGCTGCACAGGCTGCATCGCCGGTGTGGCGCCGATGAGTTGCGAGGGGCCTTCCGCGGCCTGGACTCGCGATTCGAGTGCGGCGGTCTTGTGCTTGAGCTTTCGCTTCTCAAGGATGCGGATCAGCAACGCCTCGATATCCGATAGCTTGCAAGGCTTGGTGAGGTAGTCGAAGGCGCCAAGTCGAAGCGCTTCGACGGCCGTCTCGGTGCTACCGTAGCCCGTCATCATCACGGCTTCGGTGTCCGGGCTAATCTGCTTGATCGCGGCAAGAACGCGGAGACCGGCCTTGTCGTGCTCCATCCGCATATCGAGGATGGCAGCGTCGAATGTGGACTTCTTGACGGTCTCGATGCCGCTGGCGCTATCGGCGCAGACCGTGACCTCGTGTCCGAGCCGAGGTAGCTCGGTCCGCATGAACTCGCGCAGGTGCTGTTCGTCATCCACGAACAAGATCCGTAAGCGGTTGTGCGGGGCAGTGGTCGCAGTCACGAGAAACCTCCGAGCAAACAGACCGTGTGGTCAAGGAGACGCGGCGAGACGGAATCGAAATCAGGCGGCGACCCGACCGTTCGGGAAGGCGAGAATCGTTCGGCCATCGTCCTCGGTTTTTTCTCCCTGTCCGCCGGTCTCCTTGTCTGCTTCACTTTCCTTCAGCGGCACCCTCACAGTGAAGGTGCTGCCGCGCCCCGGGCCATCGCTGGCGGCCTGAATTGCGCCACCGTGCTGATCGATGATCTGATGGCTGATGAACAGGCCCAGACCCGTGCCTTTGCCCGTTCGGCTCTTGGTGTAAAAGGGCTCGAAGATGTTCTCGAGCACCTCGGCCGGCATCCCACATCCGCTATCGGTGAAGGACATTTCCGCAAACCCGTCCCGAGTGCCAAGGCGGATGGCAAGCTTGCCGGCGTCTTCCAGGCTGTCCAGGGCGTTCACAACCAGGTTCAGAATCACGGACTTCAAATCCTGAGCGTTCACGGGAGCCACCACATATTCCTCGGGAAGGAAGGTGATCTCCTTGCTTCGACAATTCGGAAGATGGCGAGCGATCTCCAGCACGCTGCGGATCAGCCCCGCGAGGTCCGTCTCTTCGCGTTTGCGTTCCCCCGTCCGGCTGAAATCCAGGAGCTTCGTCGTGATCTCCTTGCAGCGAAACGCTTCCTGTTGAATCATCTTGAGATAGCGGTGAAGCGTTTCGGCTTCGCTGGGCTCACTCCCCTCGGGGCGACTCATACCCACGGGAACGAGCACTTGCAAGCGGCGTTCGAGAGCTTCCGAACAAAAGGCGATCGAGGCCAGCGGATTGTTGATCTCGTGCGCCACGCCCGCGGCCAGGAAGCCCACGGAGACCATCCGTTCGCTGCGAACGAGCTGCCGGCTGCGTTCGTCGACCTGGCGGGAAAGATCCGCATAGGTCGCGGCCACCCGGGACGCCATGGCGTTGAAGGACGTCGCCAGTTCTTCGAGTTCGTCCTTGCTGTGCAGCACAATCGGATGGGAGAAGTCGCCGCGATCGACCCGATGGACGCCCCGAAGTAGCGCTTTAATGGGCGAGAAGATCCACTTTTTGAAGTAGTACAACAGAGTAAACACCAGCACCACGGAGGCGACCATGGCGGCGGCGACCGTCCAGAGGCTCTGGCGGATCGCCTTCGTGGACTGGCGAGCACTGCGTTCGATGTCATTGCCGATCGCGAAGCGCCAGTCGTCCGCGCACTTGCGGGCTCTGTCGTAGGCGGCCTTCACCTCGGGATCCGAGCGAAGCGACGTCGAGGCTTCCTGACCCGAACGGGTGCGGGCTTTTTCGAGAGCCACGAGCAGTTGATTCAATTCGTTGCGGAGATCGTTGGTGAGATTGGTCTCCATCTCGCCGCCATCAGGATCGAGTCCAAGGCGAACGGTCTCGGCGAGAATCTCCATCTGGTAAGAGTCGATGAAGTTCCGAGCGATCTCAACCTGGTACTTGATGTGCTTGTATTCGGACGAAGCGTCCATCGGCTCAGGTCGGTCGATGGCCGTGAGGACATTGATGACGACAGTCGAGTAACGAACTTCATCGAGTTTTCGTTCAGTGGTCTGGGTTGTGCTGAGGTAGGCACGGATGCCGTAGAGCGATCCTCCGAGCAATAAAGCGACGGAGGCCACGACCAGGCCGAGGCCGAGCATCAGTTTGTACCGCAACCGTCGGGGACGGGCCACGGAAACCTCCTTGCCATCGGCTCGCGATGCGGTTCGCAAGCCGTCTGGACCGGTCCGCGAACCCTTCCTGGGTCGCGGCAAACTCCGGCACGGGCGGGAAGATACCAAGTCAATTCTTACAGCACGAGAGCAACTTTTTCGTGCCAGCCGATCCTTCTTACAATAAGTGCGATTGGGGTTGATTTTATGAAAGACCGACGCCCTCAAAAGCCGCGGAGCGGCGGCAGTCGCTTGCGGAGACTTATGACGCCCCAATCGTATACCAGTCTCCATTACCATGTTGTCTTTAGCACCAAGAATCGCCAGCCTTTAATAACGTCTGAGATCGATCGTGTAGACTATCCCGAGGAATCTAAGGAATGACTCCCATGGCCGGAAGCCCGCGACTCGAACTCGGATCGTACATCGTCGGCGATGGTGCGCCGTTGCTCTGGATCTGTGGCCCTTGCGTGATCGAATCGCGAGACCATACGCTCCAGATTGCCGAGCGGCTTCACCGCCTCGCGGAGACGCTTCACCTTCAACTGGTCTTCAAGGCTTCCTTTGATAAGGCCAACCGCACCTCGGGGAAGTCCTTCCGTGGGGTCGGCCTCGACGCCGGGCTGAAGATCCTCGCGGAGGTGAAAGCCGCCACGGGCCGACCCGTGACCTCCGACGTTCACGAAGTCTCTCAGGCGGCGCCGTGCGGCGAAGTCCTGGACATCCTTCAAGTGCCCGCGTTCCTCGCCCGGCAGACGGACCTCATCGAAGCCTGTGGGCGGACCGGCAAGGTCGTGAACGTGAAGAAAGGCCAGTTCATGGCCCCGTGGGACATGAAGAACGTGGTGGCCAAGCTCGCGGAAGTCGGCAACCAACGAGCCCTTCTCACCGAGCGAGGCACCACCTTCGGCTACGGTTTGCTCGTGAACGACATGCGAGCCATCCCCTGGATGCAGGAGGCCGGGGCTCCGGTGATCTTCGACGCGACTCACAGCGTACAGATGCCAGGGGGGCTCGGGGACCGCACCGGTGGCGATCGACGCATGGTGCCCGTGCTGGCGCGAGCCGCCATCGCGGCCGGTTGCGATGGCGTCTTCCTGGAAACACACCCGGACCCGGACAAGGCCCCCTCCGACGGCCCCAACATGATCCCTCTGGATCAACTCCCGGCACTGATCCAGACCTGTCAGCGGCTTCGTGCCGCTCTCACCACACTCTGAGCGGCACCCATGCAGAGCGTCTCCCGTTGGTCGAGCTTCGTGAGCTTCGCAGTCCTCTTTACCGCGGGCTGCGGCGACACGAAGCCTGCGGCAACGGTCAAGGATACCTCCAGCACTTCACGCGCGGCGGCCGGCGATCCGTGGAAGGACGCCATCACGCAGATCCGGCGAAGCCGTGACGCCCAGGAATGCAAGGCCGCTCTCGCACGGCTTGGTTCCGAGCTCAGCACTCGTCCCGATCTCGAACGACCAAGCGAGCCCACGCTCGAAGCACTTGCTTCGCTGAAGTCCTTGGCGGGGCTTAGCGACCGAGACGCCAGCGAGGTGAAATCCGCAGCGTTCACTTCGCTGGACAGTGCTTACATCCTGGAAAGCCTCTATCTTCGCGACGCGGCCCGAACCCTGGAGACCGAAGGGGGCACGCCCGCCCAGGCGGCGCAGGCTGCGTTCGCGTGGACCTGTCGGCAGATGGTGCTCGACCCGTGGGTCTGGCCCTCGCCGCAGGGAGCCTTCGCCACGGCTCTGCCGCCGTCGCTCGTTCTGCCCCGAGGCTTCGGCTCCGGACTCGAACGTGCGTATGTCTTCCTCGCACTGCTTCAGCAACTCGGCATCGATGGCTGCCTGGTCGGCCCTCCGGAATCCGGGCAAATGCTGGCGACGGCGTTCCCTAACGAGGAATCGAAGAAAGGCAACAACCCCTGTCCCCCCGGCCCGTTCTGGGCCGTGGGCGCGAGAATCGGGGCGGACGTTCTCCTGTTCGACCCCTGGCGTGGCGTCGCGTTCCCTGGCACGCTGGCCCAGGTTGTGGCGGATCCGGACCTGCTCAAGGCGTGGTACGACGACCCCAAGGCTGCCTGGCCGTTGAAGCCCGAAGGAGTGAAAGCCGCGAAGGCCCACCTCACGGTGCCGATCAGTTCGCTCTCGCCACGGATGGCTCTGCTCGAGAAGAAACTCGCGGCGGAGACGGGCGTGAAGCTTGCGAGCCAGCCGGCCGCGATGCGAGACCGCTTCGAGAAGGAAGCGAACCTCCCGGCGACGTTTTGGACCCCGAAACGGGATCGCTTCGACCACGCTCACACGCTGGCCTTCAACCTGCCGGAGGACCAGGGAGGGTGGGACACCACGCTGCCCAACGAAGGGCAGTTGTACACGACGTTGCGAATCTTTCAGATCCCGCCGTTCGAGCGGATTCGCCTCGCCGATCTCGCCGGGGCGGAGCGGAAGCTCACGTCCCAATTGCTCGACCAGGTGCGCACGGCGTATGCCAACACGTTCCTCGCGCCTCCAGCTCCGCGCGAGCGCTTCCAGCGCGGCCAGTTCCAGGAGACAGCAAAGTCTCTGGTGGAGAAACAGGATCAGTTTCAAAGTGGATTGGAACTGGCGGGCTCGGATCGTTCCAAGGTGGCGCCATGGGTGAAGCGAGCCAACGAACTTTACAGCCAGTTCGAGCGGTCCCGCCTCGACGACGATCCGGCAGGCCAGAACGCGGCGAAGAACGCGATCGAGCAGCACTGGAGAACGAACGACCGCACGCCTGTGCTTCTGGTCGACTCGCTACTCGCCCCGGTGGGGATGGCGGAAGCGACGTATCTACTCGCTCTGTGCAAGCACGAATTGGCGGAATTGGCCCAGGGGCGCCTGGAGCGAGCGGCGACGAGGGACAAAACTCGCCTGGAGGAACTATCCCGCGAAGCGTGGGCGGTGGCCCGGGACTCGTGGGATTCGTATCAGTTCCGGAGGGGGGGCTCGATTCACTCCCCGAGCCAGATTGAGCACGCGGGGCTGCTCGCCAGGCGAGCCACTTTGATGGCCATGGCCGAGTCGAAGTGATGAGGGAGATCTTGGAGCAGAATCAAAGATATGGACTGCTGCGGAGGCGGGGCTTGGTCCCCACGCTCCGCGTCGCGTTGCGGCTGAGCCGCGGACAACTTTTTCCGTACCTGAGCAGATTGATTACGGCTTGTCGACGGTCACCTTGACGTCGGTGAGCGTTTCTTTGCCGGTCTTCTCAGGTTTGGCCTGGACCTTGATGACGTAATCGCCAGGCTGGGCGTTCTCCTCGGCCGTCACGGTGAAGGCCACTTCTTTCGTTCCCGCCGCTGCGGTCTTGGACTTTTCGTCCACCTTCAGACCGTTGGGCACTTCCTTCGCCATGAACACGACGGCTTCGTTGAAGGAGTCCTTGCGGTTCACATCAATCTTGATCACCTTGGATTCCTTGGGCTTCAGATGGGTCGACATCTGAGGCGGGGACACGGTGAACGAGCTGTCCGTGCCGGGAACGCCTCCGGGTTCGCTCTTATTGCAGCCAAGTGTGAGGAAGCTCGCGCACAGCGCGGCAGAGGCCAACAGGGAAAGCTTCATGTTGTGGGTCCCTTGAGAAGAACATTGCTCGCCGAGGTCGTCGGACTTTCGGCTCATTCGAAGAACGAGAATAGCAAGGGTGATGCCGAAGCCATGAGAGTGAGAAGAAAGCGGGGATTTTCCGTCGCGGCCGAGGATAATGCGAGGGGAAGTGCGCGAAGGCTGAGAGCGAAACTGCGTGGCCATGAGAAAACCCCGGACCAGCGAGGGCTGATCCGGGGCCGAGGAGAAGCGGGTCGAGAACCCGCATCAGGGGGACGTCGTTACTTGCAGGCCGGGCCGCAGGTGTCGCACTTCGGGGCGCTGCAACCGCAGCTTGACTCGCACTTGACGCGGGTCGAGCAGAGGCGGTTGAAGAAGTCCTTCAGTAAGGAGGACTTCTTCACCTTGGCGCAGGGGTCGCAAGCGTCCTTGGCACAGGGATCACAGGCCGTCGTGGCCGGGGTGCAACCCGGGGCACAGGCCGTCGTGGCCGGGGTGCAACCCGGGGCACAGGGGTCCGTGGCGGGGGTGCAGCCTTGCGGGCAAGCCGGAGCGGCGGGTGCACAGGGCACATACCGGGGCTTCTTCACGCACACTTCGACCGGAACCTGGCAGCAAACCTTCTTCTCAACCTGGCAAGGAACCATTTCCGTCACGCAGGTCGGAACCTTCACGCACACCGTGTAGGGAACCTTCTTGCAGACGGTGTAAGGCACGCACTTCGTCACCGTGCAGGGCTTCATGACGGTCACCTTGGTCGGCACCATCTTCGTGCAGGTCTCCGTGACCATGCGGCAAACCTTCTCCTGCACGCACTTCTTCACTTCGCAAGGAACCATCTTGGTCACCGTGACGGGAACCGTCTTGACTTCGCAGACCGGAACGCACTTTTCGACGGTATAAGGCACCTTCACGCAGACCTTCTCTTCGACATTGCGAGTCACCGTGACGGGAACCATTTCCTTGACGGTCTTCTGCACCATGGTGGTGACAGGAACCTGCTCGGAGACGGTCTTCATGCGTGTGACTTCGCGGGTTTCCCAGTGGCCAGGGCCAGTGCCCGGTCCGCCGTTGGAAGCGACGCCTCGGCTGCCCGAGGAGCTCGAGCCGAAGAGCCGGCTCAGCAGGCTGCCGGAGCTTGAGCCGTGCAGCGAGGTGTGCTTCTTGGACTTGCTACCGGTCGCACAGGGATCGGCGCAGGGGTCGCAAGCCGTCGTGGCACAGGGGTCCTTGGCACAGGGGTCGCCACAGGCGTTGCAGGTCGGGCCGCAGGTCGGCGCGGGGCAGTCGGCCACCCACACCTTCTCGCAAGCCTTCTCCGCCACTTCCTTGCAGACGGTCTTGTACGTCGTGCAGGGCACGCACACGACCTTGCACACTTCCTTCATGCACTTCTCGGTGACCGGACGGCACACCGTCTGGATCGTGTCCTTGTAGCAAGTCTCGCACACCTTCTTGGTGGTCGTGACCTTGACTTCTTTCATCTCCGTGACGCAGACCGGCTTGCACACGGTCTCGATCACGATCTTGTTCACGACCTCGTGAACAGGCCGCGTGACACAGACCTGGGTCGGCTTCATCACCGTTTCGCAGACCGGCTTGCAGACGGTCTCTTGAACCTGCTTGTAGGCGGTCTCCTGGACCTCCTTATAGCTGGTGCGTTGCTCGTTGTGGTACACGGTCTTGGTGACCGGCTTCATGACCGTCTCGGTGACAGTCTTGTAGACGGTCTGCATCTGCGTTTCTTTGACCGTGTCGTACACGATTGAGTAGCCCGCTTTGTCGCAGGGAGACCCTGCGCCGCAGCCGTTACAGTCGCCGGCAGGCTTGGTGCCGTGGTCGGCGTTGGCTGTCAGACCGATGGCGAGCAGCATGATTGCTGTGGCACCGATCGACGACCCCCTCAGGCGCATCCGCATGACTTCGCCTCCTCATGGAATTTCCCCGGCTCTCCACATGCGCCCATCCCAGGCGTGTGGCCGACAGCGTGGAATTACGCTGCCGGGGCCGAAGTCGTCCGTTTTTTCCTTCCCGTTCGCGACGACGAGCCGGTCGCATCGAACGGCCTGTAATGACTGTGCTCGTCTGCCGTTCATATCGGCCCCGCCGTTTGTTCCGAATGACCACGCGGGCCGGTCGAAGCGGGAATCCGCTGCCTTCGGCGTCCGCTTGCGGCGCAGGTGACGAGAGTGTCGTGTGGTGGGGTTGTATGGGCGACCGGCACGAATCCGGCGAATCGTTCCAGCCGTCAAAGACCGAAGCCCACTCGCCGAGGCAAGTGGGCTTCACAGGACAAACGTGTGGTGCGGAAGGGAGTGCTGGCGTGTCCGAGTCGGCGGCGCAGCCAATTCGGCGGGGGATAAATGGTTGTGGGATTCGATCCTCTTCCCCGGAACCAGCTTTTCGAACGCCGCTGATCACAGGTCCAAGGCACTTCTCTACATCGCACTCACCGTGCCAGAAGGAAATTCTTCCAGAGAGTTCCCCACGGATTCGTCAAATTGGCTGGATTTTCCAAGAAGGCCCACCGTCAAGAAAGGTTGTTCGCTATCCGCGAATCCAGCGGCAATCCGGGTGCGCACTCCACTGCCTGTAAGAAGCACCCGCCTTCCCGCAAAAATGACACGGTCCGAATCCCAAGCTGACGATCCCGCGGGAATTGCAGGCGGCTGGACTCCACGAACCGCTCTCTGTCGCTGAAGCGAGGTGGCGGAACCCACTCCACTTGTCCACCGTCACCGTCAGGCGGCGTGAGAGCCGCGGGCTTTTCTCACTTCAGAGACTCGACGTTGCCGCAGACGCTGATCGCCTGGCCGGTAATGTTTCTTCCCGCCTCCGAGCAGAGGAACAGCACCATCGCCGCGATGTCCGTCGGCTCCACCATTCGACGCAGCGAAATCTGCTCGAGATACTGCTCCTCCACCTCGCGTTCGGACTTTCCCTGGCTCGCGGCACGGGCAGCGATCACCCGCTTCATACGTTCCCCGGCAACGATCCCGGGTTGAATCGCATTCACCCGAATCCCGAACCCGCCAAGCTCGGACGCCAGGCTTTTGCTGAAGCCCACGACCGCCCACTTCGCCGATGCGTAAGGCGTGCGCAGCGGATATCCCAGTCGCCCGGCCACCGACGACAGGTTCACGATCGAACCGCCGCCCGCTTCCTTCAACATCGGCACCGCCCGGCGAGTGCACAGGAACTGCCCCGTGAGATTCACCCCCATCGTCCGTTCCCAGTCGGCGAGCGACAGCGTTTCGACCGGCCCCGTCGGCCCTGCGATGCCTGCGTTGTTCACAAGCACATCCAGCCCGCCAAGATGTCGCTTCACGTCCTCAAAGAGCCTGTCAACGTTCGGCTCGCTGGCCACATCCGCAACGCTGCCGGTGACGCCGGGAATCTCTTGCATCGTGCGGTTGAGCACCGCTTCGTCCACATCGCAGATATGAACCTGAGAGCCGGCCTTCACGAAGGCTTCGAGGATGCTCCGCCCGATGCCAGCCGCCCCCGCGGTGACGAGAACACGACTCATGGAATCTCCAGGTATGAGAGAGGATTAACGCTCTCGCGGCACCAGGATGAGCAATTCGTCGTCCTCCAGCCGGACGGGGTCCGACGGCGAGAGCACCCGGCGACCCTCGGCGTTGATTCCCGCCGGGCCGACACTCCAGACAATCCCCTGCCCCGTGGGGACCTCGATCGCGGGAGTGATTTCGCTTCCGGACCAGGGCCGGGAATTTCGGGAACCGCTTCGGTTGGAAGTCGAGTAAAGCACGAGCGTGTCCCCCTGAGAGACACGATAGCGAAAACCCTGGCCGTTCGCGTACGGATCGAAGGGAAGTTCGCGCAGCTCCCCCGAGGACCGCAGCTCGTCCAGCGAAGCAGCCGGTTGGCCGTGGGCTCGCTCGTACGCCGCCAGTGATAATGCCAGGATTAACAGTCGGCGAGCAGCCTGGCGGCGGAGGTCGCGTTCCACGAGAGATTCCGGCGTCGTTCGCCGCTGGTAGAACAGATTGCCACCGGGCCGTCCTCGCAGATACGCCATCTCCGCGCTCTGGCTGTTTTCGTAGGTCAGGCCGAGCAATCGGTGGGTTCGCTCTCGTTCCCAGGGCACGGACCACGCGGTCGAGAGGAGATTCACGGTCGAATCGATCGACTCCGTGGACTCGCCCGAAAAGGGCAGCCGCTCTTCGAGCCATGCGGAAGGCGCCGCCATCGATTCGCGAACGACGTAACGCTCCGCGAGCAGGCAGCGACGCGGATCTTCGGTCGCTTCCCTGTCCGCGGCCAGCCAGAGATCGCGAACCCGGCGTAGCGATTCGGGCGTGGCCTTGCGACCTTCGAGCCAGCGATGCGTCGCCAGGGCGGCCATGCGTTCGAGCCGGATCGACGTGAGGAACGACGGAATGACGGAACCGCTCCGCATCGAACGTGTGAGAGCCAGGACGATGGCCAGGTTCTCCGGGAATCGTGAGGTGTCTCCGAGATCTTGCTGTTGCAAGCCCCGGAGAAGGAGCACCGAGCCCATCCATCGTGCTTCATCCAGAGCCGCCATGCCCGTGCGGAGCGACAACAGACGCGGATCCCAGTACACCCCCGGCGAGCTCGCGGTGGCACGGGCGGCATCCCGTCGCCAGTCTCCTTCGCGCGGAATGGCCGGCTCCGCGAAGAGCCGGTTAAGCCAGTCGTTGGCATCGAAGCGGGGGCTGATCTTGCCCTGGTCGTCCTTCACGCCGGTCGTCCATCCGTTCAGGAGAATGCCGTCGAAGGCATCGAAGCCGTGCCAGCCCGCGAGCTTCGGGCGCTGAGCGATCTCCACATCGGTCGCACGGTCGCGGAGGAATCGCAGGTTATGCATACCCGTGACGCCCTCGTGAGCTCGCATGAAGGCGGCGACGGCCGTCTGAAACTCACGACCGCTGTTTCGCTCCAGAATCGGAGCAAGCTGAGCGACGAATTCCAGATCCTCGTCCAGATTGGGGGATCGGGGAACCTGGTAGACGCGCGTGGCGAGCCCGACGATCAAGCAGAGAATCGCGACGCCGCAGCCAAGGCCGAGGGTCGAGAGCGACCGTCGGTGAAGCAAGCGATCGAGCGTCCATGCACGAATCATCACTCCCGTGAGGATCACAAGGGCGGCCGCGGGCGACCAGACCTGCCAGTTCGAGACACCGCCCGCGAGCAGCGAGGGAATCCAGAACAACGCGAGCACACCACCTAGCAGGCCGGCCACGCCCGCCGCCACCACGGGCTTGCGGAAGAGCAGGCTGCCGAGGTGCCCCGATGCGAAGCCGTAGACCGCGGGCAGCAGCAGGAAGAGCCAGGTCTTGCCTTGGAGCTCATCAAGGATCTTGGCGTGGAAGACCGTTCCCAGGAACGTCCGCGCTCGAGCCGGGCTGTCCGGGGCGAGGAACGCCGCTCGCATTACGGAGGGCAACGCGAGCAGCAGAAGCAGCCAGGCGAGAAGCAGCAGGTGCAGGGTAAGCTTCACGAGCCACAGTCGGCGAAGGGGAAGACGTGATTCCGCCCAGAAGCGGTACTCGCCTCGCGATTGTTCGGCTCCGAACGTGAGCACGCCGCAGATCACTCCGGCCGAGAGGGCCATCATCGCCCAATAAATGAGCGGCATGATCCCCGGCACCAGGAGCGTACAGCCGAAGACTAACGCGAAAGCCGAGAGCACGAGCGTTGGGATCACCAGTTGGCGGCTGACCATCCACGTGAGGGCCAGCACGGGCGTCGCAGACCATCGCCGCCGCGGGCGAGTCAATCCTCGCGGGTTCGCGGAGGTCGCGACTCGTGGCGAGCTTGGCTCCGGAGTAGCGGCCTGTCGTTGGTGGTCGACGTGGCTGTAAGCCAAGGCCGAGGCGATCAGCGGCGTAGCCAGCATCAAGCTGAAGAAGATCGGGGTGCCGATGCCTTGTGGCAGGCCGCCGGAGCTTCCGAACAGGATCAGGATCGGCAGCATGAAGAGAACAGTACAGGCGGAGGCGAACGGAATGGCGATGCCGACGGAGCCGAGCGTGGTGCGGGAGTACGTGGAGCCGAAGGCGCCCCAGGCGAACGCGAGGAGCGACTCGGCGGCGATCGATTGCATCCAGGACGGTTCGGTGACGAGGCCAAGCGCGGCCGAGATCAGGAGCACGCCGGCAATCTGGAGGATCGTGAGACCCGCACCCGCGACAATCTTCGCCTGCCAGAGTTGGCGACGTGATCCGGGAAGGCTTTCCAGGAACGTCAGCGTGCCCGCTTCTCGCTCCGCGGCGAAGAGGGCCCCGCCCGTCACGATTCCGGCTGTCACCGCGAGCATCAGTGTGGCGAGCCGACCGACGCCCAGATATTGCAGCACATCCGCCGGACGAGCCCCGGTGGTGGGTGGATCGGCGAACGCCGCCGCCGCCGCCAGGAGAGCCCCTCCGACGACGAGCAGGGTCAGCGCGATCAAACCCTGATCGCGGGTCTCTTTCCAGAGGATCGCTTGGATCATAGGAGGCGGATTCCGAAGAACCACGAGAACTGATGGCATGGGGAAGTCGTAAGAGATCCGACCTTTCCTGCTCCTCGCCCAAGGCCTTACGATCGATTACGATACCGCGTGCTGGCGCGTTCGAGAAAGCGTCGTTCTTCGTCCGTCAGGGATTCCTTTCCGGTGCGGGCGATCTTGTCCAGCAACTGGTCCATGCGTTCCTCGTCGCGCTGGCGTTCGTCGTGCTCCAGTTGCAGCTTTCGCATCTTGCGAGCCTGCCACCATCGGCCGAGGAAACCCTGCCTGCGTCGTCGGCGCGGCGGCGGTTCTTCGTCCTTCTCCAGGCTTGTGTATCCCGCGGAGAAGTCGTACCCGAAGGGCCCCTCCTCCACTTCCAGGGCTTTCAAGGCCATGTAAGAACTGATCAACATGAACAGGCCCAGGCCCATGAGGAGCGATTCGTTCAAGGTGATCGAGAGGATCAGGAAAATGACCGAGACGCCAAAGCCGCTGTACGCCGCCACGGTGGTGCCCTGGCGGTAGCTGCTGCGAGCCCAGACGATTTCCTGCAACATCCGGCCGCCGTCGAGCGGGTACGCGGGAATCAGGTTGAACAGGAACATCCACCAGCTGAGCCAGAACGCACGATAAACCCACACAGCCCACGATGGCACCAGGCCGCGTTCGTAGCCGAGCTTCGCGAGGGACTGGTTGAATTCGTCGATGCGCGTCGAGTTCAACGCCGTCTCGGGGGCCCGCTTGCTCAAGGATTCCACGAACTCCTTCGAGGGCACCTCCTCGTTGGTGCCGGGGCGGTAGATCTTCACGCTGTAAACGGAGGTCTCCGTGCGGGCGTGGCTGAAGCTGTACAGTTCCGCGGTGTAAGGATTGGCAAAGGGGTTCAGGCTGGGGAAGTAGCCCCCGATGGCCAGGAGAATCGAGCAGGCGACGCAGATCAGCACGTTCACCGCGGGGCCGGCGGCGGTGGTGATGAAGTTCGCTTTCCAGTTGTTGGGGACATCGGTGAACGCGAGCCCGCCCAGCGGCCAGATCAGGATTTCCTTCGCCTCGCCCTCCACCCAGCGGGCACCGAAACAGTGGCCAAGCTCGTGGAGGAGAACGATGCCGAAGAGCAGGAAGACGGAAAAGAAAACGATGTCGCCCCACCAAATCGTGGGGCTGTCCTTGATCTGCCGCAGCACCAGGCCGAGGATAATGATGAAGAAAAAGAGGTGTATCTTCACCGGGATGCCGAACACCCGGCCGACCGGCAACGCCCAGTTCATCGGATCGCGCATCGTGACAGCCACTCCTCGGCCGGGTTGTTGTTGGCCGTAATGTATCCTATCATCGCCACGTCGCTCTCGCAATCGAGGCGTGAATCCCGGCTGGCAGCTTGAAGCTAACAGATTGCAGCCACGCACGGAATCCTTGCTTCAACACCAAGGCCTTTCCCATGAGCCGACAGATCGTTCACACCGGGCGGAAGATCCAGGTCGCCGTCGAAACGCACATCACCCCGTCCGGCGAAACCGTGACGCGGGACGTGATCCTGCATCCCGGCGCCGTCGTGATCCTGCCAGTGCTCGACGCGGAGCACATCGTGCTGCTGCGAAACCATCGTTTCGCCATCGACGAGACGCTCTGGGAAGTGCCAGCGGGCACGCTCGAATCCGGCGAACCGATCGAAGCCTGCGCTCGCCGGGAACTCCGCGAAGAGACCGGCTACACCGCGGCGAAGTGGCAGTCACTGGGCTATCTTTACGCCTCGCCGGGTGTGCTAAGCGAGAAGCTTCATCTCTTCATCGCGGAGGAACTGACCGCGGGCCAGGCGACGCCCGAACCGGGGGAGGAACTCGAAGCGGTGACGGTGAAGTTCGCGAAAGCGATCCAGATGGTGCTTGACGGCGAGATCAAGGACGCGAAGACCGTGACTTTGCTCCTTCGCTGGGAAAAGCTGAGGGAACAAAAAGCATTCTTTGCGTAGCCGGGACGCAGCCATCAACCGTTTGGTACGGGGTTCGGCGTCTGGAAGGTTTCGGGTGGCTCGGCTTTTGGCACCACGACCACACCGCTCTCCGTCACTGTGAAGCCACGAGCCCGGTCGAAGTCCGGATCGAAGCCCAGCACCGTGTACGGCGGCAGTTTCACCTCCTTGTCGATGATCGCCTTGCGGATGCGGCAGTGCCGACCGATATCGACGCCATCGAGCAGGATCGAATCTTCCACCACGGCATAGCTGTTCACCCGCACTCGCGGCGAGAGCACGCTGCCACGAACCTGCCCGCCGGAGATAATGCTCCCCTGGCACACGGTGCTGTCGATCGCCTCGCCACGGCGAGCGTGCCCGGGCGGCCCGTGACCACTAAAGACGAACTTCGGCGGCGGCAGGTGCGGCTGAAGCGTCCGAATCGGCCACGCCGAATCGTACAGGTTCAACAGCGGGTCCACGCTCACCAGGTCCATGTTCGCCTGGTAATACGCATCGAGCGTTCCCACGTCGCGCCAGTAAGGGATGGCCTTGCGGTTCTCGTCGCGGAAGCGATGCGCGAAGACCCGCATTCCCGACTCGATCATGAAGGGAATGATGTTCTTGCCGAAGTCGTGATCGCTCTCGGATCGTGCGGCGTCGTCACAGAGAAGCTCGAACATCAACCGCGTGTTGAAGACATAGATCCCCATCGAGCCCAGCGCGTGATTCTGGTCGCCTGGCATCGACTCGGCGGTCTTCGGCTTCTCGATAAAGTGCGTCACACGGCTCTCGTGATCCGTCTCGAGAATGCCGAACTGCCGGACATCCGCCAGCGGCACGGGGATGCAGCCGATGGTCACATCCGCCCGCTTCTCGCGGTGGAAGTTGATCATGTGGCCATAGTCCATCTTGTAGATGTGATCGCCCGCGAGGATCAGCACCATGTCCGGGTTATCGTGCTCGATTGTGTAGATGTTCTGATAGATCGCATCGGCGGTGCCCTTGTACCACGTCTCATCGATCCGCTGCTGGGGCGGCAGCACTTCGATGGCTTCGTCCAGCTCGGACGGGAGAAAGTTCCAGCCCAGGCGGATGTGCCGATCCAGGCTGCGTGACTTGAACTGCGTGAGGACGAAGACTTTCCGCAGGCCACTATTGAGGCAGTTGGAGAGCGTGAAGTCGATGATGCGATAAAGCCCGCCAAAGGGAACGGCGGGCTTGGCACGATCGCGAGTGAGGGGTTCAAGCCGGGTGCCCTTGCCGCCCGCGAGGATCATCGTCAGCACGCCGCGCATACCGTTGCTCTCCTTCTGAGGGGATTCGATCCGTGAATCACTGGCAGGCTCATTGTGCGGGAAGTCGGGTCGAGATGGAAGAGCCGCTTTGCTCGACCGCGTTGCCACACCCGGTTGCCCCGTTGCCAGATTCTGTCAGGGCTAGTGACCTGGAGGGCCACCCCGGCGCTTACGCTTCGGGTTCGCCATGGCCTGCCCCACCCCGGCGCTTACGCTTCGGGTTCGCGTATCGACGAATAGAGTTGCCGCAACAGGTCCGTGGCCCGTTGCGGTTCGTACTCCTTCGACGCCGCCAGGCTCGCGGCTCCGAGTCGTTCCGCCAGGCTTGCGTCCTCGAGGATCGCCTGCGTCTTCATTCCCAGGGCAATCGGATCACCTTTCGGCACGAGTCGACCCGTCTCGCCATCGCGAAGGAGTTCCGCCGCCTCGCTGCCCTGGCACGCCAGCACGGGCCGGCCGACGGCCATCGCATCGATCGTGAGGCTGAGCCCGCCTCGCATCTGCGGCACCCACACCACTGCCGCCTGATGCAGCAATCCCGGCAGATCGGTGCGTGCTCCCGCATAGCGAATGCGGTAGTCGTCGAAGCCGAGCGCCTTGCCGAAGGCCTCGATGCGGTCGCGCTCGGCACCCTCGCCCACGATGACCAGATACAGGTCCGTGAGCCCGAACTTCAGCCCGTCGAAGGCCCAGACCGCATGGCGATGACCGGACTCCCGATCCAGCGAGCCCCCCGTCATGATGAGGCGGGCGTTTTCGGGGATGTCGAGGCTGCGTCGAAAGTCTCGAGCTTCCGAAGCGTCCTTCGCGGAAGATGTCGCCGGCGGAATGTCGAGGATTCGATCGCCAGCGACACCCTGCCGGCGATAGTCCTCGGCTTCGCGTTGCGAGTGGGCCAGCACCCGCTGGGCGATCCGTGTTTGTCGCTCGGTAAGCCAGCGAAGCAAGCCGCTGCCGACATTCGCGGCGGACACCACGAGCCGGGGTCCGGGGATTCCACGACTTAAACGCACGGCCAGCGGCCCCACGGCGTGGAGCACCGAGGCTTTCGACTCCGCGATCGCCTTGCGAATCTGCTTCAAGCCGCCGAGATCGATGGCATGGCGGAACGGAAGCCGATGAACCGCATGCGAACTTGCCCGGAAGACCTCCGCCGCGGGTCCACGTTCGCCGAGGAGGCCGATGCGAACGACGTCCGTCGGCAGTGTACGGACGAGTTGCGTGGCGAGATCCGCGGAACTGTGCGGATCGACGAGGACAAAGGCGGAGGTCATGCGAGTCCTTCACGATGGACCATGTCGCAACGATTGTTACTCCGCGTGTTCGGAGAGCACGCCGATGTAAGGCAGGTGGCGATATTCGTCGTTGAAGTCCAGGCCGTATCCCACCACGAACTTGTCCGGGATCGGGAAGCCGACAAAGTCTGGCTCGAATTCGACTTCCTGCCGACCGACCTTACGCAGGAGCACGGCCGTGCGAACAGAGCGAGCCCCTTTGAGGGTGAGATGGTTCACCACGGCCCTGATGGTTCGGCCCGTGTCGAGGATATCGTCGATGAGGAGCACTTCGCGATCAGCGAGATCGGGAAGCAGTTCATCGCGAATCAGAAGCTTCCCCGGGGAAGTCGCCGAGCCGCGATAGCTGGACGCCGTGATGAAGGCGACACGCACGGGGTGGTCGAGTCGGCGAACGAGATCCGCCGTGAACATCAGGCAGCCCGTGAGAATGCCGACCACCGTGACCGGCCGCCCCTTGAATTCTTCCACCACCTCGGCGGCCATCGCTTCGACGCGAGCCTGAATCTGATCCGCGGCAATGAGCACATCCATCGGGCACCATCGATGAGCGACAAGGGGAAAGGGGAAACTCGGAACTCGGAACTCCGGAGTGACGATCGCGTATCGTCTTTCAAAGGTTATTCGAGTGTAGGAGAGGTGGGCGAAGTTCGGCGTTTCCAGTTCCGCGTTCCGAGTTTCCGGTTAGTCTGCCGGTTTTCGCCTCGGCTTTCAAGTTGGGACCAAAACTTCGCGTTCCCAGTCAGGGTGCGCTGATGGCCTGCCATGGTTCTTTTGTCTCGCCTCATGATTCGGGTTCGCCCCTGTCGTCACTCCCACTTCGCTTACGTTTACTGCTTTAGCAGGTCTTTCGTCTTTCTCGCCTCCGGGGCCCGCGGTGCCGGGTCGAAGGTTTCACGTCTCCTTATTCACCACGTCGGGAGATCGATCCATGTCTGGTCAAATTCGTCACGTCGTACTTGCGATGGCTGCGCTCTTCACACTCACCCACGATGCACTGGCTCAGGGCCGCCCAGGTGGGCCGGGCGGTCCCGGTGGGCCAGGCGGTCGTTGCGGCCCGGGTGGCGCTCCGGGGAGTTCCTCCATGCAGGGTGGCACGCAAAACCCCACAATGCGTGGAGGCAACAATCCGATGATGGCCCAGATGCAAAACCAGGTGCAACAGAACCAGTTGCTGGTGGCCCAACAGCAGATGCTCATCCAGCAGGTCCAGGTACGGCAGGCCCAGAACGGCCGACAACTCGACATGATCGGGGCTCCGAAACCCGGCCGCCAACTCGACCTCATCGGGGCCCCCAAGCCTGGCCGCCAACTCGATCTCATCGGGGCTCCCAAGCGAGCTCAAGTGAACCCGCAGCAACAACTTGACCAGCTCCTGGCGCAGCAGCAACAGCTTCAGCAACAGGCGGTGAATCTCCAGGCTCGCATCCAGCAAATGCAGCAGCGCTGAGCGATAACGACGGCGAATGATGTCGCCCTCGGAGGTTGCAACGCCCCTGTTCCAAACAAGACAACCGGAACAATCGGAAGAATCCAAACTTTCCCCTTGCTCCAAGACCTTCGCTGGGCGACACTGGTAAATCTGCTGACGCTCGCCTCAAGTTTTCCGCCAGTCACTCAAGTTTTGGAGAACGGATACGATGCTGCTGCTCAAGAAGTTGGCCCTATCGGTCGGCATCCTTTTCGCCCTTGGCTCTGCGGTTCGAGCCGAGTCGTCGGTGGAAGTCAAGAATGTCCACCTCTGCTGCGGAGCTTGCTACGCTGGCGTGGAAAAGGCTGTCAAGAAGGTGGAAGGCGCCGCCGTCACGTTCGACAAGTCGGCCAAGAGCGTGACGCTCACCGGCAAGGACGACGCCACCGTGCAGAAAGCGATCGATGCCCTGGCCGCCGCCGGCTATCACGGCGATGTCAGCGGCTCAAAGTTCAAGGTGGCCGACGACAGCGGCGCCTCCTCAGGCAAGGTGAAGTCGCTCACCGTCACCGAAGTCCACAACTGCTGCAGCTCCTGCAACAGGGAAATTCAAAAGGCTCTCAAGAAGGTCGACGGCGTTACCGGCGACACGGCCAAGTCCCGCGTGGAGACCTTTGAAGTGACTGGCGACTTCAACCCGGTGGACGTGGTGAAGTCCCTGAACGCCGCGGGCTTCCATGTGAAGGTGAAGAACTGAGCCTGCGTGGCTCGCAGACTCGCCCCATGCCCCTCGAATAAAACGGCCAACAGGTTCTGCAACGAACCGCCCGCCGTGTCCGATTCTCGGCTTGCCATGTTGGCGAGCCGTTCCCACCCGCCTCACCCACCCCGGGAGCCGAGGCAGATTCCCCGAAGGAGCACTCCATGTTTCGAGTTCTGTCTCTCGCCGTCGTCGCTGGATTGGCCCTGTCCGTCAGCGCCGATGATCTGAAGTCCGGCACGGCCGAAGGCACCAAGATCGGCGGCCCGTTCACCGTCAAGGCGATCACCGGCGAACGCAAGGGCGATGAGCTTTGCTACGTCTGCAAGTACAACGGCGAGAAGAAGCCGGCGGTCGTGCTGATTTTCACCCAGCAGGCCGACAGCAACCTGGCCCAGGTCATCAAGGCGATCGACGAAGTGCAGAAGGCTGACGCCAAGCTCGGCACCTGCGTCGTCGGCGTGAGCGGCGTCGAAGCGGCCGACTTCGAAAAACTCCAGGCGGAGCACAAGCTCACGACCCCGCTGACCGTGGCCATCGACAAGGACGGGCCGAAGAAGTATGAGCTGAGCAAGGGCGCCGGCGTGACCGTGCTCGTGTACAAGGCCGGTGGCGTGGTGAGCAAGAACTTCGCGTTCAAGGACACGAAGGAAGCCGCCCAGAAGAGCGCCGAGATCGCCAAGGCCGCAAAGGAAGTTCTGAACTAATCGACCGGCATCGCCGATCGGCATCGGGCCGGCCCGCAAGGGACCGGCCCGTGTTGTTATTCCGGAGCAAATCTGGAAACGTACTACGTACTGGATGTGAGTCGAAGTGCCTGCGAAGAACATTTATCACGACGCTGTCCTGGCGGCTTTGAGATCTGAGCAGTGGACGATCACTCACGATCCACTTTCTTTGAAAGTGGCTCTCGGCCAGTAAGCGATGTACCGCTTGGCCCTGGCAGACCAAAAACCCAACCGTCCGCTCTATCTCGCGGTTCCGCCAGAAGTGTACAATGGAATTCTCTCCGAACCGTTGGGCCAACTTGTCCTCGTTGGTGTGAATATTCGTCGTCTGGTTTTCGACCCCGATCGATGTGAGGTCGTTCGATGGATAAGTTAGCCAGATACCGCGAGATCATCCGCGGTGAATTGCATTCCTACGCGGACTGGTTGAAACAGCCAGACGAAAAGGTGCGACGCGAAGTGGTTTTCGATCCACTGCTCGATCATTTCGGGCTTGTCGAATCGGGGTGGCAGGGTCGACAACGCATTCACCTCGTGGTCTTTCATCTGGATATCATCCGGCCCTGAGAAGTCTTGCTGAATCCTGGAGCCTCCTTCGTGTCCCTACGCCTTCCCATGCTTGCGGGCTTGCTCGTCGCCGCGATCGCCATCGCTCAGCCCACGGCGTTGCCGGATCGCATGAACATCGAGCCGCCGCACTTCAAGACCGACAAGTCCGTCAAGCTCGATTACGACATCGTCTACGTTCGCGCTCCGCGCAAGGGCGATGCCGTCGGCACCAACTGGGCCGAGATCTCGAACCCCACGTTCATGGACGCCGGCGCGGATCTCATGCTGCTGCATCCGGATGGACGCGAGGAAGTACTCGTAAAGGCGGGCAAGGGCAGCGTCGCGGACCCCATGGTCTCCTTCAATGGCGAATGGGTGTACTACTCGTTCTTCCACGACCTCACCGGCGGCACCGTGTATCAGGGAGCCCCCGCGGGTTCGGATCTCTACAAGATCCACGTGAAGAGCAAGAGGATCATCCGCCTCACGACTCAGGAGTTCACGCCGAACACCGGGGCGGGCGACTGGGTGAAGGGCTACCGCACGCCGGACGCCAAGAAGAACTCCCTTGGCTACGGCGTCTTCAACCTCGGCCCGTGCCCGATGCCAGGCGGACGGGTGATGTTCACCAGCAACCGCAACGCCTACAAGCCGCCGAAGCGCCTGCCGCACATGCTGCAACTCTTCGTGATGGACGACGACGGCACCAACGTCGAATGCGTCGGCCACCTGAACCTTGGCTGTGCCCTGCACCCCACGATGCTCCGCGATGGCCGGGTGGTCTTCAGTTCCCTGGAATCGCAGGGCCTGCGCACCTCCACGCTCTGGGGCCTCTGGAGCATCAACCCCGATGGCACCAACTGGGGCCCTGTCGCGAGTGCGTTCCTCCCCGGCTGGAGTCCGAGCGCGTACCACTTCCAGACTCAGCTTTCGGACGGCTCCATCGTGGCGGAGGAATACTACAATCAGACCTCCAGCGGCTTCGGCGGCTTCGTGAAGTTCCCGCCCGGCCCACCAGAAGGCCAGGCTCCCTTCGGCCCCGGCTACACGGGCGACGACCGCAACCCGCCGCTCGTGAACGGCCGCTTCGACAGCGGCTCAGCGCGCGTCCGCCGCCTGTCCTTCAGCCCCTTTGGAATCGAGTCGCTGACGCGGTTCTCCCGCACCGACGAGGGCCCCGCGGACTTCGCCACTCGCGGCCGCGGTGCTCGCACGGCTCCGCGTGTCGGCAAGGTCACGCATCCCTCGGCCGTGCCGGACAATCACCTGCTCACGGTCTGGTCGCCCGGCCCGGTCAACGGCGGGTACACGGTGCACCAGCCTGCTGTGGATGGCGGGCTTTACCTCATCAAGAACGGTGGACCCGTCGACGAGCCCGGCCAGATGCTGCTGATCAAGAACGACCCGAAGTACAACGAACAGTGGCCGCGAGCCCTGGTGCCTTACAAGCGGGTCCACGGCATCGACGAGCCGAAGAAGCTCACGCCGCTCGCGAACGATGGCTCACTGTCGAAGCATCTGCCTGCGGGCACGCCGTTGGGCCTCGTCGGCACGTCGAGCCTTTACAAACGCGAGAGCTACCCCAATGGCGTCGTGAAGCCGGGCACCGTGACGGCGGCGTACTCCGGCTCGGACGCCTCGGGGTACGAGGATCTCGATCCGTTCAACACCACCGCGGACGGCGCGTCCCTCAACTGGTTCAACCAGGGCGCCGATGCCGGGCGGTACACGAACGAGGATGTCCACGCGATCCGCCTGCTGGCGATGGAGCCGACCACCGACCGCCACAAGGGGCCGAAGTCGACGCCGACGTTCCGCAGCCATGCGACGGAACGCCTGCGAATCCTGGGCGAAATCCCCGTCCGCAAGTTCAACGGCTCGGCGGAACCCAAGGACGCCGACGGCAACCCGGACACGAGCTTCCTGGCGAAGATCCCCGCGGATGTCGGCTTCACCTTCCAGACGCTTGACAAACGCGGCATGGTGCTGAACATGGCCCAGACCTGGCACCAGGTCCGCCCTGGCGAGATCCGCAACGACTGCGGCGGCTGCCATGCCCACAGCCAAAAGCCGACGGACTTCAACCTCACACTCGCGGCGAAACCGGACTACCAGGTGTGGAACCTCACGCGGTCCACGCCGCTCCTGACGAGCAAGGCGACGGACGAGTCGAATCAGAAGTGGGACGCCAAGGGCGAGGCAGGGCTGCGCTACACCAAGGGGCTGGCGAACGTCGAGTATCACCGCGACGTGAGGCCGATCTTCGAGCGAAGCTGCGTTGCCTGCCACACGGCGAAGAATGGCAGCCCCGCGGGGAACCTCGTGCTCGACGACGACAACATCGTCAGCCTGCCGGACAACGACGACGTGCCCGGCACGTACTACCGCCTCGCGATGGACCACGCCGGCCGGTTCGGCCACAAGGCGGTCATCGGCTCCTGGCGGAACCACAACGCCTCGCGGTATGTCCGCATGTTCCAGTCCCGCCGCAGCCTGCTGACCTGGAAGGTCTTCGGCGAACGCCTCGACGGCTGGAGCAACGACGACTTCCCCACCGAAACAGCGCCCGGCGACCCGCGGACGCTCGCCCACAAGGGCCAGCCGATCGCGAACGCCCCGGCCAACCGCAACCGTGCGGACCTCGATTACACCGGCAGCATCATGCCCCCGCCGGACGCGGTGAAGGCAGGGAAGGTGAAGCCGCTGTCGGACGAGGATCGCTTCACGCTCGTCCGCTGGATCGACCTGGGCTGCCCGATCGACCTCGATTACGACCCGAAACAACCGGAACGCACAGGCTACGGTTGGATGCTCGACGACCAGCGTCCGACACTGACGCTGACGAGCCCGAGGCCCGGCGCCAACCCGCCGCTGACGAAGCTCCTGCTGGGCATGCACGACACGAATGGGCTGGACGCGGCCAGTCTCGAAGTGACCGCCGATGTGGCCATAAGTGGCGTGACTGCGGGGCAGAACCTCGCATCGAAGTTCACGACGACAGGCCCCGGAATCTTGGAACTGGTGCTGAGCGAGCCACTCGCAACGAAGCGAGCCATCCTCAAGGTGAGCGTCAAGGATCGCCAGGGGAACACGACCCGCATCGAGCGCACGTTCAGCGCGGGGCCGTGAGCGTACACGCCTTCAACTCGTTACTACTTCGCGCCGGCCTTCACGAGCATGCCAACGAGTTCCGGGTCGACACCTTTCTGGGCCCACTGAAGCGGCGAGAGCTTGTCTTTCTTGTCGCGAAGGTTCACGTCCGCCTGGTTCACGACGTCCAGCTTTCCGGCCAGCCGCCGCGCGTGAGGGGCGTTTTCCCGTTGGCTGTCGCGTCCTTGTAGTGAAAGTTGTCGCCCTGCTTCAGAAGATCCTTGACGGCATCGAGCTTTCCGAGGCTCGCGGCATCGCAAAGCGACTTGCTCAGTTTCGCCTTCGCGTCCGCTGTGGCTCGGCCGTCTGTTTCGGCTGGGCGATCAGGAAGGGACTCGACGCCAGAGCACAGCCATCAAGACTGTGGCTGCACAAGGATGTGAAGATATTTGCATGGCATCGAGGGAGTTGGGGATGAGAACAGGTCGAAGCAGAAATGCAATCTTATCAGAATAGTCGACGCGAAAATAGCTTCCGCCGCGTATTACGGGTGGGAAGCTCGAAAGTTTGTCAAAATCTGTCGACTTCGGTGTACTTCAGAGAGACGAATTGCCGAGCGGTAAAGAGACGTTGCTGAGCGGAGGCGCGAACCCGCACGAATGCTCAAGCCTGATCCAACCGGGCCATACCTACGACGACGGTGGTTCGAGAGTTTTTTGGAGTTATTCATGGAGTTGGCCGCGCAATTGCTCGGTACTCTGATGTTTACGTGGCAAGGAATCCGACTTTATCAGGATGAACCCCCCTCACTCGTATTCTTGGATTGACCCTCTCGAAATCGGAGAACACTATGACTCGCCTTCTGAAAGGGCTTGCCTTCGGCCTTCTTGCGACCGGAGCAATTGTTTCATCCGCGGATTTGGCTTCCGCTCAACCGGGCCGTGGGCGGGGGAATCCCCCGGGCCCTGCTGGCGGACCAGGGGCGGGGCGAATTAATCCCCCCGGTCCCTCGGGAGGGCCTGGAGGTCGATTCGTGAATCCTCCCGGCCCGACGGGTGGCCCCGGCGCGGGGCGATTTAATCCCCCTGGTCCTGCGGGCGGCCCGGGCGGAGGCGCTCGCGTGAATCCCCCCGGGATCGCAGGCGGCCCTGGTTTCGGCGGCCCTGGTTTCGGCGGCCCTGGCTTTGGCGGCCCGCGGGGCGTGGGACCGGTGGGTCGACCGGTGGCGTCGATTCGCTGGGGTGGCGGCGGCTTGTTTGTCGGCCCTGGGGGCGGCGTCGGTGTCCGCATCGGCGTCGGACCGGTCGTAATCCGTGGCGGCCTGGTGGGGGCGGGTCTGCCGCCTTTCGTCGTCGCAGGCGGGCCGCCGATCGTCGTGGTGGCGCCTCCGGTCACAGTGGTCGATTCCGGCACGGTGGGCCAGCCCGAACCGCTGCCCACGACTCCGCCCGCGGGCAACACCACCGCTCTCCAGATCGTAAGCCTCGACTCCGGCACTGCGGCCCAGGCGGGGCTTAAAGTCAACGACATCATCCTGCAAGTGGACTCGACGCGAACCAGGTCGTTTGAAGACCTTCGCATCGCCCTCTCGGCCAGCAAGGGGAACTCGCAGTTTGTCGTGTTCAACCCCGAGACGAACAACGTGGGCACAGTGGCCGTGGCCGTGGTCGACACGCGGATCGGCGCTTCGGTTCTGGAAGTGCCCGTGCAAGTGGACGATCCCGCTCCTGCCCCCGCCGGGCAGGCCGGCCAGCCCGCTCCGCCCGCTGCCGCCGCGGCTCGCACGGCTCCGCAGATCACGGCCGTCGGGAATGCCGGGGCCAACCTCGCGGGCCTCGCGGCGGGCGACGTGATTCTCGGCGTCGATGGCAAGTGGGTGACCAATGAAGCCGAGCTCAACAAGGCCCTGGCGGCCAGCAAGGACGGCAACAGCGTCCTCGTGATCTATCAGAGCGCGACGGGCAAGGTCCTGAACTACAACGTGCCGGTCCAGAACGGCAGCATCGGAGCCACCATCCAGATCGTGCCGATCGAAGTTCAGAACTGATCGAATGTGATGAGAGATGGCTGCCTTCATCGCTCTGCTGGTGTCGACCCACGTCGATGCCAGCGGAGCGATCGCGTTTACGGGCTGAGCTTCGCGCATCAGTCATAAGTGCCGCGGTTGACAAGACCCTTCGCATCGGTGGCATTGGCGACCTGCCTGTTGCTCCCGTAACCTTGAGGCTGGCGAGTCAACAATTGTCGGGAGCCCTGTTTCAACCTCTGTCAACTGAATCAGAACCATAGACGCTTTTTGGTCGGTGACCGGGCGTGATTCCAGTCACCGCTCGATTCACAAATCGAGTGTGGTCATGATGTTAAACTCGAGAAGGAAGTGATTCCAGCTTTCGACATGATTCCACCAAAGGGTGGGAGGGTCGACGCTGGAATCAACCGGTGTGCGACGAGTCGGCTCGCTCAGTGCTCGGACAGTTGTCGATACCTTGACTCTTAGCTCGTGATGAGCACCGTACCCGACCGCGGGGGCACGGTGCCCGGCTTTGTCCACATGGCACGGCTTGCTGCCGCGCTTCATGTGCTCGGCATGCCGGGGATCTGTACTGCCGCCATTCCATGGGTGTGCAAGCCCTTCTGCAAGTATCGCTGGTAAGTCTTTTCGAGGACACAGGCTGACCGGGACTGGCGTGCTGGCCTTCTACCTTATAATGGCCCCATGAGCGAATCGGATATCCTGATGCTGGTGCGGCGCGGCCAGACCTACACGCGGCGCAGCGAGTTCGCCAAGGCGATCGAGGCGTTCACCGGCGCCATCGATCTCGATCCGATCGACGCGGATCTCTACTTCTACCGTGGAAATGCCCAGGCTGCGGCAGGGTGGTTCGCCGCGGCGATCGAGGACTTCAGCGAGGCGGTGCGGTTGCGGCCGGACTACGCGGAGGCGTATCACAATCGCGGCACGGCCCGGGCAGACGCGGGCGAGCTGGAAGACGCCGTCGAGGACTTCACCGAAGCCCTGCGACTCACGCCGGACGATGCTGATCCTCTCAATGGACGGGCGGCCGTGCTGAGCCGGCTGCATCGCTACGACGAGGCGGACAGCGATTACTCGGCCGCCCTGGTGCTCGACCCCGATTCGTTCCGGGCCCACTTCAACCGCGGCAACGCCCGCTCGGCCCAGGGTCGACAGACGGAAGCGATCGAGGACTTCACCCATGCGATTCGCTTTCATCCCCGTTATCCGCGTGCGTACATCTACCGTGCTCTGTCGTACGAGGAAAGCGGTGAATTCGAGAAGTCCATCGCGGACCTTTCGACCGCCCTGCGGCTCGATTCCCGGGATGTCGAAGTGTTCTGGCATCGGGCCCGGGTCTGGAATGCCTCGGGTGATCTCGAGAAGGCCATCGAGGACTATTGCCGCGTGATCCGGCTGGACCCGACCCATGCGGGGGCCTTCAACCTTCGCGGCGTCGCTCATGCCGAGCTCGGACGGCACGACCTCGCCCGGGCGGATTTTACCCAGGGAATGCGGCTCGATCCGCAGGATATTGCACCAGTCTTTAACCGTGGGCTGGAACTGGTGCGCTTCAAGGACTACGCTGCGGCGATCGTGGACTTCACGAAGGCGATCGAGCTAAGCCCCGACGACCCCGCCGGCTATGTTCAGCGTGGCTATGCCCAGCATGAGCAGGGGAATCCGAAGGAAGCGATCGCGGACTTCACCCAGGCGATTGCCTTGCGGCCCGAAGGTGCCAAGGCTTACCTGGCACGGGCTCTGGTGTATCGCCGGATGGGCCAGAAGGACGAGGCACTCGCGGATATCTCGACGGCGATCGAACGCGACGCGACGATCGATGCTGCGTTCAGCCTGCGGGCGTCGCTGCTCCTGGGACGCGGGGATTATCACGGAGCCCTGGCGGATTATCAGAAAGCGTTGGAACTCGATCCGGAAGACGCGTTCACGCTGAATCACATCGCCTGGCTGCGGGCGACCTGCCCCCTGGCGGAACTTCGCGACGGAGCGGCGGCGGTGCGGGCCGCGGCGGCCGCATGCGAGAAGACCGATTACAAGCTCCCTGTGTTGATCGATACCCTGGCCGCATCCTTCGCGGAGGCGGGCCGATTCGAGGAAGCGATTCGTTCCCAGGAAAAGGCGATCACGCTCTCGGAGGGAGAGATTCGCGAGGAGTACGAGCGACGCTTGCAGCAATATCGCGAAGGTGTGCCATACCGCGAGGAGGTCACGGTTGTCTGAGGAGCTTTGACCTACACAGAGCCAAGCAGGTTGGGTTCACCTCGCCTGGCTCTGATCGTTGCGTACCCGCTTTCATCCGAAGAGCAGAAGCACGTTCCAGGGCGGGGTTTTCTCGAACTCGCAGCCGATCTCGAAGAAGTCGCCGCTCTTCTTGCAGTTTCGCACGATCACTGTCACATAGCCAATGTTGTCCGGAGCATTCACGGCCCGCACCTGCATGGTGCTACCCGGAGCCATTGAGCTTTGCAGGGCGATTCGCAAGCCGCCGGTGGATCGGTCAACCACGAAGCCGTCGGTGACGCTGGTGCGGAAGGTGGGTGCGGAAAGCGTCACTCGCACCGGTGCTCCTTCGCGGCGAGTCGACTCGCGGCGATCCGAATAGGACTGTTCCGGCGGTTCCCAACTCAGGGCTTTCTTCTGAGTCGTCGCGGCTTCGTTTGTCGGTGCCGAGGCGGCCATCAGGTCCGCGAATTCGAATCGCTTGCGCCGACGGGTGGAAACCGCCATGATGACCAGCGCGAGCAACGCGACCGTGCCGCCGATGACCATGGGGACGTTATCCGAAGTTAACGCCTGGATTTGAGATAAGGACATCGCTGCAACCCCGACAAGTTCGCGCAGAGGCACGGACTCTTGGATGAAGAGGAACCGCTGTCGAAGATAGCCTAGCACATTCTCTTGACTTGAAAGGCAGAATCGGTGCAGTCGTCAGAATTATCGCAGGAAGCGAAACGCCCGCCCATAATGGGCGGGCGCGAAACGTGAATCTTCGGGCAGGGATCACCGACCTTGCATTACGGTTCGAGGCCGCCGGCGAGTGAAGAATTCGCTGCATCCAGGCGGTAATTCATCTTCTCGCCCGTGAGTTCGGACTCCACCCGGCCAAGTTTATCCTTCACCTGAACTCGCACTCCGCCCGCCAGACAGACCTCACCCGTGCCGGCGAGGAACGAGAGCTCTTCGCAAAAACCTTCCGCTCCGAATCCGATAAATCGCACTTTCCCCATCGCCTTCACCGAGGAAAGCGACTGGCCCTTCTCCAGCGGAGACTTCACCTCCACCTTCTCGGAGATTACCTTCATCACGAGGTTGTCGCCGGAGCGAACCTCAAAGACCGGCTCGCCTTCGCCCACCCGCAGCACGATGCGAAATCGGCTCGCGGCCATCGCCCCGGGGGATCGCACGCCCTCGGTGCCAAGCGGGTCCGCCGCGGGCAGCAGCGTCGGCGCCGGTGCCGTGGGCAGCGATGTCACGAACGTCAGAATCGGCGGCAGCTTGAACTCCACTGGCACCGCAGTGCAGACCGGCGGCTCAGGCATTGTTCGCGGCAGCGTGATGCTCGACGGCATGTTGAGCCCCAAAGGCTCCGGTTCGCGAACCGTTGGCACCAGGTTTGGCGTTTGCAGCACGATCACGGGCGGGGTGGTCCACAACACGGGCTTTTCGAGCGTCATCAACGGGGCGGGGGTCGGAGCCGAGACCGACTCACGCATCTCCACATACTGCTTCGGATACGGATACTCCACGCTGGGGATCGGCACGGTCATCGCTTGCGGCAGCGGAGCCGGAATCAAATGGGGCAGCGATTCAAAAACCGGGGCGGCGGGCACCACCAACTCCGCGGGCGGCGCCACCGGAAGAACGCCGGAAACCTGAATCACAGGGGTCAGGGGAACCATCAGAGGCGGTTCCGAGAACACCAGGGCACCGGCGTTGACAGGTTCACCCTTCACATCCGTTTTGGCCTTCGTACCGGGCCCGGCCACTGCGTAAATTCCAGCCAGCGACAGGCCGAACATCCCGGCCATGATCTTCCAGCGTGACAGGCTCATGATCGCTCTCCTCCCTCGGGCAGCGAACGGGCGGCCTTCCTGGCCGGCGGACACGTCTACGCCCAAGCGGCGGAACCATAGCCACGCGATTTCGCCGAGTCTACGCCAGTTCGCAGGGTGCGTGCCCACGTCCCGGGGGGCTGGTTCCCTACAACACGATCCCGTGGGCTTTGGCTTCACGCAGGGAGCGGAAGGTTCCGTGGAACTTTGCTTGCGTGTCTCGCATCACATCCGCGGTGAGCTTGCCCTTCAACCAGCCCGTGAGGGTGATCTTCCACTGATGATCTTCCCGGTGGATCCACTGAATCTGCTGAACGGCGGACCCTTCGACCTGCATGATGCCCGTCACCGTCCGGAACCGAGGCGAGGTGCCAAAGGGGCCGAAGGCCACGGCAAGAGCCTCGGGAGCTTCAAACTCGCCGAGGAAGTATTCCCCTGTCACCTGGATCTGGCACTCGTCGCCAAGGAAGGTGTCCGTGCGGCGAAGCAGTTCCGTCAGGGTGCTCAGATCCTCGGGCTCCTTGCCATCGAAATAGCCCTTGCGGCTCATTTCCAGGATCAGGGCCAGCTTGTTGTCCAGATGAAAGACCGGCTGGATGCGTGCATACGTCTCCGCCTCGGCGCCTGGCGACGTGGTGCGAGACTTGAGCTCGGATGCGGGCGTCTGCGTCACCGTGAGGGTTCGCGGATCGATACCGCCAAAGAGTGCGAAGACACGAAAGTGCTGGCACGAATCCTCGAGCATCGTCGGCCACTCGATCGGCATCAGAAACCTCCAGACTGAACTCGGGCAGGCGTGAAGCTACGGACTCACTTCTTTGCTTTCGGCTTCGGCGTATCCTTCTTCGGCTCGGCCGCCTTGGTGTCAGTTATGGTCAGTGTCAGGGGTTCGGTCAACACAACGTAATCCTTGCCGCCCACCTTCGCCGTCGCCTTGAGCACGATCGGGATCGCACCGGCCGCGGCCACGGTGGCGGTCGCCTCGCCTTTCGTGGCACCCTTCGCGATCGGCTTTGCCGTCACTGTCACGTTTGGGATCGTGGGCGCCGCGATCGTGATCTCGCCATCGTAGCCATTTCGCCTGGCCTCGATCACGAGAGTCGCGGGCTTCCCCTTCTCAACATTCGCAGGGTCGGCCGTCACGATCAATGCGAACGGAGGCTTTTCCGTCACGCCGACAGCAGCCTGTCCCACGAATTCCAGCGGTGGATTCGTGAGTGCTGCGAACGCAGTCTTCACCAGTTCCAGCGTCGTTGCCGATCGCGTGATCTCCTTGTCCCCCACCTTCGCCATGCCCTCCACGCGGATGGCGTACGCCCCCGGAGGCGTGCCCGGCTTCACCTTCAAAGGCACGTACCCCGTCGTCGCATCCGCGGGAAGGATCACGCGGCCGCTGAACGCGGGGTCGCCTGCGATGCGGAGTTCGATCGGGCCATTGAAGCCGTTGAGGCGGGTGATGTTCGTGGCCAGCACCGCGGTGCCGGTGGTGGCGCTCACCTCGAAATTATCCACCGGCAGCGTCAGTTCAAAGTCCGCCGTCACCGGGCGAATCGAGAGATGATAAACCTCGTTGGGCCCCGAGAGATAGTTGAGGTGCTCGCACACGGCGAAGTAGGTGCCGTCGGCCGGTGCGGTGAACTCGGCCTTCACCGCGGGCTGCGTCGGATTGCTCTTGGCAAGTTCCTTGCCCTTCTCGTCCACCACGCGGAGCAACACTTCCGTGGGGGCGTTGATCTCGTACGCAAGGGCCGTGAGAGCGAGTTTATCCCCTTTCTTGGCCGGGAACTTGAAGTAGTCGAGATCGTTGGGCGTGCCGAATCGGGCCGAGATTCCGCCTGGCACCGAGATGGGGTTTGCCTTGGCGGCGTCGTTGTTCGGCTCTTTCTCGACGGTCTCGGGGTCGTCGCTGAGCCGCACGGGCACGGGCCAGCCACTGACGCCCTGCGGCAGCCGGGGAGCGACATACATCGCGGTCAGGCTCGGATCCCTGGGGGCCGTGAGCTTCACGGGTGGAATCAGATCGCCTCCGAGGCCGCTAAAGCCGATGCTGGCCGCCTGGCCGCGCTGCACGGCGAGGGGATAGGCGGTTGTCGCGCCCGGGAACTCGCCAACGCGGAGGCGGTACGTGTACGCCGCACCGCCGCGGTAGGTGGTATCGCGAACTTCGATAAGGATCTCGCCGGGTTCCTTGAAGTGGTGCGTCAGCCGAGCATCCGATTGCAGGCCGGGCGTGTCGTCGGCGTACAGCGAGATGAGTTCGCGCTTGGTCTTCGCGTCATGGAGCACGATCAGCGGATCAAGGGGTGAGCCAAGCCGTCGGCCGAGAACCTCGAACGTGAGCGTCTGCCCGGCCTTCACGGGAACCTTGAAGAAGTCTGCACTCTCCACATCGATCTTACCCGTCACGGCACAAGGAACCGTGAGCGGCTGAGCCAGATCCTTGGTGGTGTTGTCCGCAGCGTCCTTCACCTCGGGGAGATCGTCGACGACGAGTGGCCGCACATTGGAGATGCCAGCCTTCGTGGCCACACGGATCGGGTACAGGCCGATGGGCGCGTCCTTCGGCACCGCGATGCTCACGCGGACGCGGGTGGCGTCGTCGCCCTTGGCGGCCTTGGCGATCGTGGCTTTGAGCGGTGCCCCCACGAACACGGCGGTGGGCTCGGACAGGTTAGTTCCCGTGAGGATGAGTTCCGTGGTCTGGCCGACCTTGGCGGCGATGCCCGCGGGCGCGGTGAGCGTCGGCGCCTGCGGCGGCGGTGCGATCACCTCGGGAGCCTTCTTCTGAGCAAGCACGACTTGCTGGTCAGGAACCAGGATCACAGCGAGTGCGAAGAACAGCACGGAAAGGAGATAGCGACGTGGCATCACGAATCCTCGGCGGGAAGTAGGGAGTTAATGTATAAGCGATTCGCTGTGATGCAGAGTCTTCGCGGGGATGAACGTCGGCAGAATGAGCCGATCAGCTGACGAAAAGTGACCAGGTGACCAGCCCGACCGGGTTTTCAGCTTGGCCGCGGTGCGAGTCGCGGTTAAGCGTCAAGGTATCAACAACTGTCCGAGCAATGAGCGAGCCGACTCGTCGCACATCGTTTGATTCCAGCGCCGGCCCTCCCACCCTTCCGTGGAATCATGTCGTACGCTGGAATCACTTCCTTATCTTGTTTAACCTCATGATCGCACTCGATTTCCGAATCGAGCGGTGACTGGAATCACGACCGGGCACCGACCGATAAACTTCGACGGTTCTGGTGGAGTTGACAGAGGTTGAAACGGAAATCCCGACAGTTGTTGATTCGCCAGATCTGAGCGGTAGATGATCGCCTGATGTCTTGAACGGAAAACCCACGCCGACTCCTTTGCAGGGGTCGACATGGGTTGGAATTCCGCACCGGCGAGACGCCCAGTGGCACTGACTTTACGCTTCTTGCACAGTCACATCATGACCTCGTGGGTCAGCGAATGCCGCCGCCGAAGCCGCCGAAACCACCGGCACCGAAGCCGCCAAGGCTGCCGATAGCACCACCTCCACCCTGGCCACCCTGGCCGCCCTGGCCGCCCTGGCCGCTGGAGCCGATGTTCGGGTACGGAAGCGCTTCGATATCCAGCCCACGAAGACCCTCGGCACGTGTCCCGCCGACGATGACCCGACCTTGGGCCTCGGGGGCGGGGACGTTATGAAGCACCAGGGCTTCCACCACCGCCGCGCGGCGACGGTCGTCTAGCTCCTTGTTCCCCGTCGGCTCCACCTTCACCGGAGCCCCGACCATGTTCAGACGGCGAATGATTCCCGCGACATGCCGTTCACCGGTCTCGTTGAGCTCGAAGGTGTTGGCCAGGAAGTCTTCGCGATAGACGACGAAGTATTCCGCCAGGGCATTGTTGCGCTGGATCATAAAGATGGCCTGCGTGGTGGAGCCGAGAACAGGCGGCACGGTCGACGGGGCCATGAGGCAGTCCCAGTGTTTGCGCCAGCCCGAGCCGCAACCGCCACGGCAACTTCCGCCACATCCGGAGGTGCCACACGACGAGCAGGACGCACTGCTGGCGAACGATTCCGTCGCCACCGTGGACTGGGTCATTCCCACGGGAATCGGTGGAGCGACATAAGGCATCGAACTCGTGGCCTGCACGGGGGTGACGCCTGAGGGACCCGCGATCATGGAGGGCTCTCGGGCGATCAGCAAGCGAATCGTGCTGACCTCGGGCTTGCTGGCCGGCGAGGCGTGTTCGCTCGCCGAGATTTCCTCTTCCTGAACGACCTGAATCACCGGACGCGACGCCTTGCGGT
>Ga0105046_10001625_pt1 | contig 34723 bp, 27 predicted proteins | sample MAT03_FD_78385 | JGI IMG/M metagenome (GOLD analysis project Ga0105046, IMG submission 78385) | Freshwater microbial communities from Lake Fryxell liftoff mats and glacier meltwater in Antarctica - MAT-03 (megahit assembly) | ecosystem: Environmental > Aquatic > Freshwater > Ice > Liftoff... | reverse complement strand
GCGCCATGTTGGTGTTCTGCTCGGCCAGCAGGAAGGTGACCTTCTCGCGCTGGTTCAGATCCTTGACGATCTCGAACACCTCTTCGACGATCTGCGGCGCCAGGCCCATGCTGGGCTCGTCGAGCAGCACCATCTTCGGGCTGGCCATCAGTGCACGGCCGATGGCGCACATCTGCTGCTCGCCGCCCGAGGTGTAAGCGGCCTGCGACAGGCGGCGCGTCTTCAGGCGCGGAAAGTAGTTGTAGACCTTCTCCAGCGTGGCCGCCACCGCGGCCTTGCCGTCCTTGCGTGTGTAGGCGCCGGTCATCAGGTTGTCCTCGATCGACAGGTGGGCAAAACAATGCCGGCCTTCCATCACCTGGATCACGCCGCGGTTCACCATGTCCGACGTGGACAGTTTTTCGATGCGTTCGCCGCGCAGTTCGATCGACCCCTTGGTGACCTCGCCGCGCTCGCCTGCCAGCAGGTTGCTGACGGCGCGCAGCGTGGTCGTCTTGCCCGCGCCGTTGCCGCCGAGCAGGGCGACGACGCCGCCTTCAGGCACCTGCAGCGAGACGCCCTTCAGCACCAGGATGACGTGGTTGTAGATGACCTCGATGCCGTTGACGCTGAGCATGATGTTCGACATGAAGTGCCTCTCTTGAACTCATCGAAACGCCGCAAGCGGCGTTTCGATGAGGGCTCCGAAGGAGCCCGCCCCCACTTGGCGGGGGTTGGGGGGTGCATCGAACCCACCGCCATCGACGGTGGGTGGGAGCCCGTTTTCAGGACTGGCAGTCTTCCGGAGCCCGACGGGTCAGCTTTTTCTCCGCCGCGTATTTCTCGGCCGATGCCTTCACCAGCGGCTTGATCAGCTGGTCGTCGGCCTGCAGCCAGTCCGAAGCCCAGGTGAACTTGGCGCCGTCCCAGGTGTGCACGCGCGCCCAGGCCGAGCCCATGTGGTCGAAGCAGCTCGTCGACACCGGCCGCATCACGCCCTTGAAGCCCAGTGCGTCGAGCTTGGCCTGCGTCAGGTTCAGGTTCTCGTAGCCCCAGCGCGCCTGATCACCGAGCATGATCTTGCCCTTGCCGAAACGCTCCTGCGCCGCGCGCACGCCTTCAACTGCCAGCATCGCGCCGACCACGCCGCGCATGTAGAGCACCTGGCCCACTTCGTCCTTCGGTCCGGTGCCCTGGCCCTTGGCGTGCACCTTGTCCAGGATCTCCTTGACCACCGCCGAGTCGGGTTCGGCGCCGTGCTGCATCATCACCGCGCTGTAGCCCTTGGCGGCCGCGCCGATGTCGCGCAGGTCGGGCTCGGCGCCGCTCCACCAGGTGCCGAACATCTTCTCGCGCGGGTAGCCGGTGGCCACCGCTTCCTTCACGGAGGTGGCGGTCATCACGCCCCAGGTCTGCATGATGACGAAGTCGGGTTTCTGCTGGCGCACCTGCAGCCAGATGGCCTTCTGCTCGACGCCTGGCGCCGGCACCGGCAGCAGTTGCAGCTCGAAGCCGTGCATCTTGCTGCGCTCCTGCACGATGGGCAGCAGCTCCTTGCCGAACGGGCTGTCGTGGTAGACGATAGCGATCTTCTTGCCCTTCATCTTGTCCCAGCCGCCTTCTTTCTTGGCGATGTGCTGCAGCACCGTGTCGCCGGCCACCCAGTAGTGGCCGATGAGCGGGAAGTTCCACTTGAAGACGCCGCCGTCGGCCGAGTCGCTGCGGCCGTAGCCCGAGGTGATCATCGGGATCTTGTCGGCCGGGATCTTTTCGGTCAGCGCGAAGGTGATGCCCGTGGACAGCGGCTGGAACACCGTGGCGCCGCCGTGCTTGCCCTTCAGGCGTTCATAACACTCCACGCCGCGGTCGGTGGCGTAGGCAGTTTCGCACTCCTCGACCAGCGTCTTCACGCCGTTGATGCCACCGCGCACGTTCACCAGCTTCATGTAGTCGGCATAGCCGTTGGCGAACGGCGTGGCGTTCGGCGCCACCGGGCCGGTGCGGCCGGTCAGGCTCGGAAAGAACTGCACTTTTTCCTGCGCCAGCGCGGCGCTCGTGGCGAGCAGGGCGCAGGTGCCGGAGGCGGCGATCACGGCCGCCATCGTCAGGGTCTTCAACTTCATCTTGTGTCTCCAGAGGTGGAATTTCAAACAGCACCCGTCGGCGCCGACCCAAAAAAGTCCGTGCCGCGAGGCACGGAGAGACCGCATGGCCCGTCGGCCACTGGAGTCGGGAACAGTCAATGCGGGAACGGCCACAGCCGCATCTTTTCCTTGGCCGTCGACCACAGGCGCGCCAGGCCGTGCGGCTCGACGATGAGGAAAAACACGATCAGGCCACCGAAGACCATCAGTTCCGTGTGCGCCACCGCGGCGGTGCTGATGGTGATGCCGACCAGATTGCCCAGCGCGGGCAGCGCCTGGTTCAGGAAGATCGGCAGCACGATGATGAACGCGGCGCCGAAGAAGCTGCCCATGATCGAGCCCAGCCCGCCGATGATGATCATGAACAGCAGCTGGAAGCTGCGGTCGATGGAAAACGCCGCCGGTTCCCACGAACCCAGGTGCACGAAGCCCCAGAGCGCGCCGGCCACGCCGACGATGAACGAGCTGACGGCAAACGCGGTCAGCTTGGCATACACCGGGCGGATGCCGATGACGGCCGCGGCCACGTCCATGTCGCGGATGGCCATCCACTCGCGCCCGATGTGGCTGCGCACCAGGTTCTTGGCCGCCACCGCGAAGACGATCAGGATGGCCAGGCAGAACAGGTACTTGTCCAGCGGTGTGTCGACAGCCCAGCCGAACACGTTCAGGCTCGACACCGAGACCGACCCCGAAGACGAGTTGTTGGTGAACCAGGAGATGCGCAGGAAAGCCCAGTCGACGAAGAACTGCGCCGCCAGCGTGGCCACCGCCAGGTACAGGCCCTTGATGCGCAGGCTGGGAATGCCGAACAGCACGCCCACCACGGTGGCGGAGGCGCCGCCGAGCAGCAGCGCGCCGAGCAGCGGCATGCCGGGGACGCGCACCATGAAGTTGTAGGCCGCATAGGCGCCCACCGCCATGAAGGCGCCGGTGCCCAGCGAGATCTGTCCGCAGTAGCCGACCAGGATGTTCAGGCCCAGGGCCGCCAGCGCGAGGATCAGGAAAGGAATGAGGACGGCGCGGAACAGGTATTCGTCGGCCAGCCAGGGCACGGCGAAGAAGGCGAAGGCCACCAGCAGCAGGATGCCCAGACGGTCCTGCGTGATCGGGAAGACCTGCTGGTCCGCCTTGTAGCTGGTCTTGAACTGTCCGTTCTCGCGGTAGATCATGCCCCCACGCTCCCGTTGGTCGCTGCGAGCCGAGGCGGCGCATGCAGCGGACCGGCGGCGCCGGATCCGGGCAGTGACCTTGATCTATTTTCGGTTCTCATGTTTCTGTGGCTTCAGTGGCTAAACGCGATCGATGATTTTTTCGCCGAACAGGCCTTGAGGGCGGACGAGCAGAACGAACAGCACCAGCACGTAGCCGAACCAGATCTCGATGCCGCCGCCGATCAGCGGGCCGAGGTAGACCTCGGAGAGCTTTTCGCCCACGCCCAGGATCAGCCCGCCGATGATGGCGCCGGGCACGCTGGTCAGGCCGCCCAGGATCACCACCGGCAGCGCCTTCAGCGCCAGCACCGACAGCGAGAACTGCACGCCGAGCTTGCTGCCCCAGATGACGCCTGCCACCAGCGCCACGAAGCCGGCCAGGCTCCAGACGATCACCCACACGCGTGACAGCGGGATGCCGATGCTCTGCGCAGCCTGGTGGTCGTCGGCCACGGCGCGCAGCGCACGCCCGGTGGCCGTCTTCTGGAAGAAGAGGCTCAGGCCGGCCACCAGCGCGGCGGCGATGACGGCCGCGTAAAGGTCTTCCTTGTTGATCAGGATGCCGCCCGGGAAGGTGCTCGCCAGCAGAAACATCGGGTCTTTCGGCAGGCCGACGTCGATCTTGTAGATCTCGCTGCCGAACAGCGTCTGCCCCAGGCCGTCGAGGAAATAGGTGATGCCCAGCGTGGCCATCAGCAGCGTGATGCCTTCCTGGTTCACCATCTTGCCCAGCACCAGGCGCTCGATCAGCCAGGCCACCGCCACCATCATCGCCAGCGCGCCGGCAAACGCCAGCACGTTGGCCAGCAGCTTGTTGTCGAAGCCCAGCAGGGCGGGGAACCATTCCGAGAAGCGCGCCATTGCCAGCGCCGCGAAGAGCACCATCGCGCCCTGCGCGAAGTTGAAGACTCCGCTGGCCTTGAAGATCAGCACGAAGCCGATCGCCACCAGCGAATACAGCACGCCCGACATCAGGCCGCCGAAAAGGGTTTCGAGAAAAGGTCCCATGATGTGTGGCGATCTGCTAGTGGCTCGTGCCGAGGTAGGCGCTGATGACGTCGGCATTGCCGCGCACCTCGCCGGGCGTTCCGTCGCCGATCTTCTTGCCGTAGTCGAGCACGACCACGCGGTCGCTGATGTCCATCACCACGCTCATGTCGTGCTCGATCAGCACGACGGTCGTGCCGTATTCGTCGTTGACGTCGAGGATGAAGCGGCTCATGTCCTGTTTTTCCTCGACGTTCATGCCGGCCATCGGTTCGTCGAGCAGCAGCACCTGCGGCTCCATCGCCAGCGCGCGACCGAGGTCCACGCGTTTCTGCAGGCCGTAGGGCAGGCGGCCCACCGGCGTCTTGCGAAAGGGCTGGATCTCCAGGAAGTCGATGATCTTCTCGACGAATTCGCGGTGTTCGCTCTCTTCGCGCTCGGCCGCACTCCAGCCGAAACCGCGGATCGCCTGTTGGAAGATGTTGGTCTTCATGCGCAGGTTGCGCCCGCTCATGATGTTGTCGATCACGCTCATGCCCTTGAACAGCGCCAGGTTCTGGAAGGTGCGTGCGATGCCCATTTCGGCCACCTGCCGGCTGCTCATGTGGCTGAAGGTCTGGCCGCGGAAAGTGATGCTGCCTTCCTGCGGTTCGTAGACGCCGTTGATGCAGTTCAGCATGCTGCTCTTGCCGGCGCCGTTCGGCCCGATGATGGCGCGCACCTCATGCTCGCGCACGTTGAAGCTGATGTCGGTGAGCGCCTTCACGCCGCCGAAGCGCAGGCTGATGTTCTTCACGTCGAGGATGACGTCGCCGATGTTTCTTGTCGACATGATCAGTGCCCGCCCGGCCGCCCGAAGGGCACTGAGCGCCCCCTCGGGGTGCAGCGAACGAAGTGAGCTTGAGGGAACACAGTCAGGCTGCTTTCTTCATCGATGGGAGGGTCTTGCTGTCGACGATCTTCAGCGTGGCCGACACGCTGCCGCTGCGCCCGTCCTCGAACTTCACCGCCGTCTCGATGTACTGCTCGGCCCGGCCTTCGTACAGCGCATCGATCAGTGCCTTGTACTTGTCGGCGATGGCGCCGCGCCGCACCTTGCGCGTGCGCGTCAGTTCGCCATCGTCGGCGTCGAGTTCCTTGTGCAGCACGAGGAAGCGGCTGATCTGGCTGCCTGCCAGCATGGCGTCTGCCGCGAGGTCGGCGTTGACCTTCTCGACGCAGTCGCGGATCAGTTCCAGCACGGCGGGTTTGCCGGCCAGGTCCATGTAGCCCGCGTAAGCCAGATTCCGCTTTTCGGCCCAGTTGCCGACCGCATCGAAGTCGATGTTGACGAAGGCGCAGACCTTCTCGCGCTTGTCGCCGAAGGCCACCGCTTCCTTGATGAACGGGAAGAACTTGAGCTTGTTCTCGACGTACTTGGGCGCGAACATGGCGCCGTCGAAGGCGCCGCCCGCAGGGTCGTGCAGGCGGCCGACGTCCTTCGCGCGGTCGATGATCTTCAAGTGGCCGCCGGCGTCGATGAAACCCGCGTCGCCGGTGTGGTACCAGCCGTCGGCCGTCAGCACCTCGGCGGTGGCGGCCGGGTTCTTGTAGTACTCTTTCAGCAGGCCCGGGCTCTTGACCATGATCTCGCCGTTGTCGGCCACGCGCAATTCGACGCCGGCAATCGGCACGCCCACGGTGTCGGACCTGGCTTCGTGGTCGGGCTGCAGGCAAACAAAAACCGCTGTCTCTGTGGAGCCGTAAAGCTGCTTGAGGTTGATGCCGATCGAGCGGTAAAAGGTGAACAGGTCGGGGCCTATCGCCTCGCCCGCCGTGTAGGCCACACGCACCCGGCTCAGTCCCAGGGTGTTGCGCAACGGGCCATAGATGCAGAAGTTGCCCAGGCTGTACTTGAAGCGGTCCAGCAGGCCGATCGGCTTGCCGTCGGTCAGCGCCGGGCCCACGCGTCTCGCCACTTCCATGCTGTGTTTGAACAGCCAGCGCTTGATGGCGCCGGCGTCTTCCATGCGAATCATCACGCTGGTCAGCAGGCCTTCGAAGATGCGCGGCGGCGCGAAGTAGTAGGTCGGCCCGATCTCCTTCAGGTCGATCATCACCGTGGCGGCGGACTCAGGGCAATTGACCACATAGCCGCAGGCCAGCCACTGCGCATAGCTGAAGATGTTCTGGCCGATCCAGGCCAGCGGCATGTAGGCCAGCACCTCTTCATGCTCGGTCAGGTGGTCGAAGGCCTTGCCGGCGTTCGCGCGGTCGAGCAGGCTGTGATGTGTGTGCACGACGCCTTTCGGGTGGCCCGTGGTGCCCGACGTGAAGAACATCGCGGCCACGTCTTGCGCCGTCACGGCCGCGACCCGGGCATCGTAAAAACCCGGCTCCCTGGCGTCGAAAGCCTGGCCGGCGGCCGCCAGTGCATCGATCGAGTCGAGCCCGGGTTCGTCGTATTTGCGCAGGCCGCGCGGGTTGTCGTACCAGATGCGGCCGATCTGCGGGCAATGCTCGCGCAGCTCGATCATCTTGTCGGCCTGCTCCTGATCCTCGACGATGGCCCAGGCCACCTCGGCGTTGTTGATCGGGAACACGTACTCGGTGGCCGCGGCGTCCTGGTACAGCGGCACCGGCACCGCACCCAGCGACTGCGCGGCCAGCATCGCGGCGTACAGGCGCGGCCGGTTCTCGCCGACGATCACGATGTGGTCGTCCCTTTTCACCCCGGCCTCGGCCAGCCCGCAGGCCAGCCGGCGCACGAGGGTGGCAAGCTCGCCCCAGCTCAGCGTCTGCCAGATGCCATAGACCTTTTCACGCAGCGCGGCGGCCTGTGGCCGCTCGGCGGCGTGGGCCAGCATCAGTCGGGGGAAGGTCGCCTGCACTGCGGGTGTCTCCTGGTGCGATGGGACGGCTGGGTCGGCGGAAAGGGCCATCATGCGGAGCCCTTGCTCAACGCTGATTCTGGGCAAAAGTTTGACGTCAGGTTGTCGTTCTGACGACAATCCTCGGGTCGATACCAAGAGGCCTTTCCCTAAGGTTCTTTCCATGCCCACGCAGACCTTCCCGTCAGCTTCAGGTGCCAGCGTGGTGCAGCCCTCGCGTTCCCGGGCGGCCAACCGGGACGACCTGAACAGCATTCCGTGGTTGTCCAGGCTCGACACCGAAGAGCGCGCGCGCGTGGTCGCCGACCTGCGCGTCGTCAGCGTCGAGCCGGGAGAATTGCTGTGCCGCGTGGGCCGGCCGGTCACCTACTGGTTCGGTGTCATCGAGGGGCTGCTGAAGATGAGCAACGACTCCGCGATGGGCATGCCGATGACCTTCACCGGCGTGCCCTCGGGCGGCTGGTTCGGTGAAGGCACGGTGCTGAAGGACGAGGCCTACCGCTACAACATCCAGGCTTTGCGCAAGAGCGTGGTGGCCGGCATCACCGCGCCCACCTTCCTCTGGCTGCTGGACCGCAGCATCGCCTTCAACCGTTTCGTGATGATGCAGTTGAACGAGCGCCTGGGCCAGTTCATCGCGGCGCGCGAGATCGACCGCCTGACCCACCCCGACGAACGCGTGGCGCGCAGTCTGGCCGCGCTCTTCCACCCGGTGCTCTACCCCGGCGTGGGCGAGCTGCTGCGCATCACCCAGCAGGAGCTGGGCTATCTGGTGGGGCTGTCGCGCCAGCGTGTCAACGAAGCCTTGCGGGCATTGCAGGCGGCGCAGGTCATCCGCATCGAATACGGCGGCGTGCGCGTGCTCGACCTGCCGGGGCTGCGCGCCTACCGGTCAGCCTGATCAGCGGCGGCTCTGCGCTATCGTCCCCGCTGCCCTGTCTGCCCTATCGTTTCGCCAGGCCGATGAAGATTCCAACGCCCGACACCCGCACGCCGCTGCCCCTGCGCGACCCCACGCGCGATGCCAGCCTGAACCACTACTGGAGCTATCACAGCCTGCCGGCGCTGCTGGCATGCAAGCAGCCGCTGACCGACTCGGCCGATGAAGACCTGTTCATCGCCGTGCACCAGGTCTGCGAGATCAGCTTCCACCAGATGATCATCGACCTGCAGCGCACGCTGGCCGCGTGGCGGACGGCGATGGACGCGCCGGCCGACGGCATCTGCGACGAACTGACCGAGGCCGCGTACTTTCTCAAGCGTGTGGTGCGGCTCTGGCGCAGCGTCAACACGACCATGCCGGTGCTTGCGGACATGCGCGGGTTCGCCCAGTTCCGCACCAGCATCGGGCCGACCAGCGGCTTCCAGAGCCTGCAGTTTCGCCACATCGAGATCCTGTCCGGTGTGGCGTCCATCTACTGGCAGGGCGGCACGGCTGACGCGCAGGGCCAGCTCCATGTCGCCGAGACCGAGTTCGACCGCCTCTTCGGCGCCACCGTCGCGGCCTGGCGGCAGGCGCACCGCGAGCACAGCCTGGCCTTCCTCTGGCGCACCTGGTGCGACCGCGTGGCCGCCGCGCCGCCAGACCTGAAGGCTACCGCGCGCGCCGCGGCCGCCGGATTCCTGGCCTTGCTGAAGGACTACGACACGGCGCAGTCGGCCTTCCACCACAGCCATCTGCAACTGGCCGTGGTGCAACTGCAGCGCGTGGGGGTGGAACTGGGCACCGGCGGCACCTCGTTCAAGGACTATCTGGCGAAGTACGGCCGCGACGTGGCGCCGCTGTTCGAGGGGCTGGCCTGAACGCCGTGCCTTCGTCGGCGGCGCTCTACGTGCCGTTCTTCGGCCTGGCGCGCGAGCCGTTTTCGATCGCGCCCGACCCGCACTTCCTCTTCATGAGCGAGATGCACCGCGAAGCGCTGGCGCACTTGCTGTGGGGCGTGTCGGGTGGCGGTGGCTTCGTGCTGCTGACAGGCGAGATCGGCGCTGGCAAGACCACCGTCTGCCGCTGCTTCCTGGAGCAGGTGCCGGCCGACTGCAACGTGGCCTACATCGTCAACCCCAAGCTCAGTGTGATCGAGCTGCTGAAGACGGTGTGCGACGAGTTCGGCGTGGGCTTGCCGGAGCGCGGGTCGTCGGCGCTGGCGCCCACCGTCAAGGACTACCTCGACCCGCTGAACCGCTACGTGCTCGACGCCTTTGCCGCCGGCCGCCACAACGTGCTGGTGATCGACGAAGCGCAGAGCCTGTCGGCTGAAGTGCTGGAGCAGCTGCGCCTGTTGACCAACCTGGAAACCGCCGAGAGGAAGCTGCTGCAGATCGTGCTGATAGGCCAGCCCGAGCTGCGAAACATGCTGGCGCAGCCGGGGCTGGAGCAGCTCGCGCAGCGCGTCATCGCGCGTTACCACCTGCCGGCGCTGTCGATGGCCGAAACCGCGCTCTACGTGCAGCACCGTCTGGCGGTGGCCGGGCTGCGGGGCGAGGGGCCGTTCGACGGCGCCGCGCTGCGCCGCATTCACAAGCTCACTGGTGGCGTGCCGCGGCGCATCAACCTGCTGTGCGGCCGCGCCATGCTCGGCGCCTACGCCCATGGGCGCGCGCGCATCGGCCGCCGGGTGGTTGAGCAGGCGGCGCGCGAGGTGTTCGACAGCGGCCTGCCCGCGGCGGCCGGGCGCGGCCGCTGGCTGGCGGCGGGCTTGCTCGCCGGGGCGGGCGCTGTGGCGCTGGCAGGCTGGTGGGTCCTGTCCGGGCAGGCGGGTGGGCGCGGCGGGGTGGCGCCTGCCGTCGCCGCATCGGCGCCGTCGCCGGCGAGCGCTGCCGTGACGGCGTCGGCTGCGGCGACGCAGGCATCGGCAGCCTCGACTTCTGTAGTGTCGGCTGCGGCGGCATCTGCCGCTATCGCCCCAGCCGCAGCCGCCAGCGCAGCGGCTGCGGTCTTGCCCGCCAGCGCCGCCGTCGCCATCGCCGACGAGCCGCTCGCCTGGCGCGAACTGGCTGCCGTCTGGGACCTTTCGCTGGCAGCCGGCGACCCCTGCGTGGCCGCTGCGCGCCAGCAGGTGCAATGTTTCCGTGGCAGTGGCGGGCTGGCGCTGATCCGTCAGCTCGACCGGCCCGGCATCGTGACGCTGCGTGACGGCGATGGCCCGCGCGCCTACGCGCTGCTGGTGGGGCTGGGTGCCGACAGCGTCAACCTCCGGCTGGCCGGCGGGCGTCTTCAGACCGTGCCGCTGGCCGAACTGGCGCGGCTGTGGCGGGGAGACTTCGCCACCTTCTGGCGCACGCCGCCGGGTTTCGAGGCGGGCCGCGTCGGGCCGCCTTCGGCGGCGCTGGCCGACTGGCTGGCGCCGCGCCTGCCTCCTGCGCCGCCCGCGCCGACGGGCGGTTCAGCATTGCCGCGCGACGAAGTCCTGCGCGCCCAGGTGCAGGCCTTCCAGCTCGCGCAGGGCATCAAGCCCGACGGCCTGGCCGGCCCGCTGACGGTGATGCTGGTCAACCGCGCCAGCGGCGTGGCCGAACCCCGGCTGTTGCCCGAACGCTGACCCGCGACCACCATGTCCTACATCCTCGATGCCTTGCGCAAGGCCGACGCCGAACGGGCGCGCGGCAGCGTGCCCAGGCTGCACACGCAGCCGGTGGCGAGCGCCGAAACCGCGGACGCCACGCCGCGCGGACGGCAGTGGCGCTGGGTCGGGCTCGGGTTGCTGGCCGCCCTGCTGGCGGCGCTGGGCTGGTGGGCCGGACGCGAGTCAGCACCGGCTCCGGTACCCGCCCTGGTCGCCATGCCAAGGGCCGAGGCGCCTGCCCTGCCACCGCCGGTGGCCGTCGTTCCGTCATCTCCGGCCAGCCTGCCGGCGGCGCCGTTGCCGCTGCAGTCACCTGTTCCGCCGACGACGACCGAACCCGCGCCGGCGCGCGCCTCGATCACCCTGCCGGCAGCTGCGCCGATGCCGACGCCAGCGAAGCCCGCCAGCGCCGCAGTGGCAACGGCGCAGCCACCGGCCGCCAGCCGTGTGCCGCTGCTGTCCGAACTGCCGGCCGATCTGCGTCGCCAGCTGCCGGCACTCGCGATCGGCGGCTCGGTCCATTCCGACCGGCCGGCCAGCCGCTTCGTCATGATCAACGGCCAGTTGCTGCGTGAAGGCGACACGGTGGCGCCGGGGCTGGTGCTGGAAAGCCTGCGGCCGAAGTCGGCCGTGTTCGCGTTTCGCGGCCAGCGTTTCGAGCTGCCTTACTGAGACTTCGGCCCGGCCCCGGCGGCCACCACCGACACCCCGCCGCCGGCCTGTGTCAGGCCCAGCGTTTCGCCCGTCCGCCAGGTGCGGCCGACGTCGGGCGAGACGACGAAGATCTCACCCGGTTCGGTACTCAAGGTGAGTTCCTGGTGGCTGCCGAGGCAGGCAGTCTTCAGCAGACCGGCTGCCAGCGCCCCGGGCCTGGCCTCACCCACCGCCCAGGCTTCGGGCCGCACGGCCACCTTCACCGGACCGGGGGCCACGGCGCGGCGCGGGCGCAGGCTCAGCGGGCCGAGCCGCACGCTGCCGTCGCTGTGGGCCGTGGCGCTGAAGAGCAGGGCCTCGCCCATGAAGCCGGCAACGAACTCGCTGCCCGGTTGTTCATACAACTGCCGCGGCGTGCCGGCCTGCGCGATGAGGCCGGCGTCCATCACGATGATCTGGTCGCTGACGGCCAGCGCCTCGCTCTGGTCGTGTGTCACGTAGGCCACGGTGAGCTTCAGGCGCTGCTGCAGCGTGCGGATCTCCTCGCGCATGCTGCGCCGCAGGCGGGCGTCGAGGTTGGAGAGCGGCTCGTCGAACAGCATGACCGAGGGCTCCAGCACCAGCGAGCGCGCCACCGCCACGCGCTGTTGCTGGCCGCCCGAGAGTTCACTCGGCAGCCGCTCATCGAAGCCGGCCAGGCCGACGCTTTCCATCGTGGCGCGCGCACGCTGCAGCGTGCTGGCCTTGCCGACGCCGGTGACCGTCAAGCCGTAGCCGACGTTTTCGATCACGCTCATGTGCGGGAACAGCGCGTAGCTCTGGAACACCATGCTGACGTTGCGCTCGGCCGGGCCGAGCAGCGTGACATCGGCGCCGTCGATCAGAACCTGCCCGCTGCTCGGCGCGTCGAGCCCGGCAATCATGCGCAGCGTGGTCGTCTTGCCGCAGCCCGAAGGGCCGAGGATGGTCGTCAGCGTGCCCTTCGGCACCGTGAGGTCGATGCCCCTGACGACGAGCGGCGAGCGCACGTCGCCATAACGTTTGGTGACCTTGCGGAACTCGATGCTCATGATGCCTGTCTCCGTCCCAGCTTGCGCTCGCCGACGAGGAACTGGATCAGCGCGGTGGCCGCCGACATCAGCACGATCAGCACCGTGCAGTACGCCAGCGCCACGCCGTAGTCGCCATTGCCGACGCGGCCGATGATGTAGGTGGTGGCGAGCTCGTTCTCCGCCGTCACGAGGAAAATTACCGCCGACACCGTGGTCATGCTGCGCACGAAGCTGCAGACCAGTGCGGCCGCCAGCGCGGGTTTCAGCAGCGGCAGCACGACGCGCCGCAGCGTGGTGGCGGTGCCGGCGCGCAGCATGGCGCTCGCTTCGTCCAGGCTTTTGTCGAGCTGCTTGAAACTGGCGGTGCCGGCGCGCACGCCCACCGGCAGGCTGCGGAACACGAAACACAGCACGATGATGATGCCGGTGCCCGTCAGCTCGAAGGGCGGCGCGTTGAAGGCCAGGACGTAGCTGACGCCGAGCACCGTGCCCGGAATCGCGGATGCCAGCAAGGCGCTGAACTCGAACAGGCGCTGGCCGGCGAAGCGGGTGCGCGCCAGCAGCCAGCTGATCAAGAGGCCGATGGATGCGCAGATCGGCGCGGCGATGGCCGCCAGCTTCACCGTCGTGAACAGCGAGTTCCAGGCCGTGCCCGCCCACACCAGGCCTGACGCGCCCAAGCCCGCGCCTGAACCTGCGCCCCATTGCAGGTCGAACGCGGTGCGGAAGTGCGCCAGCGTGGGCGTGTAGTCGCGGCCCCAGGTCTGCACGAAACCGCCGGCGAAAGCGAACCCGTATACCGCCACCGTGAACATCAGCCAGGGCCCGGCGATGGCCAGGCACAGCTTGCGTACGCCGTCCGGCAGCGGCATCACCAGGCCGGCGTCGCCCTTGCCGGACAGCGTGGTGTAGCTGGTCTTGCCGAGCACCCGCTGCTGGATGAAGAACACGGTCAGCGCGAAGCCGGTCAGGATCAGCGCGAGCGAGGCGGCGCGCCCCTGGTCGTACTGCGCGCCGACGATGGCGAAGAAGATGTCGGTCGACAGCACCGCGAACTGCCCGCCCACCACGATGGGGTTGCCGAAGTCGGCCATGCTCTCGATGAAGCCGACCAGGAAGGCATTCGCCAGCCCGGGTTTCATCAGCGGCAGCGTCACCGTGGTAAAGGTCTTCAGGCGGGAGGCGCGCAGCGTCTGCGCCGCCTCTTCCATGCCCGGTGAAATGCCCTGCACCACGCCGCGCATGATCATGAGGGCGATCGGCGTGAAGGCGAACATCTGCGCCAGCCAGACGCCGAACAGGCCATAGAACCAGCGCGTCGGCGGGATGCCGAAAGCCCATTCGAGCCCCTGGTTGACGAGCCCGGCGCGGCCGAACAGCAAGATCAGCCCGAGGCCGACGACGAAGGGCGGTGTGATGATGGGCAGCAGCGCCAGCACGTTCAGCGGCTTCGTCAGCCGCCGGTTGCCGCGCTCGGCGTAAAGCGCGATCAGCGTGCCCATCAGCGTGGTGCCGGTGGCCGTCAGGAGGGCCAGGAAGAGCGTGTTCCAGGCGACACCGCAGCGCACGCCGCCAACCAGGCAGTTCAGGCCCCAGACGCGCTCCTGCGCCAGCCTGTCGGCCAGCGCCGTGGCGGACAGGCTGCCGGCTTCGTCGAGAAACGCGCCGATCAGCGACTTGCCCACCGGCAGCGCGACGAAGAGCAGCAGCAGCGCGGCGCAGAACACGACCGCGCCGGCAATGAAAAGGTCACCGCGAAAATAGCCCAGACGCGCCAGGCCGGCACCCAGCAGCATCAGCAAGGCCAGCAGCGCCAGCGCGCCGCCCAGGCCTATGCCGAACTGGCCGCCGGGCAGGGCGCCGAAGGCCGTGTTCAGCCACTCGTGGGACCAGCCCGCCGCACCGATTGTGAAACCGCTGATCAGCAGCCCGGTCAGCCCGAGGCCGGCGCCGGCCAGCAGCCACCGGCCCTGCGTTCGCCCCGCCGGCAAGCGCCATGCCGGCTGCCGCCAGCAGCAGCCCGGCCAGGCCGCTCCACAGCCAGGGTTTGCCGTGGCTGAGCGCCTGCACCACACCGCTGGCGGTCTCGGCGGTGCCGAAGATGCCGGGCAGCGCAGCCCACAGTGTCAGCTTCTGCGAAAAGTACCAGGGCAGCAGCGTGTAGGCCGCCAGGCCCAGTGCCAGCCAGACCCCCGACGCGCCGGGCGGAACGCTGTCCGCGGTGAAATGCCGCCGTCATCCGGCTCTGCCGAGGTTCAGCGCGGCAGCGAGTTGACGTCTTTCTCCCACTTCGAAATCAACCGCTTGCGCTCATTGCTGGCGCCGTATTTGGCGTAGTCGTAGTCGATGAACCTGATCTTCTTGAAGTCGGGCACGCGCGCATCGACCGGCGTGGCCTCGTTGCTGGGCAGCTGGAACTGCCTGGCCGCGGCGCCGAACTGCTGGGCCTGAGGCGACAGCGCCCATTCGTAGAACTTCTTCGCGTTCTCCAGGTTGCGCGCGCCCTTGATGATGCTCATCGAGCCGATTTCCGCGCCGGTGCCTTCGCTCGGCGTGACGGTCGCCACCGGGAAGCCCTGCATGGCCTCGCCCGGGCCGTCGTGCACGAAGCTGATCGACACCGTGGCCTCGCCGCGTGCCACCGCCTTGATCGGGCCGGTGCCCGAGCGTGTGTACTGGCTGATGTTCCTGTGCAGCGCCTTCATGTCGTCGAAGGCCTTGTCCTCGCCCATCAGTTGCACCGGCGTGGCCACCATTGTGTAGGCCGTGCCGCTGGAAGCCGGGTTGGCGACCTGGATCTCGCCCTTGTAGACCGGGTTCAGCAGGTCGGCCCAGCTCCTGGGCACCGGCATCTTCTTCTTGGCCAGCAACTCGGTGTTGTAGCCGAAGCCCAGCGGCCCCGAATAGATGCCCACCGTGCGGTACTGCGATTGCGCGGCCTGCTGCTGCGCCCAGCCGTGCAATTGCGGCAGTGTGGCGGAGCGGTACTCCAGGCTCAGGCCCTGTTCGGCGGCCTGCAGGTGGGGGTCGCCGGTGCCGCCGAACCAGACATCGGTCTTCGGGTTGGCGCGCTCGGCGATCAGCTGCGCGAGCGCTTCGCCCGAGCCCTTCAGCGACATGTTGACCTTGATGCCGCTGGTCCTGGCGAACACGGTCTGGATCATGTTGCACCACTCGGCCTGCACCGAGCAGATCACGTTGAGCTGGCCGGCGTCCTGCGCCAGGGCGGGTTGCACGGCAGTCAGCAGGAGCGGCGCGACCGCGGTGGCCATCCGTGTTCTCAAGAGGGTCATCGAATCTCCGGGTGACGGAACTCCGTCACGACATAGTCATCACGATGCCAGCGCCCGACGTGCTGGCTCGCAGCCGCCGTTCGCGAGTGGAAACCCGCATCTGCGGGGGTGGCGCATCCAGCGTCGCGGCATGGCATGCCAGCCCTGAGATACTTGTGCTTACTCGTCGCCTCCCGTTCCCCATGAATCCAGCGCTTGCTTCAATGTCGCGCAGTGCATCCGCACGCGGCCTGACCTTCCTGCTGCTGTGCCTGGCGGCATCGGCGCCCGCCCGGGCCGACAACATCCTCGTCGGGCCCGGCGGGCAACCTGCCAGCTTCGTGGACGCCGCGCGGCTGGCCAAGGACGGCGACACCATCGACGTGCTGCCCGGCGAGTACCGCGGCGAGGTGGTGGTCTTCGAGCAGAAGAAGCTCACCATCCGTGGCCTGGGCAAGCGCCCGGTGTTCCTCGGCAGCGGCAAGAACGCCGTGGGCAAGGCGCTATGGGTGATTCGCGATGGCGACTTCACGGTCGAGAACATCGAGTTCCGCGGCGCGCGCGCCATCGACGCCAACGGCGCCGGCCTGCGCTTCGAAAAGGGCAGGCTGAAGGTGCTGCGCTCGGCGTTCTTCGACAACGAGAACGGCATCCTCACGTCCAACGCCAGTGACGCCGAACTCGAGATCGTCGACAGCGAATTCGGCAACGCGCCCAAGGTCGTCGGCGGCCTGCATCACCTGCTGTACGTCGGCCGCATCGCCAAGCTGACGGTGACCGGCAGCCGCTTCCACAGCGGCTTCGAGGGTCACCTGATCAAGTCGCGGGCGCGCGAAACCAAGCTGTCCTACAACATGATCAACGACGGCCCCTCGGGCCGCGCCAGCTACGAGGTCGACCTGCCCAACGGCGGCGTGGCCACTCTGATCGGCAACATCATCGGCCAGGGCGCGCACACCGAGAACCCCGTCGTCGTCAGTTATGGCGCCGAGGGCCGCGCCTGGGATCGCAACGTGCTGGTGATGGCGCACAACACACTGCTCAACGACGGCTGGTTCCCCGCCTGGTTCCTGCGCGTCTTTCGCGACCGCCTGCCTGAGGACACCGAGGTACACGCCGTCAACAACCTGACGGTGGGCGCCGGCGTCTTTGCGCTGGGCGCGTCCGGCCAGTTCGAGGGCAACTACCCGGCCCTGCGCGACATGCTGGTGGACGCCGACACCTTCGGCTTCGATATCGACGGCTGGTCCCGCCTGCGCGGCCGCGGTGTCGACCCGACCCGCTTCGCCGGCCAGGACCTGTCGCCCCGGGCCGAATTCGACATGCCCGTGGGCACGCGCCCTCTGCCGCCGCTGAAGTCCTGGAACCCGGGCGCGATCCAGCAGCGCTGACGCGGTGTTCCCGAGGCCGACGTCAGCGCGCGTCACGCCGCCGGTTTGACCCGCTGCTGAAACTGCGGCATCATCGAAAAAGAAACAAAGTTACACGTCCGGAGGGGCGTTGCATGTCTTTCGACCTCGTATTTTTCGGCGGTACCGGTGACCTGACCTGGCGCAAGCTGATGCCTGCGCTGTTCCAGGCAATGCGCCACAACAAGCTGCCCGAGGGTGGGCGCATCCTGGCCGTGGCGCGCGATGAGCGCAGCGACGACGAGTACCGCGCCTTCATCCGCGAACGTTTCGCCGAGGTCGACCCGTCCAAGCGGCCGAGCGACGAGGAGTTCAAGCGCTTCGCCAGCATGCTGCATTACCGCCGCATGGATTTGTCCCGGCCCGAGCACTATGCCGGTCTGAAGAGCTGGCTCGATGAACGCGGCGCCGACACTGCGGTGCTCTACCTGGCCACCAGCCCGTACCTGTTTCCGGTGATCTGCGAGCAGCTCGGCATGGCCGGCCTGAACACCCCGAACATCCGCGTCGTGCTTGAAAAGCCGCTGGGCCATGACCTGCAGAGCGCGCAGGACATCAACCGCGTGGTGCGCTCGGTGTTCCATGAAAGCCAGGCCTTCCGCATCGATCATTATCTGGGCAAGGCGGCCGTGCAGAACCTGATGGCGCTGCGCTTCGGCAATGCGCTGTTCGAGCCGCTGTGGCGCCGCGAGAGCATCGCCAACATCCAGATCACGCTGGCCGAAGGTCTGGGCGTGGGCACGCGGGGCGACTATTACAACAACATCGGCGCGCTGCGCGACATGGTGCAGAACCATGCGCTGCAGTTGCTGACGATGATCGCGATGGAGCCGCCGTCGACGAACGATGCCGACGCTATCCGCGACGAAAAGCTCAAGGTGCTGAAGTCGCTGAAGCCCTTCAACGCCGAGAGCGTGGCGCGTGATGTCGTGCGCGGCCAATACAAGGCCGGCACGGTGGACGGCAAGCCGGTGGTGGGCTACCTCGACGAGGTGAAGGTGCCTGCGGGCAGCACCTGCGAAACCTTCGTGGCGCTGCGCACCGAGGTGCAGAACTGGCGCTGGGCCGGCGTGCCCTTCTACCTGCGCACCGGCAAGCGGCTGGCGGCGCGTGATTCGCAGATCGTCCTCAATTTCCGCGAGGTGCCGCACCCCATCTTCCCGGGCACGACGCGCGCCAACAAGCTGGTCATCAAGTTGCAGCCCGAAGACGGGCTGGAGCTGCACCTGCTGGCGGCCAAGGGCAGCGGGCCTTCGGGCAGCATGGGCGAGGTGCTGTCGCCGGTGTCGCTGGACCTCGACTTCGACAAGGCCTTCGCCACCGAACGCGTGGGCGCCTATGAGCGGCTGCTGATGGACGCCATCGCCGGCCGCCTGAACCTCTTCGTGCGCAGCGACGAGCAGGAGCAGGCCTGGCGCTGGGTCGAGCCCGTGCTGGAAGCGTGGCGGAACGATCCCAACGGACCGCGCCCCTATGCGGCCGGCAGCTGGGGCCCGCCTGCGGCGAGCGCGCTGGTGGCGCGTGACGGCCAGGCCTGGGCCGAGGAACAGTGATGACGACCCCTCGCCCCATGGTTGCATGGGTCGATCCCCCGAGGGGACCGGGCCTTGCTTGGCGGGCTGAAGCCGCCGCCCGCCACGGTTGTTGATCGATGCTCGACCGCATCCGCGCTTCCATCCCGGCCCTGCCGCCGGCAGAGCAACGCGTCGCCCGGCTGGTGCTGGCCGACGCACGCAGTTTTGCCAGCCTGCCGGTCAGCGAACTGGCGGACCGTGCCCATGTCAGCAAACCGACGGTGGTGCGCTTCTGCCGCAGCGTGGGCTACGACGGCCTGGCCGATTTCAAGCGCAAGCTGGCGGGCAGCGTCAACGAAGGGGTGCCATTCGTGCACCGCTCGGTGGACGACGACGACAAGGCCAGCGACATCGTCGTCAAGGTCATCGACAACGCGGTGGCCGCCATGCTGCGCTACCGCAACGCCGCCGCAAGCCAGTCGGTGGAACGTGCCATTGCCGCGCTGGCGGCGGCCTGCCGGGCCGGCCGCCGCATCGAGTTCTACGGTGTCGGCAACTCCGGCATCGTGGCGCAGGACGCGCAGCACAAGTTCTTCCGCCTCGGCGTCAGCGCCGCGGCGGTGAGCGACGGCCACATGCAGGTGATGAGTGCGACCATGCTGAAGGACGGCGACGTCGCCTTCATCATCAGCAACTCGGGCCGCAGCAAAGACCTGCTCGACGTGGCCGACATCGCACGCAGGAAGGGCGCCACGATCATCGCCATCACCGCCAGCGGCTCACCGCTGGCGCTGGACGTGCAGCATGGCAGTCAGCACATCCTGCTGGCCGCCGACCACCCGGAAGACGCCGATCGCTACAGCCCGATGGTCTCGCGCCTGCTGCACCTGATGATCATCGACATCCTGACCACCGGCGTCGCGCTGCGTCTGGGCAGTGCCGAACTGCGGCCCCTGCTGCAGGAGATCAAGCGCAACCTTCGCATCCGCCGCTACGTGGCCACGGGGCGCGCGGGTCCGGACTCGGTCGACGACAGCGACAGCAAGCCGTCGACCCCGTAGAGCTCGGCCAGTTCGGCCAGCTTGGCCGGCGGGTTGACGATCCGGAACGGCACGCTGCGCTCTTCGGCCAGGCGGCGGGCCGCCAGCAACACCGCCACCAGCGAGGTGTCGAACAGCTTCAGCTCGCTGGCATCGATGTGCAGCCCCTGCTCATCCGCAGGGGCGTCCTCGATCTGCTGCAGCAGAGCACTGGCTTCGGCCAGCGTGGCGGTGTCTGGAAGTTGCATATCTAGTCGCTCCAACTCACTTCGCACGAGCAGTAAGGCAGGCAACGGTTTCGACCAAGGGAACGCCGTGGAACCGGCTCCGCCGGGCCACTGGCGTTGCTCCCTGGGGGGAGCGCCGCAGGCGCTTCGGGGGGGGTCAACTTCTTGCGGCCTTGTTGCGCTCGGCCAGCTTGTTGACCAAGGCGTCTATGCCGCCGTTGTTCAGCTCCTGGGCGAACTGCGAGCGGTAGCTCTGCACCAGCCAGATGCCGCCGACGTTGACGTCGATGATCTTCCATTCGGCCGCGATCTTGTCGAGCCGGTAGTCGAGCTTGATCGGCTCGGCCTTGCCGCGCACCTCGGTCTGCACCACCACCTGCGAGCCGCCGGGCACCGGCAGTGTCTTCGTGACCTCGACGGTCTGGTCCTTCACCTGCGTGAGCGCACCGGCGTAGACGCGGACCAGCAGCGTCTTGAACTCCTCCTGCAGGCGCTTGCGCTGCTCGGGCGTGGCGCTGCGCCATTGCGGGCCGACGGCAGAGCGCGTCATGGCCTCGAAGTTGACGTTCGGCATCACTTTGGCGTCGACGAGCGCGATGATGCGGCTGACGTCGCCGGCCTGGATGGCCTTGTCGCTCTTCGTGGTTTCGATCACCTCGGTGGAAATCTGGCGCACCAGCACATCGGGCGCAGTCTCCGCCATTGCCGGCGCGGCGGCGCACAGGGCGGCCAGCAGGCCGGCGCAGATCGTCAGTTTCTTCAGCACGTCTTGTTTCCTTGGTTCGGCCCGGCCGTTGCGCGGGATGCATCCATAACGCGGCAGGCCGGGATAAGTTTCACTTCGGTGCCGAGGCGGGCCCGGCACCGGGTGTGGATGCCGGCGTGGATGCCGGCGACGATGTGGCAGGTGGAGCCTTGGGCGGATCTTCGGGTTCGTCGACGAAGGATTCGAGCGGCGGTGCGCCGTCCCAGATCAGCTCGATCCGGCGGGCCAGGAAGGCGTCGCGGATGAAGCTGTACTTGTCGAGCGAGATCGAGTCGAGCAGCTGCGTGGTGCTCAGCAGGTTGGCGCGAAAGTCGATGATGCCGATGGTGGTGACCACGGCGCGCGTCGACCAGCTGTCGATGAACATGTTGGGCGACGGGCCGATGAAGAAATCCGCCGGCACCACAAAAGAGTCGCGCACCGTCGACGGCCCGAAAAACGGCAGCACGACGAACGGACCGGGCGGCACGCCCCAGACGCCGAGCGTCTGCCCGTAGTCTTCGGGCCGGCGCTCCAGGCGCAGTTCGGTGGCGAAGTCGAGCAGCCCGCCGAGGCCGAAGAAGGTGTTGCTCAGCACCCGCATGCCCATTTCCAGCCCGTGCTGAAACTTGCCCTGCAGCAGGTGGTTGGCGGCTGAAGTGATGTCGCTGAAATTGTTGAAGACGTTCGTGACGCCCGTGCGCACGATGGACGGCACGTTGTCGCGCCAGGCCGTGGCCACCGGCACCAGCAGGTTGTCGTCGACCACCTGGTTGAAGCCGAAGACCTTGCGGTTCCATGACTCCCAGGGGTCGGAAGGAGAACTGACCGCCGCCGCCCCACCGGCAGGCAAACCCGCCTGTGGCGCGGTGGCGCAGCCACTGAGCGCGCCGGCCGACAGCAGCGCCAGCACGGCAACGGCGTGCCGCATTGCGCGCTGCGGCACGCACCCGCCGGCATTCACTTGGGCGCCCCGCTGGCCGCAGCCGATGGCGTGGACGCCGCCCCGCCGTCTGTGCCGGCGTCACCCGCCTTGCCGGTGAGGAACTGGCCGATCAGGTTCTCCAGCACCACCGCCGACTGCGTTTGCGCGATGGTGTCGCCGGGCGCAATGTACTTGTCGTCGCCGCCCGGCTCCAGGCCGATGTATTGATCACCCAACAGCCCGGAGGTGAGGATCTTGGCGGCCGTGTCCTTGGGGAACTGGAATCTGTTGTCCAGTTGCAGGGTGACCAAACCCTGGTAGGTCTTGGCGTCGAGCGTGATGGCGGTGACGCGGCCGACGTTGACACCCGCACTGCGCACCGGCGCGCGCACCTTCAGGCCGCCAATATTGGCGAAGCGCGCTTGCAATGTGTAATGGTCGGCGCCACTGAAGCTGCCCAGGTTGGCGGCCTTCAGCGCGAGGAACAGCAACCCGCCCAGGCCCAGCAGCACGAAGCCGCCGACCATCATCTCTATGCTTTTCTTGCCCATCATGTCTTCTCCGTTCGGCGCCCGTTCAGGGTGCCGAGAACATCAGTGCGGTGAGGATGAAGTCCATGCCCAATACCCACAGCGAAGCGATCACCACCGTGTGGGTGGTGGCGTAGGCCACACCTTCGGGCGTGGCTTCGGTCTCGAAGCCCTGGTACAGCGCCACGCAGGTGGCGGCAAAACCGAACACCACGCTCTTCACGATGCCGTTGCCGACATCGCGCCATATGTCGACCTTGCTCTGCATGATCGACCAGAAATTGCCGGCGTCCACTCCTATCAGCAGCACCGCCACCACGTAGGCGCCGAGGATACCGACCGCGGAAAACAGCACCGCCAGGATAGGCATGGAAACGATGCCGGCCAGAAAACGCGGCGCCAGCACGCGCACTTTGGGGTCGATGGCCATCAGCTCCATCGCGGCCAGCTGTTCGCCGGCTTTCATCAGCCCGATCTCGGCCGTCAGAGAGGTTCCGGCGCGGCCGGCAAAGAGCAGTGCGGTGACGACAGGCCCCAGTTCACGCACCAGCGCCAGATTGACGATCAGGCCCAGGCTCTCGGCGGCGCCGTAGGCCGCCAGCGCGTAGTACATCTGCAGCGCCAGCACGAAACCGACCGCCAGTCCCGAAGCCAGGATGATGACCAGCGAGCGGTTGCCGATGGCGTGGATCTGCGTCACCACCAGGTCGAAGCGGCGCAGAGAGGCCGGCGCCGCACGCAGCAGATCCAGGACGAAAAACGCGGCGTGACCCCAGCTCCGAAACACGTTCAGCGTGCGCGCACCCAGCAGCGCGAAGACGTTCATTGCGGAACCCCGGACTGCAGGCCGAAGTCGGCCGCGATCTCGGGCGCCGGGTAGTGGAACTTGATCGGGCCGTCGGGCTCGCCGCGCACGAATTGCCGCACCTCGGGGTCCATCGACGCCATCAGCTCGGCCGGCGTGCCTTTCGCGACGATGCGGCCGCCGGCGGCCATCAGCACGATGTGGTCGCTGATGGCCATGCATTCGGGCACGTCGTGCGAGACCACCAGCGAGGTGGCGCCGGTGACGTCGTTCAGCGTGCGGATCAGCTTGGCCGCCACGCCCAGGGAAATCAGGTCGAGGCCGGCGAAGGGCTCGTCGTACATGATGAGTTCGGGGTCGAGCGCGATGGCGCGCGCCAGCGCGATGCGCCGCGCCATGCCGCCCGACACTTCGGAGATGCGCAGCCCGGCCGCGCCGCGCAGGCCCACCGCGTTCAGCTTGAGGAGCGTGATGTCGCGGATGAGCGACTCGGGCAGGTCGGTCATCTCGCGCAGCGGGAAGGCCACGTTGTCGAACACCGTCAGGTCGGTGAACAGCGCGCCGAACTGGAACAGCATGCCCAGCCGCCGCCTGATGCCGTAGATCTGCGCCTTGTCGCGTGTGTCGATGGGCGCGCCGTCGAAAACCACGCGGCCCTTGTTGGCCGCAAACACGCCGCCGATCAAGCGCAGCAGGGTGGTCTTGCCGCAACCCGAGCCGCCGAGGATGGCCGTCACCTGGCCACGGCGGAAATTCAGCGACACATCGTTCAGGATCGGGCGGCTTGCGTCATAGCCGAACGTGACGTGGTCGATCTCGATGAGGTTGTCGGGTTTCAAACTGCGGCGGGTCGGGAGCGAGGCCCGGTCGGCGATCTTCCTGGGGCGTGCGCCGAAACGGCTGTACAAACGAGAAAGATTGTCGCATGCAGCCCTCAATGGCATCGGGTTCACCCGAATACCCGCCCGTAAAGTATTGCAGGCGGACAGATTGCCCGTTCGACAAGCTGATGCCCGGGGCAAGATTGAGCGTTAGGCGCCCGCGTGAAACCGGCTGTCAGCGTGGCAGGCTGCTGCGGCCCATCAAGGCTTCGTCCACCGCGCGCGCGGCCTGCCGGCCTTCGCGGATCGCCCACACCACCAGGGACTGACCACGCCGCATGTCGCCGGCCACGAACACGCGGTCGACATTCGTCTTGTAGCCGCCCATTTCGTCGGTGCCCGCCTTCGCGTTGCCGCGGTTGTCGCGCTCGACACCGAAGCTTTCCAGCACCGAGGCCACCGGGCTGACGAAACCCATCGCCAGCAGCACCAGGTCGGCCTGGTGGTCCTTCTCGGTGCCGGCAACTTCCACCAGCTTGCCGCCCTGGAACTCGATGTGCACGGTCTTCAGGCCGACGATGCGGCCCTTGTCCTTGCCGGTGCCGGCGGTGAAGGACTTGGTGGCGATGGCGAATTCGCGTTCGCAGCCTTCCTGGTGGCTGGAACTGGTGCGCAGCTTGGTGGGCCAGTAAGGCCAGGTCATCGGTTTGTTCTCTTCTTCGGGCGGCATCGGCATCAGCTCGAACTGCGTCACGCTGGCCGCGCCGTGACGATTGCTGGTGCCCACGCAGTCGCTGCCCGTGTCGCCGCCGCCGATCACGATGACGTGCTTGCCGGTGGCCATGATCTGGCCCTTCACCTTGTCGCCGGCCACCACCTTGTTCTGCTGCGGCAGGAATTCCATCGCGTAGTGCACGCCGTCGAGATCGCGGCCGGGCACCGGCAGGTCGCGCGAGACCTCGGCGCCGCCGGTCAGCAGCACGGCGTCGAAATCGGCCTTCAGTTGCGTCGGAGAGACCGTTTCCGCGGCGTCGTTCGTGACCTTGCTGTCCTTCGGGAAGTCGCCCACCAGCACGCCGGTGCGGAAGACCACGCCTTCGGCCTGCATCTGCGCCACGCGGCGGTCGATGTGGGTCTTCTCCATCTTGAAGTCGGGGATGCCGTAGCGCAGCAGGCCGCCGATGCGGCTGTTCTTCTCGAACAGCGTCACGCTGTGGCCGGCACGCGCCAGTTGCTGCGCCGCGGCCAGGCCGGCCGGCCCGCTGCCGACCACGGCCACCGTCTTGCCGGTCTTCACGGCGGGCAGCATGGGCGTCACCCAGCCTTCGAGCCAGGCGCGGTCGATGATGGCGTGTTCGATGCTCTTGATGCCCACCGCGTCGTCATTCACGTTCAGCGTGCAGGCCGCTTCGCAGGGCGCCGGGCAGACGCGGCCGGTGAACTCGGGGAAGTTGTTCGTCGAGTGCAGCACGTCGATGGCGTTCTGCCAGTCGCCCTGGAACACCAGGTCGTTGAAGTCCGGAATGATGTTGTTGACCGGGCAGCCGCTGTTGCAGAAGGGCGTGCCGCAGTCCATGCAGCGCGCGCCCTGCACCTTGGCCTGGTCCTCGCTCAGGCCGATGACGAATTCCTTCCAGGTCTTCAGTCGCTTCGGTACGGGCTCGTAGCCCTCTTCGAGGCGCTCGTATTCGAGGAAGCCGGTGACTTTTCCCATGATCTTGATGTCCTGATTCGATTGCTCGTGGCGTCTGCTGGCGTCTGCCGGTGTCTGCCGGCGTCTTACCTGGCCGGCACGGTGGCGAGCGCCGAGGCCTTCGCCTTGCCGGTCGCCAGGCTGGCCTCGGCACTGGCGGCGCGCTCGGCCAGCACGCGCTTGTACTCGTGCGGGAAGACCTTGACGAACTTGCCGCGCGCCTCGGCCCAGTGCTCCATGACCTCGCGGGCGCGCAGGCTGCCGGTCCAGCGGTGGTGGTCCTCGATCAGCTTCCTGAGCAGCGTCTCGTCGGCCGTTTCCATGTGCCAGCCGACGGCAGGGCCAGGCTGGTCGTCGCGCGGCAGCACACGCTCCAGCGCCACCATGCTGGTGTTGCAGCGGCGCGCGAACTGGCCGTCCTCGTCGTAGACGTAGGCCACGCCGCCGCTCATGCCGGCGGCGAAGTTGCGGCCGGTCTTGCCGAGCACGACCACGGTGCCGCCGGTCATGTATTCGCAGCCGTGGTCGCCGGTGCCTTCCACCACTGTGCTGGCGCCCGACAGACGCACTGCGAAACGCTCGCCCGCCACGCCCCGGAAGAAGGCCTCGCCGCTGGTGGCGCCATACAGGGCGGTGTTGCCGGTGATGATGTTTCGGGTGGCGTCGCCGCGGAACTCGATGCTCGGCCGCACGCCGATGCGGCCGCCGCTCAGGCCCTTGCCGGTGTAATCGTTGGCCTCGCCGATCAGGTAGAAGGTGATGCCCCGGGCCAGGAAGGCGCCGTAACTCTGGCCGCCCGTGCCTTCCATCTGAATGAAGATGGTCTGGTCGGGCAGACCCTCGGGGCGCTGGCGGATGAGTTCGCCCGAGAGCATCGCGCCCACGCTGCGGTTGACGTTGCGAACGTCCTCCATGAACTGCACTTTTTCACCACGCTCCAGGGCAGGCCGGCAGCGTTCGATCAGGCGCACGTCGAGCGCCTTCTCCAGACGGTGGTCCTGCGCCTCGAACTGGAAGCGCGGCACGTCGGCCGGCACGTCGGGGCGGTGGAACACGCGGCTGAAATCCAGCCCCGCGGCCTTCCAGTGGGCGATGCCTTTTTTCGTGTCGAGCAAATCGGCGCGGCCGATCAGATCATCGAACTTGCGGATGCCCAGTTGCGCCATGATCAGGCGCGCTTCTTCGGCGATGAAGAAGAAGAAGTTCACCACGTGTTCCGGCTTGCCGGCGAACTTCTTGCGCAGCACGGGGTCTTGTGTGGCCACGCCGACAGGGCAGGTGTTGAGGTGGCACTTGCGCATCATGATGCAGCCCTCGACGACCAGCGGCGCGGTCGCGAAGCCGAACTCGTCGGCGCCGAGCAGCGCGCCGATGACGACGTCGCGGCCGGTCTTCATCTGGCCGTCGGCCTGCACGCGTATGCGTGAGCGCAGACGGTTGAGCACCAGCGTCTGCTGGGTCTCGGCCAGCCCCAGCTCCCAGGGTGTGCCGGCGTGCTTGATGCTCGACCATGGCGAGGCACCCGTGCCGCCGTCATGGCCGGCGATCACGACATGGTCGGCCTTGCACTTGGCCACGCCGGCCGCAATGGTGCCGACGCCCACTTCACTCACCAGCTTGACGCTGATGCTGGCACGCGGGTTGGCGTTCTTCAGGTCGTGGATGAGCTGCGCCAGGTCTTCGATGGAGTAGATGTCGTGGTGCGGCGGCGGGCTGATCAGGCCGACGCCGGGCACCGAGAAGCGCAGCTTGCCGATGTAGTCGGTGACCTTGCCGCCGGGCAACTGGCCGCCCTCGCCGGGTTTGGCACCCTGCGCCATCTTGATCTGGATCTGGTCGGCGCTGACCAGGTATTCGGTGGTCACGCCGAAACGGCCCGAGGCCACCTGCTTGATCTTGCTGCGCAGGCTGTCGCCGTCCTGCAGCACGTAGTCGGACTCGATGACACCGGCGCCGATGATGTCGCTGACCCTGGTGCCGGCCGTGACCTTGATGCCCTTCAGTTCGTTGCGATAGCGCGCCGGGTCTTCGCCGCCCTCGCCGGTGTTGCTCTTGCCGCCGATGCGGTTCATCGCGATGGCCAGCGTGCTGTGCGCTTCGGTGCTGATCGAACCCAGCGACATGGCGCCGGTGGCGAAGCGCCTGACGATCTCGCTGGCCGGTTCCACCTCGTCGAGCGGAATGGCCCGGGCGGGGTCGACCTTGAACTCGAACAGCCCGCGCAGCGTCATGTGGCGCTTGCTCTGGTCGTTGATGAGCTGGGCGTATTCCTTGTAGGTGTCGAACTTGTTGGCGCGCGTGCTGTGCTGCAGCTTGGCGATGGCGTCGGGCGTCCACATGTGCTCTTCACCGCGCACGCGCCAGGCGTACTCGCCGCCGGCGTCGAGCATGCGGGCCAGCGTGGGATCGTCGCCGAAGGCGGCGCGGTGCATGCGCAGCGCTTCTTCAGCCACCTCGAAGACACCGATGCCGCCGACCTGGCTGGCGGTGCCGCGGAAGTACTTCTCTACGAAGCTGCCCTCCAGGCCGATCACCTCGAAGAGCTGAGAACCGCAGTACGACATGTAGGTGCTGACACCCATCTTCGACATGATCTTCGACAGACCCTTGCCGATCGCCTTCACGTAGTTGTAGATGGCCTTCTCGGCGCTCAGCGCGCCGGGCAACGACTTGTGCAACGAGTTTTGCAAATGAGCCAGGGTTTCCATCGCCAGGTAGGGATGCACGGCCTCGGCGCCGTAACCGGCCAGCACGGCGAAGTGATGCACCTCGCGCGCCGAGCCGGTCTCCACCACCAGGCCGGCGGTGGTGCGCAGGCCCTCGCGCACCAGGTGGTGGTGCACGGCCGAGAGCGCCAGCAGGGCAGGGATGGCGACGTGTTCGCGCGCCAGCCCGCGGTCGGTGATGATCAGGATGTTGTGGCCGTCGTGCAGCGCGTCCACCGCTTCGGCGCACAGCGAGGCCAGCTTGGCCTCGATGCCGGCGCGGCCCCAGGCCAGCGGGTAGGTGATGTCGAGCTCATAGCTCTTGAACTTGCCGCCGGTATGCTGCTCGATGCTGCGCAGGCGCGCCATGTCATCGAAGTCGAGGATCGGCTGCGTCACTTCCAGCCGCATCGGCGGGTTCACCGCGTTGATGTCGAGCAGGTTCGGCTTGGGGCCGATGAAGCAGTTCAACGACATCACGATCGCCTCGCGGATCGGGTCGATCGGCGGGTTGGTGACCTGCGCGAAGAGCTGCTTGAAGTAGTTGTAGAGCGGCTTGTTCTTGTCCGACAGCACTGCCAGCGGCGAGTCGTTGCCCATCGAGCCGATGCCCTCTTCGCCGTTCGCGGCCATCGGCGCCAGCAGGAACTTGATGTCTTCCTGCGTGGTGCCGAAGGCCTGCTGGCGGTCGAGCAGGGTCTCGGTGAACGTCTCGGGGCCGGCGGTCTGCTCGATGGAGTCCAGGCGCACGCGCACGTTGTCGATCCACTGGCGGTACGGGCGCGCGTTGGCGAACTGGTTCTTCAGCTCCTCGTCGTCGACGATGCGGCCCTGTTCCAGGTCGATCAGGAACATCTTGCCCGGCTGCAGGCGCCATTTCTTGACGATGCGGTTCTCGGGGATCGGCAGCACACCGGCCTCGCTGGCCAACACCACCAGGTCGTCGTCGGTGACGATGTATCTGGCGGGTCTCAAACCATTCCGGTCGAGCGTGGCGCCGATCTGCTTGCCGTCGGTGAAGACCATCGCCGCCGGGCCGTCCCAGGGCTCCAGCATCGCGGCGTGGTATTCATAGAACGCGCGGCGCCGCGGGTCCATCATCTCGTGCTGTTCCCAGGCCTCCGGGATCATCATCATCGCGGCGTGCGCCAGCGGGTAGCCGCTCATCGTGAGCAGTTCCAGCGCGTTGTCGAAGGTGGCGGTATCGCTTTGCCCTTCGAAGCTGATGGGGTAGAGCTTCTGGAGATCTTCTCCAAGAACCGGGCTCTTCATCACGCCTTCACGCGCGCGCATCCAGTTGAAGTTGCCCTTGACGGTGTTGATCTCGCCGTTGTGCGCCACCATCCGGTAGGGGTGCGCCAGCGGCCATTCGGGGAAGGTGTTGGTCGAAAAGCGCTGGTGCACCAGGGCCAGCGCCGACACCACGCGCGGGTCGGCCAGGTCCTTGAAGTACACGCCCACCTGGTCGGCCAGCAGCAGGCCCTTGTAGATGACGGTGCGGCAACTCATGCTGGGCACGTAATACTCGCGGCTGTGTGTCAGGCGCAGCTTCTGGATGGCGGCCGAAGCCGTCTTGCGGATCACGTAGAGCTTGCGCTCCAGCGCGTCGGGCACGATGACATCGGCACCGCGGCCGATGAAGATCTGCCGAATCACCGGTTCCTTGGCGCGCACGGCCGGCGACATCGGCATGTCCCGGTCCACAGGCACATCACGCCAGCCGATCAGCACCTGACCTTCCACCTTGATCGCGCGTTCGAGCTCCTGTTCGCAGGCCAGACGTGAAGCCTGCTCTTTCGGCAGGAAGACCATGCCGACGCCGTACTCGCCGGGCGGCGGCAGCTTGACGCCCAGCACCTCCATTTCGGCGCGGTAGTACTCGTCTGGCAGCTGGATCAGGATGCCGGCGCCGTCGCCCATCAGTTTGTCGGCACCCACCGCGCCGCGGTGGTCGAGGTTTTCCAAAATCTTCAGTCCCTGCGCGACGATGGCATGGGTGCGCTGCCCTTTGATGTGGGCGACGAAGCCGACGCCGCAGGCGTCGTGCTCGGCACCCGGGCGGTACAGACCGTGTTCGGCCAGCGCGTTGACCTCGTCGGCCGACGCCATCGCAGCGGTCGACACCGCGCCAGCGGACAGGTTCGCGGGGGCCGCAGTGGCGGGGAAATGTGGGTTCGGGGCGGCCGGGCTCATGGCGCTCTCCAGTCGAAACAACGGGGATCCGAATTTACCGCAGTGCAACATCAGCGGCAATCGGCAATAAATGGGGTCAGAATCGTATATTTCTGCGGTCAATCAGACTGATGGAATATATGGGGACAGAGTTGTATCTTACACTTCTCTTTCGAGTGATCCGCAGCACGAGTCGTGCCAGCTTGTCACCTGATCCGGCTGCCCCAGCCGGCCTCACCAACGGGGTGGCAGCTTCCTGTGCAGCACGATGCGCTCACGCGTGACCTCGATGTAGCCGCCGCGCGCCAGGTCCTGCAGCAGCCGGTTGACCATCGCTTTCGATGCCCCCAGGCGCTCGGCGATGCGCGCCTGGCTCAGCGGGCCCGGCACCACGCGCCGGCCCGCTTCGTCCACGGCCAGTGCCTCGAACAGGCCCACCAGCCGCCCGTAGACATCGACCGACGCCAGCCGGCGCACCGTCTGCGTCAGCGTGCGCACCCGCTGGACGAGGCGCTGGATCATGTGGAAGGCGAGATCCGGCCGCGACGTCAGCACGCGTTCGACCTCGGCGCGCGTCACACGCGTGATTTGCGCGCGCACGGTCACCTCCACGGTGGCGGCGCGCAGCTCGCCGCTGAGCATCAGTTCGCCGAAGAACTCACCCGCACCCAGCGTGTTCAGTTCCACCATGCGCCCGCCATCGCCGGCCACCACGGCCCGCAACTCGCCCGAATGGATGATGTACATGCTGTCCGCCACATCGCCTTCGGTGACGACCGCCGTGCCCGGTTCCCAGGTGCGCGTCTCGCCCAGTTTCGCCAGTTCGGCCAATACTTCGTCTGCTTCTTCCACTGTCGCTCCGTCTTCTCTGCCCCGCGCCTGGCGCACGTCCCAGGCCTTGACTTTAGCGAGGCGCAGCGTGCCGGTTCACTGTTCGCGCCACACGCCGGCATCAGGCTGTCCGGCCCGAAGCGACGGTTCGGGAATCGGCCCGGACGCTCTGGCAGCCGTGGTCACTATTGAACGCAGTGCAGCCATCTGTGCAGTCAGCCGCGACCATGCGTCCACCGCTGCAGACGGCCCCGCTGGCCGCAGTGGCACCCCGAGCCCAACGCCAACATTCAGGAGATCAAGCCATGTCCAGCGCCGCATTCAAGTGGATTCCCGTCGTCTTGCTGGTGCTGGGCTGCCACGTGCCCGGCGCGTACGCGCAGCCGGTGTCGGGTGCCGCCGAACGCCTGCATGCCAACGCCATCGCCTCCTTCCGCCAGGCGCGTTTCCCTGAAGCCTACGGGCGCTTCATCGCTTTGGCCGACGCCGGGCACGCGCCGTCGGCGGAGATGGCGCTGTGGATGTATCTCAACGGCCCGACGGTGTTCGGCCGGGACTGGGACAGCAGCCAGGCGCAGCTGACGGACTGGGCGCGACTCACCGGCCAGCCGGCACCGACCATGGTCGCGAGCCTGTATCCGCGAACTCTGGTTCCGGTCGCGAGCCGCACACGCTGACACGTCGGCGGCCCGGTGCCGATCGGTCACGGGTGGCTGCGCGACCCGGCGCCGCTTGAACGACACTGCTCGAATCACTCCGGCATTGAAGCCGGCGCGCTGCCATCACGGCGCGCGAAGACTCGCGCGCCACGGTGGCCGGGTCACTCCGATGCTGCGCTGTCGACGCTGAACCAGATGCTGATCCGTCTGAAAAGCGACCCGGCCCGACACGAATGCGAATCCCCTGCCGACGAGGCGATCCTGTTGCGGTGAATCCGACCACAGTCGCCCGGGGCCTGGCGCGATGCCCGGGCCGAACCCTTGGCCGGAGAGTGGCACGCTGGCGCTCAGCCTTGCGCCACCGAACCGAACGACGCCGCCGATCGTGCCGCGTCAAGCGGTGAATCTGCCGGGGCGCCGCGCTCGGCCCAGCCCTTAACATCGGCGGCTTTGCCGATTCGGTTCACGCCTTCGCACGATGTCAACGCGCTCCGCCAACGCAATGCCCCCGAGTCTGGCCGCCGCGTCGCACGAAATCCGGGCCGGCTTCGCCGGCATGCTGATCAGCCTGGCCCCCGCGATGACGATGGGGCTGCTGGCTTTCGCGGCGCTCGGCACGCAAGCCGCCGCCTTCGGCATACCGGCCGCGCTGGTCTCTAGCGCCGTCGGCGGCGCCGTCTTCGCGCTGTTGTCGCGCAGCCCCATGGCGGCTGGCGGTCCGTCGGCGGCGCCGGTTCTGGTGGTGGGTGCGCTGGTGGCCCGGGTCGTGGCTGACCCCGCCTTCGCTGCCGACGATCCGGCCGCTGTCGCGCACCTGCTGGCACTGGTGGCCGTTGCGGTCGTCAGCATGGGTCTGCTGCAGATCCTGCTGGGGTTGTCCGGCCTGGTGCGCTTCGCCAAGTTCGTGCCGCAGCCGGTGCTGGCCGGCTTCATCAACGGCGTGACGCTGCTGGCCTTGCTGGCGCTGTTGCCCCTGCTGTTCGGCTGGCCGGTCGGCACCCTGCGATCCGGTGGCTGGCAGGCGCTGGCAGGAGTGCAGCCCGCCACGCTCGCGGTGGGCCTGTTGACGGTGGCCGTCATCGTCGGCCTGTCGCACCTGAAGCGCAACTTGCCGGTCACCTTGATCGGCCTTCTGGCCGGCACCGCGGCTTACACCCTGCTGCATGCCGTGGCCCCGCAGGCGGCGCTCGGGCCACTCACCGGGGCGCTGCCTGCGGCCTGGCCGCACGTTGACAGGCTGGCGCCGTTCTTCGACGGCATGCAGGGAGCATTGCTGCAAGGGCACGTCGTCGCGGCGGTCAGCGCCGGCCTTGTGATGGCGCTCATCGGCACGCTGGAACTGGTGCTCAGCAGCCTGGCGATGGACCAGGTCTGCCACACCCGCACCGACCCGAGGCGCGAGGTGCTGGCGCTGGGTGCGGCCAACGTGGCGTCCGGGCTGGTGGGCGGGCTGCCGCTGCTGCTGCTGCGGGCGCGCGCGCAGCACATGCTGCAGGCGGGCGGCCGATCGCGCGCAGGCCTCTTCATCTGCTGCGCCCTGTTTGCCGTGCTGGGGCTGTCGGCCACGCCGCTGCTGGCGCTGCTGCCGCAGGTGGTGCTGGGCGGGATGATGGTCAACGTCTACCGGACGCAGTTCGACCGCTGGTCGCTGCAACTGTTGTTGCAATGGTGGCGTGGCCCGCGCACGGCGGAACTTCAGTTCACACTCGCCGTGGCGGGCGTCGTCTGCGCGACCACGCTGGTGCTGGGTTTCCCGGCCGCGGTGGCCGCCGGTGCCGTGCTGTCGCTGATGCTCTTCGTCCGCAGCATGAACCGGTCGCTGGTGCGCGGCCGCTGCACGGCCGAGGCCTTGCCGTCACGGCGCATCTACGCTGACGCCGACGAGGCCAGGCTGCGCGCGCTGCGCAGGCAGGTCACCGTGCTGGAGCTGGAAGGTGCGCTGTTCTTCGGCAGCGCCGACCGCCTCGCCGCAACGGTCGACGCCCTGGAAAGCCCGTGCCACACGCTGGTGCTGGACTTCCGCCGCGTCAGCCTGATCGACGCTTCGGGCGCGGTGGTGCTGACGCAACTGGGCCGGCGCCTGCACGACCGCGGCACGCGTTTGCTGCTGGCCGGCGTGAGCGCCGACAATCGCCACGGTCGCGTTTTGCGCCAGTTCGTCGGCGATCATTTCGCCGCGGATCACGGCGTGGCCGACATCGACCAGGCCGTGGAAGCGGCCGAGTTGAGCCTGCTGGCGATGGCCGGCTTCGAGCCGCTGCGCGAGACCGTGCCGATCGAGCAGGTCGACCTGATGCACGGCCTCGACGCCGCGCAGCGGGCGCGCCTGGCCGCCTGCCTGCAACCCAGGCGCCTGGCGTCTGGCGAATACCTGTTCCGCCTGGGCGACCCTGGCGACCGGCTCTACGTCATCACGGCCGGCTCGATCAACGTGCTCAGCGGAGAGAAGCCTCCCGGTGGCGCGCTGCCACAGCGCTTCGTGAGCCTGTCGCCCGGCATGATGCTGGGCGAGACCGCCATGCTCGATGGCGGCGGCCGCAGCGGCGATGCCGTGGCCTTCGGCGAGACCGAAGTCCATGCGCTCGACAACCACGCGCTGCAGCGCTTACGGGCCGAAGACCCGCTGCTGTATGCGCAGGTGCATTGCAACATCGCGGTGCACCTGTCGCAGCGTCTGCGCGCGGCGGTGTGGGCCTGGCGAGCCAGCACGAACTGAGAGGCTGAGCGCCGGAGCCTCGCGGAACCGCTGAAAGAACCATGCAGAGCGAGGACATCGAGGCGCTGCGCGCCGCCATCGCCGCACTGGGCAGCGATGCTTGGGCAGCACTTTGCCGACGTCCAAGCCTCGGACGCCGAGATGACCGAGGCCGCCGACCGCCCGCGCCTGATCCAGGCCCTGCCGGGCTATTTCG
>Ga0105046_10001624_pt1 | contig 34725 bp, 35 predicted proteins | sample MAT03_FD_78385 | JGI IMG/M metagenome (GOLD analysis project Ga0105046, IMG submission 78385) | Freshwater microbial communities from Lake Fryxell liftoff mats and glacier meltwater in Antarctica - MAT-03 (megahit assembly) | ecosystem: Environmental > Aquatic > Freshwater > Ice > Liftoff... | reverse complement strand
TTTTTTCAAATTCTGTATCTTTAATTAAGTAATGCATTACAAGCTTCCTTTTGTTTTTTTGTTATTAACAAAGGAAGCTTATCTTTTTTTTAACACTTTTTAAATTTCGTTCACAGAACCTAGTTTATTATTCGTTTTTTTATAGGTATATTTTACGTTGGATTAAAATAATTGTTAAAATCCTCTATTACATTATGTCTTGAAGTATAATCAACCAAAACGGTTAATCCAACAGCACAGCAGATCACGCAGCAAGAGCAGCAATCACAAGGTTCATTGTATGCATATGCAGGTTCTTTTGCTTTTATATATGAATTAATACCTTGCTTTTGGGTAAAGCTAACTCGTTTTTCAGGTCCAGTTATATTTCTTTTCATGCAATAGGTATTAGAAAAAAAATGTATGGCTATAACTGAAAGTAACAAAATTTTTTTTAACGTCATGAATCTCCTTCGGAGTTTGATTAAAAAATGGTTATTGCGGTTGAGATGAAACCTGTGAAAGCCACAAAGCACCAAAAAAAATTGTATTGCAACAAGAATCAAGACAATTCAATTGGCTTAAGATTTTAAAGCAATTGGAATCAATTATTTTCATATTTTCTTTTAAATCGATACGCTCTTTTTCTTCCCTTGTTATTTGTTTGGTTCTTCTGCTTAGCTGTTGATTCATCCCATGAGCATATAATGTTAGGGTGAATGCGCAAAGTGATATATAAAATATTTTTTTCATTAGGTCGGGTATCTCCTCTTTAAAAAATTTTAATGAAGTAAATGAATCACAAAAATAAAATACCGTAGAAAATTTTGCAACATATTTTATTTCTTAATAAAAAGGACATTGCCCCAAGATTCGGTTCTTATTTCTTCTTTTTGAACAAAAAAACCTTGTTGCTCTAACCATGTTTTGATTGTTGGATAGAGAGGATTGTTTTCATATCGTTCAGCAAAACTTACTTCGGTGAAAATAGCGCGCACTGTTTTTAAAAGAACTGTAGCAGATTGTAATGCAGCAAGTTCTCCGCCTTGCATATCAAGCCACATAAAATCAACATGAGGAACGGCATATTTTTCTGACCAGGTTTCAAGGGTTGTTGTTTGGACAACTATCTTTTCAAAATGAATGGTCGGGTGTTCTTTGAGATATTCTTTTGGCGCTAATAATGAACTTGTTGCTGTTGAACGTCCGCTGCTGACAAAAAATTGAGCTGTTCCATTAGCATTACTGAGAGCAAATGGATAACAAGTAACCTTTGGCAGTTGATGGGTGTTTTGTTTAAGAATTTCAAATAATTCTGGAACAGGTTCAAAAGCATGAATTGTTCCGTTTGGCCATTGGCGAATCATTTTTTTAGTATCACGGCCAATGTGTGACCCTGCTTCAATAATAATAGGATTAGCGGGTAGGAATTGTGCAATATATTCTTTGGTAATTTTTTCTGACATAGTTAGATTATTTTTTATACCCACAATCTTTAGTAGCGCACGTTATAGTGACGTTGCCATCTTTATCAGTTTTTTTGAGTAAATAAGGTGCTTTACATTTTGGACAAGGTGTTTCTTCAATGTCGCCAGAAATAGTGAATTTACATTTTGGATAATTGCTGCAACCCCAGAAAATGCTTCCGCGCCATTGACGACGGATGACATCACCGCCATCAAGAGGACAAGGGAAATTTGCTATCACTTGTTTAATGTATTTGCATTTTGGATAACTTGAGCAGGCAACAAAAGGACCATATTTTCCGATTACTTGTCGTAGTGGACTGCCACACGTTGGACATTTTTCATCTAAGATTTTTGCTTGTTCGGTTTCAACCAATTCTATGGATCCATCTTCTTTGCGTTTAAAATTGCTGGTGAACGTGCATTCTGGATATCCCAAGCAGCCAACAAAATGGCCTGTTTTGCCTATGCGAATAGCAAGTTCATGTTCATTGCATTTAGGGCATTTCATGCCAATAGGTTCACTTGGACGTTTTGCTTCACCACGGAAAGTGTTTAAATCTGCTTCAAAATTTTTATAAAATTCTTTTAAGAGCGTATCACGTTTTAACGTACCGTGAGCAATTTTATCAAGGTCTTCTTCCATTTCTGCCGTGAATTTTTGATTCATAATTTTTGGCAAATTATCAGTAAGCATTTTAGTAACAGTCATACCAAGTTCTGTTGGCAGGAACCGTTTTTTAGTATCAAGTGTTGTATAATCGCGCGCACGAATTACTGAAAGAATTGTCGCATAGGTACTTGGTCGTCCAATGCCCTCTTTTTCTAATTCTTTAACTAATGAAGCTTCAGTGAATCGTGGTGGTGGTTGAGTAAAATGTTGCTTTGGCGTGATTTTAGTGATATCTAAAGCTTCTTTAGCTTTCAATGAAGGAGGAATAATAACTTTTTCTTCTTTTTCATCTTCTTCTTCGCCATACACCCTTAAAAATCCATCAAACAATAAGGTAGATCCGGTAACTTTGAACGTATAAATGCCGCCCTGAATAGTAACTTGTCGTTGTGCATACAAAGCAGATTTCATTTGGCAAGCAACAAATCTTTGCCAAATTAATTCATATAATTTTGCAGCATCAGAGGGTAAATATTTTTTTGCGTAGTGCGGGGTAATGGTAACTTCAATTGGCCTAATTGCTTCGTGGGCATCTTGAGCTTTGCCGCCTTTTGCGTAGACATTTGCTTTTGAAGGTAGATAGTCATTGCCATATTCTTGGGTAATATAACCACGTGCTTGCTTGATTGCCGTATCAGATAAACGTAAGGAGTCAGTACGCATATAGGTGATAAGTGCAACTGGTGTTGACGCATCTTCTAAAGGAATACCTTCATATAATGTTTGAGCGACTTGCATTGTTTTTTTCACAGAAAAACCAAGTCGATTAAAAGCTGCTTGTTGCAAGCTACTGGTCATGAAGGGCGCAAGAGGATTTTTTGTGCGTTGTTTATCTTCAATTGATTCAATGCTATAGTGGGCTTTTTTTAAATCATCGGTAATTTTTTTTGCATCAGCTTGATTAGTGATTTCTGCTTTCTTTTTATTGATATGCGTAAGGGGTGCGTTAAGCTTGGCAACTTCATCAACAAAAAGAGCATGAATTGACCAGTATTCTTCTGGTTTGAATTGACGAATTGAATCTTCACGATCGCAAATAAGCTTAAGTGCTACCGATTGAACACGGCCTGCAGAAAGTCCTTTTGCTATTTTTCGCCAAAGTATTGGGGAGACTTCATAGCCCACCCAGCGATCAAGAACCCGTCGCGCTTGTTGTGCAGCTACCTTTTCCATATCGATAGTCGATGGATGTTCAATTGCTTGCGTAATGGCTGATTTGGTAATTTCATTAAAGGTAATACGATGAATCTTTGTTGAGTCTTTAACTACTTTTTCTATTTCATTGCCAATATGCCAAGCAATAATTTCACCTTCTCTGTCAGGGTCAGGGGCTAAGAAAATTTCATCACAGGTTCGTGCTTCTTTGCAAATATCGTTTATTACTTTTTGTTTCTTGTCTAAAACCACATAATGAATATCAATGGTATCACCAACAGAAACACCAATCTCTTTTGGTGGCAAGTCTTTGATATGGCCGATAGTGGACATAATCTTGAAGTCCTTACCAAGAAACTTGGAGATTGTTTTTATTTTGGCGGGCGATTCAACAATCAATAATTTTTTCATAATATCTTATAATTCGTTTTAAACACTTGCCATAATTTTTTTTCGCTATAGTTTGAACCTAATAAACAATTTGGTAAAGTAAGTGTTTAGAGCCTTAATTACTATCATTTACTCTTTAATAGTAAAATAAATATTTTCAAAATGTCAAATATTTTTGTATATTGCCTTAAAAAATAAGGTTGTGCAAGTCGGTTTTTTATTGACTGTAAGAGTATAGTAAAATAATTATTGTATAATTATTGATAAGAAAATAAATATAAGGGGGTCGCCCATGTTTCAATCTATAAAGCAATTTTTGGCCTCTTGGCTTCAATCATTAAAAGTTTTTACGCCGGCTCATGGAAAATTATTTTTTTTGGTTACCTTCAAGACTATTTATGAAACCTATGTGATGCTTTTCAAAAAGTTTTGGTGGTTGTTTTTAATATGTATTGGTTTTGATGTTCTTTATAAAGCATATTCATGTAGCTTGGGCATGTTTAATGGCACTTGTATTATTTCGCTGTTGTTATGGAGTGTACTTGGATTTGTTACCTTTTTGACGGTTCGGCCTTCAATAGCTTTAAAAAATTATGATTATTATGGTAATTATTTCCGGCATTTTTTATATTTTCTGGTGATTACTTATAGTCTTCTATTGTTTTTGTTTTTATTGTTTGTGATTGATCATTTGAGTTTTGTTTTAATTTCTTTGTCTTTAGTTCTTGGAATTTTTATTCCAATACTAACGCTTTCTCTTTTTTCACCTCTTATGTATATTTCACCATTTTGGATGATGCTTATTTTTAGCTCACTTGATTCTGAAAATACTACTATATCTCAAATAAAAGCCATTTGGCGTGGTATTAAAATGGTATTTTATAATTATCCGTTTTTGTTTATTATGACTATAATTATCAAGTATGGTTTGCTTTTTACGCGAAATTTTATGCTGACTATTTTGATGTGGCTTCCAATGATGTCAGGTGTTGTTAGCGGAAGGATTATGCATATTATGGCAGATGATTTGGCAACATTGATATTGCCAATCTTTTTTTGTTTTGTATCAAATTTTTATATTAAACAAGTGCATGAAGAATTTAAACGTTATTTTTGATCGAGATTAGGGACATCAATGAAATTAGTTCGAACACTCTTTTTTTATAGCATTGTTATTTTAATAGGAATAGTAACTATTCTTCCTTGTATGCTCTTTGCTTTGTTACCTGAAAAAATTCGTTATGATAATCGACTGTATTATTGGTTTATGTGTATTTTTTATAGAGTTACTGTTTGGGCATTATTTTTGCCAATCAAAATTATTGGTCAAGAAAATCTACCTCATGTGCCGGCAATTATTGCCGTCAATCATCAGTCGGCTTTGGATATTCCTCTTGTTGGCAATGTTTTGCACTGTTACCCGAATATTTGGTTTTTTAAACATGAATTGCTTTCAGTGCCATTTTTTGGTTTTCTTGGTAAACGAATGGGAATTTCTGTTGATCCATCAACACCACAAAGAGCCCTAGCAAGCTTGAGAAAAGCATTAAAAATATTTGATGGCAAGAAGAAGCGTGATCTTGTTATTTTTCCTGAAGCGGGTCGTTATACTGATGGGAATATTCATGAATTTTTAAGTGGTTTTTCATTATTGGCTAAAAAAACTCAAACTGCTGTTGTGCCTATTCTTATTAAGAATATTAACAAAGTATATCCTCCGGGAAATTTTTATATTAATTATTCTGCTATTACAATAATTATTGGAAAACCATTTAGAGTGGAACCTCATGAGTCCGACTCTGTTTTTACTGAACGAGTTAGAGCGTGGTTCATACATAATAATACAACAATGGAGTAATGGTCGTCATATGATATTTGCTATTCAATTTGGGCATCTTTTGATTTTCTATAGTTTGTTGCCTTTTATTATATTTTTCCTGTGGTATAAAATTAATCGACAAAAACATGTTTCCTATCGTTTTCCTTTAACAGAGTATCTGAAAAAAAATGATCATCATGTAAAAGCTAAGTGGTTATTTTATCTGTCGCCTCTTTTGCAATCATTGGTTTTGATACTCTTAGCATTAGCGTTAGCAAATCCGCGCATTGTCGATGTGAAATCAAAAATTAATGTTGAAGGTATTGACATGATGTTAGTTCTTGATGTGTCGGGTAGCATGCAAATTTTTGATGATCCTCAAGATCAACGTTCACGATTACATGTTGCCAAACAAGAAGCAATAAAATTTATTGATAAACGTGAAAATGATCCTCTTGGCTTGGTTATTTTTGCACATGATTCAGTTTCTCGCTGCCCTTTAACATTAGACAAAAAAATTTTAAAAGAGATTATGCACGATACTCAGATTGGGATTATTGATCCTTCTGGAACGGTGTTGAGTCTTGGTATTATTATGGCTGCTAATCGTTTGAAAAATTCTAAAGCAACTAATAAAATTATGATTGTTTTAACTGATGGCACACCAAGTGCTGATGATGTTCCCGCAGAGCAAGCAGTTGCTGTTGCAAAAAAATTAGGCATTAAGATTTACACGGTTGGCATTGGCTATGACGGGGTGAGATATTTTAACGACCCTTTTATGGGCCCTCAAGCAATTCCTGGTGTTAATAAAGAGTTATTGCAAAATATTGCTCAACAAACCGGAGGCCGTTATTTTGAGGCCAAAAAACCGAATGATATGAAAAAAATCTATGAAACAATAGATATGTTAGAAAAAACTGAATATGAAACTGATATTTTTACGCGGTATTACGATCTGTATCATTATTTTGTTTTTAGTGCATTCGCAGTATTATTATTAGAATTACTCGTTTCATTTATTTGGTTTATAGTATGAAAACAATGTTATTCGGCATCAACTGGGCTAGTGCTCATTATATACTCTACCTACCATTCGTGATCGTGCTTATTGTATTGGTTATTTGGTATTATAGAAAAAAACATCAAGCCATTGAGCTTTTAAGTGCGCCACAATGGCGTTCGTCATTAATTACACAGTATTCAGCTCAGAGAAATTGGTATAAAGCCTTTTTGATCTCGTGTGGTTTACTTATATTGTTCGTTGCTTTGTTGCAACCCCAATGGAATAAAAAAGAAGAACAAATCAAACAACAAGGTCGTGATCTTATTATTGCTCTTGATGTTTCAAGAAGTATGCTTGCCCAAGATATAAAGCCTAATCGTTTAGCGTTTGCTAAAGAAAAGATTAAGGCGTTAATTCATTCACTCTCATCTGAACGCATTAGTTTGGTTATATTTTCTGGAGAACCTGTTGTGCAATGTCCTCTTACCAATGATTTTGCCGCATTCATGCTTTTTTTAGATCAAATTGATTCTGAAACAATTTCTGCTGGAACAACGGCCCTTGATAAGGTTTTGCAAAAAGTACTTTCACTCTACAAAGATCAATTAACTACAAAAAATAAGGCATTGGTTGTTTTTACTGATGGAGAAGATTTTTCGAGTAATTTAGCTACTGTAAAAGAAGAAGCGCGCACTATGGCATTACCAATAATCACCGTTGGCGTTGGAACCCCAGAAGGTGCACCAATTCCTATTATTGACGATCAAGGAAAGCAATTGGATTATCAGCGTGATGAAAAAGGTTCTGTAGTAATTTCACAATTGAATGAAGGCATATTGATGAGTTTGGCTGAAGGAATTGGTGGCGTTTATGTTCTTGCGCAAAGCAATGATGCAAGTGATATAAAAAAAATTGTTCGTTCGATCGAAACAATTGAAAAAGCTTCATTTGATGATAAGAAGATTTCTGCATTACAAGATCACTATAGTTATTTTGTTTTTATTAGTTTTGTGTGCTTCTTGATTGCGTGGTTAGCATGAAAAAAATTATTTTCGTAGTGTGTATAACATTGACCGGAACGATGCATTGCTATTTTGAAAAATATCGCGCACAAAGAGCGTATAAGCAAGGCGATAACAAGCAAGCGCAATATCTGCTTGATGAAATGCTCACTCAAGATCCTGATAATGCTGAAGTTGCTTATAATTTGGGGAAAGTAGCGTTAAAAGAAAAAGAATTTAGTAAAGCTGCCGCATATTTTAATGCTGTAACGCAATCTGCATCAGCATCATTATCATTGCATGAACAAGCTTGGTACGATTTAGGAATTAGTAATGTGCATTTAAAACAATGGGAAGAAGCTTTGGCAAGCTTCCAAGAAGTGTTAAAAATAAATTCAGAAAATGAATATGCTCAAAAAATGATTGATCAAATAAAGAAAATTCTTGAAGAAAAAAAACAGCAAGAACAAGAGCAAAAACAAGATAAGCACTCTGATGATTCAAAGTCAGAGCAAAATAAACAAGATAAACAAGAAAACGATTCTGATAAAAATGATCAAAAAAACCAAAAAGATGATAAGGACGATGATTCTGAGAAGGATAATCAAAAGAAAGACGACTCATCAGAAAATAAAGACCGAGATTCTTCATCCCAAAAAGATGAAAAAGAAAATGAGAATTCAGATGAAGAAAGTAAGCCGGATAAAGATTCAGAGCAAAATGGCGATGAGCAAGAGAAACAGCAACCTCAAGAAAATAATGATCACAATGAAAAAAATAACGCAGATAAAAAGCAAAATGAGCAAGCACAGAATCAACAATCAGATCTGAATAAGCCAGATGAACAAAAAAATGATCAAAGTCAACCATCACAAAATCAGCCAGAAGAAGCATTGCAAGAGGCAAAAAATGATGGTAAAAATGATACACAAGCTCAACAAAAACCTGCAGATAAAGAAACAATGTTATTACAATTAGTTGAAAAACACGATGCACAGATGTCCAAAGCATTGTTTAAAAGACAAGTTCAACAACAAATGCCGAGTCGCCATGGTCAAAAAAATTGGTAAATTATTTTTCTTAGTATTCATCTTTTTTGTTAATGCTTTTGTCAGTGCGCAAACTGACATATTAAAAATAAGCATCACCGATATGCATGGGCAATCAGTGCAAGAACTTACGCGTGGTGTTTCCTATATGCTAGAAATAAAAGCTGAAGGTAATTACGATTTACACAAGGTGGTTATACCAGGATTGAATGCGTTGCATCATGAGTTTCGCGGCGCAACTCGTTTTAATATGATGTCAAAAGTTTCAACACAGCATAGTTATGTGCTACGAGCAGATGCCGTTGGAACATATATTCTTGGTCCTGCACAGTTGGTTTCTGAAAAAGGGGTCGTTATTCATTCCAATACACTTTCTTTTTCTGTTGTTCAAGAGAAACAATCTGATGTGATTGTTGAATTATTAACAAACGTTGATCGAGCAGTTGTTGGTGAAAAAATAACGGTGCGCGTTCGTCTCAATACCCATGTTCCAACAGAGTTGCTCAGTATTGAACAGCCAAAACTCGATCAATCTATTGGCACTTTGAGTGAATTAAAACAGGTTGATCGAGGAACCGTGGCAATTGATACTGTTCTCTATGAATATGCTGAATGGCATGCTCAATTAGTAGTTAATAAAATGGGAACACTTATAATTCCTGCTTTTAAGGCTTTGTGCAAATTGCTTAATAAACAAGAGCGTCCTCAAGATGTTTTCAGTGGAATGCTTCATAGATTCGGTGGTGGTCCAAAACCTCAACAGTATTTTTCTAATGATCTTTCGCTTAGTATTGAACCATTGCCTTATCATCGTGGTGCTGTTGATGCAATCGGTATTTTTTCAAAATTTACTGCAACGCTGAATCAGGAAAATGCGCAGGTGGGAGAGGGCATAGTAGTAACATTAACGTTGGAAGGCAAAACTGATTTAGATGCAATTCAAGCGCCAGCACTTAGTATTCAAGATGGTTTAAAATATTATGAATCAAAAATGATTAATCAAAATGGTGTTAATCATTATAAAAAATCTTTTGAATATATCATTCAAGGAATGAAGCCTGGTTCTTATGAAATTCCTGAACAAAATTTTACTTTTTTTAATACAGAAACAAGAGCATTTGAGACCTTAAGAACAAATCATTTATCGATTACTATTATGCCTAATCAGACAATTGCAAATAAGCCTCTAAATAAGGAAAATGATGAGGTGGCAAGTGATTTTGATGAAGATGATATTTTCCCTTTACAAGTAAGGGGGCCCTGGTTGTTTAAGAAAGAACGTTCGTTATCGTGGTTTTGGTTTTTTGTATTTTCTTTATTGCCGCTTTTATATTTTTGTTATCATTTTATTGGCATGTATGTGTATGAATATAAAATTATTCATGCCTTGTATTTGAAAAAAAAATATGCATTTATGCAAGCGCGCAAGCAGCTCGAAAAGAGTAAAAAAAATCTTGTTAAGCCGGCCCATGTATATGATATATTTTTAAATTTGTTTGCAGCACGATTGCAAGTGCCTTTATCAGAACTTAATGCTGATGTTATTGAAAAAAGATTGACTCATGTTGGCTTTTCAACTGATGAAGTCAATCAATGGCATCGTTTTTTTTATATGCTTGAAGAGGCTGCTTTTATGCCAAATAATCAAAAGAATAACGACGATCAATTAATTAAAAGAGCAGAAATTTGGCTCAAACAACTGGAAGAAAAATTATGATAACAATTGTGAGTATACTAATTTGTAGTGTTCTCCCTTTTTTTAGTTTTGCTAATTATGAAGAATTTTTTTTACAAGCAAATGCTGCCTATCATCAAAAAGAATATAAACAAGCATTAGAGCTTTATCAAAAAATTGAACCAAAAAGTGGTATTGTTTTATATAATATGGGTAATTGTAACTATCGTTTAGGAGATTATGTTTCCGCGCTTATTTATTGGCGTAAAGCAGAGCATAGCGGCTTCCTGAGCTCATCCACAGAACATAATTGTCAAAAGGCTGCTCAAGAATTGCGGCTTGATGGTTACAAACAAAAGACAATGTATAATGCATGCATGAATTGGATTCGTTCATTTCCAATTGGTTTCTGGCAGTTTTTGTTTTTATTATCTTGGTATATACTTTTATTTGGATTATGTTGGATCAAATTTTTGAGAAAAAAAATGTGTCTCTTTTTTCTTTTATTAATCCACATCGTGATCAGTTCAGGGGTTACTTTTAAGGTGCTTCTGTGTTCAAAAGAACTGGGCATAATTAAAAATGAAGAAGTTTTGTTGTTCGCTGGCACTGATGAACAGTTCAATAAAAGAGGTAAAGTGGTGAAGGGACAGGAAATAGTAATACATGAAAAACGAGGTGCGTGGTATAAAGTAAGTCAGAATAATCAATCTGGCTGGCTTAAAGCCGATGGTCTTGAATATGTTAGTTGTTAATAGTAGGGATAAAACGATTAAGCATACTTTTAATACATTAGGTGCATTATTTTTTTGCATAGTATGCACCATAATGTTGATTACAACAGGTTTATTAATTGCAGAATACCAATTTTTCAGAGAGCAATCTCGGCGAGTTGTACTATTGCAAGATGAGTATCAAATGTATATTCAAGCATATAAAGAGGCTTGCAGTATGCACAAAAAAAAAAAATCATTAGAGGCGGTTTCAACTTCTGTTGATATCATTGATAATGATGATACATTGAAGTCTCAATTCAATGTAGTTAATCGTGATGCTCTGTATTTACGAGATTCAGCTTTATCATTTGGTAAAGCAAACAACCTTGAATCTCTTTTATGTGATGTATATGATAGTTATGATGTACAAGCAGTAGCATCGCAATTATCATTTGCTCGTGCAATTAAGCAGGGAAAAAATAATAATCGACGTCAACGTTTACACAATAAAACTGCGCAACAAAATTATACTTTAGCGCATTATCGAAATTTTACTTTGCGATGGCCTATTGATAGATCTCAGTTTTGGTTAAGTTCTAAATTTGGACCACGTAAGAAAAAAAACGACAAACAATGGGGATTCCATCATGGAATTGACTTGGCAGCGTTAAAGGGGACTGCAGTATATGCCGCAGCAAAAGGTGTGGTGATTGAATCTTCTTATACGCCAAAAGGGTATGGAAATTCATTAGTTATTGCGCATAACGAACGGTTTAAAACACGGTATGCACATTTAGATTCTATGCTTGTTACCAAAGGACAATTTGTGTCCGCTGGTCAAATAATTGGCCATGTTGGTGATACAGGATATGTTCATGGTAAAAAAGCATGGCATTTACATTTTGAGGTTATTGAAAACTGCAAGTGTATTAATCCTTTACGAAATTTAAGTAGATAAAAAACTATATTACTTCTGGTGAAAAAACTTTTTAAATCGAAAGATACAGAATGACATTTGTTCAAAAATTTCATCAATGGCGAAAACGACCAAATAAATCTATTTTAGCAGAATATATTGAAACATTTATTATTATTTTGCCAATAGCATTTCTTATTAGGACGGTTGGTTATGGCTTATATAAAGTGCCAACCGGATCAATGGAAACAACTATTTTAGAAGGGGAAGGGTTTTTTTCAGATAAATTTACTCCTTTATTTATTCCTATCAAACGTGGTGATATAATTGCACTTAATGATCCGACGTTTATGTATTCTGATAATTATTGGGTTGAATTATTCCAACGATATGTTTGGGGTCCAACTAATTGGACTAAGCGCGTTATAGGCATTCCTGGCGATCATATAAAAGGCGTCATCGAAGATGGAAAGCCCGTTGTCTATCGCAACGGTGAAAAATTAGATGAACCATATTTAAATCAGTTTCCTCTTATTACCTTATATAAAAATAATCGTATTCGCGCTCCTCGTTCTTATGATCCTGCTTTTGCTTATGGTGATCAGCCATTTTATAGTTTTAATGAATATGAAGCGGAGTTAGGAAAGCGGTGGTCAGAAATGTATGGTCAGGAATGGTTATTAATGCCAGGAACGCCTTCATTTGATCAGTATGGTAGAAATGTTGATATATATGATATTCATTTGGGACCAGATCAATATTGGTGTATGGGTGACAATCGTTTGGGCAGTAAAGATTCACGGTTTTTAGGTCATTTTAACGGTAAGTTAATTCATGGAAAAATTGTTTTCAGAATTTGGTCAATTGATAGCAGTGAATCATGGCTTATTTTTGATTTGATAAAACATCCTATTGATTTTTGGAAACGAATTCGATGGAATCGATTCCTACAAGCTGTATCTTAATACTATATTTATATCGAAAGAAAATCATGTTAGAATCTATTTATAAATTTCGTGTTTGGCTGAAACGGCCCAATAAATCTAAACTTGCTCAATATATTGAGTCATTTCTTATCATTGTTCCTATAGCTTTTTTTATTCGCACGTATTTTTATGGCTTATATCAGGTACCAACCGGCTCAATGGAAACGACGATGTTAGTTGGCGAACGTTTTTTTGCCGATAAATTTACCTATCTATTCAGACCGATTAAACATGGTGAAATTATTACGTTTAATGATCCTAATTTTGATTATTCCAATAATTATTTTATGGATGTTTTTCAGCGATATGTTTGGGGGCCGTCTAATTGGACTAAACGAGTGGTTGGTTTACCAGGCGATCATATGAAGGGTGTCATCGAAGATGGTAAGCCTGTTGTGTATCGTAATGGTGTGAAGCTTGATGAGCATTATTTGAATAAATATCCTCTTATTGCTGTTTACCAAAATAAGTGTTTGTTGCATTCTTCGTATGATGAAAATTTTTCACTTAATGATCAGCCGTTTTATAGAATGGATGAATATAACGTTGAGCTTGGTAAGCGTTGGTCTAGGGCATATGATCAAGATGCTCTGCGCTTACCACAAACACCAGCTTTTGATCAATACGGCAGAAATGTTGATATTTTTGATGTCACGTTAGGTTCCAATCAATATTGGGCAATGGGCGATAATCGACTTGGTAGTTATGATTCACGCTTTTGGGGGCCTCTTGATGGTAAATTAATTCATGGTAAAATTATCGTGCGTTTGTGGTCGATCGATAGTCACCAATCATGGTGGATTGCTGATTTGCTCTTACATCCATTAGATTTCTGGAAGCGTGTTCGTTGGAATCGATTTTTTCAATGGGTCTATTAATAGCAATAAAAAGTTACATTGAGCATAGTGGATGGAGGTGTGATGCAGAAATCTTGATTTTAGTAATAAAAAATATAAAGATCTTACTATAGATGAAAGGAAAAAATGATTTCTAGAAAAAATAATTTATTGGGTATTCTGTGTGTTCTTGCTTTGGTTTCATCATGTCGTTTGTTTGAACAGCAAACAACATCAGGAACTGTTGCAAAGCCTGCTTTTGTTATTGTGAATGTATTAGATAAAGAATATTATGATGATTGTCACATTAAAGGCTCCATTAATGTGCCCTTTGAGAATCTTAAATCATATGCTAAAGCTAATTGGGATAAAGATACAACTGAAATTGTTGTGCATTGTACTAATTATAAATGTACAGCAAGCGCCGCTGGCTGGGAGATGTTGCATGCTTTAGGGTTCAAAAAAGTATTTGCTTATGAAGGCGGCACCGCTGAAGCACGTCAAGTGGGAATTCCTGTTGAAGGTCCTTGCAAAGAAGGTTATTTGCAAGATTATGAAAAAGTTGCAAGTACATCAGACAAAAAAAATGATGGAGAATCTTCTGTTGTAATTATTTCTGCAGAAGATTTAAAGAAAAAGTTAGAAGAATTTGCGGTCAAAGCATAAAACTGCTATATTCTATCAATAAAGAAAAAAGGCGGCATAGCCAAGGGGTAAGGCAAGGGTCTGCAAAACCCTGATCCCCGGTTCAAATCCGGGTGCCGCCTCCAAAAAATTGAAATTTAAATAATTTAAAAAATTAAAAAAATTTTGTTGCCGAGGTGGCGGAATGGTAGACGCAAAGGACTTAAAATCCTTCGGAGTTTTCTCCGTGTCGGTTCGAGTCCGGCTCTCGGCACCAGTCCTTTTTATAGCAAGTAAAACTTGACAAACATATTTCTCCTATACTAATGTACTTGTAGGTAATTTAGTCTCGTTCACTTGATGTAAAAATAGCTGATCTGATAAAGGAAGATTTATGAATAAAGCAATGTTAGTTGAGCGCATGGCAAAAATGTCAAAAGAATCAAAAGCAGTAACAAAACGCTGTTTGGAAGCTTTTATCGATGTTGTTGGCGAAGAATTGAAAAAAAATAGACAAGTTGCTCTTACTGGGTTTGGTACTTTTTCTGTAATGAAAAGAAAAGCAAGAGTTGGCGTTAATCCTGCCACTGGGAAAAAAATGCAAATTGCTGCTAAAAAAGTTCCAAAATTTAAACCAGGAAAAGCTTTAAAAGGTTTAGTTGCTAAGTAATTAGTAATTTTAAAAATAAAAAAAGAGAAATATTCTAAAAAAATATTTCTCTTTTTTTTTGTGCAAATTTCTTGCCGTTTTGGTATCCCTCTGGCTATACTAATCATAATGAATTAATTAATCGACTTATTTTAAAATAAAGGCCTCATCGAATGTTAAGCAAAACGCAATCGCAAACAAGCTGGGTTGAGCATATAAAATCTACTTTTGATTTGGAAAAATTTATCAAATCATTTGATCTATCATTTAATGGTGTTATGAATTTAATGGTATATCTTTGTGCGGGTTTTTTCTTTGGATTTTTTTTCAAAAAATGTATGCGATATTTATTTTTAAGCATTGTGATTTCTTGCATAGCACTTTATGCTCTTAATACGTTTCAAATAATAACGATAGATATTATAAAATTGAAAGCAATGGTAGGAATACAACAATCTGATACTTTGCAAACAATTGGCAATAGTTATTTAGAATGGATGAAAAATAATATTCCGATTGTTCTTAGTGCAGGTATTGGCTTCTTAATTGGCTATAAAGTTGGATAGGAAAGTGTTATGAGAAAAGGTGATAACTTTGTCGATGGACTCTGTATACTCTTAGAAAAAAATAAGGTTTTTACTCCTCAGGAATCAAAAGATTCAAAAAGATTATTCAAAGCAGAATCGCAAGATGAATTTGATAATTTTTTATTGCAAGAAGAATTGGTTGATAAAGAAGATTTATTAAAGGCATTAAGTCAGTATTATAAAGTGCCATCATTTGATGTTATTGGTCATTTCTTTGATCATCAGTTAGTAACAAAATTTCCTCGAGATTTTTTGATTCGCAATGAAATTATTCCTTTACAAGAATTGAATGACAATATGTTGGTAGTTGTTGCTGCTAGTCCAGATGATGATTCATTGTTGCCTAATATCGGAAATTATATGTCATCGGATATTCAATTTATGGTTGGCATAGGTGAAGATATTATTGAAACAGTTGAAGAATTTTATGATCCTTCATTGCAAGTAACTAATGATTTTGATTATATAGAATTAGAAGAGAAAGACGAGGCTCGAGCGCTTGCCCAAGAAAAAATAGAACTTGATACAGAAGAAGAGTAAAAAATAATGTTAGAGCGTGAAAATCAGGCATGTAGTGCAATGTCAATTATAGATCGTGTTAATGACATGATTGGCTTGGCAATTGAAAGAAATGCATCTGATGTTCATTTAGAATCAACGCAACATGGTTTGCGAGTTCGCTATCGCATTGATGGCACTTTATATGATCAGCCGAGTATTGAAGCTATGAATGCCGCTCAAGTGATTTCACGCATTAAAATTTTGGCGCATAATAATATTGCCGAAAAAAGAATTCCTCAGGATGGAAAATTTCGTCTGGAACTCAACAATAAATCGGTTGATTTGCGGGTATCAACCTTCCCTGCGATTTATGGTGAAAAGATTGTTATTAGAATTTTGGATAGAACAAATCATACTATTGTTTTAGAAAAATTAGGGTTACAACCTAAAACATTAGAACAATTTAAGAATCTTATTAATCGTGCACAGGGCTTTTTTTTGGTGACAGGGCCTACTGGTTCGGGAAAAACAACAACACTGTATGCAACATTGTCAGCATTACATTCTTCTGAAAAAAATATTATTACGTTAGAAGATCCTGTTGAATATAACCTTGATGGTATAACGCAAGGCCAAATTCACCCTGAAGCAGGTTTCACATTTGAGCGTGGCATCCGTGCTTTGTTACGGCAAGATCCTGATATTGCAATGATTGGTGAAATTCGTGATAAACAAACGGCGCGTATCGCCATTGAAGCTTCGTTAACGGGTCATTTAGTGTTGAGCACGTTACATACTAATGATGCTTCATCAACGATAATGCGGTTAATGGATATGGCAATTGAACCATTTTTAATTAATAGCTCATTAACTGGCGTTCTCGCTCAACGCTTAGTGCGCAAAATCTGTACCTATTGTCGGGTTGAGTTGGAGCCAGATGAGCAAGAATTAAAATTGCTTGAACGCTTGAATGTTGATATGAAAACAATTTATAAAGGTTTGGGTTGTGTTCAATGCTTTAATCTTGGGTATAAAGGCCGCATTGGGATTTTTGAATTACTTATTATGAGCAATGCTTTACGAACACTGATTGTTCGTAATCCTCTTTTTGAAGCACTTCAACAACAAGCGATTGCCGATGGTTTACAGCCGTTGATATTTGATGCACGTGAGAAGCTACGAATTGGATTAATTAGCTTAGAAGAAGTAATTCGTGTCATTTGTTAAATATTTTGCAAACAAGTTTCAAACAATTTATACTGACTGTTGTCTTGTTAATACGATTCGTATTAATATTTCTATGCTTTTTTTTAATACGCGTTTTTTTGATAACAATAGGTATTCAATATGAAAAAAATATATATTTCTGCAGCCATGTTAATGATTTTGTTTTCCGGCATCAATGTTTTTGCTAATGGGCAAATACCGGTGCAAGGCGATCCTAAACCCAGTATGTTTGAGCCTGAAGAAAACAATAATGAATTGCCAAAATCGCAAGGATCAAGAGAATTTGATAGATATAAATACGAAAATATAGAGAATTTAGAAGCCGATTTAGGTAACAATCCTGATATTAGTGCAGTTTTTGGACAATTAAAAGACGAATCAATAGTAAGGCAAGACTACTTTACTTCCACAAGAGCGCTACGTGATCAAAGATTAGTTGGCATTGTTTTGGCAAATCTTGATAAAGAAAAAAAATGTAATCAATGGTGGAATCGTGGAGAAGGCTTTGCTGCAGGTCTGTTGGTTGCATTTGGAACTGGTGGCGCTATTGTTTTATGGAGTGTTGGATCACTTGCGGCAAAAGCAACTGGCACTAAATAAGAGTAATTAATACCAATTATGTTTAAAGTTTCTAATCTTTCAGTTTCAATAGAAAATGTTCAAGTAGTTTCAGCATTAAGTTTAACCATGCAATCTGGATCCATTCATGTATTGATGGGGCCTAATGGCTCAGGGAAAAGCTCACTTGCCCATGCTCTTATGGGTGATCCTCGATATGTTATCACAAGCGGCAGTATTTTTTTGGGAGATCAAGAACTAACGACCTTATCGCCTGTTAAACGTGCACAAGCAGGATTATTTTTAGCGTTTCAATATCCCTATGAATTGCCGGGTGTTTCTGTTTTTACCTGTTTAAAAGAAGCATATTCAATTTTGGTAAAGGAAAAAATTTCTGTTTTCGATTTCCAAAAAATACTTTTTGATGCAATGGATTTGCTGCATATTGATCATTCATTTGCGCAACGAAATTTCAACGAAGGATTTTCTGGTGGAGAAAAAAAACGTTTTGAATTATTGCAAATGATATTATTAAAACCAAAAGTTGCTATTCTTGATGAAATTGATTCTGGCCTTGATGTTGATGCCCTTGCCCAGGTTGCACAAGGTATTGCTGTTGCACGTGAACAAAATCCAGATTTAATTTTGTTGATAATTACTCATTATCAACGATTACTCAATTATATTGTTCCTGATGCCGTGCATAGTATGCAAGATGGTAAAATTATTGAAAGTGGCGATAAAGATCTGGCTCATAAAATTGATAAGTATGGTTATTCGGAGTTACAAAAATGAAAAAAAAACTATTTCAGTTTATTTTTATATGTTTTGTTTTTTTATTTGTTTTTTCTGAAAGTTTTTCAATGGATGAAGCAGGTCAAGAAAAGAAATCTTCAAATTTTATAGAAAAAATTAAAAAAAAAAATAACATGAATACGCAAGAAGCGGTCGCTGCAGTTTTTAAGACTGGCATAATCTGTGTAACAGTTGGCGGAGTTGTTTATCACGTTGCCAATAAGTTTCATGAAAAGCCGGAAATATGGGCCCCTGTATTAATATTGGGTGGAGGGCTTTGTGTTGTCGGAGCAGCGCGTTTATTTTTGTTTGGGTTGTTAGAACTATTAAAAAATCAATCAGAATATGTTTCAAAATAATTATTACAAATCTCCCAAAGGGTTAAATGCAGAAATGGTAAAAAACATTTCTGCGCAAAAAAATGAACCAGAATGGATGCTGGAATTTCGTTTAAAGGCATTAGAAATCTTTGAGCAAAAACCAATGCCAACGTGGGGCGCAGACCTTTCAGCGCTCGAAGCACATGATATTCATTATTATGTTAAGCCTCTTGAGCAACAACACAATTCTTGGCAATCAGTTCCTACAAACATAAAAAATACTTTTGATGCTTTAGGCATTCCGCAAGCTGAGCAACATTTTTTGGCCGGCGTTGGTGCACAGTTTGATTCAGAAGTTATTTATAAAAGTTTAAAAGAAGAATGGACAAAGCTGGGGGTCATTTTTTGTGATATGTCACAAGGATTGCAAAATCATCCTGAACTTTTCAAAAAATATTTCGCGACGATAATTCCTGCGCATGATAATAAATTTGCTGCTTTAAATTCTGCTGTTTGGAGCGGCGGCAGTTTTGTGTATATTCCTGCTGGCGTGAAAGTTACCATGCCTTTGCAAGCATATTTTCGCATTAATTCAGAAAGTATGGGACAATTTGAACGTACGCTCATAATCGCTGAGCCAGGTAGTTCAGTGCAATATGTTGAAGGGTGCAGCGCGCCAATCTATTCACGAAATTCTTTGCACAGTGCTGTGGTGGAAATTGTTGTGCTTGAAGGTGCTCATGTTACTTATACAACGATTCAGAATTGGTCATCGGATGTATATAATCTGGTCACTAAGCGTGCTGTTGCTTATAAAAATGCACGAATGAGTTGGATTGATGGAAATTTTGGTAGTAAAGTTACCATGAAATATCCTGCAATCATTTTAAAAGAAGAAGGTGCGCATGGTGAAATTATTTCCATTGCCGTTGCAAGTAAAGGTCAACATCAAGATTCGGGCGGCAAAATAATTCATTGCGCTTCAAATACTCGTTCAACAATTGTTGCAAAATCAATGAGCAAAGAGGGGGGCCGTTCCAGTTATCGAGGGCTGCTTAAAATTTTGCCTCATTTGAAATCAGTAAAATCTAATGTTCAATGTGATGCTTTATTACTTGATGCGCAATCGCGCACTGATACCTATCCCACTATTGATGTGAAATCTCAATTTGTTGAAATGTGTCATGAAGCATCAGTGAATAAAATTAGTGATGAGCAAATCTTTTATTTAATGACCAGAGGATTCACACAAGCACAAGCACGTGCAATGCTCGTGAATGGTTTCATTGATTCATTTGTGAAATTATTGCCCATGGAATATGCAGTCGAAATTAATCGCCTTATTGCTTTAGAAATGGAAAATTCAATCGGGTAGTTTTGAGCTTAACCGCAAATTAAGTAGCCCAGAAAAATAGTGCATTAGAAGATGTCATTCTGAGCATGAGCAAAGCGAATGAGTAGGAATCCATCATATATAATAAAATCATACTTAATGGATCGCTACGTCGCAAAGCTCCTCACGATGACACCGTAGTTATAATGTTAATTTATAATTTGTTAGTTGTGTGTGATTGAATGGAAATGTAATTTTTGAATTTTGGATAAGCTCTAAAGCTAAATAAATAAAAAGTTATTATAAACGAATGGTCATTCAGAGCCAATAATGTTGATTCTGAATGACCATCTTATTTTAAATGTCGTCTAATTTTATGCATAATATGCTTTGTTGCGAGCAATAATTTCTTTAAGATATTTAGAACTATCTTTAAGGGTGCGTGGCAAATTTTCATCGTTAAAATCCACATGATATAAACCATGTTTGCTGTTATTTCCTTTGCCCCAACTATAACAATCGAGAAAAGTCCACCATAAATATCCCATGATGTGTATACCTTCATTGATCAATTTTTTCATAACATATAAATGACGATCGATATATAGTTTTCTATGTTCAACATTATCAGTTGCAAAGCCATTTTCAGTTATAAAAATGGGTAAATCAGGGAAATAGTGAACAACATCTTTTACCGCGTAATAGAAGCCTTCGGCATAAAGAGTTTTTCCGTTTTTACCTTCGACTAAATCGGCACAAATAGAATTTGGTCGGTTTTTTTGTTTGAACCAATTGATGAGTGTGTGACTGTAATAATTAACGCCAACAAAATCGAGAGAGTTTTTTGCTTCTGGGTTTGTTGTAGTAAAATTATGCAGCCATTTAAATTTTCCTGATGAGAGGTATTCAAGGGTGGCCGTGTTCACCCAGTAATTAAAAAGTCTGGTAATAATTTGTTCTAAAGGATTCCAAGGATTATATGGTTGGATTGGAACCATAGCGTGCGCAAGACTTATTTGCAGTGACTTATCAATTTCTTTGAACTTTTTATACAATGCGCAATGAGCACCGAGCATGTTTTTTAGAACATTTCCGCACGTTGTTACCGCGAATTTTTTGCAAGGAGCATATCTGCCATCAATATAAGCACCGGCAGCAAAGCCAGCAGGTTCATTGAAAGTGAGCCACAATTTTGTATGTTCAAGTAAGCCGGCTTCTTTGAATGCTTCAAAAATATGCATTGCATAGCTAACAAAATATTCAACATTTTCTGCTTTTTCAAAAGCGCCAATTTCATCAAACCAAAGAGGCCATGCGTGATGAAATAATGTTGGCATAGGTTCAAGGCCAGCATCAATTAATGCCCAGGTGTAATCTATATAATGTTGCAATGCTTTTTCATCAAACTCATCGCCTGTACTTGGCTGAATTTTACTCCATTCAATTGAATAGCGAAAAACTTGAATACCAAAATCTTTGGCTAAAGCAAAATCTTCTTGATAACGATCCCAATGACCGCACGCAATTCCCATTCTTTGGGCTTCAGCGACATTCTTTGTATCTTCGTAGTGGGTCCAAATATTTTGAACTTTTTGGTTGTTGGTTGTTTGTAGCCCTGCAAGTTGTAAATCAGAGGTTGCTGTTCCCCATTTGAAATCGGAGGGGAAAATTAGGTTACCAAGATCTATAGTTTCCCATTGCCATTGTTCTTCATAGTCATTGAGATAATACCAAGCAGTTCCTGCAGTAACCGTACAGGCTATTCCTGCAATTTTATAAGGATTGTTTTTTAAGGCATTAAAGCCAATTGAAGGAAGCTTTTGTAGGGTTTCCTGTATGGTACTTCTTAGAGCACAGGGAAATAGAATGAGTAAGGCAAGGGAAATAATTTTTTTCATAGAATCTTCTTTTTATTGAGAGGTGAACCTGCATTAACTGTATAGTATAGCCTAAATACAAATTTTATCAATAAAATTATTAATTTATTTTTTATTTATTTCAAATGAAAATAAATTATTTAAGGGAGGATGTTTTTTTGGCTATAATTTGGAGCGTTGAACTTTCGTATTCCAAAGGATTTTTACCTGAATGAAGTTGTTCAAAAGAATATCGATCAACAATATCCTCTAAGAAATTATCTTTATCTTGTTCAGGAATTCTTGAGAGAAAACTAAATCCCCAAATCCAACTATTAAGCCAATCTCTGTATGCTTGTATATTTTTAAATTGAAACAATTTTTTTTGTCTTTTAATTTTTTTGGTTATTAATTTAGCGCGACTAAGGAGAGGCAGAATGGTGGTTTCGTTATGACTGAATAAATATTCTTCAACTAAATTTTCACTGCTCAGATAAGCCATCCATCGATCTGAAAGAACTGTTTTTTGTAGCGCTTCTAATAAGGTATCTTGTTCAGAATTCTTATAGGCAATTGTTGCGATAAAAAATCCGTTGTTTTTTAAACTGGAACTAACAAGACAAAAAACTTTTTTTTGATTGCTCATCCAATGAAGTGAAGAAAAGGCTGTAATGATATCATTATTTGATGTAGAAAAAGTTTCAGCATTGTGACGAATAAAAGAAAGGTTTTTAAAATCTTTATACTGTTCTGTAGCATAATCAATCATATCAGGGGAAAAATCAACGCCAATAACTTCTCCACAAGTCTTTTGGGCTAAATAGGCGGTAATTTTTCCTGAGCCACAGCCAATATCAACGATGGATTCATTACCTTTTAATGGTATTGATGAAAATAATTTTAAAGCGTCTTTAGTTTTTTGTGTAGTATGTTTTTCATATTCACAAGGATTCCATTGTTGATAATGCTCCATCCCAATCAAATGAAATGCATAAAATATTATCATAAATACTATTTTTATCTTCATAGCTTTTCAGTTTTTATCGAGTTATAACGTGTTACTTGTTTTCATAGGATATTATTATTTTGTAAAAATATAAAACTCTTTATACTTGAAGGTAACTTTTATCTTAAAAATTTAAAAAAAGGTTACTCTCTTTGTACCAAAATTGGACTTTATTCATTCAACAATACTCTTTAGGCATACAGAAAAAATTAGCGCTATTTACTGAATATTTCAAAAATAGAAGTCTGGAACGTGTTCACGTAGTTTTCATAGATAATACCTTTGATACCTATTCATTTTCGCCTATCCAAGCTGAATCAATTCTTGTTGTTTCCTCTCATGCTCAAATAGAGTTTTTGGAAAGTGCAGATAGAAAACAAGAATATATCGTTGATATCTTTGTGCTCGATAGAACAAAAGTAAACGTTCTTGTTAATCATAAAAATGTGAATAGTACGTATCGATTTTTTTTGGGTCAGGGGGCTCAACTGCATTTTGGCATGACAATAGTTGATGTTAACCAAAGTGTAATAAAAATAATTTGTCATTTGTTGGGAACTGAATCGTGTGCGAACTTAAAAGTAGTTTCTTTGTTGAATGATTCTCAAGAGGTTCAATTATTTACCGAGCAACATCATCATGCAGTTCACACCAAAAGTGATCTTGTTTTACGCGGATTTGTTACCCATAATGCCCAAATTTTGCATCAAGGGATAATCACTATTGATCAACAAGCGCAGCAAACACAAGCATCTCAACAGAGTAAAATTTTGCTTGGCAGTGCAAATGCGCAAGCTAAATCTATTCCAAGTCTCGAAATAAAAGCTCACGATGTGCGATGTCAACACGGCAGTGCAATAGGATACCTTGATGAACAACAGTTGTTCTATCTACAATCACGTGGTTTTGATGAGCGTGCAGCTCAAAAAATGTTGGTTGAAGCTATTTTTGCTGAAATTGATGTTTGTTTGCACGAGATGTTAAAAGAAAAAATAGATAAAATGTTTTAAGCTTTTTTTAATTAAGCGCAGTTTATTCAAGAAAATAAAAGCATTAAAAAAATCTGAATTCTTGCTATAATTGAAACGTTTTGTATTTATATATTTTCTTTAGGGGATTCTTTATGTTTACTGTTCAAAAAAAGTTTAAAAAAAGCTTTTTTGTTACCATTTTTGTTGTTTTTGCTTTGCATGCAACGCCGTCATATGCGGTTGTTGAAAAGCCTAATTTAACACCTTTAATCATTGTGGGTGGAGCAGGTATTGCAGCTTTTGTTACAGGAACTTTATTAAATCCTGACGATTTATATAAAAAGATTGAAGAAAAAGCAATTGATGCTTGGATTATTGATAATCATTTAAATCAATTTGGTGAAGCAAAAGAAACTGTGTATCAAAATGAAGTGACAGGGCCTCTTTTAGACGGACTGTCTCGTATACATTATATTAAAATGAAATATATTGATGAAGATATAAAACCATGGAGAAGTGGTTTTGTCAGAATTCTTGATCAAGTTCAAAGCTTAAAATCTAAAGCATCAAATATTTCATTCGGTGGTTTATCTGTATTTATTATTGCTCTTTATGTTGGGAATATTTTGCATTTCCAATATACCAATGCTGCATGGCAAGAAAAGATTGTTGGATTGAAGGCAGAGAGCGCCGAGTTAGAAGATCGTTTTTTTTATAAGATAGGCCTTGCGGTTGCTGAAGGTGTAACTAAAGGGTTAGCACCTAATAATGCATAATTAACTTTATTTTGTATAACAAAAAAGGCACCCGAAGGTGCCTTTTTTTGTATAATTTCAAAATTTAAATAAATTATCCGATTTGAATATCTTCGGTTGTTACAAATGCATCTTGAATTTCGTCTTGTAGCGCGGGTTCTTGGAGAATTTCTTGTTCTGTTCTTTCAAGTGCATCTAACTCCTCAATTGTTTGATCTTGATTAATTTCTTGAGCAATTTGAACTTCTGATTGATCTAATTCGACAGGAGCAGATACTTGACTCTGTTCAAAATTCTGTTGCGCATTGGCTTCTTGGCTAATAAGTTCTAAAAGCGCAGTGGCTTCTTTAGCTTTTTCTTGTTCTTTTGCTTCGAATGCTTTTTCTTGAGCATGATATTCTTGTGCGCGTTCAATGTCATCTTCTAACTTTTTTAAATCAATTTCAATGTCATTATTAAATTCTTTTTGGGGTTTATTGTTTGATATTTCAGCAATAAGGTCAGCAATTGCAGCATCTTCAGCTGAATTTTCCATTGCATAAATACTGGTAATTGTTAAACCAAATAAGAGTGTATATATAATCTTTTTCATATAATATTCCTTCATCAAAGGGGCATAATAACGTAACTATCGTAAATAAAGCATTAAAAATTAATTTAATTGTTTATTTAATTGTAGCATAAAATAAATTTAAAATCAATATTTGAAATAAATTATTGATATCGAATTTGTTGAAGGAAAAATGCTTTTTTATTGGAATTCGATTATTTCAATTTCTTTTGCCTTAATTGGCGTCTCTATTCTTTCATGAGCTAATTTTTCAGCTTTATTATTTTTTGAAATAGCCTGTATTTTTAGGAGTGAGCCACTTTTACTGCTTCGTATTAAGGGTTGAAATGCTTGAGCCTCAATTTTTTGCGCCGAATGGAGTGTGCCAAAGCTTAACAAAGCGTTTATAACGGTTATTGAAAGTATGTTACATTTTTTCATTTTTTATCCTTTTATATCCTTAATCTGAAGTATAAAAAGCAGCTTGATAATAAATTTTTTTATTTTTATGTTTTTTTAAATACTTATTAAGCACCCCAATCAATGAAGATCTTGTACTTAATAAGTATTTAAATCAATAGACCTATTGTCCCATTGTGCGATACATGCCACGAGAAGTTGTTGCTCGTGTTCTTTGTCTGTCTTCTTGTTGCATTCTTCTTTTTTCTGCTTGTTCTTTTTTCCAATTTGGATTTGTTGTTGGATTTTCGCCTGGGTATCCATATCTTCCTGTTGTTGACATTGAAGTGCCTTGGGTCGTATTAATTGGGTTTTCACCTTGATAACCAAGTCTTCCTGCTTGCGCAGTTACAGCTGCAAGGGCTACTACTACAGCAAATGTTGATATAATTAACTTTTTCATGAGTTCTCCTTAAAAAAATAAATTTTACAACTCATTAGAGTTGCAAATCGAAATACTAAAATACTACTAAATAATTTAAATCTTAGAGCAGAGATATCGTATCTTTCACTTATAAGCATATCAAGGTTGATTTGAGAAAAGCAAGGATTCTAAAGGGTTTTTAAGAATGGTTCAGATAAAAAAACTAATAAAAAAGCCTCCGGAGTTGGAGGCTTTTTATGTTTTCTAAAATACAATATTATTGGAAATTGAGTAATTCAACATCAAAAATGAGATCGACATTCGGTGGAATAACTGCTCCTGCTCCGGATGCACCATAACCAAGTTTTGCTGGTATGAATAAAGTGCGTTTTTCGCCTTTATGCATAGAAAGTACGCCTTCATCCCAACCTTTGATTACCATGCCAATACCAATTTTAAATTGGAAAGGCTGACCTCTATCAACGCTGCTATCAAATTTTTTGCCTCTCGCGCCCTGAGCATCTTTCAGCCAGCCGGTGTAGTGCACAACAACATTAGATCCTTTTGAAGGTGTTCCGGATGTTTCATCGCCTTTAATTACAGTCTCATATTCCAAACCTGAAGCGGTTTTAACTTTTTCTGACATAGGTTTAACACTTTCTGGTTGTAACGTTGGTTCATTGATTTCTGTATTTGCTTGGGCTGTTTTTTGCGCAATTGCATTATCTGCTGCTCGTGTGGTGATTTTATTTGCTTCAGAACTTTCGATTGAACATTGTTCTTTTTGTTTGCATCCAGTTGCCAAAAGCAGGCTAGAGAGAACAAAACTTAATGCAAAACCATTTTGTAAAGAACGTAGAACCATTATTTACTCCTTCTTTAATTGGGTTAATTATCCTAAAAATTTTTTGAAAAATCCCACAATACTGTTATCAGTGTCATTGATATCGGTTCCAATAATCTCTGAGTAGGTGCTTAGTGCGTCTTTAGCTTCTTTGGATAGTTTTGATGGTATGTGGCAATTTAAGGTAACTATTAAGTTACCTGCGCCTTTACCTCTCAAATGGGCAAATCCTTTGCCGGGTAAAATAATTTTATGATTTACTGGCGAGCTTTTAGGAACCTTAATTGCTTCTTTAACGCCATCAATATTTTCCATATCGATTTGACAACCAAATACTAATTCTGGGTAGGTGAGCATTAATGAGCAAGTTAAATCATCATCAATGCGTTTGAATTTTTTATCTTGCGCAACAATAATCCGAACAAAAAGGTCACCGGCACCACCGCCAAAAACACCTTCATCACCTTTGCCTTGAACGCGAAGTTCAGCATTATTATAAATGCCTTTTGGAATGGTGATAGAAAATTTATCTAATTTTTGAATGCGTGTTTGTCCTTTGCATTCAGTGCATGGTGAAGGGATAATGAATCCTTGACCCGCGCATGTTGAACAAGGTTGGCTAAAAGCAAAAAATCCTTGTCGATATTGTTGTTGACCAGCACCATTACATGTTGAGCATATTTGTGCAGAAGTTCCGGGTTTTGCACCTTTACCTGCGCATGTTGCGCAAATCACAAAACGATAATAACTAATATCTTTTTTAGTGCCTAAATAAGACTCTTTAAGAGTAATGGTTATTTCTTTGTTTAAATCATGACCGCGTCGTGGTGTTGGGCCAGTTGCTTTACTGCTTTTTTTGCGTCCGCCGCCTGCACCACCAAACAGCGTTTCAAAGATATCACCGAAATTTTCGAATATGTCTTCCATATTCATATCTTGACCAGAACCACCCATGTTGTTCAAATCAGCAGTGCCGTATTGATCATAACGTTTGCGTTTTTCTGGATCTGATAACGCTTGATATGCTTCAGCAGCGGCTTTGAACTTTTCTTCTGCCTCTGCATTCCCTGGGTTGCGGTCAGGGTGATATTTAAGAGCTAATTTTCTATAAGCGTTTTTAATCTCATCCTGTGATGCTGTTTTGGAAACGCCTAATATTTCATAATAATCTTGTTTCATAAAGGTAAACTAACGTTAATGAAAAATAGTGGTTTAAAGAATTTTTGAATGTATGAGAAAATTATAGCAATAAATAAAAAAAACGGCAAAAATCAATAAAAGAAGGCCGCTTAAGAAAGCGGCCTTCTTTTATTGATTTTAAGATTGTTCTGTAGATTTAAATTTAATATAAGTATTAATGTATTTTTTGATTAAATTTGTAGTTGAAGACCCGAGTATTTCTTTGAATGTCTTAATCAACGTTTTATTATTGGTTTTTAATGTAGTAAGTAAATCAACATCATCCAAAGTATTAATGCAGCGTACAACAGCTAAGTTTATTAACAGTTCATCGAGATTACAGATTCTCGGTTTTAAAAAGCATGTTGTTGTATTAGTTTCTTCTTCATCATCTTCATTTGTATCAACAAGACAGGTTGATCGGGGGTTTACATGGTTATTAATGGGTAATAATTGAGTGTTTTTTGGCAAAGGAAATGACTTTACTAATTTACATTTATCGTTGGTAAAATCTAACTGGTTATAGGTTAGTAAATTTACACCATCACCTAATATATGTGCCAATGCTAAATTATGGTTATCGATTGCAAAGAAGTGTAACTCTGGATAGCAAAATGTTTTTTCTAGAAGGGTGTGATAAAAATAACATTTATTTTCGCCCGCATTACAGGCAAAAACTTTAGAATCAGGCGATACTAATATGTTTTTAACATCAATATCTTTTGGTAATTCAATAGGAACATTTTTTTTCTGAGTGTAGCCATCTTTTTTCTTTGCAGCAATCATGCTTCCTTCATCACTTGTTGCCAAAAGGTATAATCCATCACGTGAGCAACCGAATGCAGTAACTGGAGAAGAAAAGTAATTACGGTATTCGGGAGCATCATGATCTAATGCCGATGTTATATTATTGAGAATAATACATCTTCCTTGATTTGTGCCAATAAATAGGGTTGTTCCCTTTACACAAAAAGTTAATGTTGTTATTTGTTCGTCACTATTATTAAATATAATGCCATCTTTTGCTTTAGGATCATCTGAAATTGGTATGAATTTGTCTGTGTCATTTTCTATATTGAATAGTATAAGTTCATCCTCATTTGCTAATGCACACTGATTTGTGGTTGATGCAAGAGCAATAAGTTGTGCTTCATTTCCAAAACTAAAATCTTGTGCGAATGCTCTTCTTTGTTCTAGCCGGAAAAGATGGCATTTTGCAGGATCGGTTATGAAGTGAGAATCAAGGAAAGCGACAGCATTACCATTATTAATGCATTTTTCAGGTAAAATTTCTCCCTTTTGCAAGGTAGCTTTAGTCCAAATCGGCAGGGTATAATTTCTTAAATGAGTTAACACATTATGATAAAGCTCACGCGGTAAGGCGTTTTTAACTTCTTGTATCATATGTTTGCTATCAAGCGGTTTATCAATAGTTAAGTTCTCAATAATAATTGAAGATATTCGACTTAAGCATAATTCTTTTAAGCTTGTAGCATTAAGTTTTAAGCGTGCGTTTGATTCTTCTTTTTTTGAAGCTTCAAAATATGACGTTACTTGTCGTTTTTTTGATGGTTCTTCTTCCATGCCAAATGCAATCTGTAATGATAGCCCCATCAATATGAGCATTAAACCTGTTTTTTTCATGATGTCCCCTATTTTTATTATCTTAAAATATGTCTTAATGATAACAAAAATTGAGGATATTGCAATGTTTATTTTCTAATTGAAAGCTAATTATGATAAAAGCGAGTTGTTTTTATGGTTAATCTCTTAATAAAAACTTGGTTAATGGTTTTCCGCTGTAGAAGGTGTCAATTTAAATTCTTCTTGGAATTGTGCCATGATTTTATTATACAGAGCGCAATCAGCGCTTGTATGCTTTATATCGCCTGCACGTGCTGGCGCAAAGGTTATTGCCTCTGTAAAATCGGGAAATTCATGGCGCAATTTTTGGATTAATTGAAGAAGAGTTATACTTGAACCTGTAGCACAGTTAAGAACCGAGCCTGTAATCGCTTGTGCAGGAATAAAGCCGGTTCTTAAATTTGAATCAACAATGTGTTGCACGTGGACAAAATCTCTGGTCTGTAGTCCGTCACCATAAATGGTAATAGGCTTATTTTGGGCCATTTTTGTTTTAAAACTGGCTATTACCGAAGCATAAGGGGCAAAAAGATCTTGGCGAGGTCCAAAAACATTAAAATAACGAAGAATCACGGTTTCAACATTAAAATTAAGGGTATATTGTTTGCAGAGTAACTCACCTATTAGTTTTGAAAATCCATAGGGTGAAGTTGGGTTACACGCAGCAGTTTCAGTGCAAAGCCCTGTTTGCTGACCATACACGGCAGAAGAAGAGGAAAAAATAAGTCGCTTAACGTTATTTATTCGGGCCGTTTCCAATATATTGGCTGTTCCGGTTACATTTGTTGAAAAATACAGAGAAGGATTTTCCAGAGATTCTGGCACTGAAGTTTCTGCAGCACAATGAAAAATGAGTTCTTGATGGGTAGTTGCTTTTAGACAGGTAGCATAATCCATAATGTCCCCTTCAATGAGGGCAATAGATTGTTTTATTGCAGCAATATTTTCTATTTTGCCTGTTTTGAAATTATCTAAAATAGTTACATACGCACCGTATTGCACAAGTTGCTGAGCGATATGTGATCCGATAAATCCTGCGCCACCGGTGACTAAAACATTACGTTTATTATAAAATGTTTTCATACTATTTTTCCTTTTTTTGAGGGCTACAGTCTTGTGATGATCTGTTCAGCAATTTTTTTTCCATCGAGCACTGCTTCTTGCATACTAGAATATTTCCATTCTCCATAGCGGCCTACTGAATGAATATTTTGAGCTTCTAAATGGTGGTGGATTTTTGGTAAATTTTTTTCGCGCCAGAAATCATAAATAACATACGCATGTGAGATTGGAATGATTTTTTGGGTTACAATTTCTTTTTGATCAAGATTGAATAATTTTTTTGTTGCGGCTAAAGAGGCATGTAATTTTTCATTAACATAACGAGGTGATTTGTTAATAAATGAAAATTCACCATACAATGAGCTAAAACCTTCAGGAGCCATACTTTGTGCAAAATTATGGGGAAATCCAAGGCGATAAAAAGGGTAGGTAGATTCAGGAAAATAGATCCAGTGCTTATCAGAAATGTCAGGGCGTGCTATGCCAAGATTGAAATTAACTACAGAATTACAGACCAATTTTTTTGCTGCTTGTTTTAAGTTATTATTTGTTTTTTCTTCTAAGCAATTAAGAAGACGGTCAAGGGGCATAGTATTAATGATGATATCAAATGATTCGTTCTGATTATTTGAAAAGGTAACTTCTTTCTTGGCCATATTGATTTTTGTTACGCCGCAATCAGTTTGAATAGGATTTTTTAATTGTTGGGCTAATTTTATGATCCATGATTGAATGCCACCGTTTTTGGGGTAATAAAAATGGGCGTTATAGCCTACTTTATTTTCAAGAGTGGCATCCACTAAGGCGCCTTTGACCATTTGTTCTAATGATGTTGAGGGTACAAATCTCCCCATCCAGGTTGAGGTGACTTTTTTTAAATCGTATGAAAATATTTTTTTTTGAAAAGGAAAAAAGAAATTCTTAGCAATGCCTTTGCCAAAATTTTCTAGTACAAAATCATAAAAGGCTTGTGATCTTTTCTTGCTTTTTTTGCGTGTTGCAAAACCTTCAATACATTCAGCGATAGTTTTTGGGGGTAATCCATAAAGATTGATTTGATAGGGATATTTGGTGAAAGTATCTTGTGAATAAATGAAAGAACGTCTGAAAATACTATTTAAGGTGTCAATGCCTACAATATCATGAATGAGTTTTTGAAAGCCTTGATCGCTTGCGTGCAGTAAATGGCCGGTATAATCAAAGGTGAAACCATCTTCATAGACTGAGCGACATAAACCACCTATTGTTGTATCTTTTTCAACTATACTATAATCAAAAAAATTATTTTTTTCTAAATGATAGGCTGTTGAAATTCCTGTAAGCCCAGCTCCAATTATAATTACTTTTGCCATTGACTCCTCTCTAATGCTTCATCTATATGAGATTTGGCTCTAGTTATAAAACGAAAGTATTAAAAAGTCTAGTTTGCATTAGCGTCTAAAATTAAAATTTAATGGACTGCTTGAAGCCCAATGTTTAACGCCAAAATCAAAAGTCATAATTTCTTTTTTAAAATGTTCAGGTAAAGGAGGATAAGGGCTTGCTTCTCGTATGCCATTCATAACCATATCATCAAGTTGGGCAAATCCACATGTTTTTACCATGAGCGCATTTTTAAGGTTACCATTTTTATCAATGGTGACACGAACGCCAGTCACAACAATGTCTGTTGGTCCTTTTTGTAGCATAACGCGATCTTGTCGTTGCCATGCATTTTGCATATACCAGGCGATTTTTTGCAGATAACTTAAATAACGCATTTCTTCAAAATCTGGACGAATATTTTCATTACCTTCACGTTCGAGCCAATCATTGCCGTCATTTTGCCAAGAAGCTAAAAATCCTGATGCTAGATCGTTAAAGGTTAGTTTTTTCTCAATGGGTGAAGCAATTTTTGCTTGTGTGCCCGTGTTTGTTCGTTGGCTTGCTTTTTGTTGTTGGCCTTGAGTGGGTTTTGTTATTTTTTTTAATTCTTGAGCTTCTTGAGGTTTTGTTTCTGGCCGATAAAGAACTTCTTGAATGTCATCCGGTTCGCTTTTCACCGCTTCTTTTTCTTCTTTAATTTCTTTTTGCTCTAGAGCTTTTTCAGCTTCAACTTCAGGTTCTTGCTGTTCTGCTTGTTCATTGTCTTGTTGATCTTTGCCAACATATTCTGGAATTATTTCATCATAAACACCGGGGGTAAACTCAGGTTCGTCCTGTATCATTTCTGTTGCCCCAAATTGTGAAAACCGTGGTTTGAGTGCGGCAATTTCTTCCGTTTTTATAGGTTCTGGTTGTTGTTCTTCAGCCATTGAATCAAAAACAACGGGAGCATTATTTTCAAAGGGTTCTTCTTCTTTATTGAAAAAGAAATCAGATGTGTCAAAATTCATAAAAAAGAGAAAAAGGAGAAAGAGTAAATTGATAAGAATTGCAAGTAATAAAAGCCAGTGAAAATTTTTTTCATAAGGTTTTTTGTTTTTCATTATTTTTTCCTCACTGTTCTTTTTCTGCTTTTTTTATAAGATACTCTAGAATTATAAAAGGAGTAAATAAAGAATAAAAGACCGAGAATGTTTAAGATTATGTGGAATTCCATAATTGTCATTCTGAGGAGTCTTGCAACGTTTGAATCCAGAAAAAAATTGATTATTATTTTCTTTCTTTTGGAATGTTTTTATTGATTGGATTCCTACGCTTTCGCTTTGCTCAAGCTCAGAATGACAATCAATTTCTCACTAGATTAGAATCATTTTGCTAAAGTGAGCAGTAAAATAATTATAAAAGTGCCTATGGAGAAAATAATACCTAGAACATTTTATCAACGAGATACTGCAAAAGTTGTTCGTTATGAAAATGGTGAATATTGCAGTGGTTTTATTGCAAAGATAATTCGTTTGTTTCTAAGTGATAGTGTTGGTTTTTTATTATGGTCGCAATGCCTGAATCTTTGTATAAAGACCAGAAGTGATGCATAGTATGTTCTTTATGTTTTTTATTACTGAGAAAACGTTTAATTTCATGTAAAAAAGTTTCGGATGGGGTATAAGGCACTTGCTGAGCAATAAGCCAATGCATGAGAATGCGGTTTTGTAATACAGAATCAAGGGCAAAAAATGCGGCAATATCAAGTTGATACGTGATATTATCATATGTAGTTATGGCATTAAAAGTTTGTGTGGTAAGTCTGGTTAAAAAATCTTCAGTTTCATGAAGAGATTTTAGGGTGCGTTCAAAATTTGTATTGAAGCGTGCATCACAGAGTTCAAGTGCTGGTAGCACTTTTGATCGAATACGATTGCGTAAATAGAGATCTGAATCATTGGTTGAATCATGAAGAAAAGCAATATTTTTTTGTTTTAAATACGCGGTTATTTCATTTTTATTAGTTATCAACAAGGGGCGAATATAGAAACCATTTTTAGGGCGCATGCTCACCAGCCCCGATAAAGTTGTCCCTCGTATGAGGCGCAAAAAGAACGTTTCTTGTTGGTCTTGTGCATGGTGTCCCACGGTAATAAAATGAGCCTTATGTTCGCTGCGAATTTTTTCTAAGAAATGTCGGCGGAGTTTTCTGCCTATTTCTTCTTGCGAGCCATTAAATTTAATTGTTGTGTTTAATTCTGCTGCTGTTGAGCTGGTAAAAGGAATGCCCAATGAGACGGCCAGGTTTTGGCAAAAGAATACATCATACGCTGAATCTATGCGCCATTGATGATCTAAGTGTGCTGCTATGAGCTTTAAATTCAATGTTTTTTGCAATCCATGTAACAAATATAGTAAAAAAACAGA
>Ga0105046_10001622_pt1 | contig 34752 bp, 31 predicted proteins | sample MAT03_FD_78385 | JGI IMG/M metagenome (GOLD analysis project Ga0105046, IMG submission 78385) | Freshwater microbial communities from Lake Fryxell liftoff mats and glacier meltwater in Antarctica - MAT-03 (megahit assembly) | ecosystem: Environmental > Aquatic > Freshwater > Ice > Liftoff... | reverse complement strand
TTCTACAACCCAAGACGACGTCATTCCCACAATCGCTATCTCAGCCCCATTGACTTCGAGCGCCAATTCCGTCAACTAGGTATTGCAGCGTAGCCGCGGTGTCCACGAAAGCGGATCAAGCTCGAAGACGGAGACGGAGACTGAGGCTTCTCGCTAGCGCTCGAAGCCTCAGTTGAGCTCCGCGGCGGGCACGAGCGGCACGAGCCCGCGCGCGCAGGCTGGGCACTGGTCGGGGAGCGCGAGCTGCCAGGCGGGGCCGGCCTCGAGCAGGTGCTCGCCGGGCACCCCGCGCCGGTTGAGCACGGCGCGAAAGCCGGGGCCGTCGAGGGCGCCGAACACCAGCACGCCCGCGACGGTGGCGCCGCGATCGGCCGCCAGATCGAGCAGCGGCTCGAGGGACGTGCCGGTGGTGACGACGTCGTTGACGACCAGCACCGAGTCGCCGCGATGGACCGCGCCGTTGAAGAGCGTGCGCCCGGGCCGGCGCTGCAGGTCGGTGCGCGCGACCGCGACCGTCGCGTTGAGGCGCTGGGCGATGGCGTCGCCGAGGAAGAAGCCGGCCGACTCGGGGACGATGACGGTCGCGACGCCGGGCTCGACGCGCGCGACCAGGTGATCGGCGACCTGACCGAGCAGCTCGCGATCGCGCGACAGCGCCCGGAAGCGGATGAAGTACTCGGTGTGCTTGCCGCCGTACAGGCCGAAGTGGCCGCGCAGGAGCGCGCCGGTGTCGGCGAGCGCGCGAAACAGCAGCTCGGGCAAGCCGCGGCGCGGTGACACCACCACCACGTCGCGGATCTCGTCGAGCGACGCGGTCCGCAGCGGCACTACGCGACCTCGAGCGCGGTGATGCCGTCGGGGAGCGTGGTGCCCGGCACCGCGTAGCAGAACACGCTCTCGGCGCGGCTAAGCAAGGCGCGGGCCTGCTCGCTCGAGCGCTCGGAGCGCGCCAGCGGCGGGCTGTCGTAGACCATCGCGAAGGGCCGGTCGCGCGGCGCGATGCGCTCGACCTCGCCGGTGAGCCAGTCGGCCGACGCGATCAGGCGCAGATCATCGAGGCCGCGCTTGGCGATGACGATGTCCCAGCGCGAGCGCATCAGCTCGGAGCGCACGACGACCAGGCCGCCGGAGGGCGCGCGGGCCCGCGCCAGATCGATGATCGGGATCGCGGGCGTGTCGTCGCTGAGCGCGTCGCCGAGCGCGTCGTTGACGACGTCTTGCAGGTGCAGCTCGGCCATCGTGACCGCCTGATCGGCGCTGACCACGGCGAGGCCGGCGTTCTTGGCGGCGCGCAGGGCGGTCTCGAGCACGCGCGGGATGGCGGCCGGATCGAGGTGCTCGGCCAGCGCGTCCTCGAGCTGGGCCCGCGACGCGCGGCCCCGAGCCAGGAGCTTGGCGAGCAGGTATGTCGTCGCGATGACCCCGGCGTCGAGGTCGGCTCCCGCCACGGCGGACATGCGATCGACGTCCGCGATGGTCCGATATCCCAGCGGCGACAGGCGGCACGGCCGCTCACGCCCGTCGGCGTTGCGGTCGCCAGGCGGGCGCTCGATCAGCTCGGCCCGCTCGAGGCCGAGCAGGATGTGGCTGACGCGACTGCGCGACAGCGCGGTGCGCAGCGCGATCTCCGACGGGCGCGCCGCGCCATCGGCCAGCGCGGTGAGGACCTTGCGCCAGCCGGCGCGCAGCAGCACCGCGCGTTGCAACGGCGCCAGCTGATCGGCCTCGACGCCCGCGACCTGAAAGCCGCTCGCCAGGTGCTCGATGGCGAGCGTGAAGCCGCGCCCGAACTCGTCGGTTGGGCCGTGGGTGTCGAGGTAGCGCCGGACCTCGTCGACCGAGCCGGCGCGGCGATGCGCCAGATCCCGACCGATCGCGCGCGCGGCCTCGGCCCGGTCGTCCACGTTCCCCGAGGCGAGGAGCTCGATCACTTCGGCCCGAGACATAAGGCTCCTTTCGAGTCAGTCTGACGGATGATTTACAGCTACGTCAACAAAAGTAGTGCATGGATGGTTGTCAGCAAGGGGTCATCTCACAGGAACCCACTCCCGACCTCGTAGATGATGCACCGTCCGACCTGTTGATCCGCAACGATCACAGGATCTTCGCGCACGGGGCGACCCACGATCGCCTGCACCGGGCCGATGTTGGCGATGATGGTGTGAGCCTGGGGATCGCGGGCCAGGCGCTCCGCGAACGTGAAGAAATCGCCGGTTTCGTGGCTCATCGCCGGCACCAGCAACAGCCGGGGCGCGAGCTGCGCGATGAGGTTCTGCCAGTCGGCGCGCATGACGTCCTTGCACACGACCAGCAGGATCGTGAGGCGCTCCGACAACAGCACCTCGATCGAGTCGCCGGGCACGATGTGCTCGTAGCGGTGGACGCCGTCGTCGCGGAGGAAGAAGTCGGAGAGCTTGGCGTGCTCGGCGATCACGCGGCCGTGGGCGAGGAGCGTGGCGAGGTTGGCGCCGGGCGCATCGCGGGGCAGCTCGGCGCGCGGGGTGTGGCGGCTACCCAGGACCACCAGCGGCATGCGCGCGAGCTCGGGGTCGGCGACGATCGCGTGGTAGTCGGCCTCGGTGAGCGACAGCTCGGGCAAGATCGTGATGTCGGCGCGCGCGGCCCGGGCGTGGGCGAGGGCGGCGTCGATGCGCGCGCGAAAATCCTCGACCAGGGGACGCACGCCGTAGAAGCGCGGCGCGCCGGCCGGCGTCATGCGGTCGTAGGTGAGCTCGGCGTGAGGGTCGCGGCTAAGCGCGGCGATCGCGATGCGGGTGCCGGTGCGGATCACCGGCAGGTGGGGCGCCAGCCAGCGCAGGCGCACCCGCAGCCCCGCCGTCGAGGTCGGCACCAGGGTGAGCCACTCGCCGCGATCGCCGGGCCGGCCCCGAAATTCAGGGTTGCCGGTCGGCGCGCTGTACAGGAGCGCGGGCGACTCGACGATGGGCCAGGCATCGCCGGGCGCGACCTCGCGATCGACGCCGCGGAAGAAATGCACGAGGTGCGCGCGAAACTGCCGCTCGAGCCAGCGAGCCGCGAAGTACGCGCACAAGGGCGCCGGCAGCGCCTGCAGGCTGACGGTCAGCTCGTCGGCGAGCGCGACCAGGTGCGGCCCGCGCCAGCGCTCGCGTCCGCGATCCGGACACGAGCGGTACAGCCGGGCGTCGAGATCGGCCGCCGGATAGAAGTGCTCGGCCGCGGTCTTCTCGCGGGAGATGGTCGCCTCGTCGCTGCGACAGGCTCGCAGCAGCGCGGCCACGATCTCGGTGACATGCATGACCGGCCGGGTCCGCAGGGCCTCGATCACGGGCGCGAGCGCACCCGCACCGGCGCCAGGCGAAATCGGTCGATCGGTCACAACAGTCGAACGTACCAGCCCGGCCCACGCTCCGTTGGCGGACCGCTCGGCGTAAAAAGATCGACCGAGCCGGGTGGCACGATCGCCAGGTCGAGTGTCAATCACGCATGTCCACCACCACCCGCTCGCTCCTGGCCGCCGCGGTCGCCCTGACCGCCTCCGCCTGCACCACGCTCGGCCCGATGCCGACCACGACCGGCGTGTCGCCGATCCCGCACCAGCGTCCCGGCGTCGACGTGCAGGCCGGCGCGGTGCCCGGCGTCCACGTCAGCTCGATGACGCAGAAGGACCCCGCGGGCTCGTCGTTCACGCAGCTGGCCGCGGCCTTCGAGCCCGATCGCCTCGTTGGCATCCCCGGGCTCATCGCGGGCGGGCGCTTCATCTCGAACACGCCCAACCAGGTCGAGCCGTACCTGGGCTGGCGCGGTTTCGTCGATCCGGCCAAGACGATCGCGGTCGCCGCGGTCGCCTTCGGCACCAGGTCGAGAGGCCGCAACCAGGGCGCCTCGCTCGAGGCGTCGCGGATCGGTGGCGAGGTCATCGCCGATGCCAACCTGACCGGCCCCAGCCGGTTCGCCGAGCTGCACTTGGTCGGCGGCGCGAGCGCGGTCGGGATGTGGTCCGCCGGCACCTACTGCGCCAACGCCGACGGTTTCGGCGTCGACTGCGACAACCAGAGCAATGCGCCCATCAACGGCAGCATCAGCGGCGTGTTGCCGGCGGCGCGGGCCGGGCTCGCCCTCGATTTCGTGCGCAACCGCGCCTCGGTGTTCCATGGCGGTCGCCTCGAGCTGACGATCAGCGGCGGCACGATGCCGCTCGTGGTCGCCGGGGACAAAAAGGGCAGCGCGGGTTACGCCAGCGCCGGCCTGTCGCTCACGCTCGGCGTCGGCGACGAGTAGCGACCGTCACGAGCGCATCGCCTGGTCGAAGTAGTCGAGGTCGAGGGCCGCGGCGCGCGCGATCGCCGGGTCGACCGCCCTGGTGCGGACCAGGGTGGCCAGGCTGCGCTCGAGCGGCACCATGCCGGCGTCGCGGATCAAGAAGTCGGACAGCTTGGCGTGGGTCGCGACCACGCGGCCGTGCGCGATCAGGGTCGCGAGGTTGGCGCCCGGCGTGTCGACCGGGAGGTCGGCGCGCGGCGTGTGGCGGCTGCCGAGCACGACCAGCGCCAAGCGCGCGAGCACGGGATCGGCGGCGAGCGCGTGGTGGTCGGCCTCGGTGAGCGACAGCTCGGGGAGGATCGTGATGTCGGCGCGTGCGGCGCGGGCGTGGGCGAGCGCGGCGTCGATGCGGGCGCGGAAGTCGTCGACCGCGGGGCGCACGCCGTAGAAGCGCGGCGCGCCGCCGGGCGCGAGGCGATCGTAGGTGAGCTCGGCGACCGGATCGCGGCTGAGCGCGGCGATCGCGATGCGGGTGCCGGTCCGGATCACCGGCCGGTGGGGGCCGAGCCAGCGCAGGCGGACGCGCAGGCCGGCCGTCGACGACGGCCCCAGCGTGAAAGTTGGCAGCGCGGGAGCCGCTCGCCGTCAGGTCGATCGGGCGGGGCGGCTGCGGTAGGGGTGCTCGCAGCGAGCAATAATCCACTCGGCGATGGGCGTCATGGTGGAAACCTCACACGGCGGCGCGGCGAAGGCGCGCTGGCGAGGTGTGGACGCGTGGCCGCCTGCTTGCAACTCGGCCGTCACATGCGCTGTCCCTCCCTCGGCCTCCTCGCCGCCAGCATCGCCTCGATCGCCGCCGCCGCCTGCACCACGCTCGGCCCGGTCCCCACCAGCACCACGGTGTCACCCATCGCCCACGGACGGCCCGGCGTCGACCTGCAGGCCGGTGCCATGCCGGGCTTCTATGTCAGCTCGACCACGCGCGAGAGCGATCACGGCGACGCGTTCGCTGCGATCTCGGCGCTGCTCGAGCCCGACCGGATGCTCGGCTTGAAGGGGCTGATCGTCGGCGGCACCATGATCGGCGGCGATGGCGGCAGCCGGGGCATGTTCCAGCCCTACGTCGGCTGGCGCGGCTACGTCGACGCGGCGCGCACCGCGTCGGTGGCGGCGGTCGCGTTCGGCTCGTCGGCGTCCGATGGCAACCGCGACGGCCGCGCGCACGTCGACGTGCAGCGGGTCGGCGCCGAGGTGACCGGCGACTACGACGTGACCCAGGGCAGCCGCGTCGTCGGCTTCCATGTCCTCGGCGGCGCCAGCGTGCAGCGCCTCGACGCGTCGGGCGACTACTGCGTCGACAGCCGAGGCGACGGGACCGACTGCGGCGACACCGACCCGCTGACCCACGCCGAGGTCGACGCGCTGATCACCAGCGGGCGCGGCGGGCTCGCGCTCGACTTCGCCCGTGATCGCGACTCGTGGTTCCACGGCGGCCGCGTCGAGTTCTCGTACGTGGTCGGCTCGAAGCCGCGCGTCGTGTTCGGCCAGGAGCAAGGCAGCCAGATCTACTCCAGCGGGAGCCTGACCTTGACCCTCGGGTTCGGCGAGTAGCCGCGCCTCAACTCATGCGCATCGCCTGGTCGAAGTAGTCGAGGTCGAGGGCCGTGGCGCGCGCGATCGCCGGGTCGACCGCTCTGGTGCGGACCAGGGTGGCCAGGCTGCGCTCGAGCGGCACCATGCCGGCGTCGCGACCGATCTGGATGTGGGTGCCGAGCATCTGCAGCTCGTTCTTGCGGATGAGCGCGGCGACCGCGGTGGTCACCGGCACTCGCTCGATCGCCACCGCGCGACCGCCGAGGCGGGTGGGCACCAAGTACTGCGTGACCACGCAGCGCAGGGTCGCGGCGAGCTGAGCTCGGGCCTGGCCTTGCTGGTGCTCGGGGTAGGCGTCGATGAGGCGATCGATCGCGCCCGCGGCGCCGGGGGCGTGGACGGTGCCGAGCACCAGGTGACCGGTCTCGGCGGCGGTCAGCGCGATCGTGATGGTCTCGCGATCGCGCAGCTCCCCGACCACGATCACGTCGGGCGCCTCGCGCAACGCGGCCCGCAGGCCGTCGGCGAACGACGGCGTGTGCCGGCCGATCTCGCGCTGGTGGATCATCGCGCGGTCGGGCGTGTGTAGGTACTCGATGGGATCTTCGAGCGTGACGATGTGGCGGGTTCGGGTCCGGTTGAGGTGCGCGATGAGCGCGACCAGCGTCGTCGATTTGCCTGAGCCGGTGGGCCCAGCGACCAGCACCAGCCCCGAGCGGTGGTGGACCAAGGACGTGAGATCCTCGGGCAGCCCGAGGCTGGCGACGGTGGGCACGTCGGCGCGCACCAGGCGCAGCGCGAGGCCGATCCCGCGCTCGTGGCGGAAGGCGTGGCCGCGCACGCGCTGGCCCATCGCGCTGGCCCCGAAGTCGACCACGCCGCGTTCGCCAAAGCCGCGCGCGGCGGGGGCGCCGGCCAGGCCCTCGACGACGCCCAGCAGGTCGTCGTCGGTGCTGGTGCGCTCGTCGAGCTCGACCAGCTCGCCGTCGATGCGCAGGCGCGGCACGAACCCGGTCGTCAAGATCAGGTCGGAGGCGCGGCGCTCGGCGGCCTGCGCGATCAGGTCCGCGACCTGCGCGGTGGCCCGGGTCAGGCCGACCTCGTGAGCGCTGGGCAGCGGCAGCGCGGCCGAGCTCGGCGTCTTGGTGCGGGCGTGGACCGGCGTGGAGATCGAGTACTCCGTCGACGGGCCGCCGCTCGACGGGGTCGGCAAGACGTTGCCCGAGGGCGGGCGCGGCGTCGGAGCGGGCGAGGTCGAGCGCGCGCCTCGCCGCACGATCAGCCGGAAGCCCTGCGGGGTGCGCTCGATGGTCACGCCGACCGGGTCACCGCCGCTGGGACGATAGGTGAGCTCGGCGCCACCGCGCTCGTCGAGCTCGGCGCGTCGGCCCGGCGCCACCAGCTCGTCGACGAACGCCATCACCATCACCGGATCGAGGGCCGGCATCGCCATCGGCTCCGACTGACCGGCGCGCCGCAAGGTCGGCACCTGCCCGGTCGAGATGATCATCGCCTCGGCGTCGCGCAGCGTCATCACGCGGAGCAACGAGTCGATGGCGGCCATGCCTCGACGGTAGCACCGCGCCAGCGCCGGTCAGAAATAGTATCGGGCGCCCAGGCCGCCGTTGAGGGCGAGCCCGATGCCGTTGACGTTCTCATCGTCGGAGCCAAAGCGGGTCTCGAGCACGCCGGCGACCTCGACGAAGACGTCGAGGGGAATCTCCTTGAAGTCGAACAGCAGGCCGGCCACCGCGCGCACGCCGATGCGGAAGTCGTCGTCGCCGTCGCGGCCGGCCCGGTGCTGCATCACGCGTATGCCGGGGCCGACGTAGGCCGGCATGGTGAAGGCCTCGCGGTCCTCGAGGATCCAGGGATGGAAGACGTAGTCGGCGTGGGCGTGGAACCCGCCTGACACGAACGTGAAGCCGAGCGCGCCTTGCAGCGCTTGGTCGTCCTGCAGGTAGAGCTTGGCGGCGATGCCGGTCGGCTCGCCGATCACGATGCCGATGCCGAGCGAGCCCTTCTCGACGCCATCGGCGCGAGCCGGCGCTGGGGCCAGCGCCGCGCCCATTGCGAAGATCACCGCCGCGACGAGCCATATGCGCATGCGCGCCACGGTAACCGCGCCGACGGGAGACGGCAAATCCTCGACATCTGTTGTACAAAGCCTGGTGGGCAAGCCGAAGGGCACGCGAGCCAAGCCGAAGGCCGGCAAGCCCAAGAGCGGGCGGGCCACCGACGACGACGGGCACGCCCGCGGCGATCGCAGCAAGCGCCTGCTCGATCTGGTGATGCTGCTCTTGCGGGCGCGCACGCCGGTCACCTACCGCGAGGTCCGCGACCAGTTCCCGGGCTATCAGACCACCAACGTCGAGGCCGGGCTCCGCGCCTTCGAGCGCGACAAGGCCGACCTCCTCGAGCTGGGGGTGCCGATCCGCTACATCACGCCCGAAGAGGACGACTCGCTCGAGGACGGCGGCTACGTCATCGACCTCAAGCGCTACCGGCTGCCCGAAGTTCACCTCACCGCCGACGAGGTGTCGGCGCTGGTGCTGGCGGCCAGCGTCGCGCGGGCCATCCCGGGTGGGGCGTACCCCAAGGTGGTCGACCTCGCGCTGCGCAAGCTCGCGTTCGACATGCCCGAGGCCTCCGACACGCCGACCGAGCTGTTCGCGACCGGCCGCGCGCCGTCGCCGGTGCTGGTCCACTTCCCGGCGTCGCGGCTGTCGTCGGCCGAGGAGATGGGCGAGATCTTCGCCACGCTCGAGGCGTCGACGCGCTTTCGCAAGCGCGTGACCATGACCTATCAGGCCGCCGGCAACGGCACGACGTCGCGGCGCGAGGTCGATCCCTACGGGCTGGTCTATCGCGAGAGCGCCTGGTACCTCGTCGGCTGGTGCCACCTGCGGCACGAGATCCGCAGCTTCCGCGTCGACCGGATCCACGACGCGTCGATGGCGCCCAAGCCCAAGAGCCCCGACTTCGAACGGCCGGTCGGCTTCGACGTGCGCACGTTCGTCAACCGCTCGCCGTGGACCTTCACCACCGAGCCCGTCGAGGACGTGACGCTCGAGCTGGGCGCCGAGGCCGCCGACACCGCCAACGAGGACTTCGGCCCGACGGCGGACAAGCAGACCGCGGGCGCGACGGTGACGATCACGTTCCGGTGCGGCAACCCCGAGTTCGCGGTGTCGCGGGTGCTGGCCGCCAAGGGCGCCATCGTGGTCAAGGCCGGCGACCGCCTGCGGGCCCGGCTCGCCGACGAGCTGACCGCGATCGCGGCGAGGTACCCGTGAGCGCGCGCGACGTCGCCGGCAAGCTGCGCCGCTTGCTGTTCGTGGTGCCGTACGTCGCCAAGCACCCCGAGGGTGTCGCGGTCGCCGATCTGGCCAAGAAGCTCGGCGTCGATCGCGACGAGATGCTGGCCGATCTCGACCTGCTCACCCAGGTCGGCCCGCCCGACGGTGATCCCGGCGAGTACCTGCTGGTCTCGGTCGAGGATGGCCGGGTCTTCGTCGATCTCGCGCACCGCCTGACCCGCCCGCTGCGCCTCACGCCGGCCGAGGGCTGCTCGCTGCTGCTCGGCATGCGCGCGCTGCGCGGCAGCGGCATCGCGCCCTTCGACGCGTCGATGGAGTCGGCCGAGCGCAAGCTGCTCGCCGCGCTAGGCCGCGACGCCGGGGAGGCCGAGACCCTCGCGACCGGCACCGTCGTCGCCGAGCCCGACCAGGTCGTCGCCGCGCACCTGCGCCGCCTGGTCACCGCGGCGCGCCGCCAGGCCCGCGTCGAGATCGACTACGTCAGCGCGTCGAGCGCGCAGGCCGCGCATCGCCAGCTCGATCCCTACGGCATCGTCCACCACGCCGGCGCCTGGTACGTGGTCGGGCACTGCCACCTGCGCGGCGACGTGCGGACCTTCCGCATCGACCGCATCGCGACGCTCGCCGACACCAACGAGCGCTTCAAGCCGCCGGTCGACTTCGATCTCGAGACCTACCGGCGCGAGCGGCTGTACGTGCCGTCGGCCGACGCGGTCACGGTGCGCGTCCACCTCACGCCGCTCGCGGTCACCCGGGTCGGCGCCAACTGGCCGGTCGGCGAGATCACGTCGCTCGACGACGGCGCGGCCGAGATCCTCATCGACTGCGAGGGCTACGAGTGGGTGACCGGCTGGGTGCTGGGCCTGGGCCGCCACGCCTGGATCGTCGGGCCCGACGAAGCCCGGGCCGCGATGCGCGAGCGTATCGAGCGGGTCGCGCGTAGCTACGCCGCGGGGTGACGGGCTTCGAAGTCGCGCATGAACCCGACCAGCGCGTCGACGCCGGCCGGCGGGAACGCGTTGTAGATGCTGGCGCGCATGCCGCCCACCGAGCGGTGCCCGGCCAGCCCCGAGAACCCGGCGGCCTCGGCCTCGGCGACGAACGCCGCGTCGAGCGCGCCGCTGCTGGCGCGGAACGTGACGTTCATGAGCGAGCGCGCGTCGGGGCGCACCACGCCGCGAAACTGGCGCGACTCGTCGAGGGCAGCGTAGAGCACCGCGGCCTTGGCCTGGTTGCGCGCGGCCATCGCGGCCAGCCCACCTTCGGCCTTGAGCCACGCCAGGACCTCGCCGAGGATGTAGATGCCAAAGGTCGGCGGCGTGTTGAACATCGACTGGTGGGCGGCGTGGGTCCGGTACTGCAACATCGTCGGCAGGTCGGTGCGCCCCCGCGCGACGAAGGCTTTGCGAGCGATCACCAAGGTCACGCCCGCGGGGCCCAGGTTCTTCTGAGCGCCAGCGTAGATCAGCGCATATCTGCCAATATCGATCGGCTTGCTGAAGAGGTCGCTCGACGCGTCGCACACCAGCGGCACGCCGGGCGGCACCGCGGGCTCCTCGCGCCACTGGGTGCCGTAGATCGTGTTGTTGCTGGTGAAGTGCGCGTAGGCCGGCGCCGCCGACCAAGTGGTCTGCGCCGGGCTCGGGATCGACGTGAAGCGGTCTGCCTCGCTCGAGCACGCGACGTGGACGGTGCCGAAGCGCCCCGCCTCGGCGATGGCCTTTTGTGACCACACGCCGGTCGCGCAGTAGTCGGCGGTGCCGCCGCCCAGGAAGCTCATCGGCACCATGAAGAACTGCGACGAGCCGCCGCCTTGGAGGAACAGCACGTCGTAGTCGTCTGGGACGTTGGCGACCTCGCGCACCAGCGCCTCGGTGCGGGCCAGCACCGCCATGAGCTCGGGCCCGCGGTGGCTGTGCTCGAGCACGCCGATGCCGCTGCCGTCGAGGTCCCAGACCGCCGCCTGAGCCCGCGCGAGCACCGGCTCCGGCAGCACCGCCGGCCCCGACGAGAAGTTCCATTTACGCATCGTCAACGATTGGCTCGAGTTGGCGCGCCGCCCGCGACTGCGCGGCCGGTCGTGGGCCCGAGACTATCGACGCGTGTCGTCGTGGTAAAAGAGCGTAATCGCGATGCAGTGGAAGGCCTCGTCGCTCGACTGCGTGATCACGAACTCCACCGGCTTGCACTGCGAGTGCTCGGCCATCCACTTCGTCACCTTCTCGCCCAGCTGCTCGCGGTCGGCGACCATGGTCGCCGAAAAGATCTTGAGGCCATTGAACTTGACGTCCTTACGGACGGTGAGGATTCCAGTGGAGTTGCCCGCCATATGCGGGTCGACTTTATCAGCGGGGGCCGGTCCGAGCCAGCGTCGCTGGGACGGTTTCGCGGCGTCGGCTGAGCCAGGTCCGACTACCCAGTGACCGCCTGCTCCTTGACGATCTGATGGATCTCGTCGTCGGTCAGCACGCGATTTCCCCGCTTGGCGGCGCCGAAGACCGCCGCCACCAGGTCGGGCTTGGGCTCGATGCCGCGCTTGCGCAGCCAGTACACGACGTTGGACTCGCCCGAGTAGTGGCCGACCTCGATCTCCTGCTCGCGGCCGAAGCGCCCGGCCGGCACGCCCGAGTAGATGCGATCGGCGAGCCAGGCGTGGCCCTTCTTCTCGGCCTTGATGATCGCGGCGGCGTGAACCCCGGTCGCGGTGCGGAACGCGTCGGCACCGGCGAGCGGGTACTGCATGTGGATCGGGATGTGGGTCGCCTTGGCGGCGGTGCGGCACCACAGCAGCAGCTTCGACAGGTCCTGCTCGGGCGGCAGCTCGCCCAGCAGCGACAGGTTGAGCAGGATCTGATCGAGGGCCGCGTTGCCGACCCGCTCGCCGACGCCCAGCGCGGTGCCGTGGATGCGGTCGGCGCCGTACTCGATGGCGAAGATCGAGTTGACCACGCCGAGGCCGCGGTCGTTGTGGCCGTGCCAGTCGATGCCGACGTCGGGGCGGCCCAGGCCGTCGAGCAGGTTGCGGGTGAACCGGAGCAGCGTGCGGATGCCGTCGGGGGTGGCGTGGCCGACGGTGTCGCAGACGATCAGGCGGTGCGCGCCGTGCTCGACCGCGTTGACGAACAGCTTCGACAGCACCTCGGGCCGTGACCGGGTGGTGTCCTCGGTGACGTAGGCGACCGGCAGGTTGTGTTGGCGCGACAGATCGATCGCGTCAGCCGACAGCTTGAGCATGCGCGCGAGGTCCCAGTCCTCGGCGTACTGGCGGATCGGCGACGAGCCGATGAAGGTGAGCACCTCGATCTCGATGCCGACCTTCTGCGAGATGTCGACGATCGCGGCGACGTCGTTGACGTGCGTGCGGGCCGCGCACGCGAGCTTGATCGGCAGCCGGGCGTCGCGCGCGTGCTGCGCGATGGTCGTGCAGTCCTCGATGGCGCGCTTGCCGGCGCCGGGCAGGCCGATGTCGATGTGCTGGATGCCGAGGTCGTTGGCGAGCTCGAGCAGCCGCAGCTTGTCGTCGATCGTGGGGTCGACCACCGACGGCGACTGGATGCCGTCGCGCAGCGTCTCGTCGAGGAACGTGACCTTGCGGCGCGGCGACAGCACCGACACCTTGTCGACCGAGTTCCAGTCGTAGATGAGATCGCGCTCGGACAGGTCGTCACTGCGAGTGGAGTCGGTCATTACATCACCATCGACACGATCAGGGTGATCAGGGCGGTGACGGCGACGATGATCGCCATCACCAGGAACCAGCCGAGCACGAGCGCGAGCGCGGCCAGGCCGAGCCCGACCACCGGCAGCCCGGGGATGCGCTCGCGGCGGGCCAAGGACATCACCGCCAGCACCAGCGTGCCGACGAAGAACGGCACCGTGAGCCGGGGATCGGGGGCCGACCACAGCTGGTCCTGGTGCAGCGCGATCACCACGAACCCGACGGCGCCGGCCACCAGCGCGAGCAGGCCAAACGCGTGGGCCGCGATCCACGGACCGAGTGGCGCGGGCCCACCGGAGGCGAACGTCGACGGACGCAGCGGCGCTGGAGCATCGGCCATCGCCGGACTATAGCGCGTTGCGCGCGCCTACAGATCGAGGCCCAGGGCGGCCCGCAGGCGCAAGAACTCGGGCGAGCTCGCGAAGGCGAGCAGGTCGCGGTCGCCGCCCTCGGCGAGCCTGAGCGCGACCGGGAGGTCGCCGCACACCAGCAGGCCGAAGCGATCGGCGGTGCGGCCCAGGGCCTGGGCCCAGCGTGACAGGTTGTGGTCGGGGCTGCGGGCGAGCAGGCGCGACACCAGCCCGCGGGCTTGATCGCGCACCTGCTGATCGAGCCCGGCCAACGCGGCCCGCACCGCCGGGTCGTCACCGTCCTCGGCGCTGCTGGTCTCGCGGAACAGCGACATGATGAGCGCGCGCAGCACCCGGGCTGGACGTGAGGCACCGGCGGCGCGGCCCGGCCACAGGTAGGTCGTCGCGCGCGCGATGCGGAAGCCGAGCTCGGCCCGGTCGGGCGCGGTGAGCGCGTCGTCGCCGGCCAGGAGCACCAGCTGGTCGGTCGCGCCGACGTGGACGTCGCTGCCGAAGTCGGGGTGCGCGTAGACCGGCGCCGCGGGCAGGCCGAGCAGCTCGGCGGCGTAGTTGCGCAGGCTGCGGAAGGCTACCGGCAGGGCGTCGTCGGCGAGGCGGGCCGCGGGATCGGCGGCCAGATCGGCGAGCGACACCGGATGCAGCGCATGGACCGCGGGCGCGAGCAGCTCGGCCAGCGCACCGATGTCGGCCTCGTCGTCGGGGTGGCGCAGCAGCTCCCACAGCTCGCGGCTCATGGTCGTCCGCGCCCGCGGCAGCGTGCGGGGCCGACGCTCCTGGTACAGCGCGCGGTCGGCCTCGCTGTCGTCGCCGGTGGCGACCCGCAGCGACGCGGTCACGAAGTCGGTGTCGAGGCCGCGGACTGGCGCGGGCGGCGGGCGGCCGAGCACCGGGCGCGCGAGGCCGCCCAGACGCGCGGCCTGGGCAAAGGCGGCGCGGGCGGCGGCGCTGTCGTCGAGGTGATCGCTGGCCAGCGTGCCGAGACGCTGCCAGATCGCGGCCTGCTCGTGGGAGGTGCCGGTGCCGGCGCGCAGGAGCCGACGCCACGCCCGCTCCAGGCCCCGGGGCTGGCCGCGCCGCAGGTAGATCGCCGCGATCGCGTCGAGGACGATCGCCTCGCCGGGCCGGGCGCGGGCGGCGCGCTCGAGGTGATCGAGCGCGGCGTGCTCGTCGACGCCCATCGCCAGCTCGATGAGCCCGAGGTGCTGGTGGGCGATGCCGAGGTTGGGCGCGGCCCGCAGCGCGCGGCCCAGGTAGGTGCGCGCGAGGTCGGCGCCCTCGGGCGAGCGGTCCTCGCGATGCCACACCGCCCAGCCCAGCCCGGCCAGCGCCTCGGCGTCGCGCGGGCGCAGCGCGATCGCGGCCTCGAGCTTGTCGGACGCCGCGCTGGCTTCGCCGCGACGCAGCAGCTCGAGGCCGGCGCTGCGGAGTCGCTCGGTCTCGACGCCACCGTCGGTGAGGTCGCCGCCGGCCAGCTCCTTGTCGTACGCGACCCGGCGATCGTCGCTGAGCAAGCACTCGCGGGCGGCGGCGTAGGCGGCGTGGACCTCGTCGAGCAGGCCGGCGTCGCTGCCGAGCTGGTAGCGCGCGTAGTAGTCGCGCGAGAACTGGCTCTGCCGCTCGGCGAGCGCGGCCGCGATCGACATGTCACTGGCCTTGGGGTCGATCATCAGGACCGCGTAGAGGTCGAGCGCGCGGACCCGGTGGGCCTCGGCGATGAGCGCGTCGCGGGCGGCCCGGGTCGCGTCGTCGTCGAGGAGCGCGTCGTCGATGGCGTCGTCATCGAGCTCGAGCGGGTCGCGGCCGATCGGCAGCGGCGCCACCGTCGACATGCCGCCGAACCACTCGTCAAAGAGCGGCGAGCGCTCGCCGGTGCGCTCGCTAAGGTCGCCGCTGCGCAGCGACAGCGCGGGCCCGACCCGCGGGATCGCGGGCACCACCGCGTCGGTGAGCACCAGCGCGTCGACCACCGACGAGGCCAGGCCTTGCTCGATGAGGCCGCGCGCGGTGATGCCCTCGGGCAGCCGATCGGGCAGGCGCGCGCCGTACAGCGTGCGAAACAGCGGCACCAAGCGCTGCCCGCGCGCGGTCAGCTCGAGGTAGACGTCGGCGAGCAGGTGGTGCGGCGCGGTGCCCTCGCTCGCGGTGTCGCGCAGGCCGGTGAGCACGGTCTCGGGGATCGACAGCAGCAGGCCGCTCGGCTCGATGGGGCGGATCTCGAAGCGCCACGCGCCGACCGGCCAGCGCAGCGGCGACAGCAGCCGATAGCGGGTCTGCGCGGCCAGCTGCTCGAGGAGCTTGTCGGGCGTGAGCAAGCCCATCGCGACCAGGGCTTCGCCGACGGTGCGGCCGGTCGACGGCGCGCACTGCGCGACCGCGGCCTGGTGCTGCGCGGTGCTGATGACGCCGCTCGCGACCAAGAAGTGGCCGAGGGTCTCGTCGCGCCCGGTCGCGGTGAGCAGCGAGCCGTCGACCAGCTCGACCGACTTGACGACCCGATCACGCCGCACCAGGAAGCGCCCGGTGGCGCGGGCGTCGTGCAGGTCGAGGAGCACCGCCGGCAGCGGGCGCAGCTCGAGGTCCCCCGCATGGGGCAGGCCGCGCTGGCGAGGGCTGGTGTCGTCGGAGGTCATCGTCACTCGGCGACGTGACAAGCGACCTGCGCACCGCCGAGCAGCCGCAGCGGTGGGATCACGGTGAAGCACTCGGGCGGCTTGCCCTTCACCGGGCAGCGAGGATGGAACGCGCAGCCGGCCGGCGGGCGCAGCGGGCTGGGGACGTCGCCCTGCAAGATCACGCGCGCCTTGCGCGACGCCGCGGTGGGGTCGAGCACCGGCACCGCCGACAGCAGCGCCCGCGTGTAGGGATGACGCGGCGAGCGGTACAGCTCAGCGGCCGGCGCCAGCTCGACGATGCGGCCCAGGTACATCACCGCGACGCGGTCGCAGATGTGCTGGACGATCTTGAGGTCGTGGCTGATGAACAAGTAGGTCAGCTCGTCGCTGGCCTGGAGATCCTGGAGCAGGTTGACGATCTGTGCCTGAATCGAAACGTCGAGGGCGCTGATCGGCTCGTCGCACACGATGAAGTCGGGCCGCACCGCGAGCGCGCGCGCGATGCCGATGCGCTGGCGTTGGCCGCCCGAGAACTCGTGGGGGTAGCGCGTCGACGCGTCGGCGGGCAGGCCCACGCGGGCCAGCAGCTCGGCGATGCGATCGCGACGCGCGGCCTTGCTGGCGGTCAGGTGGTGGATGTCGAGGGGCTCACCGACGGTGGCGCCGATGCTCATGCGGGGATTGAGCGACGCGTAGGGATCCTGGAAGATCATCTGCATGCGGCGCCGCATCGGCCGCAGCTTGGACTCGGGCAGCTCGGTGATGTCCTCGCCGGCGAAGCGGATCTGGCCGGCGGTCGGCTCGAGGAGCCGCAAGACCGTGCGGCCGAGCGTCGACTTGCCGCAGCCCGACTCGCCGACCAGGCCGACGGTCTCGCCGCGCGCGATCTCGAACGAGACCTCGGTCACCGCCTTCACCGACGCGGCCTGCCGCGAGATCGCGTGCCACCCGCGGGTCAGCAGCGACTGCCCGGGCGTGCGCGGCCACGCGACCTTGGTCGGAAACCACTTCGACACCCCGCGCAGCTCGACCAGCGGCGGGGTCACGGCAGCACCTCGGCGGGCGCGGTCGCGCCGACGGTGCCGACCGGGAAGTGACAGCGCACGTGATGGGCGTCGGCGATGAGCGTGAGCGCCGGCTCCTCGGCGTGACAGCGATCCTGCGCGGCCGGGCAGCGATCGACGAACTTGCAGCCCTTGGGCAACTCGTGCAGCGACGGCACCATGCCCGGGATCTCGACGAGCCGCGCGCGCGGCCTGGGCGTGCCGTCGTCGGCGAGCGCGGCCAGCGGCGTGAAGCTCGGCACCGATCGCAGGAGCCCGGCGGTGTAGTGGTGGCGGGGCTGCGCGAACAGCGGCCCGGTCGGCGCGCGCTCGACGATGCGACCGGCGTACATCACGACCACCTCGTCGCAGGTCTCGGCGACCACGCCGAGATCGTGGGTGATGAGCAGGATGCTCATGCCGAGGTCGGCCTGGAGCTGGCGCAGCAGGTCGAGGATCTGGGCCTGGATCGTCACGTCGAGCGCGGTGGTCGGCTCGTCGGCGATGAGCAGGTCGGGCTTGCACGCCAGCGCGATCGCGATCATCACGCGCTGCCGCATGCCGCCCGACAGCTGGTGCGGATAGTTGTCGATGCGCTCCTCGGGCGCCGGGATCCCGACCTTCTTGAGCATCTCGATCGCGACCGCGCGGGCCTCCTTGCGCGACTTGCGCTGGTGCAGCCGCACCGCCTCGGCGACCTGATCGCCGACGGTGAAGACCGGGTTGAGCGACGTCATCGGCTCCTGGAAGATCATGCCGATGCGGTTGCCGCGGATGGCGCGCATCGCGCGCTCGTCGAGCTCGAGCAGGTCCTGCCCGCGGTAGCGGATGGTGCCCTGGGCGATCTTGCCGGGCGGCGTCGCGACCAGCCGCATGATCGACAGCGCGGTCACCGACTTGCCGCTCCCCGACTCGCCGACGACGCCGAGCGTCTTGCCCTTGGCGATCTCGAAGGACACGCCGTCGACGGCGCGCACGGTTCCCCGCTCGGTCCGGAACTCCGTGACCAGATCGCGGATCTCGAGCAGAACTTCCGCCACGGCCGGAGACGATATCGCGCCCACTCACCGAAAACACGAACGCGGCAACCTCTCGGTCGCCGCGCCCTCAGTCTCGCTATCCGGGGACTCGGTGCTCGGAGCTCTCTGGAGCGCCCAAGCCCTCTGCCCCCGCCCGATGGCACGTCGAGCTCATCGCTCAACGCACCGGGCTCTCGGAATCAGCCGCGACCGCGACCGCCGCGACCGCCGCCGCCGAAGCCACCACGGCCACCGCCGCGATCGCCACCGCCGCCGCCGTCGTAGCCGCCACCACCGCCGCCGTAGCCGCCGCCACCGCCGCCGTAGCCACCGCCACCGCCACCGCCACCGTAGCCGCCGCCACCGCCGGAGGGACGACCGCCGCCGCCGCCGCCCGAGGGGCGACCGCCGCCGAAGCCACCGCCGCCGCCGCCAGCGCCGCGAGCCGGACGCTCCTCGGCCTGGTTGACTCGGAGCGGGCGACCGTCGAGGTTTTGGCCGTCCATGCCCTCGATGGCCTTCTGGGCCTCCTCGGGGGTTCCCATGGTGACGAAGCCGAAGCCGCGGGGACGACCGGTCTCACGGTCGCTCACAAGATGCACGTCGGAGACCGTGCCGAAGTCTTCGAATGCCGCGCGGACAGAGTCGGTGGAGGTGTTGAACGAAAGATTGCCAACGTACAGACGGGTGCTCATCACGATCTCGCTAATCCGGCCATCATCACTTGGAAAGGACCGCGCTCGAGGGGCCTGGGACTCGCTGGCGGCATACAGTCGGGGCTCTGTCATCCACCGCTTGCGAACCGTGACTCCAGCGTTCCAAAAGGTCCCGTCACGAGGCGACCGAGAGACGCGCGAAAGTACCGAGTCGAAAACCGTGGCGCGACGTCATATATCGTGGCTCCGTGCGGCTCGCAAGTACGATCAGCGGAGCGACTTTCCGACCGGGCCGCGCCCTGGTCCGACCGCCGGTCCGGATCAACGACAGACCGGGAGGCCCTCTGGGATGTCGCGGGTGAACTTGTCGTCGGAGAGCGCGACGCCGAGGTCGAGCTCGCTCCACTCGACCAGCAGGTCGGCCTTTTCGCCCGGCGAGCGGAAGCGCGACTTGTCGGGAACCCGGCGCGCCATGCCGGCGGCGTCCTTGGTGCCACCGAAGTCGGTGTTGTCGATGCGCCACTCCTGCGTGCCATCGGCGGTCTTGACCTCGCTCGAGATCACGTCGGCGTGGCCGTCGCGGGCGTCCAGGACGATGGTCTGGGTCCGGCCGTCGGTGCCGGTCAGCTCGAGCAGCTCGTGGCCGCCCTCCCACCGGACGGTGCCAGTGGCGCCCGGCACGATCGGCGTGGCGCCGATGGCGAGCTGCACGAAGTCGTCGGGCGCGAGCGCGACCCGGAACAGCGACGCGATGGTGTCGCGGCTGCAAGGGCCCGCGGTGTAGCAGTTCTTCTGGTTGTCGACGAAGACGTAGCTGGTGCCGTCGCAGGCGACGTCGGCGAGCACGGTCTCGCCGGCGGGTGACAGCGCGTTGATGCGCACCTTCGACCCGGTGGTGCCCATGATCAGCACCGTGCCCTTCACGCGCTCGTCGGCGAGCCAGTAGTCCATCACGGTCTTGGCCGAGAACGACGTGACCTGTTCGCTGGTCGCCGCGATCCGGGCCAGCAGGTCTTCGACCTTGGGCTCGGGATAGGGCCGCTTGGTGGCGCGGGTCGGGCAGCCGCACAGGAGCGCGGCGGCGAGGGCGGCGAAGGCGAGGCGTTGCATGAGCGGGTGATAGCAGAACGCCTCGCGCGTCGCCCCCTTACCGCCGGCTGGCTGCGGCGCGGGTCACGGCCGGTCACGGGCCCGGTGAGTGCCCGGTCACTTGCCGACGTGCAGCTCGGCCTCGAGCCACGCGAACATGTCGGCGTTCTGCTCGACCGCCTGCTTCACCGCGTCGGCGCCGCCGTGGCCCGAGTTGCGCTCGATGCGGAGCAGCACGAGGTCGTCGCCGCTGGTCGCGTGCTGGAGCGCGGCCGCGAACTTGCGGGCGTGCATCGGGTCGACGCGGTCGTCGTGGTCGGCCGACATCATGAGCGTCGCGGGGTACTTCGTGCCGTCGACGACGCGGTGGTACGGCGAGTACGCGTAGAGGGTCTTGAATTGCGCGGGGTCGTCGGCGGTGCCGTACTCGGGCACCCAGGTCGCGCCCGAGCCGAACTTGTCGTACCGGATCATGTCGAGGAGCGGCACCGCACACACCACCGCGCCGAACAGCTCGGGGGCCTGGGTCTCGGCGGCGCCGGTGAGCAGGCCACCATTGGAGCCGCCCTGGATCGCCAGCTTCTCGCGGGTGGTCCACTGGTTGTCGATGAGCCAGCGCGCGGCGGCGAGGTAGTCGTCGAACACGTTCTGCTTGTTGGCGCCCATGCCGGCCTTGTGCCAGTCCTCGCCGAACTCGCCGCCGCCGCGCAGGTTGGGGATGGCGATCATGCCGCCGCGCTCGAGCCACACCGCGCGCGACGACGAGAAGCCGGGCGTGAGGCTGACGTTGAAGCCGCCGTAGCCATAGAGGATGACCGGGTTGCTGCCGTCTCGCTTGGCGTCCTTGCGGTGGAACAAGAACATCGGGATCTCGGTGCCGTCCTTGCTGGTGTAGCGGACCTGCTCGGCGACCATGGTGGAGGTGTCGATCGGCAGCGTCACGCGCGACCACTCGGTGGCCTTGCCGGTCTTGATCGACGTCTCGTAGGTGACCGAGGCCTCGGTGAACGACGAGAAGCCGAAGTAGCCGGTGTCCTCGTCGGGGTTGCCGCTGATGCCGCCGGTGGTGCCCAGCGCGGGCAGCGCGACCTTGCGCACCAGCTTGCCGTCGAGGTCGTGGATCTCGAGCGTGCTCGAGACCTCGTGCAGGTAGGCCAGCACGAGCATGTTGCCGACGACGTTGGTGCTCTCGAGGGTGTCCGCGCTCTGCGGGACGATCTCCTTCCAGGCCGCGCGCGCGGGCTTTTTGGGATCGACCTTGTAGACGCGGTAGCGAGGCGCGCCGTCGTTGGTCGTCACGTAGAAGGCGTTCTTCCACACCGTCACGTCGAAGTTGGCGTCGATGCCGGCGGCCAGCGGGACCCAGGCGGCCTTGGCGCCGAGCTTGAGATCCTTGAAGTAGAGGTCGCTCGAGTTCCAGCCGTGCTGGATGGTCGCGAACAGCCAGCGGCCGTCCCACGACACGCTGCCGCCGAGGAAGGTCTTGGGATCTTTGGTGCGCTCGTGGACGATCGCGTCGGCCTTGGCGTCGGTGCCGAGCTTGTGGAAGCGCACCTCGGCGAAGCCGGGGCGGTCCGCGACGGTGACGTCGCCGCCGACCTCGGGCACCCAGGTGTAGTAAAAGCCCTTCGAGTCGGGGGTCCACGACGCGCCGGAGTACTTGGTGCCGGGGATGACGTCGGCGAGATCCTGGCCGGTCGCGAGGTCGCGGATGTACGTCACGGTCTCGTCGGCGTTGTTCTCTTTGCGCGCATAGGCGACGTACTTGCCGTCGCGGCTGGGCCACCACCCGCCGAGGCCGCTCGAGCCGTCGGTGCTCCAGGTGTTGGGGTCAAACAGCACCTGCTCGGCGCCGGTCTTGCCCTGCTTCCAGTAGACGACCATCTTCTCCTTGTCGGCGTGCTTGCGCGTGTAGAAGTAACGGCCCTGGCGGTGGGTGGGCGCGCCGACCGCGTCGAAGTAGAAGACCTCCTTGAGGCGGGCGGCGATGGCGTCGCGGTTGGGCAACGCCGCGAGCTTGCCGCGCGCGAAGTCGTCCTGCGCGGTCATCCAGGCCTCGACCTCGGGCTGGGTGGCGTCCTCGAGCCAGCGGTACGGATCGGCGACCGGCTGGCCGTGGATGGTGTCGACGAGGTCGTCGCGACGGGTGGCGGGGTAGGGCTTGGTCACGGCGGGCGACTCCACGACAGGGTCCGAGATCGGCTCGGGATCGACGGCCTCGGCGACCGGCGCGGTCGCGGTCGACTTGCCGCTGGGCGTTGGACAGCACGCCGACCAAGACAGCGTGAGCGACGCGAGGGTGGCCGCGAGCAAGGGCGTGCGCATGGGCGGCACGGTAGCACCGCGCCAGGCGATGGTCGCGTGGTGCCAGGCCTCAGCGGGCTCGAGTCGGCGCGGTGAGCCATGCGACCATCGTGCGACCGAGCGCGCCGTCGCACGCGGCCAGACCAACCAGAGACTTGGCGCAGTTCGCGAAACAGAAAACAACCAAAGAGACGATCTGGCAGGAATATTGTCGACGCAAATCGCGAAACAGAATGAAGGATAGATAGCCAGCCAAGGCATTCGACCCGGCAATAAACTGGCTCTGTTCCTTCGCTCATCCCTTTTCTGAATATCGATTGATTGTCAATGACTCTCACTAGAGCACCGACCGGCCACCGCCAGGTCACCGGGCGAGCAGCTGGTCGACGACGCGGTCGAACTCGGCGCGCCGCTCGGCGTCGGCGGCGTGGGCGTCGCGGGCCCATTGCCGGGCGACCAGCGCGCGCCGCTCGTCGAGCGACGGGATCCAGCCGAGCGGGTAGCTCACCTCGTCGAAGGGCAGGCAGTAGGCGGCCTGGAGCTCGAAGGCGAGGCTGATGCGCGGCGGCGCGTGATCGTCGGCCATGGCATCCCAGTGCAGCAGCTTCGAGGTCCAGCCCAGCACCGCGCCGGCCCGCGCGGGGACGGCGCGGATCGCCTGCAACAGCAGTTGGCTCGGCGCGCGCGGGTCGCCATACGCGGGATCCCAGGGCGCGGGCACGACGTAGATGCAGCCGTTGTCGGGCGTGGCGTCGGTGAGCGCGACCCACAGCGTGAGCGACTCGGGCGCGCCGCGATCGTCGAGCTCGCGGGCCGGATGATCGCGCTCCGGCGGGGAGCCGCGGGCCTCGCCGTAGCGATGCTCGGCGCGCAGCGACGGCAAGAGCCGGGCCTCGCCGTCGACGGCCGCGCTGGCGTGATCGCTCAGCACCGTCGCCAGCTCCCACGGCGCGTCGAAGACGAAGGCGGCCAGCGCCGGCGCGCCGTGTCTGCGCACCAGCGCGATCGCGTCGCGGCAGCGGTCGACCAGCCCGCTGGGGATCGACGGCGCGGTGGCGAAGTAGCCTTGGGCCCACAGGTGCGCCTGCAAGGCGCCGCGATCGACGGCGTCGAGCGGCCAGGCCCGCGGCGCGCCGATGGTGAGCCCGAGGCGCACCGCCTCGTCGAAGATCGACTCGAGCATGCGGCAAGGCTACCGGGTCTGGGGCCTCGGGCGAGCGTCAAACGTCGCAGCCGCTAGACTCGAGGATGCGCAGTCTCGTCGCGGTCGCGGTGCTCGCCGGGTTTCGTGGGCTCGCGAGTTGCGGCGGATCGCAGGGCGACGCGCCGCCGGTGCCCGCGGTGGTCGCGCCCGCACCGAAGGTCGCTACGCCCACGGCCGCGCGTCGCTGGATCCCCGGCGATCTGCACCAGCACGTCGCACCCTTCGACGCGCGCGAGGGCGCCGCCTTCGAGGTCGCCGGGCTCGCGCAGCACGGACCGGCGGCCGGTCTCGAGTTCGTGATCGCGACGCCGCACCTGTACCTGAGCACCGTGGGCTCGCCCGAGCGGCTGCGCGCGTGGATGGCGCAGTGGACCCTCTTCGCGGCCCAGGCCCGTGCCGTGCGCGGCTTCACCGTCATCCCCGGCGTCGAGTACACCGCGAGCGGCTTCGGGCATTTCGGCGTGTCGGGGGTCGAGGTCACGCGCCTCGACGTCGACGATCTGCTGGCGACCGCGCACGCGGCGGGCGGATTCGTCGTCGTGAACCATCCGTTCGCGGTGCCGACCAGCATCCCCGGCATCCCGGTTTCGGATCGCGATCTGTCGTTCCGACCGTGGAGCGAAGGCGTGGGCAAGGTCCCCGCCGTGGACGCGGTCGAGGTGTGGAACCTGCCGCTCGGGCTCGCCAACCTCGCGTCGCGCCCGGGCGGCCACACCGGCGAGGAGCGCGCCTTCGTCGCCGCCGACGCCCTGGCCCGCGCTGAGCACCGTCGGATCGCCGTCGTCGGTGGCAGCGACAGCCACGGACCCTTTATCGTGGCGACGACATGGGTCTTCGCGACCGACGCCAGCGAGCCCGCCATCCTCGCCGCGCTCCACGCCGGCGCCACCTGCGTCGGCGGCCCCGAGGCCGGCACGCTCACCGCGCGCGGCGACGCCGACCCGCCCGAGCGCTGGGCCGCCATCGGCGAGATCGCCCACGCCCGCACCACGGTCGAGCTGCGCTGGACCGGCACCGGCCACCTGTTCGTCGACGGGCTCGACCGCGGCGAGCACGACGGCGCGTGGACCCACGCCAGCGCGGCCGGCGCCCACACCTACCGCCTCGAGCGCGACCACAGCCGCTGCGGCTTCGTCTACGCCAACCTCGACGACGGTCCGTGACTACATGCGACGGACGAGGATGCTGCCGAGGGAGTAGCCGGCACCGAACGAGGCCATGAGGCCGTGGGCGCCCGACGGGAGATCGTCGTGGAACTTCGAGAAGGCGATCGGCGAGCCGGCCGACGCGGTGTTGGCGAGCTCGGCGAGGATCTGGGGCGCCTCGAGGCCGGTGGGCTCGCGGCCGATCACGCGCTGAGCGATGAGGTTGTTCATGCTCTGGTTGGCCTGATGCAACCAGAAGCGCTTGATCTGCTCGGGCGCGATGCCGTCGGCGGCGAGGTGCTCGTTGATGAACTTGGCGGCCAACGGCACGACGTCTTTGAAGACCCGGCGGCCCTGCTGGTAGAACAGCTTGTCGTCGGCGAACTGCCGCGCCGGATCGCAGCGGTTGAGGTAGCCGCCGTTGTTGCGGATGTTCGACGAGAACTTGGCGAGCGAGCGCGTCGACAGGATCTCGTAGGCGCCCGGGTGGGCGCGCGCGAGCGGCTCGACGACGATCGCGACCGCCGCGTCACCGAAGATGAAGTGACTGTCGCGATCGCGCCAGTTGATGAAGCCGCTGGTGAGCTCCGGCGTCACCGCGAGCGCGCACTTGGCCTTGCCGAGCTGCACCGCCTCGCTGCACATCGTGATCGCCATGGTCGCCGACGAACAGCCGAGCGCGATGTCGACCGCGTAGCCGCTGCCGCCGATGGCGTCGAGCACCTCGATCGCGAGCGCGGGATACAGCCGCTGCAAGTTCGACGCGCCCAGGACCACCAGGTCGACCTCCTTGCCGTCGCGCCCGGCCTCGGTGAGCGCGCGGCGCGCGGCATGGATCGCCATCTCGGCCTGGTACGACAGCTCGTCGTCGCGGCGATCGGGCAGGTTGGGGACCATCCGCTCGGGATCGACGATGCCGGTCTTGTCGACGACGTAGCGCTGCTTGATGCCGGACGCTCGCTCGATGAACTCAGGCGTCGATTCGCGCAGCTCGGTGAACGTCCCGGCGGCGATCTCGACGGCGCGCGCGGCGTTCTCCTTGCGGACCCAGACGTTGAACGCATCGCACAGCTCGGCGTTGTCGAGCAGCAACTCGGGGTGCCACACCCCCGAGCCGGTGATCGCGGTACCGGTCGTCTTGGTCATGCCCGCACGTTACACAGCGCGCGGCGAGGGTCAACGTCGCGGCCGGGGGGACACTAGGACATCGACGGTCGCGGGTGGTCGGACCGGCCGGTGTTAGCCTGTTGCGATGTTAGCCACGGTGATCGGTCGATCCATCGCGCAGCGAACCGGCTTCCAGGCCGGCGCGTACAAGGCGGGCGCGCGCGCCGGGGTTCAGCTGGTGCTGCGTCGCAAGACCGATTGGTTGATCGCACAGGTCGAGGCGTCGGGCGACGCGCGCACCGCGAGGCGCCGGCTCGCGACCTACTGGCTGCGAGCCCACAAGCGCGCGCTGGAGATCGAGCGCGTGCTCGTGCATCTCGAGCCCGGCACCAAGGATCGCGAGTCGGTCGAGGTCGCGCTGATGAGCCAGCTGGCGCACCTCGCGGTGGTGGCGGCGCCGCTGTTCGACGATCTCCCGCTGCGCGCGGCCGGGCTGTCGAGCGACGACGAGACCGGGGCGGTGCCGGTCTGGCACGGCACCACCGCGCAGATCATCGAGGCGACCGGCTGGTTGGTCGAGCGTGGCCTCACCTACGCCGAGGCTGGCGAGGCGCGGGTCGAGGTGAAGCGCGGCGAGCACGCGGTCGCGAGGCTGGTCGCCGTCGACGAGCACGTCACGCCGGCCGATGCCGGTCCGGCGCCGCTGCTCGACATGCCGCGCACCGCGGCGCGGGTCTGGCTGTGGCTGGGCGGGCTGGTCGCGACGGTGGTTGTCGCGGGCGCGCTCGACTCCGGGATCGCCTTGGCGATCGGCGTCGCGATCTTGGCGCTGGCAGTACCGCTGACCCGGGTCGTGACGCGCCGGCGCCTGGCCGCAGCCTGGCACCGCGCGGTGGTGTCGCCGGGCGCGGTGACGGCGCTCGCTGGCCCATTCCGCGATCAGCACGCCCTCGAGCGAGTCCCGACGGCGACGGTGGTGGCGGCGCTGCGCGACGGCGGGCTCACCGTCTCGACCGAGCGCGGCCGCATCCAGCTCGAGGGTGACGCGGCGGTCGTCGAGGCCGCGCCGACCGGCGATGTCGGGCTGGTTGCGCTGGCGGTGCGGTATCGCGATCCGCGGGTGGCGATGCGCGCCGCGTTCGCGCTGGCCGACCGGTTCGGGCCACTCGCGGTCGAGCTTGGCGGCGCGACGCTGGTCGCCGATCCCGGGCACGGCTACCCGCGCTGGCTCGACGACTACCAGGGCGACCGGGCGGCGCGGGCCGCGATGGCCGACGCGATGCGCGCGACGCTGTGATCAGCGGAGCTGTTGCAGCTCGGCGAGCGCGGCGCGCAGGAGCGGTGAGCGCGGATCGGCGGCGATCGCCATGCGGATCTGAAGGAGGGCGGTGCTGCGATCGCCGGTGCGCAGCGCTCCCTCGGCGCGGCGGTAATAGGCGAGCGCGCGCGCGTTCATCGAGCGCGACGGGTCGATCGGTCCGCTCGGCGCTGGCGGCGGTGGCGGCGTGGGCAGCGGTGACGCTCCCGAGCCGGTGAACATCGGCGGGGGATGGGTGCCGGGCGACGTGCCGATCGGGATCGTCGCGACCTTCTGCGAGTCGCGGCGCTCGCGCAGGTACCGCGTCGCTGCCTCGGGCGGCCGCAGCGCCGCGTACGCGCCGGTGACCCGCGAGTACATCCGCACCAGGCGATCGTAGTCGCGTGAGCCCAGCTGCTTGCGCGCGAGGTCGGGATGCCGGGTGCGCGCGATCGTATGATAGGCGTTCTGGATCGCCAGGCTCGACGCGCTCGGCATCATCTCGAGCCACTCGAAGTGCGAGCGTTGCTCGGCGCGCGGCTCGACCTCGTCGAGCCACGACAAGATCTGCGCCGTGGTCCACGCCATCGGCTAGCTCACGGCCTGCACGCTGGGGGCGCCCAGAATATTCAGCGCGGCCTCGCGACCGATGCCGGTGTCGGCGTCGCGGGCCCGGACGTGGAGTAGGCCGTCGGTGTCGATCCGGAACGTGACCTCGATCTTGACCTCGCCGCGTCGCCGTGGCGGCAGGCCCTCGAGGACGAGCTGGCCTAGCGGCTCGTTGTCGCCGTACTTTCTGGCCTCGCCGCGGCCGCAGTCGATGACGACGCGGGTCTGGTGATCGTGCGCGGTCGAGAACGTGCGCGAGCGCTCGATCGGCGTCGGCAAGTTCTTCTCGAGGATCGGCTCGCTGTAGCCGCCCGCGGTCGAGATGCGCAGGGTCGCCGGCGTGACGTCGAGGAGGATCGGCCGGGCCGGGGTCTTGGCGTTGACCCAGGGCACTCCACCATGGGCGAGCGGCGACAGCGCCGCGGTCGGCACCGCCTCGCGGGTCGACATGCCGCCGCCGCGGAACAGCGTGCCCGCCAAGCTGCCAGCCTGGATCGCCGCGCCTTGGGCCACGACCTCGTCGGGGTTGATGCGCAGCGCGGGCTCGCGACCGAACAGCTCGGCGAGGCGGCGTCGCACCAGCGGCACCCGGGTCGAGCCGCCGACGCACACGACCTCGGTGATCGCGGTGACCGGCAGGCCGGTGGCGGTGAGCACGTTGCGGGTCAGCTCGATCGTTCGATCGACGTAGCCGCGGATGAGCTCCTCGAGCTGCGCGCGGGTGAGCTGGAACGGCAGCCCGAGCGTGCGCCCGGTCGAGACGTGCAGGCCTTCGATCACGCCCTCGGCGCTCTGCTCGTGCGAGAGGTGGATCTTGATCTCCTCGGCCGCCATCGTGAGGCGGGTCATGAGGCCGGGATCGCGGCGCGGGTCGACCCGGAGCTGGCGATTCATCTCGGCGGCCAGGAACTCGGCGATCGCGCGGTCGATGTCGTCGCCACCGAGGAAGAAGTCGCCGTCGGTGGCCAGGACCTCGAAGACCTCGTCGCGGATCGCCAGGATGCTGACGTCGAAGGTACCCCCGCCGAAATCAAAGACCGCGACGTTCTCGTCCTTGCGCTGGCCGAAACCGTAGGCGAGCGCGGCCGCGGTCGGCTCGTTGAGCAGGCGCAGCACCTCGAGGCCGGCCAAGCGCCCGGCCTCCTTGGTGGCTTGGCGCTGGGCGTCGGTGAAGTTGGCAGGCACCGTGATGACCGCCTCGGTGATCGACTGACCGAGCTGCCGCTGCGCGCACTGCTTGAGATAGCGCAGCACGTAGGCCGACACCTCGGGGACGGTCAGGCGGCGATCGCGGACCTTGATGAGGGGCTGCTGGTTGGGGCCTTCCTCGACGGCGAAGGGCAGGCCGGTCAGCGCGAGCTGCACCATCGGCGAGCGCACGTTCTGGCCCATCAGCCGCTTGGCCGAGTACACGGTCGACTCCGGGTGCTCGGCGCGCAGGAGCTTGGCGGCCAGGCCGACTACCGGCTCGCCGTCGTCGAGAAACGCCACCACCGACGGGTGGATGCGCTCACCGGCGCTGCCCAGCGCGAACTCCACGCCGGTCGGGGTCGCGACGGCGATGACCGAATTGGTCGTGCCGAGATCGATGCCGACTGCGAGGCCCATACGCGCCGAGTATCGAACGCCGAGACCCGCTTCGCCAGTGGAGGGTGAGCCGATCGAGTCTTGCGGCGACCACGCGCGCGCTCCACAGTCGCCGCGATGCCCGGATTGTTCGAGCCCTTTCGTTTCCGCAACGGGGTGATCACCCCGAACCGCGTCACCCTGGCGCCGCTGACCAACCAGCAGAGTCACCTCGATGGCACGTTGTCCGACGCTGAGCAGGCCTGGCTGGTGCGCCACGCGATCGGCGGGTTCGGCATCGTCACTACCTGCGCCGCGTTCGTGGCTCAAGATGGCAAGGCCTGGCCGGGCGAGCTCGGCGTCGATCGCGACGATCAGGTCGAGCGTCTCGCGGGGCTGGCCAGCGCGCTGCGGGCCCACGGCTCGCTGCCGATGGTGCAGCTCTTTCACGGCGGCACCCGCGCCCCGTCCGAGATCAGCGGATCGCGGCCGTGGAGCGCGAGCGAGTACGTCGAGGATCGGCCCGGCTACCAGGTGCCGCGGGCCGCGACCGAGGCCGACCTCGCGGGCGTGATCGAGGCGTTCGCGGCGGCGGCGGCGCGCTGTGCGCGTGCCGGCTTCGCGGGCGTCGAGCTGCACGGGGCTCACGGCTACCTGCTGTCGCAGTTCTTGTCGTCGACGATGAACACCCGCACCGACGCCTGGGGCGGCTCGCTGGAGAATCGCGCGCGGCTGATACGGGCGACCATGCAAGCGGTGCGGGCCCGGGTCCCGGCCGACTTCGTCGTCGGCGTGCGGCTCTCGCCGGAGGATTTCGGCCAGGCCAAGGGCCTCGATCTCGACGAGACGGTGCAGGTCGCGCGCTGGCTCGCCGACGACGGCGCCGAGCTCATCCACCTGTCGCTGTGGCGGGCCGAGCGCATGACGACCAAGCGCCCGGCCGAGCACCCGATCACGATCTTCCGCGCCGCGCTGCCCGCCGAGGTCGCGATCATCGCCGCTGGCAATCTGTGGACTGCGGCCGACGGTCAGGCCGTCCTCGATCGCGGCGCCGATCTGATCGCGCTCGGGCGCTCGGCGATCGCCAACCCCGACTGGGCCAACCAGGCCCGCGGCGAGGGCTGGGAGCCGCGCCGCCCGCCGCTGACCCGCGACGAGCTGATCGCCCGTTCGGCCTCGCCCGAGTTCGCGGTCTACCTCCGCCAGTTCAAGGGCTTCGTCGCCGACTGAGTTTCAGGGAGGGCTTTCGACAAGACCTCCCCTCCGTGGGGACAGGCCCCCCACGGAGCCTCCCCGCCGAGACGTCCGGATCGCGGACACGGTGGGGCGGGGTGGGGAGCGATTGGCGGGCCCGGCGGAGACGTCCGGAGCGCGGACGAGGCGTGGCATGATGTTGGCGATGCGGAGCGCCTTGGCGGTGGTGGTCCTCGTGGCGTGCGGGCAAGGGCCGTCGAGCGGGGAGCTCGAGCGGCTGCGCGCCGAGGCGGCGGCGGCCAACGCGGTCGCGATCGCGGCCCACAGCGACGAGGCGGCCCACGAGCCCGGCCGCTCGCTTACCATCACGGGCCAGCTCGGCACGCCGGCCGCGACCCTCGAATGGGCGGCTCTCGACGCCGCCAGCACCACCCACGTCCTGACCGTGAACCCCCAAAACCCGACCGACCGTACCCGGGTCATCGACTACCGCGGCGTGCTGGCGCGCGATCTCCTCGACCGCTACGCGGCGTCGCCCGACGCCCGCGAGGTCACCTTCGTCGCGCTCGACGGGTTCCGCTCCACCGTCGAGCAGTCGGCGCTGCGCAGGTTTCGCGTGCTGCTCGCCATCGCCGCCGACGGCGCGCCCATCGATCGCGCGACCGGCGGGCCGATCTACCTGGTCTTCCCGCACAGCGAGGCGCCCGAGTCGATCGCGCTGTTCCCCGATCGGTTCTGGAGCTTCTACGTGACCCACGTCGTGGTCGGCACCGAGGCGGCGCGGGTGCGGGTCGGCGAGCACGTCCTCGACGCCGCGGCGCTGGCCGGGCTGCCGGCCACCAGCCTCGACGGCCAGGTCGCGTGGAAGGTCAACTGGCCGTCGACGCCGGTCCACCTGCGCGGCGTGAGGCTCACCGACGCGCTGCACGCTGCCGGCGTCACCGTGCCGGCGGGCGGCCGCGTCATCGTGCGCGGCAAGGCGGTCATCCACCGCGATCCCGCCGATCCGATCGCGCTGGCCGCTGCGGACCTCGAGCGCTGCGGCTTCTTGCTGGTCAGCCACTGGGGCGATGACGACGCGCCGGTGCCCGCGCGCCTGGGGGGGCCGATCGCGCTGGCGGTGCCGCCGACCTGCGGCGCGCAGTACGGCGACCGCTTCTGGATCCCGTTCGTCGAGGAGCTGATCGTCGAGGCCGGCCAGTGAGGTTCGGCCTCGCGTTCCGGCTCGCCACCGCGACCGCGCTGCTCATCGTCGCGATCGTCGCGGTCGTGGTGTGGCAGTGGACATCGAGCGAGCGGACGCTGGTGCGCGAACAGAAGCGCGCCGAGGCCCGCGCCTTCGCGGTCGCGATGGCCGACGTGCTCATGAACGAGCTCGACGACGAGAACTGGGGCCAGATCCGGGTCTCGACCGAGCTCTTGCTGACCAACAACCACGACGTGGTCTACGTCGCGCTGCACGATCATCGCCGCGACGATCGCATCGTCGCCGGCGCGCCCGCCGAGCTCAACGGCCAGTTCGTCCCCGAGCTGGTCGCGCTCGCGGTGACCCGCAACGCGACGTCGGTGCGTGCGCCGCTCACCCAGGAGACCTTCCTCCTGCGCGACGTCGCGGTCGGCGCGACCCGGCGCGCCACGCGCGGCGAGCGCATCGCCGAGGTCGCCACGCCGATCGGCACCGCGTCGGGGCAGACCATCGGCACGCTGCGAGTCGGGGTGTCGCTGGCCGCGGTCGATCGCGCGGTCGCGGCCGCGGTGCGCAAGGCGCTGCTCATCGGCGCCCTCGCGCTCTTGTTCGGGCTGGCCGGCGCGATCGTGCTCGCGCGACGGCTGGTGCGACCGGTGCGCTTCCTGGCTGCCGACGCCGCGCAGATCGCGGCCGGTGATCTCGCGCATCGGGCCCGCATCGAGCGCGCCGACGAGATCGGCCAGCTCGCCGACGCCTTCAACGACATGGCGATCGCGCTCGAGGGCTCGTTCGGCCGACTGCGCAAGACCCTGGCCTCGTTCGAGCGGTTCGTGCCCCGCAAGTTCCTCGCCGTGGTCGCCCCCGAGGGCATCGAGAACATCCGGGTCGGCACCAGCGCGACCCGCGTCGTCGCGGTGCTGTTCTCCGATATCCGCGGCTTCACCAAGCTGTCCGAGGGCATGCCGCCGCTGAAGCTCTATGCGCTGCTCAACGACTACCTCGAGCGCATGGGCAACGCGATCGACGCCGCCGGCGGCTTCGTCGACAAGTACATCGGCGACGCGATCATGGCGCTGTTCGACGACGAGCACACCGACAAGATGCTCGACGCCATCCTCGGCATGCGGCGCGAGCTGCGCGCGCTCAACGTCGAGCGGGCCCAGGCCGGCCTGCCGCCCATCGACAATGGCATCGGCGCCCACGGCGGCGAGGTCGTGATGGGCACCATCGGGTTCGCGTCGAAGATCGAGTCGACCGTGATCGGCGACGCGGTCAACGTGGCGTCGCGCGTCGAGAGCCTGACCAAGGAGCAAGGCGTCGCGGTGCTGGTCACCGACGCGGTGGTCAGCAAGCTGCGCGAGCCCGCCCGCTTCAAGCTCCGCAAGATCGCCGCCGGCGTCGCGCTGCGCGGTCGCGTCGACCCGGTCGACCTCTACACCGTCGACGAGTAGCCCAGGCCGCCGCCTCACCACCAGCGGGCGAGCGCGGTCGCGATCGGGCCAGCGAGCGCCGCGATCTTCTGGGCGCCAAGCTTCTGCTGAGCGAACGGCGTGAAGGGGTCGGCCAGCAGATCGCGGCGCACCTCCAGGCACAACGCGCGGCCCGGTCGCGCCATGACGTGGTCCCAGGCCAGCGTGCTGGGATGCAGCGGATAGGTCGCGCTGTCGGCCACCGTCAGCCCGAGCGACGCCAGCTCGGCGCGCAGGGTGCTGACCACCTCGGCCGGCGCGTGGTCGACGCCGTCGGCGTCGCGGCTGATCACGTCGAGGTCCGGGCGCAGCGGCCAGGTCGGCTCGACCTCGGGCCGGTAGGCCTGGTGCAGGTTGTCGACGATGGCGGCGTCGACCTGGACGTCGACGGTGCGCGGCGCATAGCTGTGGAGCATGAGCACCGCGCCGCCCGGCGCCAGCGCGGCGTTGGCGGCGTGGACCGCGCCGACGTAGCTGTCGTAGGCATTGCGCAGGAGCGCGCGGTCCTCGGGCGACACGATCCACGGCATCAGCCCGGGCGTGACCTTGCCGGCCTTGAAGTCCTCGGGCGAGGCGTCCATCCGGCGGTTGCAGTCGATGAACGTGCGCGGGATGCGGCAGCGCACGATCGCGACGCTGAGCTGCGGGCGCGCCTCGACGAGCCGCTGGGCCACCGCCTCGGCCAGCTCGGGGGCGCCGCTGTCGGTGTTGACGTGGAAAAAGTCGACCAGCGCGTCGGGCAGCGGGCTGGTGAGGCGGGCGGCCATGCGGTCGTAGTCCGCGGTCGCGGTGGCACCGTGCGGGATCTCGATGAGCAGATCCGCCGCCGCATCGGGTGCCACGTCGGTGCCGTGCACGGTGCGCGTGTCGAAGATTCCCAGGATCGAGGCGGGCATCGCGGCGAGCTTCGCACGAGATTCGGTGATCGCCCGGTCGCGGTCACCGACAGCGGGCGGCTGGCGTCAGCGGCCGGCGGTCGCGGCGCGCCGCGCGATCAGCATCACGCCGTCGTCGCGCACCGTGCCGGCGACGGCGCGGGCCGTCAGCAGCGGCGCGGTGGCGGTACACATCGCGGCGCGCTCGGGGTGCCCGGCGAAGTGCAGCCGCGACATGATCTCGGCCAGCCCGGTGACCCCTTCGTCCGGGAACCGGACAGCCGTCGGCACCGGCACCAGCTCGATCGCGAAGCCGTGACGTTCGAGGAGGTCGGCGGCGAGGGTGAGCAACCAGCCGTGGTGGGACGGCGGCCGGCCGGCGATCTCGGCTTCGCGGTTGTAGACCTCGACCAGATGGTTGCCGGGGGCAGCCTGTACGATCACCACGCGCTCGCGCGCGATCCGGGCCAGCTCGCCGATCGCGCGGGCCGGATCGTCGGTGTACTGCAGGACCCAGGTCGCGACCGCCGCGGCGGCCGCACCGTCGGGCAGCGGCACCGCCTCGGCCCGCCCCGCGATCGCGGTGAGCCCGGGCGGAAGCTGCGCGCGTTGGGCCGCGCTCGGCTCGACGATGGTCACCGGCCCGACTCGCGCCGCGATCGCCTGGGTGAGCAGGCCGGTGCCGCCGCCGACGTCGACCACGTCGGTGACGCCGGCCAGGGCGTCGCACAGCGCGTCGAGCTCGATCGCCGGATCGAGCAGCGGCGTGAAGTCGCGCCAGGCCGCCGGGTCGAGCTGCTCCGGGCCCCAGAACCGGGCCGGCCAAGCCACCGTCGACGCGCACAGCGGGTGATCGCGCCAGCGCATCGGCGCAGCCTAACGCCGATCGGCGTCAGCGCGAAGATCCGCGCGGCCGTGCGTCCAGCCGGCATGTCCAAGCTGTTCTGCGGTTCTTTCCTCGCGCTCGCGGCGTGCAGCGGCGGCGCGATCCTGGTCGATCTGAAGATGCCCGAGCCGGGTGGCGCCACCACGTCGGGCGACCTCACGACCTTCTCGACCGGGGTGGTCGTCGACGCCGCCGACGGCACCGATCCCTGCGAGCGTCTGCAGGTGCGGCTCTACACCAGCGC
>Ga0105046_10001619_pt1 | contig 34778 bp, 24 predicted proteins | sample MAT03_FD_78385 | JGI IMG/M metagenome (GOLD analysis project Ga0105046, IMG submission 78385) | Freshwater microbial communities from Lake Fryxell liftoff mats and glacier meltwater in Antarctica - MAT-03 (megahit assembly) | ecosystem: Environmental > Aquatic > Freshwater > Ice > Liftoff... | reverse complement strand
GGAGGTGATCGTGGAACACATCGGAACGAACGGATCATCTTCACTGGTGAACAGCATTCGCGAAAGCGTGATCGGTGAAGGCGCTAGCCTCACGCTGCACGTGTTGCAGAACGAGGCCAATGGTCCTGCACATATCGGTTTGGATGCTGTGACGATCGGCGCGAAAGGCCGCTTCAGCATCGATACCACTACGCTGAACGGTTCGCTGGTGCGGAACGAAGTACACATCGCGCTTGCTGGTCCCGAAGCCCATGCGGAACTGAGCGGCGTGTACTTGTTGAACGGAACCACGCACTGCGATAACCATACCTACATCGGCCACGACGTGCCCGATTGCACAAGCGATGAGCTCTACAAGGGCATCATTGCGGAGAAGGGCACCGGCGTGTTCAACGGCAAGGTGTACGTGAAGCAGGATGCCCAACGCACCCGAGCCTACCAGAGCAACGCGAACATCCTGCAAGGCGACAACGCGCGCATCTTCACCAAGCCCGAACTGGAGATCTACGCCGACGACGTGAAGTGCAGCCACGGTTGCACCATCGGTCGCTTGGATGAGAAGGGCCTGTTCTACCTCCGTTCACGCGGTGTGAGCGAAGCCGAAGCGCGGAAGATGCTCTCGCACGCGTTCATGACGGATGTACTTGAGCGCATCACGAACGAGGATTGGAGGAACTACCTCGCAGGGTTGATCGACGCGAAACTGGAGAAGCTCTGATTTCACCACGGAGGCACAGAGGACACAGAGAAGAAAGACAATGACAACCACATTGCACCGTCCCAAACAAAGCACCGTGCATTCCTCTGTGCCTCTGTGGTGAACCGCATTCCATGAGCACCTTTACCACTCCTGCGGTGAAAAAGGCCTTTGAGGTCGAGGAGATCCGCGCGCAGTTCCCGATCCTGAAGGAGCTAGTACACGGCAAGCCGCTCGTGTACTTCGACAACGCCGCTACCAGCCAGAAGCCGCGCCGGGTGATCAAGGCCGAGAGCAGCTATTACGCGACGATCAACGCCAACGTACACCGCGGCGTGCATACGCTGAGTACTAAAGCCACAGAAGCGCAGGAGGCTGCACGCGAGACGATCCGTGCGCACATCAACGCGAAGCACGCGCACGAGATCATCTTCACCAGTGGCACCACTGCAGGCATGAACCTCGCTGCGACCAGTCTTGGTCAGCTACTGCTGAAGCCAGGCGATGAGGTGGTGATCAGCGGGATGGAGCACCACAGCAACATCGTGCCCTGGCAACTGGCTTGCGAGCGGCATGGTGCAACCCTCAAGGTGATCCCGATAACGGATAGTGGCGAGTGGGACTTAAAGCAGGTGCCGTTCACCGATCGAACACGCATCCTTGCGATCAGCCATGTGAGCAACACGCTGGGTACGATCAATCCGGTGAAGAAACTGATCGCGCAAGCAAAGAAGCAAGGCATCGTCACGGTGGTGGATGGCGCGCAAGCCATGCCGCACCTGAACGTGGATGTACAAGCACTCGGCTGCGACCTCTATGCTTTCAGCGGGCACAAGTGTTATGGCCCGACTGGCACCGGTGTGCTTTACGGCCGCGAGGATCTGCTTGACCGCATGCCGCCTTGGCAAGGCGGTGGCGAGATGATCGACCAGGTGACGCTTACCAAAAGCACTTGGGCCAAGCTGCCCTTCAAGTTCGAAGCTGGCACACCGCACATCGCGGGCATCATCGGACTGGGTGAGGCCATCCGTTGGATGCAGGATTATGACCTGAACACCATGGCCGCGCACGAACACACGTTGCTCGAACACGCGACCAAGGAACTGCTTGCAATTGATGGCCTGCGCATCATCGGCACAGCGGAGGAGAAAGTGAGCGTGATCAGCTTCGTCATTGAGGGTGTACACCACTACGATCTCGGCACCTTGCTGGACCAACAAGGCATCGCGGTGCGTACTGGCCACCACTGCACACAACCCCTGATGGAGCGCTTCTGTGTGAGCGGGACGACGCGGGCGAGCTTCGCGTGTTTCAATACGATAGCGGAGGTGGATGTGATGGTGGCGGCGACGAAGAAGGCGGTTAAGATGTTGCGATGAGAGAAAGTGCGAAAGAGAGAAAGTGGGAAAGTGGCAAAGTGCGAAAGAGAGAAAGAGAGAAAGAGAAAGTGAGAAAGTGAGAAAGAGAGAAAGTGGGAAAGTGGGAAAGAAAGAGAGAATGGGAACGAAGTAGTCTAATGCCGCAAAGAATGGAGAACTATTCAACTTACGACCCGTCTGAGTGGGATTGGAACTTGGATGGAAAGTATCCCGAAGGTGGCGTGATCTCTATCGTTTCTGAGCCAGGTGGGAAGAAGGTCACTAACTATAAGGACCTTTGGATCTATAGCCAAAGCCGAATACTGGTCACTGATGTTTACCGGCTTACCCAGAAGTTGCCGAAGGAGGAAATGTACGGTTTGACAAGTCAATTGCGACGGGCATCAGTCTCGGTTCCGAGCAACATTGCGGAGGGCTGGGGGCGAAACAAGAATGGGTATTTCCTTCTTGGTATGAGCTATTCTCGTGGGTCGATCCACGAAGTAGAAACACAACTTCTGATCTGTTCCGATCTTGAGTTTCTGACTACGGAGGAGATCAACCCACTTCTAGGAAAGATCGCGGCGATCAGGAGTGGACTGTTGAAATTCATGAACACGCTCGATACGAAGCGCTGAACCCAACTTTCTCTCTTTCTCACTTTCCAACTTTACACCTTGAAATTGTGACCCTCACCCAAGTCCAACAAGAAGTCGTTGAGGAGTTCGCGCTCTTCAGCGATTGGCAGGACCGCTACGAGCACCTGATCGAACTGGGCAAGGACCTACCGATGATCGCACCGGAGAAGAAGACCGAGGAGAACATCGTACGTGGCTGCCAGTCGCGTGTGTGGCTCAATGCAGAACAGAAGAACGGCCTGGTGCATTTCACCGCCGACAGCGATGCGATGATCACGAAGGGCTTGGTCGCCTTGTTGGTGCGCGTGTTGAACGATCGCGCACCGCAGGAGATCCTGAACACACCGCTCACCTTCATCGATTCCATCGGTCTGCGCGAGCACCTGAGCCCCAACCGCAGCAATGGCCTCAGCGCGATGATGGACCAGATGAAACGCTACGCGCTCGCTTATTCGTCCAAGTCATGAAGGAAATGCTTTTCACCGCAACGGCGCAACGAGCGCAACGGCATACGCCACGTTGCGCATTCCTGGCGTCCGCTGCTTCGTTGCGGTTAGAAACTCAACCCGTGCCATGACCGCCGAGGAGAAGAAACAATTGGAAGAGCGGGTGATCCTCACGCTGAAGACGATCTACGACCCGGAGATACCCGTGGACATCTACGAGCTGGGGCTGATCTACGACGTGGTGATCCGTGACGATGCCAGTGTTTACATCAAGATGACCCTGACCAGTCCGGCATGCCCGGTGGCAGGAACGTTGCCCGGCGAAGTGGAACAGAAAGTGGCCACAGCGCAGGGCATCACGAGCGCCAAAGTTGAGATCACTTTCGAGCCTGCGTGGGACAGGACGATGATGAGCGAGGCGGCCCAGTTGGAGCTCGGCTTCATGTAGTTGAACTGCAACGGCGCGACGACCCAACGAACACGCAACGCGTAACACTTCAACACGCAACTGGGCTCCATGAGCGAAGAACCCATCATCAACAAAGTCGCTTCGAGCGGCATCGTCACCCTCGACTTGGAGGAGATCTATCCGCAGGGCGAGCGCAGGGTCTTCGACCTGAAGCCCTTGCTTTGGCAGGAGATCGCGCTGAAGGAGGATGATCTACGCGCCTTCGTGAAAGCACACGACTGGGTACAGTACAAAGGCAAGTTCGTTTCAGTTCATTGTTCTGCGGATGCGATCATCCCGACTTGGGCGTATATGCTGGTGGCCACGAGCCTTCAACCCTATGCGGCCTTCGTAACGCAAGGCGATGCGGATCAACTGGAGCGTGCGGTCTTCACCCGCTTCGTGCAACAACTGGATATCGAACCCTTCCGCAGTACACGCGTTGTGGTGAAGGGTTGCAGCAAGCTTCCCGTGCCATTGAACGCATACGTAGAGTTGAGCGCGAGACTTCTGCCGGTGGTGAAGTCGCTCATGTTCGGCGAGCCCTGCAGTACGGTACCACTGTACAAGGCGCCGAGAGAATAGCGAGATTCCGGGTCAAGCCCGGAATGACAATCCTACCTTCGGGATGATGCGTTGGACCCTGCTTGTCTTCCTGCTCGCTGCTTGCCCGCTGTTCGCGCAGCCGGACTCCGTCAACATGCCCAACAGCGTCAACGGCTGGCACCTGAGCCCGCACGGCATGATCCGCGTGCTGGTGCTCTTCGCGGAGATCGAGTACGACGTGAACCCGGCCAAGGACCCAGCGTCGCCCACGGCTGAGCATTGGCCGAAGGGCCGGTTGCCGAAGTGGAAGGATGATGTCTTCGATCCACAGCTACGGCCCATGCCACAGGCGAGTGTGACCCGTTACTACCACGACATCTCCCTGGGCCGGTACGAAGTGCTCGGCGATTACGTGGACCAGATGCTTACGCTGCGCGAGAGCGAGTATCGCAGCGTGGGCAATGCGCACGGCATTAGCGCGCTGGCCGTGCAAGAGGTGAACAAGATGGGCGCTTTGCGCACACACAGTGGTCTCACCGTCGCGGACTTTGATCTGTGGAAACGCGGCGGTAAACCCGGTCTGCCAAAGGCGACCGGTGCCGATGACCCGCACAGCTACGACCATGTGATGGTGATCGTACGCAACAGTGGCCTCACGCACGGGCAGGGCAGCACGGACGCGGGCAGTCCCGGCAAGCTCTTCGGTTTCGAGAGCGATTCGCAGAGCCGTTTCGGTGGCATGAACGCCTTGCCGTTCGAGATCCTGAAGCACGAATTCAACCACATGCTCTTCGGGGGCAACAACTTCCACAGCGGCGGTGGGAACGCGGCGCAGTTCACCAGCTACTTTCTGAGCCTGCAGGGTGGCCACAGCATGATGGGCGCAGCCGGTAGCGCGCTGCTCACCTGCTGCGCCTGGGACCGCGACCGGCTCGGTTGGAAACCGGATGGCGCACCCTTCCGGATCAACGCGCGGCACACCGACGGAACGATCGTGAATGGCGACCTGGACCCGCTGAAGGGCGATACCGGCGTCTTCGTGCTGCGCGACTTCGTTACCAGCGGCGACGCGCTACGCATCCGACTCCCGTTCCTGGAGGAAGGCACCTACCCGCAGTGGCTTTGGCTGGAGAATCACCAGGGCAGCGAGCGGAACGGAAGTCCGACGGACAGGTTCCACTGGGAAGGACTCGATTGCATCGCGCGCGTGCGGCCGGGTATCACCGCGACCATCCAAGTGGATAGGGAGGACCGCGTTGGCAAGGACATCTTCGGTGGCTATGCCGACTACTTGCGGCCGTTACCCGCCAACGGGCTCTACGACCTGGATATGCTGGGCGACACGATCTCGCCGTGTCCGTTCGGCGGGCACCGCACAGAATTGTACCGGTTGGACGAGCAGCGCGCCAACCCGCTCACTGGCAACCACGAGCTCGAGCTTCCGCTCATCGATCGCGATGGCAATGGCAAGCTGCAGCGCGGGGAGCACTTCGTGCCCTATGTGCGTCTGGAGAACGGTGTTTTCCGTTCCATCGCCCAACTCTTCGGCCGTCCGGAGCACCTGTTCATGCTCAGCGGGAACCGCAAGCTCGGCATGGGTACGAACCCATCCACCGCCAACGCGCTCACACTCGTCAGCAGCGGCACCGCTGATACGTTCAAGGGCGGCCCACCGAACAACCGCGTCATCCATCTCAATGGCATGAGCGTGGAGATCATCGCGGAGAACGCGAACGGTTCCACCAGCCTGCGTGTGCGCAGTGGTGATACGTTCATCGATCGCGATCTGCGTTGGTGCGGGGACAGCATCGTGCTGCACAACATCCCGAACGGTTATCAAGGCCGCTCGCTCTTCCTGGCCACCGGGCGAAGCCTGGTGATCGATCGATCGGAGACGGGCACACGCCTCGATCGCCCCGAAAAAGTCGATGGCGTCACTTACTTCAGTGCGCCGACAAGCTTTACCGTAGTTGCGAACGCCAGCATCTTCGTAGGGCGCGGAGCGAAGTTGGAACTGATCAACGCCAGTGTGATGCACATGCTGCCGGGTAGCGAATTGCTGCTGGGGCCAGGTGCGAAGTTGCTCGCCGATGCATCGTCGCGCATTGAGCTTCACGGCGATGCCCGCATTGATGCCACCAGGAAGCAACTGAAGAAGTTGCGCAAGAAAGGACGGTTGATCAACGTGCCTCAGTAGGCACGCACGTTCTTGCCCTCCATGTAGTTGATGAAGGCGCGGTTCACCACGCGATTGCCACCGGGCGTGGGGTAATTGCCAGTGAAATACCAGTCGCCGGCGTGGTCCGGGCATGCGGCGTGCAACCCTTCGATGCTCTGGAACACCAACCGCACCTCCGCGCGGGTGCCGGCGGGTGTGAGCATCTCGCCGATCTTGTCGCTGATGCGTTGCGCACTGAACGGGCGGTAGATGTCCTTCACCACGTTCTCCTGTTCCACCAGGGGGCGGCCGACCATCGCCCGGCAGCGATCGTAAACGTCGTCGATGATGTTCTCCTGCTTGGTCTCTTTCAGCAATGCGATCGCCGCGCGGAAGGCCGCCAGGTCGCCCATCTTGGCCATGTCGATGCCGTAGCAATCGGGGTAGCGGATCTGCGGGGCACTGCTCACCACCACGATGCGCTTCGGCTCCAGCCGATCGAGCATCTTGAGGATGCTCTGCTTGAGCGTGGTGCCGCGCACGATGCTGTCATCGATCACCACCAGATTGTCCACGCCGGGGCGCACGGACCCGTAGGTGATGTCGTAGACGTGCGCCACCAGATCGTCACGCGCATCATCGGCGGTGATGAAGGTGCGCAGCTTCGCGTCCTTGATCGCCACCTTCTCCAGGCGGGGGCGCACCGCCAGGATCTTGCGCAACTCGCCGGGGTCCGGCGAAGGACCCAACTCCAGGATGCGGCGCTCCTTCACACGGTCCAATTCATCCTCCAACTCCTTCATCATTCCATAACAGGCCACCTCGGCGGTGTTGGGGATGAACGAGAACACGGTGTTCTCCAGATCGTGATCGATGGATGCGAGTATGGCCGGGCATACCGAACGGCCCAGGGCGATTCGTTCACGGTACACGTCGCGATCACTGCCGCGGCTGAAATAGATCCGCTCGAAGCTGCAAGCGCGCTTCTCCAAGGGTGTACGGACCAACGCCTCGGCATAGCTGCCATCCTTGCGGATGATGAGCGCATGGCCGGGGGTGAGCTCATGCACATCATCGGTCTTCACCGCGAACGCGGTCTGGATCGCGGGGCGCTCACTGGCGACCACAACCACCTCATCATCGGCGTACCAGAACACCGGCCGGATGCCCGATGGGTCGCGCAGCACGAAGGCATCGCCGTGGCCGATCATGCCGGCGAGCGCATAGCCACCATCGAAATCCAACGCGCTGTTCACAAGGATCTGGCGCACGTCCAGCTTATCGGCGATCACCTGGGTGATCTGGCGGTCGTTGTAGCCGAGCTGGCGATGGATCTGTACCAGGCGATCGTTCTCCACATCCAGGAAGTGGCCGATCTTCTCGAGCACCGTCATGGTATCGCTGCGCTCCTTGGGGTGCTGGCCGATGCTTACGAGCAGGTCGAAGAGCTCATCGACGTTCGTCATGTTGAAATTGCCGGCCACCACCAGGTTGCGCGTCAGCCAGTTGTTCAGGCGGCGACGTGGGTGGCAGTTCTCCTCCCCGTCCTTCCCGAAGGTGGCATAGCGCAGGTGGCCAAGCAGCACTTCGCCCAAATAGGGCGCGTGCTGTTTCAGGGCGTCGGCATCGTTCCGCAGGGAAGGGTCGGCTTTCAGTGCGTCCTCAATACCCTTGTGGATGCGGCCGAAGATCTTCTGGATGGCCTGCTTGTCGGTGCTCCGGTCGCGATCGAGGAAGTTGAGGCCCGGTCGTGGATCCAGTTTGATCGTGGCGACCCCCGCTCCATCCTGGCCGCGGTTGTGCTGCTTCTCCATCAGCAGGTACAGCTTGTTGAGCCCGTAGAGGGCCGTTCCGTAGCGCTGCCGGTAGTGGTCCAGTGGCTTGCGCAAGCGGATCAGCGCAATGCCACATTCATGCTTGATCGCGTCGCTCATGGAGGTGGCCAAAGGTACGGAGGGTCGTTGGCGCACCCGCCAGCAGGGGCTCGGAGCAAGCAACTTCCCGGCCGGGCAACGGGTCTTCCCACAGTAACTTGGCGGAACCGCAGAACCAAGCAGTGCGAACAGGCTTTTTCATACTCTTCCTTGGCCTGGCGGCCACGGTACGTGGTGGGGCTCCCAAGGCCCAATTCACCGAGAACAAGGGGCAATGGCCAACGCAGGTACTTTACAGGGCGCACATCCCCGGCGGCGTGATGTTCGTGGAGCGGTCAGCTTTCACTTATGTGCTCTTCTCGGACAGTCCGCTGGCGCACCACGGCCATGGCCATCAACCGGAACATGCCGGGGAAGGCAAGGCCCACGCCTACCGGGTGAATTTCGTGGGCGGCCATGCCGTTGGATCGCTGGGAGCTCTTCAGCAAGGGCACTACGAGAACTACTTCCTTGGCAACGACCCTAGGCGTTGGGGTAGCGGTTGCGGCGTGTTCGGTGAAGTGACCCTTAAGGACGTCTGGCCGGGCATCGACCTGCGGATCAGTGGCAAAGAGGGGATCAAGTACGACTTCATTGTAGCACCGGGGGTGGACCCTGGCGTGATCCGCATGCACTATGAAGGGCAGGACGGCTTGTCGTTGAAGGATGGCCGCTTGCATGTGCGCACGAGCGTTGGAACGATCACGGAAGAAGCGCCTGTCGCCTTTTCGCGCGCGATCACCACCGCAGTGTGTGAGGGAGGCTTCTTGCGCGCGCAACACCAGGATGATCCTGTTGAATGTGTCTACGTGCTCGGCGGCGATGAACTCCGGTTCCATGTGGACGCGCCGGGGCAGCACACGTTGATCATCGACCCGGTGCTCACCTTCGCGAGCTATACTGGCAGCACGGCGGACAACTTCGGCTGCACGGCCACCTACGACAACGACGGCCACTTGTACGGTGGCAGTATCGTGTTCAATGCCGGATATCCGTTAACACTAGGCGTGCTGCAGAACTTCTGGGCGGGCGGCACCATCGATGCAGGCATTACGAAGTGGACACCGGACGGCACTGCGTTGGTGTGGAGCACCTACCTCGGCGGTGGCGCCGGGGCCGACGCCCCACACAGCCTAGTGGTGAACGAGCAGGATGAACTCTACGTGATGGGCACGACCGGCTCTGCGGATTTCCCCACAACACCCGGAGCCTTCGATGGTGCGTTCGGTGCGGGTGGCGGTGCCGTGAGCTGGACCAACATATCCGGCGGCTATGGCTACCAACACCTCAGCGGTTGCGATGTGTTCGTGGCCCATTTCAATGTGGGGGCCACTGCGCTGATCGGCAGCACCTACATGGGCGGTGCGAACCAAGATGGGCTGAACAATTCGACCACGCTCACCCACAATTACGGCGATCACATCCGGGGCGAGATCGCCTTGGACCCCAATGGTGATCCCGTGGTGGCTACGAGCACCTATAGCGCAGATCTGCCCACCACCCCCGGTGCTCCCCAGCCGCTCTATGCTGGGGCGCAGGATGGTTTCGTCTTCCGGATGAACCCGGCGCTAACAGTGTTGCAATGGGCCACCTACATCGGCGGTGCAGGTGATGACAGCGCCTATGGCGTGCAGTTCGACAGCGGCGGGAACCTCTTTGTGACCGGTGGTACCACGACCACCGGACTGCCCATGCCCGGCGTTCCTGCGGACAACAGCTATAACGGCGGCGGTGATGGTTATATCATGCGGTACTCGGGGATCACTGGCGGGCTGCTTTCCGGCACCTACCTAGGCACCAGCGCATACGATCAATCCTACTTCGTGCAGTTGGACACGGATGACGCCGTTTACGTGACCGGTCAAACACATGGCAGCTACCCGGTGAGCCCGGGCAAATACAGCAACCCCGGTAGCTCCCAGTTCATCCACAAGTTCAACAACACTCTCTCCTCTTCGCAATGGAGCACGGTGATCGGCAACGGCGTGAACACGCAGGACATGTCACCGACCGCCTTCTTGGTGAGCGACTGTGGCCAGATCTATTTCAGCGGGTGGGCGGGCAACACCAATGCGAACGCGGGTAATATCAACAGCACCACCAACGGCTCAGCGCTTACCCCTGATGCGTTCCAAAGCACCACCGATGGCAGCGATAATTACTTGTTGATGCTGAACCCGGACGCGGTGAGCCTGAGCTATGCGACCTTCTTCGGCGGGCCGAGCAGCGCGGAACATGTGGATGGTGGCACCAGCCGCTTCGACAAGAATGGCACTGTGTACCAAGCCGTGTGCGCGGGCTGCGGGCTGGGGGGGCAGGATGACTTCCCCACAACGCCGGGGGCATGGAGCAACACCAACAACAGCTTCAACTGCAGCCTCGGCGTGTTCAAGTTCGAACTGGCCGCCTCTTTGGCGAGCATCGGGATCGACGGTCCGAACGTGATCTGCTTCCCTTCCACGGTGCAGTTCACCAACAGCAGTTCTGGGGGCGATACCTACCTGTGGGACTTCGGCGATACCGGTACGAGCACGGAGTTCGAACCAGCGCACCTGTATACCACCGAGGGGGTTTACACGGTATCCATGATCATGACCGACAGTTACGGCTGCTCTATATCCGACACAGCGGACATCCAGGTCATCAGCATACCGACGCCCGTGGCCACCATCGCTCCGGTGCCGCCCATTTGTCCGGGTGCGAGCGTACAACTTTTCGCCTCCGATGGAATCTCCCACGCCTGGTTCCCTCCGCTCGGATTGAACGACACCACCATTGCCGATCCCACAGCCACCCCACCGCAGCCCATGACGTATTGGGTGATCATCGAAAGCGAGTGTGGCTTCGACACCACATCCGTGGCCATCGATTGGGTCGACCCTGTCGGTTCCGCTGGGCCGGACACTTCAACCTGTCTCGGTTCCGGGGTCGCGTTGGCCGGGTCGGGCGGCGGCGCATATAGTTGGTCACCCGTCGCAACACTTTCCGATCCGGCCATCGCCAATCCGATCGCTTCACCTGCGGACTCTACGGTCTACAGTGTCATCATTACCACTCCTGAAGGTTGCATCGTACACGATACGGTATGGGTGACGGTGTACTACGATCCACCCGAAGCTTCACTGGTCGATACGGTGATCTGCGCCGGGACCTCGCTCCAGCTGCATGCGCCGGATGCGCTGAACTATGCATGGCAGGCGGCCAACGGAATAACGGAGTTGGACGTGCAGGATCCAACCGTGACACCAACGTTACCAACCACCTACACCGTACTGATCAGCAATGCATGCGGTAGCATCACGGACGATGTTTTCGTGGACCTGATCTTCGTTACTGCCTTCGCTTGGCCGGACACGACAGTATGCCCCGGGCAACCGGTATCGCTCTTCGCGCTCGGTGGCATCTCCTACGCATGGAGCCCGGTACAAGGACTTAGCCATCCGGATAGTTCGGTGACCACGGCCATGGCATCGGCGAACACAACGTACGCGGTTCTGGTCACCGACATCAACGGTTGCCAGAACACGGCCGAGGTCCTCATTGAACTGTTCCCCTACCCTACTGTGAACGCGGGCCGTGACGTGTTGGTCGATTGGCACGATGAAGTGCAGTTGAACGCGACCGGGGACGGGATCCTGACGTGGGCACCGCCAGAGGGGCTTGATCGAATCGACGGGCCGTCGCCGATCGCTTCGCCGGAAGAGAGCACCACCTATACCGTTACGGTCACCGACGTACACGGCTGCATGGCCACTGATCAGGTGATGGTGATCCTGAACGGCTCGCTCTACGTGCCCAATTCCTTCACCCCGGATGGTGATGGCTACAATGATGGTTTCGGGGCATGGGGCAAAGACATCCAGGAGATCGAGCTGCTGGTCTTCAACCGCTGGGGCGAATTGATCTGGAGCACCACCAAGTTGAACGACCGATGGGATGGCACCTATAAGGGCGTCGCCTCACCCATCGATACCTACGTGTGGAAAGTGGATGCCACCGAGGTGAGCGGCCGCAAGCGCAACGCCATCGGGCATGTGACCTTGGTCCGCTGAACGTTCAATGTTGGAGGAACGCGCCGCGTTCCCTGTCGAGCCAACTTAGCGCGGCCCCGCTCAAGAGCATTTCCTTCACCGGCCCATCCCACAGCATACTCTTGATGAGCTCGCCGGGCACCAGTTCACCGAGGGGGAACGGATAGTCCGTACCCATGGCGACTCGCTCCGCACCGAGCAGATCAACCACATGGCGCAACATGGCGGGATCGTGTACAAGAGCATCGATCCAAAAGCGGCCGAGGTAGGCGCGCGGGTTCACGTTGTTGTCCACCGCACAGAGATCGGGACGAACGATGAACCCATGCTCGATGCGGCCGATCGTCGCTGGGAACGAACCACCACCATGCGCGAACGCCACCCGCAAGCGCGGGAGTTTCTCGAAGAGCCCACTGAAGATCATGGAGGTGATCGCCACGGCGGTCTCGGCGGGCATGCCCACCAGCCAGGGCATCCAGTACTTGTCCATGCGATCGGCCCCCATCATATCCCACGGATGAACGAAGACCGCCATACCCAGTTCCTGACAGGCGGCGAACACCTGGAAAAGCCGCGGCTCGCCCAAATTCACGCCGTTGATGTGCGTGCCGATCTGCACACCGGCCAGCCCGATGCGCTTGCAGCGTTCCAGTTCCTTGATCGCGAGGTCGGGCTCCTGCATGGGGATGGTGCCCAACCCGACGAATCGCGTGGGCCATTTCCCAACGATGTCCGCGATGTGGTCGTTGAGGAACCTGGAGAGGTCCAGTGTGTCCTGCGCCTTGGCCCAGTAGCTGAACATCACTGGAACGGTGCTGAGCACCTGCACATGCACGCGATGCTGATCGCACTCGGCGATGCGCACCTGCGGATCCCAGCAGTTGGCCTGCACCTCGCGGAAGAACTTGTCGTCCATCATCATCCGCGCACAGCCCGGCTTGTGATGGTCCAGGTGGACGAACCCGCCATAGCCGAAGCGCCGGCCGAAGTCGGGGATGTTCTCCGGAAGGATGTGGGTATGGATGTCGATCGAGAAGAGTTCGGCCATGCTCCGGACCTTACACGAAGCGCGGATCGACCTCCATCACGTGCCCACAGGACTTGCAGGTGCGCAGTTCCTTGCTGGCGTAGAACTCCTTGAACCGCGGGATGAAATCGGTCTCGATGTTGTGCAGCACGAAACGGTACTCGTGCAACTTGGTATTGCACTTCTCGCAGTACCACTGCAGTCCGTCCTCCAACTCGCGATCATCACGTTTCACTTCGATCACCAACCCGACAGTACCAGCGCCGCGCCGTGGCTGGTGAGGGGTTCGTGAAGGCAATAGGAACATCTCCCCCTCGCGGATGGGGATCGTCACTGCCTTGCCATCCTCCTGGATGCCCACCTCGATGTCCCCTTCCACTTGGTAAAAGAGCTCTTCGGTCTCGTTCCAGTGATAGTCTTTGCGCGCGTTTGGGCCACCCACCACCATCACGATGTAATCACCTGCATCAGCATAAAGGTTCTTGTTGCCGATGGGTGGTTTCAGCAGGTCGCGGTTCTCCGCGATCCAGCCTTTGAGGTTGAAGGGTCTGCGAATGGGCATGGTCGGTAACAGATGGTCGCTAAAGGTAGCGAGGCCTCCTCATCGGCCCGAACGAAGCGGGGCGACCCGAAAGCCGCCCCGCGCCTTGGTGTATGGCGTTTGGTTCACTTTTTCTCGGACCGCACGGACATGAGCAGCAGCGCCCCGTTGGTGCGCATCATGTCGGTGGTGTACTCGCGGTCCTGTGTAAAGGCCATGGCCTTCTTGTCGTACTTGACGATGGCGAAGGGAAAGTCCAACACATCCGTGTCCGCACCGTCGTACTTGGAAGCGGGCAGCATGCTCATCTCCATATCCATCGGGGCGATCTCCACCAGTTCCTTGGGCAGTTCGGCGCGTGTATCCACCAGGATGCGCTTGGGGAGAAAGCCCTCTTTGCGGAACTCGATGGCGAACTCCTTGCCCAGGCCGAGACCCATCCCGAAACGGCCGCTCTTGTCGGTGAACTGCCGGCCTACCAACTCGTTGCCATCGTAGGTGAGCACTTCACAACCCTCCAGTTTCTTTTCACCATCGGTGATGCGGCCCGTGATGGGAAGCAACAACGCATCCTCTTGTGCGCATAGCGAAAGGCCTATGCCGAAGGCGGTGAGCAACGCACCAGCGCGGATCCATCGGAGGGAGTTCATGCCTTGGGAGTTGGGTGCTTATACCCCGCATTTCGCCAAAAAGTTCCGGGAACGACGAAGGGCGCCCACCCTGCGGTGAACGCCCTTCATTTCACTGTTCGATCGCTCAGCGCACCGTCATTCGGAGCGCCGCACTACCGGCCGCATTGGTCAGGCGTACGGAGTAGATGCCCGGTGCGAGCTGGCCGCCAAGTGAGACCGTAACCTGCTGGCCACGGACCATCGCCCCACGCTCCTGATGGAGGATGCGACCACGCATGTCGGTCACCTCGATCACGGTAAGGGCATCCGCACCGGAGTAGCTCAGGGTGAAGTCCCCATGGCCCGGATTGGGGAAGATGTTCCAGCTCGCGCCGGTGGCATCGGTGATGCCGTTGCAGATCTCCACGGTCACGGAAACGAAGTTGTTGCTCAGGTCAATGCATGTACCGGTGCTGGTCACCAGCGTGGCATCGGACCCTGGATCAGCACCTACAAGATCGCCGTTGTAGCTGATACCCCACACCCGGTAGCTTCCCAATGGCGCACTATTGAAGTCGAGCGAACCGCCCACGAGCGTCGTCACGATGATGTTGCTCGCATCGGTAAGCACGTACACATAGTTCTCACCGGATCCACTCGTGGTAGCGAAATTGATCACGTCGGCCTGGGCATCCTGGCAAACGGTCTCGGAGGTTCCGCCTGATACGGTCTGCACATTACCGCCATCGCATACAACGGTGGGCTCGGCGCCGCTGAGGCAGATGGTGAACGCGCCACCACCGCCGAACTGCAGGTTGCTGTAGACGCGCACCACGTAGATGGTGTTCAACGTCGTTGTCAACACAATTGGGCCCTGGGGCTGGACTTCGCAATACAGATCGTTGCCACCACATCCGAGGAGTACCTCGACCGCCCAATCCACCATGGTACCCGGATCCAGATCAAGGGTCACCGTGGTATTGTTGCCCGAGTTGAACGTGTACCACACATCGGCGTATCCCACCGTGGACACGTCGCACGTTGGATCATTGCCATCGTGTGTGGCGTACGTATTGTCGCCTCCGGCAGCAGTCCCTGGGCAGGCACCAACAGCATTGATCGGAAGCCCGGCGGCATTGGCGCAATCATCGTTCGCTGGTGCGCAATCGTTCACTACAATGGCAGCACCGGTCACGTCAAGGCTGCCGCAAATAGTGCCACCGCCTTGGATCAGCAACGCGTTCACATTGAAGCCGGTGGTGACACCGATCTCCACTATCCCGAGGTCCAGGGTCAGCGTGTCGTAGACCAGCGTGTGGATGGTGTACGTGCCCTGAGCGGTTACCGTGAACGATGGGTTCGCATCCACTCCAACGATCACCAGGCCGAACCCTTGAGTGAGCACATAGATGGTCTCGTAGCCGGGTGGAACCACGCTATTGCCATCGGCAGTGGCGGAAATATCAGCTGAACCCGCCAGCAGGCAGACCGCGTTCGTGTCCGCGGTGAGTGTGCCGGCATTCGCCTCGCAGATGATGCAGTCGTTCACTGCAATAGCCGCACCGGTCATATCAAGGCTTGCGCAAATAACGCCACCGCCCTGTACGAGCATCGTGTCCACATCCGACGCGGTGGTCACGTCGAAATCGATGGAACCCAGGTCGAATGTGTTCGCTTCGTACACGAACGTGTGGATCGCATAGCCGCCAGCAACGGTCACTTCAAAATCCGGGGTGATGGCCGCATCGACGATCACCAGGCCCGGACCCTGTGTGAGCACGTACACCATTCCGTAGCCGAAGGGCACCACGCTGTTCCCGTCCGGCGTGGCGGAGATCATCGCCGATCCGGCGACCAGGCAAACCTCGGCTTCGTCCGCAGTGATCGTTCCCGCATCCGCATCGCACGGGAGGCATATGATCGCATCAATGGTCACACCGATCAGATCAAGGCTGCCGCAGACCGTACCGCCTCCTTGAAGCAGCACTGCGGCCACATCCTGCGCGGTGGTGGAACCCAGCACAATACTCGCGGTGTCCAGCGTGGCCGGGTCATACACCAACGTATGCACTGTGTAAGACCCGACCGCGGTCACATCGAATTCAGGGACACCGGCCATTTGCATGATCACCGATCCCGGGGCTACCGTGAGGAGGTAGATCGTGTTGTACTCGGGTGGTACCACGGCATCGCCATTGGGCTGGGCTACGACGCGATTCGTCCCGGTGAAGCATATTTCCGGGTTCAGCGTGGCCAACGTGCCCGCATCTGCAAGGCAGTCCGTGGGTCCCACTACACAGATGTCGAACGTGGTGCTCACGGGCACACCTGCGTACCAGTCGTAAATGCGGATATAGTAGGTGGATCCAATAGTAAGACCCGTGGCATCGAGCTGTTCCGGAGTGCCGAAGTTGTCGCCCTCTAGGCATTCGACCAGGTTGCTCCCGGAACAATCGCCTTCATGCACTTCGATCACTACGGAAAGCTGGTCCGACGGGTCGACCAGGATCGAATGATCGGTGGCGCTCGCGACGAACGAGAACCAGACATCCTCGCTGGAGTCGCCATTGCTACAACCAATGCCGGGTAGCGACCCCCCGGAGATACTCGCGTTGAGAACGTCCCCATCAATGGGGGAGCAAGCGGGGCTTACTGTCAACGCGATGGCGCCGGAGCAATCGTCGTTCACAGGCACGGCACCGGAACAGGCGGCCGCGATGAAGGTGATCTGGTAGGGACCGGTGGACGTTGCGCCCATGTATACGGGGAAGTAATAGGTGCCCGGATGCAACTGGGGGTAAGTGAAGCGGAAATTGCCATCACCACAAATACTGACGTTCGAGTTGCCGATCCATACCAGGTTGGTCAGTGGGCAATCGAGGAACAGACTCGAAAGTGGAACTCCTGTGAAGGCCGGTGTGGTACCGCAGTATTCCACCGTCACATCCGCGCATTCGGTAATGGTGAACGCCTCCCACACATCGTCGCCGAACCCGTAGCTGTTGGTGGCCCCGGTATTGTCACCAGTACGCTCCACCGAATCGCCCACGGCCAGAGCCTCAACCACCGCACCCACGCAATCATCGTTCACCGGGGCGCCACCACGGAATTCGGTGTTCGCCGGAGCGGGTTCCGCGAGGCTCATGACCAGGACATCATGCGCCCTGCTACCGATCGTCAAGGACTGTTGGGCTGACAAGCCTTGGGCCATGACCGCACCGAGCAGCAGTGCGATCACGGATTTGGAAGTGTATCGTAGTTCCATTTCTATGGGTGATGGTTCGTTTGGAAAAAGGAGGTACAAAGATGGTGGTGGGCGGTCGTTCGGCACGGACTATTCGAAGGGATTTTCAGCACAGCCTGGTGTACTGTTCATTCCGATCCGTCCAGTAATGTACAAAGCGAAGGGGGCCATCCCTTGCGAGACGGCCCCCTTTTCGACTTATGCGGTTCAGCGAACGACGAATCGCTGCTCGCCACGACCGTGTTCGGAAGTGAGCCGCAAGGCATACGTTCCGGCGGCCAGTTTATTGGCGAGGGGCAGGTACACCTGCTGGCCGTTCGCGATCTGGCGAACCTGGCTGTACACCACCCGACCGGTCATATCGACCACTGCGATCGTGGTCATGGCGTCAGTCCCATCGTACGTGAGGTTCACGTCGCCGTTCGTCGGGTTCGGGAACAGGCTGAAGGTGGTCCCATGGCTACTGGTCACACCGGTAATTACACCGACCACATCCACGGTGTAATCCTCCACCTGGCCGTAGCTCGATGTGTCGCATGGCGTGGGGTTCGGGAAGTTGTAGTAATCGACCCCCAGATCGTACGTGTCGTGCAGGCGCAAACGCATGCGTGTGGGTCCTGGTGTTGCGGTAAGCGGAATGGATACCGTTCCCATGTGTGGGCCAACACCGATCGTCGAGGTGAGCACCAGTTCAGCAGGGTCCTCGAACACCTGGTTCTGGTCGAAGTCGATCCACGCAAGCACCTGATCAGTAGGGAAGGCACCGGTGAGGGTCACCGAGAGGTTGTAATCCACACCGGCCACGATCTCGCCGGTCACACCGGTGAAGTCCTCATACCCGGCGGTGCTCGTGCTGGTGTTGTTGATGTCCGAGAAGGTCACGTTGCCGATCTTCTCGAAAGCCAAGCTGTTCGCGCTGGCTTCGCAGTAGGGATCGACCGGGCCACACGCCGTTGCGCTCACTTCGATCGTGTACGCGCCGATGGGGGTCAGTGCGGGATCGACACGGACCGGGATATAGTACGTGCCTGCGGCGAGTTGGATAAACGTCACCGTGCAGCTATCGGCAGAGAGGGTTCCAGTAAGAAGGCCGGTGAGGAAATCTGGGCAATTCACCGCGACATTGATGAAGTTCAATTCGAACTCGGATCCGGGTACGCAGGTATTGACCACCACATCCGCGCATTCCGTAATGATGAAGGCCTCCCAGACCAGGGTGACGGCGGTAGGGGGGTCCACGGTCGCACCGGTATTGTCACCCGAGAGCGAGAGTGTATTGCCGACCGCAAGATCTTGGATCACAGCACCGCCGCACTCGTCGTTCGGCGGCACAGGGCCCCCAACGGAGTATGCGCAGATGGTGAAGTCCGTGCTCACTGCCGTGGGCGGGGCGTAGCTGTAGATGCGCACCGTGTAGGTCTGGCCTATGGTGGTAGCCGCAACGAAAGATTCGTCCAGGGCAGGAGGGAAGGTCGCATCAGCACACCCCAGGGATACGAGGCTGCCGCACGAACCGGAGAACACTTCCATCACCACATCGAAGTCGGTGATGCCCAACGCATCGATCGTGGTGCTCGTTGCCGTTGCCGTGAAGGTGAACCATACGTCCAGGGCGGACTCCGCAGTGAACCCATTGCACAGAATGGGTGCTTCGGACTCCGTGGCGCCGGAACTGTTGCTTGCCACTGGCACACAGGAGCCGCCTACCACCAGGGTGGTGGCACCAGCGCACTCGTCGTTCGGGGGTGTGGGGCCGCCACCCGTGGAATACACGCAGGTAGTGAGGTCGAACACGGTCTGTGCCACCGTATAGATCCAGTAGTAGGCGCGGTAGTAGTAGGTGTTCCCCGGAACGGTGACAAGGATGAGTTGCTCCATCTCACCACGCAACGTGGCATCCACGCAACCTTCGGAAACGAAGTCCCCGCATGGTTCGGAAAACGCCTCGATGATCAGATCGACACCTGTGGTGGCGTCGCCGCCGCCGGTTGCCTCAATGTAGGTCGTGGTACCGGTGGCCACGAACGAGAACCACACATCGGTGGCCCCGGTCGAGGTAAAGCCGGTGCAAGTGGCTGGAGCGAGTGATTCGGTGGCACCGGCCGTTGTAGAACCAACGGACACACAGGAGGTGCCCACGGCCAGCACGGTGGCAAAGTCGCACTCATCGTTGGCAGGACCACCACCCCGTTCCACCGCTGGAGTTGCCATGCGCTTGGTGGAAGCATGCCGCTTGAGTTCGAACAGATCTTCGCGCGCCGCGCTGGTGAGTGTCTGGCTCGATTGGGCCGACACGCTCCCGGCGAAGAGGAGCGCAAGTGTGAAGATCGATAGAGAGGAGTATGTATTCATCTGTGGGGGGTTGGGTGTACCGGTTCGTGTAACGGGGAGCAAACTTAGTCCGCGTATGGCGTTGGTGAGCCATGTAATTGTTACCATTCAGCACGACGGTGCCAGAGCCCGCCGCACGCCAACACACCTCTACCTTTGGTCACGATGGAAACCTCGTTGCTCGGAAAACATGCGCTGGTCTGCGGCGCGTCACAAGGCATCGGACGCGCGATCGCACGCGAATTCGCGCGACTGGGCGCACGCGTTACGCTGCTGGCCCGGGACGAGGCCCGCTTGCGCCTGGCTCTAGGTGAGCTTGACCACGCGCACGACCAGCAGCATGCGATCCTCTCTGTGGATATGGCCCATACCGAAGCACTCGCGAAAGGAATACACGACCTGGTGCACGTGGATATCCTGGTGAACAACACCGGAGGCCCCCCACCGGGCCTGGCGCACGAGGCCGATCCCGAGGCGTTCGCCGAAGCGTTCCGCCTGCACCTGATCGGCTACCAGACCTTGGTGCGCGCGGTGGTCCCGGGGATGATGAAACGGGGCAGCGGCCGCATCATCAATGTGATCAGCACAAGCGTGAAACAGCCGTTGCCCAACCTCGGCGTGAGCAACACCGTTCGGGGCGCGGTAGCCAATTGGTCCAAGACCCTGGCGAACGAATTGGGCCCGCACGGGATCACGGTGAACAATGTGCTCCCCGGGGCCACCGAGACCGAGCGGCTCGCCACGATCATCAAGAACAAGGCGGCTCGGAGCGGCACCAGCGAGACGGACGCCGCGCACGAGATGATGAGTGAGATCCCGCTGCGCCGTTTCGCACGGCCCGAAGAGATCGCCTTCGCGGTGGCGTTCCTCGCCGGGCCTTCCGGGGCGTACATCAACGGCATCAATCTGCCGGTGGACGGTGGCCGCACGTCGAGCCTGTAGCCCGCACCTCATAAGCGTACCGCACAAAGAAGAAGGGCGCCCACCTCGCGGTGGACGCCCTTCGTTCAAGAGGTCTGCGGTATTACTTCACCACCAAGCGCTGCTCCGAGCGCTGGTCGTTCATGGTAACACGTACCGTGTAGTTGCCGGAGGACAATACGCTCAGGTCCATGGTGTGGTTGGCGCTCAACGAAGTGCGCTCATTGTACACCACGCGTCCGGTCACATCGAACACTTCGATACCGGCCGCACCGCTGGCACCGGTATACTGAAGGTTGAAGATGCCAGCACCGGGGTTCGGGAAGATGCTCCATGCGGCAATGCCACTGTTCTCCTCGATGCCGACGTTGTTGCCAGCACCCTCCGTTACACAGATGTCGAAGTTGTGCTCAACGGACGTGTGCGCATAGTCATACACACGCACCCAGTAGGTGGCGCCAATCGTAAGGCCGCCCTGGATCAACTGCTCGGTGGTCGTCTCGTCGGCCGTTGCTGGGAACGTCGCATCGGCGCAGCCCAATGAAACAGGGGCCGCACAGGTACCCTCGAACAGTTCCACCATCGCATCGGCGGCATTATAACCGGCAACACCAATGGTTTGGTCGGTGGAGGTCGCCACGAAGGAGAACCATACATCGTTGGCGTTGGGCGAGGTGAACCCGGCGCAGAGGATCGACGGAAGAGTTTCGGTGGCGCCGTTCGTGGTGAACGGGGTCGGGCTACAGGCCGCGGTCGAGGTGAGCGAGATCGCACCCGCGCATTCGTCGTTCACAGGAACAGGAGGAGGAGGAGGACAAGCCGTACCGGTCGCTTCGATCGTGTAGGGACCCACCGGGGTAGCGGTCGCATCCACCATTACAGGGATGTAGTACGTGCCCGCTGGCAGATCGGTGAAGGTTAGTGTGCAGGCATCGTTCGCACCAGTGAGTACACCGGTAACGAAATCAGGGCACTGGATCGCCAGGTTGATCAGGAAGTTCGTGAACTCGGATCCTGTTACGCAATAGTTGATGACCACATCCAGGCATTCGGTGGTGATGAACGATTCCCAAACGATCACGAAGGTCGTGGGGGCGTCCACCGTGGCGCCCGTATTGTCCCCGCTGAAGCTGAGTGTCGCTCCTGCGGCGAGGTTCTGCGCCACAGCGCCACCGCATTCATCGTTGGCGGGCACACCGCCGCGCGTGTCGTTCGGCTGGCTGATCGAGTGGCTGGTGGGATGAACGGACTGGAACGTTGTTGCCGACCCAGGGCCCTTGCTAAGCTGGGCTTGGGTGGCGCCCGCCAGCAGCAAAGCCGTGCCAGTAAGCAGTGTCGCGTAAATGTTCTTCATGTGTTGGGGTTATTGGGTTATCGCTTTTGGAACAACAAAGATGGAAGAATACCCCGAAGCGCCATATCCGCTGGGAACTTCGTGCCCGCCCGCACCGGAAGGGTCACTCCTTGCTCACTCCTTCCTTGGCGATCAGCCGGAACCCGCGCCCGTGTATATTGATGATCTCCACGCCGGGGTCCTCCCGCAGGTATTTGCGCAGTTTGGCGATGTACACATCCATGCTGCGTCCACTGAAATAACTGTCGTTCCCCCACACCTCGTTGAGCGCATCGGTCCGTTCGAGCACATCGTTGCGTTGGGCACAGAGCAGCCGTAACAGTTCTGATTCCTTGGTGGTGAGCTTGCGCTCGGCCAGCGGTGTCCGCAGTACCTGTTTCCGCGGATCGAAGGTGGAGGCCCCGATCGCGTACTGTTCCGGTTCCTCCACTTTTGGGCCTATCCCCCTGGTCCTGCGCAGAACCGCGCTCAGGCGCAGCATCAGTTCCTCCATGCTGAAGGGCTTGGTCAGGTAGTCGTCCGCCCCGGTTTGGAACCCCTGGATCGTATCCTGCTTCATGCTCTTCGCGGTGAGGAACACGATCGGCGTTTCCTGGTCCTTTTGTCGGATCTCCCGCGCCAGGGTGAAGCCGTCCTTGAGCGGCATCATCACATCGAGCAGGAGAAGGTCGAACCGGCCCTTCTTGTACGCGAGCCATCCTTGCTGGCCATCGGTACACAGTTCGGTGTCGTAGCCCTTGGCGCGCAAGTACTCGGCCAGCAGGTTGCCCAGGTTGGGGTCATCCTCTACGAGCAGGAGTTTCAGGGGTGCTGGCATGTTCGAACGGAATGAAGAGGTGGAAGGTACTGCCGCGTCCCGGTGCGCTCTCCACTTTGATGCGGCCGCCGTGGCGCTCCACCACGGTCTTCACATAGCTCAAGCCCAGGCCGAAACCTTTCGCGTTGTGGATGTTGCCCGTTGGCACACGGTAAAGCCGGTCGAAGATCTTGCGGTGTTCGGCCGGTGCGATCCCGATACCGTTGTCCGATACGCTCACACTGATACCAAGATCGTCGCTGCGCGTGGCGAGGCGCACCCGCGGTTCCTGTTCGGTGTACTTCACCGCGTTGTCGATCAGGTTGTACAGCACATTGGTCAGGTGGATGCGGTCGCCGTGCAGGTGATGGATCTCCGCCTGAAGGTCCAGTTCGATGCGCCCATTGCGACGCGAAACCTGGATGTTGCTGCTGCGCACCACGTCCTGCACCAGGTTGTGCATGTCCAGTTCCACCCGCTTCAGCAACATGTGCCCGCTGTCAAGCACCGCGCTTTGCAACACGTTCTCCACCAGGGCGCCCAGCCGCTTGTTCTCATCGCGGATCATGCCTGTGAAGGTCTTCACCTGCTGCTCGGTCTTGGGCATCGAGGGGTCGGCGAGCGCTTCGCATGCCAGCGCGATCGTGCTGATCGGCGTCTTCAACTCGTGCGTCAGATTGTTCACCAGGTCGTTCCGGATGTCGCTGATCCGTTTCTGCCGCACGATCGTGCGTATGGTGTACACGAAGCCCAGCGCGATGATGCCCACGAAAAGCGCAGACACCAAAAGCATGGGGACCATGCCTCGCAGAAGCAGACGTTGCTGACCCGGCACCAGCACATGCAAGTAGTACGCCTGGCCCGCCAGATCATGGCGGTACAACTGCTCACGGTACGGGCTCTCGCTCAGCGCGAGCACTGTCTCTTCCGGTTCTTCCGGGTTGATCGCTTGCCGCGCCTCGTTGAAGATGCCGTGGTCCACATCCGTGGGAACGCCGTTCGCTTCAAGCTCGGCGACGAGAAGTGAGTCGAGCAGTTCCGGATCGATGCGATCATGGATATCGCGCGCCAGTTCCTGGGCCAGGATCGCCCGCACCATGTCGGTCACCAAGGACTCATGCTGCTCATGTACCACCGCGTCCCAAACGGGCGTTGTGGTCTCGTCCTCACCCACCGTGTCGATCACCACATCGCTCGTATTGGGTTCGTCCGGCACTCCGGGTGCCTCTGCGGGATCGAGGGCCGCGAGCATGTGACCTCCTTCCTCCTCATTCACAACACGTGGTGGCGCGCTCGCCCGGCGCATTTCATCCAATTGCTTCAACAACCGGCGACCCGTACGGTGACGCTTCAGGTCGCGCATCTTCTCCACCTGTTCGAGCTGGTCGCTCACCGCATGCAGCGCATTGCCCACCCCCTGTGTGAGCTGCGCCTGCTTCAACACGATGGTATTGCGGATCCAGAATACCTGGATCACCACCAAGCCGATCAGCGCAAGGCTGATCCCGGCCATCAAGAGCGTGATCCAGCGCTTGTCCATGGGAACGAAGCTATCGAGGCACTCCATTGGCAGCCTGCCTTAACGCTCTTTAACGATCCTTCGCGGCGCATTAACAGCGGCCCTTTGGCGGGGTGGATACGTTCGTATCCGCAGGCCGGAGTTGGGCTGCTGCACACGTTCTTCGATCCACCGTACGGTGGACCATCATATCGGAAAGGCTGGTCGTACGAAGTAGGTTTTGGTTTACGACAGCGCAACAAGGCGTCGGAAGGCTTCCATGGGAATGGGGGCCTTTCGGCGTTCATGGGGCTGAGTGCCGCCGTTACCTTCGGCCGCAGATGAAGCGCCCATGGAACGCGTCCTGAATCTGATCGACGGTGAGCTGCGCCCTGCGGTGGGTGGCGGTTGGCTTGACCTCTACGCACCGGCAACGGGACAGCTTTATGGCCAGCTCGCCGACAGCGACGAGCGGGATGTTGACATGGCCGTGGCCGCTGCACAACGCGCGTTCCCCGCGTGGAACGCATTGGGGCGGGAGGGAAGAAGCCAGGTATTGCTGCGTTTGGCCGATCTGATCGAGCGCGACCTGGAGGGTTTTGCGCACGATGAATCACGCGATAACGGGAAGCCCGTGAAGCTGGCCCGTCGGGTGGACATCCCGCGCGCCGTTGCCAACTTCCGCTTCTTCGCCACCGCGATCCTGCACTTTCCCAGCGAGGCGCATTTGATGGACGATATCGCGGTGAATTACACCGACAGGCAACCCTTCGGCGTTGCGGGTTGTATCAGTCCGTGGAACCTGCCGCTGTACCTCTTCACCTGGAAGATCTCCCCTGCCCTGGCCGCTGGCAATTGCGTGGTGGCGAAGCCCTCCGAAGTGACCCCGCTCACCGCGTACCGCATGAGCACCTTGTGCCAGAAAGCCGGTATGCCGCCGGGCGTGCTCAACATCGTCCACGGCCTTGGCCCCAAGGTGGGTGCGGCGATCACCGCGCATCCTGCCATTCCCGCGATCTCGTTCACCGGGGGCACCCGCACCGGGGCGGAGATCGCGCGTGTCGCCGCTCCGCTGTTCAAGAAGCTGAGTCTGGAGCTCGGTGGCAAGAACCCCGTGCTCGTTTTCGCGGATTGCGATTTCGAGGAAATGGTGAAGACCACGGTGCGAAGCAGTTTCACCAACCAGGGACAGATCTGTCTGTGCGGCTCGCGCATCCTGATCGAGCGCGGCATCTACGATCGGTTCCGCGACACGTTCGTCGCGCATGTGAACACGTTGCGTGTCGGTGATCCCGCGGACGAGGCGACCGATCTCGGTGCGGTCGTCTCTGCGCAACACATGGAGAAAGTGCTGGACCACATCGCCATCGCCAAAGCCGAAGGCGGCCATGTGTTGTGCGGTGGCGCGCGGTTGCTCTTGAACGGCCCGCTGAAGGATGGATGGTACATCGCACCAACGGTGATCGAGGGATTGGGGCCCGCGTGCCGGACCAACCAGGAAGAGATCTTCGGTCCGGTGGTCACGCTGCAACCCTTCGATACGGAAGCGGATGCGATCGCACTGGCCAACGCCACCCCCTATGGGTTGGCAAGCGTGCTGTGGACCGCCGACGTGCGACGCACCCACCGGGTGGCACGGGCGATCCAAGCAGGCATCGTCTGGGTGAACTGCTGGATGGTACGCGACCTGCGCACGCCTTTCGGCGGTGTGAAGCAGAGCGGCGTGGGCCGCGAAGGTGGAGTGGACGCGTTGCGTTTCTTCACCGAAGCGAAGAACGTGTGCATCAGGCTTTGAGCTACTTCATGCCGTTGGTGAAGAACCAGCCGAAGCGCGTATCGAACCAGCGTGCGAAGCGGTCCGCTTGATCGATCACATGGTGGAACAGGGTGTACATGTCTTGCGGGTTTCGCTCTCCAACTCCAACCGCATGCCGATCCGTATACGGACCGCTTCCCTGATCCATCAACGGTCCGGATGGCGCAGGAACGGTGTGATCAGATCAAAGCTTCTATGAGCAGTAGCTCCCCGTCAGGCAATGGCATCCGCATCGTCCGCAATTGGGCCGTACTCCGGCGCGCCAGATCGAGCAGCCCGATGAAACCCGGACCCTGCCCTACCTGACGGCCGAGCAGCACGTCGCGGTAGTAGCGTTCCAATCCGGCACCCTCCAATGCGTTGATGCCCGCCACCTCCTGCTGTGTTCGGTCGGCTGTCAGCACGTCCGTGTGTATCCCCAGCACCAATGAATAGTGACCATCAGTGCGGCCCAAAGCGACGATCGGCCCGCTGTCGATGGCGGCGAGGCCTTGCAACCATTCCACCGCTGCGAGATAGGCACGCGCGCGTGCCTCGGACCTGTCGGGTCGTTCATCCAGATCCTTCTCGATGATGCGCAATACGGCCTCTTGCGCGCCTGCGGATGATGCGCCTTTGCACAATACCAACAGGTCCAACGTCGCCACTGCGGCGTGGAGCCGTGGCAGGGCTTCCATCGCGGTGGCTTGTTCCGCAGCATCGCCCACTACGATCTGCAATACGAACAAACGGTACGCTGCATCGATCGGATACACGGCATGCCGCAACCGATGACCGGAGCGGCGTGCCATTTCGATCAAGCCGAGCCCGGCCCCACCACGCTGCGAACGTGAACCATCCTGGAGGCTGCGCAGGAAGAGCTCCTTCAGTTGCCGGAGGTCAAGCCCTCCGATCCGATCCAATGTCGCTTTCAAACCAGGCACCTCGGCCTCGATCACCGGATCCATGGAAACGATCTCATCGCCGGCCGCGTGGCTGCGCAACAGGAAGAGGCTCCGGCCTGCACCCCGTTCCAATTCCACCGGAAGTGAGGCGCGATGACGCACGATGTTCTGGTACGCCTCCACCATCACATACGACAGGCGCTGGCGATACGTGCGCTCGGCACGCGCGTCGTTCTGGGCCTCTTCGCCCAGAGCGATCAAGCTGGCCGTGTGCTCGTCGTGGAAGTGTCCGCTGTAGAGGAAGCAGAAACGATCGCCCGCCAGGACGTCGTACAGCGTATGCACCGTGGCGAGGTCCATTAGCGAGCTGCCCAAATATAGACGGCCCAAGATCCGTGGGCCGCACCGAAAGCCCCGGCTATCTTCGGCGTCCTTCAGTATGATCGCGGAACTGACCCTGGACAATGCCCGGCTGCACGTGCGGCGCTGGTTCGCACGGCGCATGCCCAGGCACATGTTGTTCCATGACCTGGACCACACCCTTACGGTGACGCGCAGCGCGCTGGGCATCGGGCAGGCGCTGAAGTTCAATACCGGCGAATTGCGCATCCTCGAGGTGGCCGCCTTGTTCCATGACACGGGCTATGCGCTGTCTACCGTGGGGCATGAGGAGAAGAGCGCACAACTGGCCACAGCCTTTCTGCTCAAACATGGTGTGGCACAGCGGACGATCGCGCGGGTGCGCTCGCTGATCCTCGCCACGCGCATGGGCGTTACTCCCCGGGGCATTGCACAACAGGTGTTGCGCGATGCGGATTCAGCCAAAGCAGGCCAGATGGATTTCGCAGAGCGCAGTGAACGCCTGCGCAAGGAATTGGAGACGATACGGAAGCGCAAACTCAGCGACCATGAGTGGCTGAAGGAGAACCTCGCCTATCTCGAGGCGCACCGCTTCCATACGGCGCATGCCCGACGGCGTTACGGGCTCCAGAAGCGTATCAACCTCGAGGGCCTGCGCGAACGGGCCACATTGCCCAAGCGCCAGCGCACACCACCCATCCCCGCCATTGAACGCTTCTTCGAACGGGACCTGAGTTGGCTATCCTTCAATGACCGTGTTCTCCAGGAAGCCAAAGACCCCCGGGTACCGCTACTGGAACGCGTCAAATTCCTGGCGATCTACTCCAGCAACTTGGACGAGTTCTACCGGGTACGGGTGGCCTCCTTGCGCAGCCTGGTGAAGTTGAAGCGCACCGACCGTACCGCGTTGGACATACCGGCGGAGAAGCTCGTGGACCGCATCAACCGAAAGGCGCTCAAGCAGCAGCAGGAATTCGGCGCGTTGTACCGTGGCCGGTTGTTGCCCGCCTTGGCGCGAAATGGCATCCGCATCCTGCGCGAGGAACAGTTGAACAAGGTTCAGGCGGAACATGTCCGCGCCTTGTTCACGGAACGGATCGCGCCCTTGCTCAACACCGCTGCGGTGCGGCCCGGGAACGCGCCGTTCATCGAGGACCGCAAATTGTATTTCGCCTGCCGGCTGCGCCCGAAAGGCAAACAGAAGGAACGCCTCGTTCTCCTGAATATCCCAAGCGATGAGCTCGGCCGGTTCATCGCCCTGCCGTCACGTTCCGGACGTTCGGACGTGATCTTCCTGGACGACGTGATGCGCGTTCGTCTCGCGGCGCTCTTCACCGGGTACAAAGTGGTGGGATGCTACGCCATCAAACTCTCACGCGACGCCGAGTTGTACCTGGACGAAGAGTTCGTGGGCAACGTGAAGGAGAAGGTGCGCAAGAGCCTGCGCAAGCGGCAGACCGGCGTGCCTTCGCGGTTCCTGTACGATAGCGCGATGCCACACACCACCCTGCGCGCCCTACGCACCTTGCTCGGCCTTGGCAAGCAGGACATGGTGGCGGGCGGGCGCTACCACAATTTCAGCGACCTGATCAAGCTGCCGGTAAAAGGCCATGCGTCGCTGCGGGACAAACCCTGGCCCCCGCTCGTGCATCCGCGCATCGGCGGCTCGAAGAACACCTTCGCTGCCGTGGCGAAGGGTGATCTGCTCTGGCACTTCCCCTACCACGATTTCGGCATGTTCACCGCATGGCTTCAAAAAGCCGCAGTGGACCCTGCGGTCAAGCGGATCGCCATCACCCTTTACCGCGTCGCGGAAAGTTCGGAGGTATGCGCCACGCTGCTTGAGGCACTTCGACACGGCAAGCAGGTCACTGTGTTCGTGGAGGTGCAGGCGCGCTTCGACGAGCGCTCGAACCTGTTCTGGGGCGAAGCCCTCGAGAAAGCGGGTGCACGGGTGCTGTACAGCTATGAGGGGCTCAAGGTGCATTGCAAACTCTGCCTCATCGAGCGCGTGGAACGGGGCCGTGCCAGGCGTTACGCATACCTGGGTACAGGGAATTTCAACGAACGCACATCAAGGCTCTACTCCGACCAAGCCCTGCTGACGTGCAACGAGATGATCACCCGCGAAGTGGCCGAGGTGTTCGCCCACCTGCAGGACCGTAATTACCGGCCCCGGCTGCAACATCTGCTGATGGCGCCCCTCACCCTGCGCGACCAATTGGAGGCCTTGGTGGACAAGGAGATCGAACACGCCTTGAGCGGCCGTCCCGCCGCCATCACCCTGAAGCTGAACAGCCTGGAGGACCGCGCCCTGATCAGCAAATTGTATGATGCCAGCCGTGTCGGGGTGAAGGTGCGGCTCATCATCCGGGGCATCTGCTGTCTCGTGCCCGGCATCCCCGGCACCAGCGATAACATCGAGGCGATCAGCATCGTGGACCGCCTCCTCGAACACAGCCGGGCCTACTTGTTCCACAACAACGGCAAGCCGCTCCTCTACCTCTCCTCCGCGGACTGGATGGGCCGCAATCTGGATCGGCGGGTTGAGGTGGCTTTTCCGCTGCTCGACCCGGCACTCCAAAGGGAAATGATGGACCTGTTGGAGATCCAATGGACTGATCGCGTCAAGGCGCGGACCATCGATGCCGCGCAAACCAACCCGTACCGCAAGCCCACCCGGAAGGAGCGACCGGTGCGAGCGCAGGAGGCGACCTACGCCTATCTCAAGAAGGGACCACGAAAAGCAGGGACCCGTGCCGCTGTGCTGCGGGCAGCGGTTGGGCCAAGGGGCGGGCGCAGCGTGAAAAGATGAGGTGGGGGTTGGATCGTGATGGTGAAAGGGGAAGGAAGGGCCTTGCCCTACCTACCTAACGGAGACGAACATCCCTTGCAGGTCCGAGTGTCCCGAAAACCGGCCCTCCCTTCTCCCTTTCATGTACGATCAAAGAACGTGCGGTGCGTCTTCCACCTTCACAGCCATGAAGTTACGCGGCCTTCCGCGGATCATTGTGCGCTTAACAAAGATCAACGGCCATCGGCCGAAGCCGTCCTGCGCAGGACCGGGCTTATCAACAGGGGGATGCTCGTGGGGCCAACACAGAACGACAAAGGCGGCCCCATGGAGCCGCCTTCTGTGTGGAGAATATCGGAGTCGAACCGATGACCTCTTGCATGCCATGCAAGCGCTCTAGCCAGCTGAGCTAATCCCCCAGAATTTCAACCATTCGAGAACGGACGGCAAACTTAAAGAAAATGGGCCATTGACGCGGTCATCTTTGCGCCATGCCGCTCCAAGGTTCCCTTATCGAGCGCCTGTCTCAGCATCTCACTGTTCACCTTGGAAGGCATGTGGACGTTGAGCAGGATATTCCCGTGGGCGGTGGCAGCATCAACGAGGCCTACCAGCTGGAGACCAATGAGGGCCGCTTCTTCGTGAAGGTGAACAGCGCGGACCGCTTCCCCGCCATGTTCGAAGCGGAGGCCGATGGACTGGAACGCTTGCGCGCGACGAACGCCATCCGCGTTCCCCAGGTGATCGCCACGGGCGAGGATCATGACGATACCTACCTGTTACTGGAACATATCGAAGCGAGTGCGCGCAGCGCGAACTACTGGGAGGACTTGGGCCGCTCGCTGGCCAAGCTTCACCGCCACACGAACGACCGGTTCGGACTTGAACGGAACAACTACATCGGCTCACTAACGCAAGCGAACGATGGGCTCACCTCATGGAGCACCTTCTTCATCCGCTGCCGCCTGGAGCCACAGGTGAAGCTGGCGCGTGATAAGCAGCGCATTGGTATGGGCGATGTCCTTCGCTTTGAACGGCTCTACGGTAAAGCAGCTTCGCTCTTCCCGGCGGAACCACCGGCTTTGCTGCATGGCGATCTCTGGAGCGGCAACATCCTCATTGGCCCGAGCGGCGGCCCCGTCCTGATCGATCCTGCGGTGTACTTCGGCCACCGCGAAATGGACATCGCCATGACGAAGTTGTTCGGTGGTTTTGATGAAGGGTTCTACCGGGCGTACAACGACGAGCTGTCGCTCGAAAGCGGGTGGGAGGAACGTATGGAGCTATTCAACCTGTATCCCCTGCTGGTGCATGTGAACCTCTTCGGCGGAGGATATATCGGACAAGTGCAGACGGTGTTGAAGCGCTTTGCCTGATCCGCTCGACTGCTTTCGCACTACTTGCTACGCGCCCATCATCTTGCAATGACAACCGTACTCCGATGATCGCATCCGTTCGGGCCGGACGCCATCGCCGCGTAAACGCCATTGGGCAGCATGGTCACGGATATCTCTGTTCTCACTGATGAATTCAGTGCGGCCGTCGTGACGACACGGCCACAGATGTCGAACAGCGTGATCCGGTCGAATACGCCATCTGGGGCGCTCACCGATAGCAACTCGCTCACCGGGTTGGGCCAGATCGCAACGCCCTCACCGGAAGTACCCACTTCATCCACTGTCACGTAGCCGGTGGCATCCGTCTTAACAAGGAACATGTCCGTGAACGCGAAGCCGCCCAATGTATCCGTAGTGCTACCGACAATGACGAATCCTCCGTCAGTCGTGCTGTCCAATGAGATCCCCTCGCTGAAGATACCCCGGGGGAATTCACGTTCCCATGAAATGAACCCGTCCCCGTCCGTCCGGAAGAGATGCATGACCACATCGTCCGTCACGGCATTCTCCTCCCTTCCGCAGAAGATGAACCCTCCATCGTCCAATTGCTGGACATCCATTGCCATCTCATCCCGAGTTGGGTCACCATGGAAACGGCGCCAGAGCTCATTGCCCTGATCATCCGTGCGCAGCAGGAAGATGTCGCGGTTCGGATAGTCGCGCCCCCCAGCCAGGATGAACCCGCCGTCGTCGTTCACCCATAGTCCTCTTGCGGCATCGGCTTCAGGCGTTCCGAACGAACGGGTCCAAAGGGTGTCACCCATCACGTTGAACCGGATGAGATACATATCAGCCACCGCTTCAGGTACCTCTCCATTGTCGGCAAGAACAATGAACCCGCCATCCGCGAGTTGCCTGATGGTGTTGCCATATTCCTCGGCGCCGAGATCCACGGCAGTGCTCCATTGAAGATCGCCGAGAGCATCCACCTTGACGACATAGACATCGGTAGCCTGTCCTGAGCCGACAAAGCCACTGACCGCGAAGCCACCATCCATGGTCTGAACGACACTGTATCCGATGTCACGTCCAACACTACCGGGATACTGGTGCTCCCAAATGACTTCCCCTTGTTGATCGGTTCTGATGATGCTGAGTGTGTCGCCACCGAATCCATTGAACGTCCCGCAAATGACATAGCCGCCATCTGCTGTCTGGCTCACTGAATAGGCCAGATCGAGCAATTGCTCACCATAAGTCTGCTGCCACTGCACTCCACCGTATGTATCGGTCTTTACCAGATACATGTCTGTTCCATTCGGTTCGCCGGTATCCGAGCCGCCAGCCAGGATGTATCCTCCGTCGCTCGTCTGCTGTACGCTGAAGCCGAAGTCGAAACCGGAATCACCGTACACATGGTCGAACATGATCTGGGCCTTGGTAATGGCCGGTACCATCGCGACAATGAGCAAAGCGGTGATCGCGCGCATCTTCAAGATGTTCGGATGAAACTACAGGATCACACGGCGAGTTTCACCACGTGCTCAGCTTCTCCCCTGCCAGCACCTGCTCCACTCGCACCATTACTTCCTCGGTCAGCATGTCCTGCACTTCCACTGCTTTCAGGTTCTCTTCCAGTTGCGCGACCTTGCTCGCCCCGAGGATCACGGTGCTCACATGCGGGTTCTTCAGGCACCACGCGATCGCGAGGACGGGCAACGATAGGTCCAGCGAAGCGGCCACCTCCTTCAATTCACCCACCTTCTTAAGCCGGGCTTCGGTCAGTTCCCGTTCACGCAACCAGTCCAGGCCCGCAGCCCGCAGACGCGATGATGCATCGCCTTCGAGCGTGTGCTTACCGGAGAGCACGCCGCTCGCGAGCGGGCTCCAGATCGTTGTTCCAAGTCCAACGGTGTGGTAAAGCGGCGCGAATTCCTGCTCCACCTTCTCACGGTGGAAGAGGTTGTATTGCGGCTGCTCCATCACCGGACCGATGAGGTGGTGCTGGGTCGCAACGGTATGCGCCTCAGAGATCTCCTTCGCGCTCCATTCGCTGGTGCCCCAGTACATCACCTTGCCCTGCATGATCAACTGGTGCATCGTCCACACCGTTTCGGCAATGGGTGTGTTCGGATCGGGGCGGTGGCAGAAGTAGAGGTCGAGGTATTCCACCTGTAGTCGCTTGAGCGCGTCGTGGCAGGCTTCCACCACATGCTTGCGGTGCAATCCAACCTGCGTTGGCAGCTTCCCGCCTGCGCCGAAAAAAACCTTGCTGCTCACGATCCAGGTGTCGCGCGGCCATTCCATCCTCTTCAGGATGCGGCCCATGACCCGCTCGCTCTCGCCGCGCGAATAGATCTCGGCGTTGTCGAAGAGGTTCACGCCGTTGTCGTAGGCGAGCTTCATCAAGGCTTCGGCTGTATCGTCGGTGATGAGCTTCCCGAAGGTGAGCCAGGAGCCCAGGGAGAGTTCGGAGACTTGGAGGCCGGAGGAGCCGAGGCGGCGGTAGCGCATGGTCTTGGGTTTTCATCCCGACGCATCGGGATCGCAAAGGTGCGCGGATATCAACAGGCGTTCACAAGTTCTTCAAGCGTTACGTTGGGTTCAAGGCTACTTCACAACCCTGCGCGACGTTTGTATCCGACCAGTACAGCGATGCTCCTCTCCAAACCCCAACGCGCGCACCGAACAACCGGTTTCCGCGAGCAGCGGACCATGCACCTAACGCGTATTCCCTGCCCGGGAGGGCACGGTTGGGCCTAACGGCAACGTCAGGTGCGCCTTGCGCACGTCTCAAGAAGAGGCTCCGGGGACGGGGCCTTTTCTTTCCATGCCGATCTTCGCACAATGTCCTCCATCTCCTCCTCCAAAGCCCCCGAGCCTGTGGGCCACTACCCACATGCCCGGCGTGTGGGCGATCTGTTGTTCCTCAGCGGTGTCGGTCCGCGCGAACGCGGCAGCAAAAAGATCCCCGGTGTGGAACTCGATCTGGAAGGCAGGATCACGAGCTACGACATCGAGACGCAGGT
>Ga0105046_10001618_pt1 | contig 34780 bp, 38 predicted proteins | sample MAT03_FD_78385 | JGI IMG/M metagenome (GOLD analysis project Ga0105046, IMG submission 78385) | Freshwater microbial communities from Lake Fryxell liftoff mats and glacier meltwater in Antarctica - MAT-03 (megahit assembly) | ecosystem: Environmental > Aquatic > Freshwater > Ice > Liftoff... | reverse complement strand
CGCGGAGTTCACACCCAGTGTTTCTGGAACATACACGATAAGCATCGGCAAATGGCGTTGCGACAAAGCGCCGAAGTACATAGCGGTTGCGTGGTATCAGGTCCCGTAGGAAAACTACGCACCATTCCGAATCCCAAGCAGAGGAAGATTGATGTCTCAAAAGCAAAACTTATGCACCACCATCTTCATCTGCCTGGCAATTTCGTCTTGCGGTGGATCGCAACCTCCGCCGCAAGACTCGGTTTCGTGGCGCGAAGGGGGGGCAGAATGCCGAACCGCTCTTCGCCTGAGATCCGGAGCGCTGGCGAAATGCAACTTCGCTGGCGCTTGCGCACAGGTCGCGGCGACGCCAAATCGAAAAGTTGCATTCGTTTTCGGAGTCGAGATAGGAGACGGAACCGCCGACAATGGAACCGAACTTTCAGTGGCAAAGCAAAAGCAAAACTGGGAATGTATTTACGCTGCTGCGGGCCGACTCGGATTGTCGTTGCACGGAACGTTGCTGACAGGGTACTCGACCTTCATAGCCACGGGGACATACAAGATGGCCGATGAATTGCGCAAGTTGGCGTTGATTCAAAACATGGAGGTGGGATGCTATAACAACGTTGGTATCGAGACCTGCCGCGAATGCTTGGCCCACAACTCCGAGGACCAGTGTGATGCGGACCGGATGTGCCGTAGCCTCACGCCAGTACGACTGCTAACCGAGATACCCTCTGAAAAGTGTGTCCACGTCGGTCCTTTTGAATTCGCTGGCTGCGAGCCACTTGACTTCGGATGTGACGACGAATTTATTCTGCTTCGAAAAAACGGCATGTGCTATCTAGGCTCGGTGTGCGGCGGGTCGGGACATCTTGGATTTGCACGTGCTCGACCAGAAGAATGCCCCAATCCCGCGTTACCCGCGTGCCCGTCTGGATTTCAACCGCAATGACTCAAGCTGCATTGGCACTAACGGGGATATCGCTACTGGTAGCATCGTGCGACTCGCCAACCCCTTGCGAACGTTTCCTCGACTCTAGTCCGGTAGAAGATGCATGCCGCGGAAACAACGATTGCTATTACGCATCCGACAATCCAGTCGTTTTTCAATTCTTGTTTCAATTGAAAAAATCATTCTCCCCTGACGATGCGCAACAGATCGCCACCTGCATTGGCGAAGACAGGGGGCCCATTGTCACGGCACGCGGCAACACGCTTGTCGCGACTGGGGTCGTTGCAGATATCGACGATCTGCTCGTGCGCTCGGCCGTCGAATCGGTGTCGTTGTCATGCGAATCACCCAGCGCATGTCTGCACTGTTCCAGTGGGGCTGCGTCGCTTTGTCAGGTGAGGCCACTCTGTCTCAGAGTTGACGGTCTGGAATTCAAGGAAACCGCTGGCGAAAATTCCTGTTTCGAGTTCCGAGAGAGAGAGGCGATCGCGTGTGTTCCGAATCGCCCGGGATGTGTTCCAGGGCGTCAGTACTACCGCAATCCTGAAAACGGTGGATGCCTTGAGGCCCATACCGTTTGTCCGGACGGCGTTCCCGGGTGGACGGTGGATCCCACGTGTCGTCCTGGCGAAACCAAACCCTTTTGTAGTCCCCGTTGACATACCCCGCCAACCAAACAGTCGGACGGCGGGTTCGTGGAGCTCTTGGGCTGGGCCGCTTGCGCCTGCTGAAGACGCTAGTGGTTGCGATGCTTACCGTGGCGGGCGATCTCGGCTTCCAGGAATTCCTGCTGTTCGCGCAGGTGCCAGGGCTGTTTTGCCAAGACGTCCTCGAACATGGTGTGGATCGGCGGTTTCGGAGCGACCCTCTCAACATCCGCCAGCGCGGCATCGAGGGCCTGATCGAAGGCGTTCTTGAATTCGAGCTCGGCATCGTCGGACCAAAGACCGCGGTGCATCAAAAAGGCCCGGAAGCGCGTGATCGGGTCGTGGGGGACCCAGGCACCGGGCTCGGCTGCCTCCCGGTAAGCCGCGGGATCGTCCGACGAGCTATGGGCACCCCGGCGGTAGGTCCGCGCCTCGATCAAGCTGGGTCCTTCCCCCCGTCGAGCGCGCGCGGCCGCCTCTCGAATCACCGAAATGAGCGCCAGAACGTCGTTGCCATCACACCATATCCCGGGGATCCCGTACGCGATCGCCTTCTGGGCAATCGTCGGCGTGGCGGTTTGCGCCTCCCGCGGGGTGGAAATCGCCCAGCCGTTGTTGCGACAAAGAAAGATACAGGGCGCCTTGTCGACCGCAGCCTGATTGAGAGCCACATGGAAGGCGCCGGTCGAGGTGGCGCCATCGCCAAAATAAACCAGCGACACATCGTCGCGACCCATGCGTTTGGCCGCCATCGCCATCCCAGTCGCCTGCGGGATCTGCGTCCCGACCGGGCTGCTGATCGACACGTAGTTCAGGCGTTTGATGCTGTGATGAATGGGCATCTGTCGGCCCTTGATGGGATCCTCCGCGTTGCCAAAAAGCTGGTGCACCAGGGTTCCGAGCGGATACCCGCGGAAGAGCGCTGCACCGATCTCGCGGTAGCAGGGGTAGATCCAGTCCTTCGGGCGCAGCGCGTAGGCGGCGCCAATGTGAGTGGCTTCTTCGCCGGTCGCGGTCAGATAAAAGCCAATGCGGCCCTGTCGTTGTAGTTTTAGTAAACGCTCGTCGAGCAACCGGACGCGCAGCATTTCTTCGTGGATGCGGCGCAGATCGTCCGCCGAAATCTGCGGCGCGCGGCCCGTGTCGATCACCTGCCCTTCGTCATCAAGCACGCGTACGAGATCTAGCTTCACGGCGCCATTGTAGCAGAGCGTCGCCTGCGCTATCTATGGACGAAACCTCATGAAACTCTCGTTGCGAGACATCGTCAGCCACCAGGGACGCGACTACACGGTCGAAGGCGTTCTCACCTACAAACTAGGCGGAAAGACCTACCCGCTTGGGCGCATCGTGGACGGCAACGACGTCGTCTACTTTGAACCGCTCATGGACGATCTCGACGATCGCGTGCTGATGTTGCGCGAGGTGACCGACCTGCAGATCGCTCCGCCGCCACCGGATTCGGTTTCGTATAACGGGCAAAGTTTTGTACGCCGTTTGTCGGGCACCGCAACCGTCAGCATCACGGGCAAATGTCCCGGCCGCGATGCAGGCGCCTGCGAGGTATGGCGTTTTCGCGCTGCGGGCGATCTTTTTCTTCAGGTCGAGAAATGGCCTGACAAGGTGGTCGCACTCGCGGGCGAATCGATTCACAAGGGAATGATTGACGTCTTGCCCGCAACGTAAATCCCTTTCGGAAGCGCTGGAGAAACAACATGTACAAACTGGTATTGCTGCGACACGGTGAGAGCACCTGGAACAATGAAAACCGCTTCACCGGATGGACGGATGTGGATCTTTCCGAAAAGGGAACCGAAGAAGCGCGTGCGGGTGGTGCACTCATGGCCCGCGAGGGTTACGACTTCGACATCGTGTTCACCTCGGTGTTGAAGCGTGCGATGCGTACGGCCTGGCTGGCGCTTGACGCGATGGATCGGCTCTGGGTTCCGGTGCAACGATCTTACCGTTTGAATGAACGACACTACGGCTCGTTGCAGGGTCTCAACAAGGCCGAGACCGCCGCCAAACATGGAGACGAACAGGTCAAGGTCTGGCGCCGCAGCTACGACATTCCGCCGCCTCCGCTCGAGAAAAACGATCCGCGTGCGCCTGGCCAGGATGTGCGCTATCGCGATCTGTTGCCGGAACAGCTTCCCCTCACCGAGTGCCTGAAGGACACCGTTGATCGCGTGCTACCTTACTGGTACGAAACGCTCGCGCCCGCCATTCGTTCGGGCAAGCGCGTCCTCATCGCAGCACACGGCAATAGTCTGCGCGCCCTCGTTAAGCATCTCGACAACCTGTCGGATGCCGACATCATCGAGCTCAACATTCCGACCGGAAGGCCGCTTGTCTATGAGCTCGACCAGGAGCTGCGTCCGATCAAGCACTACTACCTCGGCGACCAGGGTGCCATTGCGGCTGCCATGGCAAAGGTTGCCGCCCAGGGCAAGGCCAAGTAATCGCGTACGACGCTGCGTCGCGGTGCGACTGACAGGTGAATACGAGGCGGCTGCACATTGTATGTGCACACGTACAATGTGTAGATGAACGTCACATTGTCTCTCGACGAAACGCTTCTCGCACGGGCACGCGACGTGGCGAAACGAGAAGGCACGACGCTCAACGACATGATCCGTCGACATTTGGAAAGGGTCGCGGGCGTTGACTCGGGGGCTCGGGTGGCCGATGCCTTGCGCGAATTGTGGGAATCCGCCCCAGGGCATTCAGGTGGCCGCAAGATCTCGCGTGACGAAGCGTACGAGGGCCGCTTGTGAGGGGCCGCGTTTTCATCGACACGAACATTCTTGTCTACGCCACTCGAAAACTCAAGGTTCCAGCGGAAATTGCGCAACGAAAGGTCGAACTGTTGTCCAATCTTTCGATTGTCGCTATCGATGTCGCCCACATCATCAAGGCCATCAAGCTTCATCGTTTGTATGCGCTCAGTTTCTGCGACGCATTGATCGTACAAGCCTCGCGGATCGCAGGATGTTCCCGGATACTCAGCGAAGACTTGCAATCGGGTCAGACCATCGAAGGTGTGACGGTTGAGGATCCGTTGTCTAAAAATTAACCGCCCAGGTGTTTTTTGAGCCGGTTGTAGGCGTCGGTTAGCCGCTGGGTTAGCTCGTGTGCGGCCTGTTGTTTTTCCGGTGCGCGCTGATGCCGGTCGGGATGGTACTTGCGCATCAGCTGTCGGTACGCCTTTTTGACCGTGCCAAAGTCAGAACCCTCGGGCAGTTCGAGCGCCATGTAGGCCTTGCGAATGTCGTTGCCTGCAGCGGCCGTCGCGCGCGGCGGAGCACTGGCCCGTTGTTTGCGAGCGCGGGCCTCGGCCTCGCGCTCGGTCTTCCGTCGCTGCAATTCCTTTTCAAGTTCAGCGTCACTGTAGGTCGCAAACGCCGAATCGTCCGACGGTTGATCGCCATCATCGTCTTTGTCGTCCACGTCGATCTCGCGTGCCTTGTCGAGGAGCGAATTCAGCTCGGAACGTGCCAGATTGATAAACCGTCGACCAATGCTCATCCGAATTCCTGACTACTTGTCGTAAGGCTCGCCGCGTATCGACGAGACACAACGGTAAAGTTGCTCGCAAAGGATAACGCGCGCAAGCCGGTGCGGAAAGGTCAGGCGCGACAGCGATATCTGGTGTTGGCATGCCGCGAGCGTCGCTTTGGAAAGACCCTCGGAACCGCCTATCAAGAAGGTCAGCGAGCGCGTTCCGTGCGTCATGTGGCGCTCGATAAACTGTTTCAACTCGGCCGTCGTCATTTCCCGGCCGATCGGATGCAGCGCGACCGTCTCGTGGCGTCCAGTGTCATCGCGCGTGCCGCCAAGCAGCGCCGCGTCGTCTGCCACGTCGTGGACGTCAATTGGTAAGTGACGGCGTAGGCGGCCAAGGTATTCGTCACACAACGCCGCCATCGGACGATCGCGCATCTTCCCGACCGCGCGAATAACCAGCTTCACGACAATCAGTACATTGCGTCCGTCTGAAACTGCATGGCTTCAGGCGGAACGTTCTTGAGCACAACGCGCTTGGCTTCGATCCACAGGCCTTCGATGTCGTAGACCTCGCGGACCGGGTGGTAAAATACGTGCAAGACGAAATCGCCGAAGTCGAGCAAGGACCAACGTCCGCCCGCCTTGCCTTCGCGTCCGATCACCGTGCGCCCAAGTTTCTTCAACTCGGACTCGACGTTTTCCGCAATGGCGATGACCTGGCGATCGCTGCGACCACTCACGACGCCAATAAAATCGGTGTAGCTCGCGTGATCCGAAACATCGAGCAAAACAGGCGCGAGCGCCTTCTTGTCGAGCGCCGCCGAGATGGCAGTTTCGGCCAACTGTTGCGCTGCCTTGCGGCGGGCGATGTCGCGTGGCTGGCTCTTCGGTGCCTCGCCGCCTGCGGGCGGCAATCGCTTGGGTTTGCCCCGATCCGCGGCGACCTTCTTGGTGGCGCCTGTTGCCGTTTTGCCCGATTTACTGGCTTTGCCCTGTTTGAACACCGGCTTTGCTGCCGGCTTCACTGCCGATTTTCCTGCCGATTTTGCGGGCTTTGCTGACGATTTCACTGCCGATTTCACTGCCGATTTTGTCGGCTTTGCTGATCGCCCGGCCTTTGCGGGTGTGGCCTTGGATGTGGATTTACGAGCCGTCGATTTCGCGGCCACCTTCGATGATTTCCCTGCGCTAGTTTTACGCACCAGGCTGCGATGGTAGCAGAGCCGACCCCTCGGCTCAATTGCGGTTATGGCTGCCCGGCGGGGAAAATTGCACTAAAACCGAACTGGATAAACGTCGCCGGGAGTTGAAAGAACCCATTGCGGGAACCATAATCGGCGGGTGCGGCCGCCTGACAACGACCTGACTGACGCCGAGCGGGCCTGGCTCGTCGCCGATGAAAGGATCTGGCAACAAGCACACCGTTTGGCGCAGACGCATCCCTCTCTCGACGTGAGCGGCCTTTACCACACGCTCAAGAATCTTAAACGCACGCCTGCAGAACGGTTGCGAAGGGGGCTAGCACATGCACGTTTCGGACGTTCTTTCAGCGGGTGAGCAAGCCTTCTTGAGGGGGCTCAACTAGCGCGGCATTCGTTACCTCCTTGTCGGAATGAGTGCCGGGCTGGTGCAGGGCGCCCGGGGGGCTACCGACGATATCGACCTGTGGTTCGAGACCACAGGAGATCCCGGAATCGGGGAGGCGGCGAAAGATGTCGGCGGGTTCTGGTATCCCGGTTCGTTTGGCATGAGGCCGCCAGCGCTGGCGGGCGACGACATTGGCGATCGATTCGACGTGGTGCTCAGAGCGGATGGTCTGGGCCCCTTCTCGGAGGAATATTCGCGTAGCGTCGAGATTCAAATCGACCGTATTCCGATTCGGGTGCTGCCACTTGATCGAATCCTCGCCAGCAAACGTGCGGCCGGGCGTCCAAAGGACCTCGCGCAGATTCCAGCGCTCGAAGAGGCCATCGCCGCGGCCGGGTCAACGGAGGGCTGATTACCTGGAAGGGCTCTCGGTGGCGCGCGCGGTTTGCAGAGACCGCCACTCTTTCTCGAATCGACCGACGAGGGTGTCGAGATACTCGTTTCCAAGGGATGCCAGTCGGGAATCCACCACCTCGGCGGCTCGGTCAAGCCATCGAGCGTCGTCGCCGTCCAGATCGCTGTCATCGTTTTGCAACACTTCCGGATTGCCCCGACTGCGGATCCAGCGTTCGAGCAGGACCGTCATCCGTCGGTTGATCCAGCCCGGGGCCTGCAACAGCGAGCGCCCGAGGGTTTTGCTGCCATCCTTGAAAATACCGACGAGGGCTTCTTTTCCGGCTGTCCCGACCGAACTGTAAATGGTGCGTCGGATCATCGCGGCGAGGGTGCGATCGATGGCCGGCCCGGTGTGCAGGCGTGCGCAATAGTGATCAAAAAGCAGACCTGCTTGATAGGTGGTCGCAGCTTCTTCGGCGCCTCGGCCCACGGCCAACAAGGTGAAGAATTTCCGCCAGGCCAGTTTCAACGCAATCAACGTTGCGGCCGTGGTGCCGAGATTGCGCAGCGTCGAGGTGCCCTTGGCTTCTGCAACCACCTCCGCAGCCGCGGCAGGCAATCCGACCCCACGGTTTTGCGCGAGCTTCATGAACATGCCCGCGCGAATGCGGGTTGAAAAATAGTCGTCGAGGACAGGGATCGGCAGGGCGCCACCAAGGGCGGTGGCCAACAAGGCGCGTCGTACGATAACGCCCCGATTGTCGCTCAGGTATTGCCAGCGATCCGAAGGTTGTGAAGGGATCGCCTCGGCCACGACGGCTTCCACTTGCACAGGCTCGGCAGGCAACGGCGTCGAGGGTTTGTCTTCGTCTTGTTCCGACATGGTTACGGGGTGATTTTTGCCGGATCGCGACGACCCGACAGTCCATCCAGCATACGCTCTTGCAGCAGCGTCCGCTGATGGGTCGGCAAGTCGCCGGCATCGGGAGCGGAAAGCTCGGGCACGCCGCCGATGTTTTTCAACGAGAAGCGCACGTCCAGGTGGCCCGTGACCGGATGGTTGTTGCGACTGGCGCGGAAGCCGAGGTGCAGCCGCGCCTCGGTTGGCAGTCCGGTCGCCTCGTCAATAACAACCTCACCCGCACCGGACTTGATCGTGGCACCTTCACGCCAGCTGCGAAGCGGTCCCGGTCCGGCGGTTGCGGTGCCCGTAACGTCGGGCTTGAGCGTGAAACGGATCGTCCCCGCTTCGGCTTTTTCGGTCACGATGCCGTGCAACGAGGCGAGCAGCTCCCAGATCGTAAACGGACCACCGAGCGCCTCTTGCAGGATGTGCGTGGGCTCGGGTTCGCGGGCGGGATGGCGCACCAGTTTTCCGTATTTCAGTTGCACGCTCAGTACATCATTTTGCAAAACGACGATGCGTCCGTTGTCGAGGTTGTTGGTCTCTTCCAACGAGAAATTGCCCGTCCTATCCATGCGCAATTGCGTTTCGGTCGTGAGATCCTGCGGCGGATTAAGTCCGGCGGTTTGCTCGGTCGCTTCAACGCGGATCGTAAGGGTGCTCGAAACTTCCGCACCACCCGCTTTGCGCAACGACTCGACGAGGGCGGTTGGGTTGCACCGTTCGGTCAGGTGTTGTGCGGTCGTGAGTGCCACCGATGTGGTGGCCTCGTGCTTGCACCCAGCCCATCCGACTGCGACCAGGACAGCGGCAATGAGGAGCCGTCCTGGTTGCATCGTGATGGATCGGGGGAAACGATCGGTTTGGGAAAAAAACACCCGCTACATCGTCGAGGCTTGGCCGGACGCGCTCGCCGAAACCGAGACGTTGACACTGACCGAGGCGACGAGGGAAACCTGTGCGAGTGCCTGTCCAACGGCCGAGACTGCCGAGGCGAGGCAAGCGCCAGCCTGAACGGTGAGTTCGGCGCTTGCGCTGACGAAGCCTTGAATCTGAGTGTAGTACTGTTGGGCCGAAGCGGCGATGACGGTGCCTGCGCGGAAGCTGAGCTTTTGCAAGGCAGGCAGATTCTTCTTCAAGGTGTCGATGACCTTGAGAAGGTTCGCTTCCATCTCGGGCGTGATGTTGGCGGCGAAGTCCACCGTCAATGAAGGCGCTGTGCACTCGGCCTTGGCGCGTGCGTTGGTCTCACACGAGGTCGAGCACTCCTGGATTTGCTTGGTCACGACGATCTCTTCACACTTCGGAGCGACGTAGTTCACGCTGCATCCGCCGCGGCACGAGCCGGAGCAGCTGCCGTTGCAGTTCGCCTTGCAGGTTGCGCTGCACTTACCGGTGCAGGTCGCGCTGCAAGTCCCGTCGCAGGTGCCGGTGCAGGTTCCGATGCACTCGCCCTTGGCGTTCTTGGCGCTGCAGGTACCGTTACACGTACCCTTGCAAGTGCCAGAGCAGGATCCCGTGCAGGTTCCGGTACATTCGCCGGTACACTGCGCCGAGCAAGTTCCCGAACACTCACCGGTACATTCGGCCGAGCAGCTGCCCGACAGCTTGCCGGGCGCGCAGGTGATCTCGGTTTCCATGATTTCGCGGTTCTCGCAGGTCTCGATGCACGAATGCGTGAAGCTGGCGTCGATGCTGCAACGGGCAGGCTCGGCAATGATTGTCAGCTTGGCGTTGACCGGCAGGTTCAGCTTGATCCCGCTATCGATGGCCTTGGCAACACGCGCACAGGCGGCTTCAGTCGCGCTCTGCATCGGCATCGGAGCCAGCTCAGCATCCGGGACGCCAAGATCGGCTGCCATCGACTTACAGATGGTCAAAAGTTCGCTATCCATCTCGTTGCCGGCCTTGACCAGGGAGGTCGAGGTATCGAGGAAGGCGTTGATTTGCAAACCGAGGCGCGCTTCGGCGCTGATGGCAGTCTGCGCGAACTTGGCCTGGGTGACACCGGCATCGCCAGCGCCCGCATCGCCAATGGTGGACATGCCGCCGTCGTTATTGATGGTGGACATGCCGCCGTCCATGTTGCTCATCAAAACACCGCCATCGGGAGCGCTGCCTGGCGTGCCCATGCCGTTGGCGAAGTTTGTCGTGCGACCCGTATTGGGATCGTAGGCCATGCCGCAGATGGCCTTGCTGGCTTCTCCTCCGCAGCTTGCCAGCGCTGCAAGCGCCAGAACGGATGAAAGGGATAGGCTCAGTTGGCGTATACGGGTATTTGTCATGGGTTCTCCTGAAACGGTCGCGAACTATACCGACGAAGTGGGCCGGACGGAAATTCAAGTGACGCTGCGCCGCGTTGGGGCTTTATTGCGCTCCGGCATTTCCGCGCAACAATGGGTGTCCTCCCGATGGATCTCGAACTGAGCGCGGCGCTAGAACCCTTTCTTCGATCCAATGGGATCTTGGTCTTCGTATTTCTCTTTGGGGCAATCTGGGGCAGCTTTTTCAACGTCTGCATCGCACGCATCCCGCTTGGCAAGTCGGTGGTCTCACCGGGGTCCCACTGTTTTACCTGCAAGACGCCCGTGCGCGCCCTCGACAACGTGCCCTTGCTTTCCTACTTCATCCTGCGGGGCAAGTGCCGTGCCTGTGGTGCGAAGTTTTCGCCGCGCTACGTCTTCGTCGAGCTATTGATGGCGCTTTTGTCCGTCGCTGTCTTCGCGGTCTTTGTGTTGAATCAGCCCAACGAGGCGCTCGGCGTGCGTGCGGCGAGCTACTTCACTTACTTCGCGTTTTGCGGCGTGTTGCTGGTGTTGTCGTTCATCGACTTCGACACCAAGCGGTTGCCGGATGTATTGACCTTGCCGTCCATTCCCGTGTTTTTTCTGGCAGGGTTCGGCACCCACGTCGTCACCTGGCAAGAGCGCGCGATCGGCGCGGCGGCGGGATACGTGGCGGTACGGCTCATTTCGGATGGGTACTACTATTTACGGGGGCGCGAGGGACTGGGTCTTGGTGACGGAAAGTTGCTCGCGGTAATTGGTGCTACGCTTGGTTACAAGGCGTTGCCGCCGATCGTGTTCTTCGCATCTCTCTTCGGTATTCTGGTCAGTGTGCCGCTTCTGTTATGGATGCGGAAGAAGCGGCCTGCGGTGGTCGCGCCGGTTGTGGTACAAGAGGCAACGCCGGTTGTGGCGGTGGCACTCGCCGAGGGCACAACACCGCCCGAGGCAGCGTCAGACGAAGTACGATTCACGCAAGTGCCGTTTGGGCCGTTTCTGGCGCTCGGCGCGCTGTTTTTCTTGCTGATGGGGGATGTGTTGTGGGGCTGGATCTATGGGTTTTTGACGCCGGGATAGGTTCGCTTGAGCTGTCTGGCAAATGCCACGGTGCGGCTCTAGCTCCCCTGCTTTTTTCGGCGGCGCGCTCCTAAATACGGGTATGGTACGCACCCGATGCAAAAACTCCTGGTAGCGCTAACTGCTGTTTTGTTCCTGTCCGCGGGCGCCTTTGTGGGCTGCGGCGAGGGTGGTGGTTTGAACGACCTGGACGGCGGTGCGGGGCAAAGCGCCGGCGAAAGCGGGGAAGGTGGCAGTGGTACGGGCGGCCGAGCCACGGGAGGTCGTACGGGCGGCGGTGGTATGGGTGGTGGAACCGGCGGTGGTACAGGGGGGGGTGGTGCCGGGGGAACGATGGTGTTGACGATGGACGGCGGGATGCGGGATGCGGCGATGCAAACGCGCGACGCTGGCGTGGTGGTCGACGCGATGCCGCGTGCAGATGCGAACGTGGTTGTTGTACCCGATGCAGCCGTGCCCGAGGTGGACGCGATGGAGCCGGAGCCCGAAGTGGACGCGATGGTCGGCAAGCAGATGTGCGGCAATGTGTATTGCGATTGCACGGCCACCAGCGCCAAGGGTGGCGACAAGCCGCTTTACGGCAAGGTTCAGATCGTGAACTTCAACGCGGACTTCAAGGTCAAGCAGGTCACCTTCTCGCCCGATCTCAAGGTCAAGCAAGTCGCCAACCTGCCGACTTCGTGCGGCAAATGGCAAACCGTCACAAGCTTGCCGAACTTCACGGTTCAACTGGTGACCTTCGGCGAAGACTTCACGATTCAATACGTCGACGTTTTTGAAGGGTTGCCGTAGGCCGATCCAGCGAAGACTGCCCAACCCGGGAGGCGTGTTGCCAATTCTTATTGGCCACAGCTTCGGCGCGCTGCACTCCGGCGCCGACCGCGCGTTGGCTTTGACCCTCGGCACCACCTGTCGTAACCTATCGCAGATGGCTCTTGCACGTTCGTTGCTTGACTTGGTCGATGAAAACAGGTCGTCGCAGCCGACGGATGCCGAGCGCGTTCGTACGATCTGGAATTTGTACTCTGCGGGAATGTCGATGACACGCATGCGCTTTCGGCGCGAGCACCCCGAGGAGAATGACGAACAAATCGAGACGCGGATATCGAACTGGTTGAAGAGGAGCGATTGGCCGACCGACCCCGGATTTCGCAAACGGGAACTGCCGATTGTTTGAACTCGCGTTCGCCGCTCTCGTGGCTGATTTGACCACGCTTCGATGTCGATGGGTGCTCGTGGGGGGGTGGGCTGTCGGTGTGAGAAGCGAAGCACGCTTCACCGCAGATATCGACGTCGCTGTCGCAGTGGACGATGACACCGTGGCAGAAAGCCTGCTGTTCGCGTTGCGCGCGCGGGGATACCAGATCGATATGGTTTTGGAGCACGAAGCCCGCTTGCGACTCGCGACCGCGCGGACGATCATAAAGAGGGGAGACGGCGAGCCGATGAGGGTGGATTTTCTTTTCGCATCGAGCGGTATCGAAGACATCTTGGTCAGCGGAGCCGAGCAAATTAACATTCTCCCCGGTATTTTCGTTCCGGTGGCGAAGCGGGGGCACTTGATCGCTCTGAAGCTCCTATCCAACAGCGAACACCGCGCGCATGACGCCCGCGATCTTCAGATGCTTGCTCGCCATATGACCGCAAGTGACTGGGTAGACGCCGCAGAGGCGGTGCGACTGATAGAAGAACGGGGCTATCAACGCGGAAAAGATCTGAAGGCGCAGCTCGCTCTCTTCCGCCCCGGTGCGTGACGGGAGCCGTTAGCTCTCGGCGCGCTCTTTTTCCACCTCGGCTCGTAACGTGGCAAGTCTTCCCTCAAGTTCGGCGCGGATGGTGGCAAGGCGCTCCGGTGAATCCGCTTCACAGCGCAACACCACCACCGGTCCCGTATTCGACGCACGGATAAGGCCCCACCCGCCGGGAAACGTAACACGGGCGCCGTCGATGTCATTGACCTCGTGGCGCGCCTTGTACCAGGCCACGGCTCGGGTGACGACCTCGAACTTGATCTCGTCCGGGCATTCGAGCCGCAGCTCCGGCGTGTTGAAAAACACGGGCAACGTGTCGACCATCTCGGAAAGTGACAAGCCTTCGTTCGAGATCAACTCGCACAGGCGAGCCGCCGCGTAGACACCATCGTCAAAGCCGAACCAGCGATCGGCAAAGAAGATGTGACCGGACATTTCGCCCGCGAGCTCGGCGCCCGAGTCTTTCAGCTTTTGCTTCATGATCGAGTGGCCCACCCGATACATGATCGCCGTGCCACCGGCCTTCGCAATTTCGTCGTAGAGGCCCGCGCTGCACTTGACCTCGCTGATAAACGTCGAGCCCGGCTTCCGCTTCAAGATCTCGCGTGCGAACAGCACCACCAGTTGATCGCCCCAGACGATGCGGCCATTGCCATCGACGGCACCCACGCGATCCGCATCGCCGTCGAGGGCAATGCCCAAGTCGGCGCCGATTTCTTTGACCCGTGCGATGAGGGCAGCGTTGTTTTCAGGAACGGTCGGGTCGGGATGATGGTTGGGGAATCGGCCATCCGCATCACAAAAGAGGGGATCCACGTCAAAGCCAAGGCGCTGCAATATCGGAACGCAGGAGATGCCGCCGGTACCGTTGCCCGCATCCACCACCACCTTGAGGCGACTTTTTCCCGGCTTGATGTTGTTGACGATGTAATCGATGTAGGGCGTGAGGATGTCGGTATGAATCAGCTTGCCCCGTGGCACGGTTGGCGCTTTTTCACCGGCGCGGTCGCGCTCGATGCGGCGGCGCAGTTCCTGGATCTCCTCGCCAAACACGGCGTTCTTGCCGCGCATGATTTTGAAACCGTTGTCCTCGGAGGGATTGTGGCTCGCGGTTACCATGACGCCGCCGTCGCTGTTCAAATGGAATACGGAGAAATACAGACCGGGTGAGTGCAAGATGCCCACGTCGACCACATCAAGGCCGGCGTCGAGCAGGCGCGCCTGAATGAGGGTGGAGATCCGGGGCGAGGAGATCCGCGCGTCGCGGCCAAGGCAGACCCTGCGGGAGCCGGCCTCGTATAGATGCCGACCGATGGCCGCACCCAGATCCGAGACGAAGTCGTCCGGAAAATCACGATCGGCCACACCTCGAATGTCGTATTCGCGGAAAACGCGGGGGTTCATGCGCGGAATCTACAACAAATCGGTACGTCCGCACTTGCGCGCAGCATCGACCACGTCGCGCACGTTTTGGGCGTGACCCTTGCGCATCACGAGGATGGCATCGCGGGTTGCGACCACGACCAGATCGTCGACACCCGTGAGCGCAATCAGCGGTGCGTCTGGCTCGGAGACCACGATGTTGCCGTGGCTGTTGGACAGGATGGCCTCGCCGAGCCGAACATTGCCGTCGCTGTCGGCCGGCCGAATGATGGGCAGGGCATCCCAACTGCCGACGTCGTTCCAGCCGAAATTGCCCGGGATCACGCGGATCCCCTTGGTTTTCTCCATGATGCCGTAGTCGAGGGAGACCGAAGGCAACGCAGGATAGGTTGCGTTCACGTCGGCTTCGAGATCGGACGTGGCCACGTAACGTCGCAACGCGGTCCCGAGCTCGGGCATGTGGGCGTCGGCCTCGTCGAGCAAGCGGTCGGTCGACATGAAGAACATCCCGGCATTCCAGAGGTAGCCCGCGGCCACGTAACGCTCGGCGGTTTTGGCATCCGGTTTTTCCACGAAGGCGGCGACCGCATTCGCACCCGGTGGGATGGCCACGCCAGGCTCAAGATAGCCGTAACCCGTTTCGGGTCGGTCGGGTGTAATACCAATCGTCACGATGGCTTGCCGAGCATGTTGCAGTGCCAACTTTGCGGTTGTGACAAAGCGCGGAATGTCGCCGATGAACGCATCTGACGGCAACATCGCGAAGCGTGCGTCGCCGCCCGCCCGACGGTGGACAACGGCCGCGCCAAGGCCGACGGCGGCTGCGGTATTGCGGGCCGCCGGCTCGATGACCACGTTTTCGGCGGGCAGATTGGGCAGCGCTTCCCGAACGGCATCGGCCTGGTCGCGGGCAGTGACCACCAGCGTGTGCTCGATGCTGCACAGTGCCGCCGCGCGGGCGACCGTGGCTGCCAGCAAGGTTTGCTCTCCACCGAGCGTCAACAATTGTTTGGGACGGGTGCGCCGCGAAACCGGCCACAGCCTGGTCCCGCCGCCCCCTGCCATCACGAGCACAAACTCGGCGTTGTCGGACATGATCAGCTCCGACGATAGCAGGAATCGGATCGTGTTACTTGCGCGGTCTCACCAACGCGCGACGATGGGCAACATGTTGGCATCTCTGCTTGTTGGCCTCGGTATCCCGCTTGCCGTATTGGGTGTGCGCCTGATCTTGCGCGGCGATCGCCCCGCGGATTTGGGTGGCATGGTGATAGCCCCCATCGGCGTCCTGTTGCTTGGGCTAGGACTTGCCGAGATGGTGCAGCCCCGGCTGCTGTTGCCTACTGAAACTGGTAGCGTCGGTTTTCGCGCTCGTGGACGGTGACCGGATCGCTGCCGCCTGGGCCGGTCGCGACCGTCGTGCCTTCGCTTGTCAGCGTCATTTCGAGGAGCCGTTCGTCGGTCGTGCGGACGCGTCCCACCCAGCGGTTTTTCACGGTGTAGCCACTTATCTGGTGACCGGGAGGAATCAGATCCCGCGCCTTCTCGAAGGCGGTTGCCACCATGACCTTGTCCGGCGCGATCGTGAGAGTAACCGTAACACAGTTCGGCTTCGGATCGAGCGAGAAGCAGGGAACGGGCTCGCCCACATGCAGTTCGATGGTGAAGATCATCGGGCCAAGTCGCCCATCCGTCATCGTGACCTTGGTTCTCCCAGGGGTTCCTTTGCCCATCGCGCCCCGGTGTGCAATCGCGGTCGTGTTCCAGAACGCCTCGGCCATTGCACGCAGGACGGGATCGCTTGATTGCTCGGCTGCGAGGTTGCTGCCGCCTTCGATGCGAGGGGCGACCTTGTTCAACGCTTCGATGAGGGTCGATAGATCGCCGCTAACCTGTGCTACCAATCCGTCGGCATCGAGGGTGAGCGTGGGGATGAGGTGAACGGCGTAGATTGAGCCGAAGTTTGCGGGCGCGAGACGTCCGCGCCACTGTTGCAATCCCTGCTGGTGCATGCGCACACCGTCAACGCCCGCGCCCACGCGAAGCTGAAAGGTATTCGACATCTCCCAGTTTCGGGTTTGTTGACCCGCGGTTTGGTTTCCGGTCACGGTGACCGCGACCCTGACCATTTCACCGGGTTTGAAACCCATGACGGTGCGCGTTTCCAGCTTTCGATTGTCGCCGGAATATTCGGGTTGTTCTTCCTTGCAGCCGGAAAGGGCGCAACCGAACAAGACCAACACGCCACCCATTCGTAGAAGCGGACTCACCTTGCGATCCTACTCCGTTCCCAGCATGGCGAGCAAACCTGCTTCGTCGATGACGCGAACATTGTTCTTCTTCGCCGCTTCAAGCTTGGTTTTCCCGACGTCGTCTCCTGCAACCAAAAGATCCGTCGACTTGCCGACCGATCCGGTGAAGGTGCCACCCGCCGCCTCGATGAGGCGTTGAAATTCGGAACGCGGCTTTGAAAGTGAACCCGTGACGCAAACGCGAAGTCCTGAAAGTGGCCCTGATGGGATCGTGGTCACGGGCTCGGAGGGTGACACGCCCCGGGCACGCAGGCGGGCAATCAGGATGACGTGACGGGGCTCCGTGAACCACGCGGCGAAGGCGTCCGCGATAACGGGACCGATGCCGTCGATTGAACCGACCTGGGCACGACGTTCGATCGGGGTCATGTCGACCAGGCGCGCAAGTGAGCCGAAGGCCGCGGCGATGGCACGTGCCGCGACCGTCCCGACGTGGGGAATGCCGAGGCCAATCAGCAAACGCGACAACGTGGCGCTCTGGCGCGATCGCTCGATGCCGGCGATCAGGTTTTCGGCGGATTTTTTCGCCATCCGTTCGACGCGAGGCGTATCGGCGGGTGCGTCGCTCGGTGGCACGAGCCGTTCGAGGGTGAGGCCAAAGAGATCGGCGGCATCGTGGACGAGGCCCTTGCGCACGAGCTCCTCGGCAAGGGATTCGCCAAGGCCTTCCATTTCCATCGCGCCCCGGTGGGCAAAAAATCCAACGGCGCGAACCCGTTGTTCGAGGCATTCGCGGTTGCAGCAGCGCAGGGCAACCTCGCCCGTTTCCCGGATGAGGGTCGATTGGCAAGAAGGGCATTCGGTGGGGGGGGCGATCCGTTGCGCCGACACAGGCCTCTCGGACAGCACGACCTCGATGACCTGCGGAATGATCTCGCCCGCCTTTTCAATGACAACCGTATCACCGATGCGTAGATCCAGCCGCGCGATCTCGTCCCAGTTGTGGACCGACGCCCTCTTGACGGTGGTGCCGGACACCTCGACGGGCGTGAGCAAGGCGACCGGTGTGATGGCTCCCGTACGGCCAACGTTGATCTCGATGCCTTCGACCTGCGTGCGTACCTGTTCGGCCGGGAACTTGAAGGCGACCGCCCAGCGCGGAAACTTCGCCGTGCTGCCAAGCAACCGCCGTTGCACAAAATGATCCAGCTTGATGACAAGACCATCGGCTTCGTAGCGAAGTTGACGGCGACGTTGGGCCCAATCTGCAACCGTCGTTTCGAGGGCATGGGTTCCGATGACCAGGGTCAATTCGTCGCCGACGACAAAGGTGGGCAATCCCAGTTTACCGAGCCAGCGGATTGCGTCGCTGTGGCGCGTGAAGCGCGTTTCACCCTCGACCAGTTCGTAGAGCAACGCGCGCAGCGGACGGCGGGCACATTCACGTGGATCAAGCAGCTTTAACGAACCTCCCGCGGCATTGCGTGCATTTTTCCAGGGCTCGTCGCCGGCCTCGCGTTTGTCCTCGTTGGCGCGTTCAAATTCGGTTTTGTCGATGTAGACCTCGCCGCGCACCGTGATGGATTCCGGCTCTTTCAGGGTGAGCGGTATGGATCGGAGGGTGCGCAGGTTTGCGGTGATGTCCTCGCCGATGCGGCCATCTCCGCGGGTCGTGCCCAGCACAAATTGACCTTTGGCGTAGGCCAACTCGATGCCGATGCCATCCACCTTGGGTTCGACCCCGTAGACGGCGGGGTTGGTTGCACCTTCGCCCTGCAGTCCTCGTTCAACTCGGTCGCAAAACGCCGTCAGATCATCTGTGTTGTAGGTGTTATCGAGCGACAACATTGGGGTTGCTCGCTCGATCTTGGAAAAGGAGGACAGGGGCTGCGGTGCCACACGCTGGGTGGGTGACTGCGGATCGCGCAGTTCCTCGTGTTGCGTTTCGAGTTCGCGCAGTTCGCGCATCAGCCGGTCGTATTGCTGATCCGAAATGCTGGGCGCATTGTCGATATGATAGCGGCGATCGTGTTCGTGCAACTCGTCGATGAGTGTGCGATACCGCTCTGAATCGGGGGTGGGGCGCGCAGATACGGACATCGTGCTACGGATTGCCGGGGGAGGATGCCGCCTTGCCGGTGGCGCACCCTGCCACGATGGGCACCGGAAAACTGCGGCCGGAGAAGTAGATGTCGATGGCCGATCTCACATCGTTGAAAATGCCCTGCAGGACGTCGCCCGTGCCGGCTATCTCTTTCCACCGTCGCAGGGGGCCGGTCTCGACGATGGGGGCGAAAAAGAACTCACGGGCACCGCGGAACAACAGATCCCATTCTTCCGTCGCGATCTCGACCGTTTGCAACCCGGCGCGCTCGAGGCCTGTCGCGAGGGCTTCGCCATCGGGGAAGTGGGCCTCATATTGTTCGAGTGCCACCAGTGCCGGGACATCCCATCGGGTGACGAGTACCTCGCGGAAGATTTCGAGAAAAGCCGACCACGTGCCCCGCAAGGGTACCGACACCGCAAGCTGCCCGCCCGGCTTCAACACACGGACAAGCTCCGCCAGCGTGGCATCGAGCGAGTCGAGCTCGTCGGTTTGGAGGGTGGCAAGGACGAGATCGAAGTTGTGTTCCGCAAACGGCAACTTCTCGTTTGGATCGTGTTGGCGGTGAAAAACTTTGCGCCCGGGGTGGGTCTCCGTCAGCCGTTCCTTGCCCATGTCGAGCAACGCCGACGAGGCGTACGTGGTGATGAGGCGTGCGTTTGCCGAAAGATTTTCGAGGATCTCCCCGGCCATTGCCCCGGCGCCGGAGCCAATATTCAAAACCTGCGCCTCATCGCCGAGTGTCCGTAGAGGTTCTGCGACGGTCGTGATCAGCATCTGTTCGAGGCGCCTCACCAAAAGCGGATGCACTTCAAGATCGAATATTCGCGCCAGTCGATCTTCTTTTCCGCGCAAGGGGCGGCGGGCGGTGGGAGACTCGAAGGCGGGCACGGAGACGACAATTATAGGCGAAATCGGGCCGCGAAGGGCAAAGGTTGTTGCGTCGTGGTTGCCCCTGGGGTCTACCCCGGGGTACGCTGTTGGGGCTGATGCGCCGTCCTCGAACGCTTGCCCCCTGCCTGTTGGCTGGCTTTCTCTTTCTGGTGCAAACCGCGATCGCTTTCGGGCAGGCCGGGATCGTCATCGATTCGAGTGGGATGGATGATCCGGCAAACGATCCGGCCGAACCCGGGGAAGACGCCCTTCCGCCCCGGGATGCCGCCAAGCAGGTTCCCTGCCTTGACGATCTTTCCGAAGATGGCGATCCCCGCAAGGGCGTGCAGCTCCGACCCTTTTTGAAATACCATCGCCTTGAGCTGTCGGCGCTCGGTGGTCTCTATGCCTCCGACGCGCTCTCCTCGAGCTACACGGCGGGCGGAGCGCTGGCGTTCTATCCGGCCGAGGATTTTGGCCTCGAGCTTCTTGTCACCCACGCACCCGTCAACTTCAAGCTGCAAGATCCCTATCAAGCCTTTGATGGTTCGGTTCGCTTCAACAACGGTTCTGCGAATCAAGCGATTGTGTCGATGCTGTTTTCGCCCTTTCACGCGAAGTTCAAGCTGAGCGAGTCATGGATTGTGCCCGGAGATTTCTTTCTCATCGGGGGCGCCGGTCGTACGTTTCACGAATCGGTGCAGGGGGTGTCATTTGCTGCGGGATTTGGATTGAAGATCTACCTGTGGAAGTACATCAGCCTGCGGATCGATGTTCGGGACTTTATTTTGCCGCAAGAGGTCCTGGGCCAAGGCCATGTCACCAACAACCTGGCCATCACGGGAGGGGTTTCCGGATGGCTATTTTAAAGATAGGCGCGGCAATCCTCCTCGCTATTGCAATCGTATCACCCCGTGTGGTGTTTGGGCAAACGACCGATGTCGGTGCGTGCATCGACGAGGATGTGCGTGCCGACCTCGATGCCAAGCGCCGCAAACGTTTTGTGAAGACGCGCCTTTATCAAAAGACAAACCGCCACGAACTTTCGCTGCGCGGCGGGTATTTTGTCTCCGATGTTTTCGACGGGTCCGCGCTCGTCTCTGCAGCCTACTCCTACCACCTGACCGAGACCTTCGCGGTCGAGGCGGCCGGGGCCTTTACCCGGGTTTCCACCGGCGCTGCATCGGAGCTTGAACGCCTGTATGACGTTTTGCCCTCTGACACCGACACGGTTTTGTTTTCGACCAATCTTGTGTTTTCGCCTGTCTACGCCAAATTTCAGGTGGGGGGCGATGTCGTACGGTTTGACCTCCAGTTCACGGCCGGAGCCGGCGTCGTTGACTCGAAGATCTCAAGCGGTGTTGCCGCCAATGCGGGCATCGGATTTGTGTTCTGGGGCGGACGGGCCCTGGCGGTGCGTTTTGATTTTCGCAACTACGTGCATCAACAGGAACTGCTGGCGCAAAAAGCGTGGGTCAACGACCTCGTTGCGACCCTTGGATTCAGTACCTTCTTGCCGTTTTCGGAGTGATTCTCGAGGAGCCCATTCATGCGCCATTTTTCTCTCCGTTGTTCATTTTTGTTCGCAGCCCTCGCATTCGCGAGCCTCTCGCCTTCGCATCCGCTTGAGGTTGCATCCGCGCACGCCAAGCCGAAGAAGCGGGGTGGTGCGCGCAAGGTCTTTCCGGCCACGCCTTCTGCGGACGCGAGCGAATCGGCAGCGGATCCTGACCCGGTCGCGGCGCCTGCCGCAGCACCGACCACGCCCACTGTGGCGCCCGTGTCGGCTCCTGCCACCGCCGCCGAGGCTGCGTCCGGATCAGTCCCTGCTCCCGCTGAAACCGCAACGCCGGTCGTGGATGAAGCGGCTGCTGCGGATCAAAAACTGCGTGACGATCATCAGGCCACCGTGGAACAACTGCGCGCCCGTTACGACGCGCTTCGAGACGCGGTGTTTCGTTCCCGTGCCCGCCGCGAGACCCTCGAAAAGGCGTTGTTTTCGACCAAATTCCTCGCCACCATCGTCTGGGATGCCAACCGCAACTTCTCGCTCGAAAAAGCCGAGCTTCGCCTTGATGGCACCCGCATCTGGGAAACCGGTGAGCGACCGATTGGCGACGATCCGGTCGTTCTCACCGAACGCAGCCTGCCACCCGGCCCTCATGTGCTCGGCATTCGCATCGAGGTCCGCTCGCGTGACAATCCGCGGCTCGGATATGCTTCGGAACAAAGTTACACCCTCGTTTTTCCGGAAGGAAAACGAACCGAGGTCGAAATTACCATTGATGAGGATGGCGATCTGCCATCGTACAACCCGGATATCGAGATCGACGTCGACGTCGAATAGCAAGGCCCATGGCACGCAAACAACACCCACTGGCAGGACTGTCCCCTTCGGCTGACATGTTGATCGATGTCGATGCACTGTGCGCGGCGTATTACGATCGCAAGCCCGATGCCGAGAATCCAGCGCAACGTGTTGCGTTTGGGACGAGCGGCCATCGCGGGTCGTCGTTTTCGAGCAGCTTCAACGAAGCCCATATCCTCGCAACCACCCAGGCGATTTGCGAATACCGGGCGCAAAAGGGCATCGAAGGTCCCCTGTTCCTTGGCAAGGATACCCACGCACTGTCGCTCCCCGCCGAGAAGTCGGCGCTTGAGGTGCTGGCTGGCAATGGTGTGCTGACCGTGATTCAGGGCAACGGGGCCTTCACGCCGACGCCTGCCATCTCTCACGCGATCTTGCGGCACAACCGCAATCCCGGCGTGGCCCGAGCGGACGGCATCGTGGTGACGCCGTCGCATAATCCACCCGATGACGGAGGTTTCAAGTACAACCCACCCTCGGGCGGCCCGGCCGATACCGACGTGACGGGCTGGATTGAAAAGCGCGCCAATCAGTTGATGGGGCAGGGGAATGTCGCTGTCAAACGGGTCTCGTACGAGACGGCCCTTCGCGCGTCGACGACAAAGGCCGAAGATCTCATCTTGCCCTATGTCGACGATCTCGAAGCGGTCATTGATCTGGACGTGATTCGCAACTCGGGTTTGCGCATCGGCGCGGATCCGCTGGGTGGTGCCTCGGTCGATTACTGGCGCATCATCGGCGAGCGGCTGAAGTTGAACCTCGAAGTCGTCAATCCCACGGTGGATCCCCGCTTTGCCTTCATGCGCGTCGACTACGACGGGAAAATTCGCATGGACTGTTCGAGCCCGGCAGCCATGGCATCCCTCGTCGAATTGAAAGATCGCTATGGCATTGCCTTTGGCAACGACGCCGATGCCGATCGCCACGGCATCGTGGCCCCTTCGGTTGGTCTGCTCAATCCCAATCACTTCCTTTGTGTTGCGATTGACTATTTGTGCACGCACCGACCCGGCTGGTCCGCGGATGCGGGCATTGGCAAGACCCTGGTTTCGAGTGCGCTCGTCGACCGCGTTGCGGCCAAAAATGGGCGCCGCGTGATCGAGGTGCCAGTTGGCTTCAAGTGGTTTGTGGGCGGCCTGTGCAGGGAGTCGGGCGATGCGCCGCTTTGCTTTGGCGGCGAAGAGAGTGCCGGCGCCAGCTTTCTGCGACGGGACGGCGGCGTCTGGACCACCGACAAGGACGGCTTGATTTTGTGTTTGTTGGCGGCCGAGATCACCGCACGCACCGGACGCGATCCGGGGCAACACTACCGGGCGCTCGCGGCCGAACTTGGGGATCCCGCCTATATCCGGATCGATCAACCCGCACCCGATGCGGTTCGGGCGGCGCTGAAGAAACTCTCGCCAGAATCCGTTTCCGCGACGACCCTCGCGGGCGATCCCATCACGGCGCGGCTCGTGCGCGCGCCAGGTAACGACGCCGCCATCGGTGGTCTCAAGGTGGTCACGCAAAACGGCTGGTTCGCAGCGCGACCCTCCGGCACCGAACCGATTTACAAGATCTACGCCGAAAGTTTCAAGGGTCCCGCGCACCTTGAGTTGATCGTCGAAGAGGCACGTGAACTGGTTGCCCGCGCCGCGGGTTGATTGCGCTGAAAGAGGAATCGAAGATGCGTTTGTTGCAATTTCTGGGGGAAGACAAGCAATTCCGCGTGGCCGTGACGTCAGATGATGGCAAATGCCGTGTCGTCAAGGGTGTGAGCCGCGTTCTGGATCTGGCAGGTCAGGCCCTGGAGAACCGTACCACGATTGCGGCACTGGCCGAACAGATGGCCGGAGAGTCCTTGGACATCGAGGCGCTGGCAGACGCTGGCCATCTGCGCCCCCCGGTGGATCATGCCGAACCGTCTCGCTGTTGGATTACCGGAACAGGTCTCACCCATCTTGGCAGTGCCCGTGCACGCAACAACATGCACGAAAAAGCCGCCGATCCCGCGCACTCGGAGTCGCCCACGGATTCGATGCGCATGTTTCAGTGGGGCATTGAAGGTGGCAAACCTGCCCCGGGTACCGCTGGCGTTTCACCTGAGTGGTTCTACAAGGGCAACGGACATTCCGTGGTCGCCCCGGGACAAACGCTCGTCAGTCCCGGTTTCTCCGAAGACATGGGCGATGAAGCCGAGGTTGCGGGCGTGTACTTGATCGGTCCGGATGGCACGCCCCACCGTTTGGGCTTCGTCATCGGCAACGAACTTTCTGATCACGTGATCGAGCGAAAGAACTATCTCTACCTCGCGCATTCGAAGATCCGCCCGTGCGCCATCGGTCCGGAATTGTTGCTCGGCGACCTGCCGCGCGACGTGGAGGGCAAGGTCCGCGTGCTGCGTTTAGGCGAAACGGTGTTTGAAAGCGCCTTTCGCAGTGGCGAAGACAACATGGCGCACAGCCTTGCGAATCTGGAACACCATCACTTCAAGTATCCGCTGTTCCGCACCCCCGGCGATTTGCACGTCCATTTCTTCGGCGCCGACGTGCTGAGTTTCAGTGCTGGCTTTCGTATCAAAGAGGGCGATGCCATCGAGGTTTCGGCCAAAGGCTTTGGTCGACCGCTGCAGAATCCCGTTGCCATCGCCAAAACGAATCCGTTTGTGACGGTGTCGCCGCTTTAGGCTCAAGCCCCAACGTGGCCGACACCCATTCGTCCGCCCAGGTTCTGAGGCGCGCCTCCTTCAATCTGCTGATCTCGGCAACGCTTTTTGGGTTGATGGCGCTGGGCGCGCGCCTCATCTCGGCGCGGATCCCCGGATCACAAATGGCCTTTGTGCGCTTTGCGTCGGGTGTCGTCACGGTTTTCATCGCCTGGTCGCGCTTTGATGTGGTGTTGCAGCCGACCCGATGGGGATGGCTTTTTGTACGCGGGACCGCAGGCGGTCTTGCGGTTCTTTGTTACTACGTCTCGATCGCGCGCATCGGTGCGGGTTTTGCGACCCTGCTCAACTACACGAGCCCCGTGTTTTCCTTGATCTGCGCCTGGATCTTGCTCGGTGAACGGCCGCGCCGTGATGCGATTGTCGCGCTTGTGCTTACCCTGTCAGGGGTCGCCATGGTGGTTGGTTTTGACAATGCAAACGCCGGCGCCTGGGCGTTCGTGGCGATGGCATCCGCGGTCCTTTCTGGCGTGGCCGTCACCGCCATTCGTGCTGCACGCCAACCGTCCGCCGATGGGCGTCCGGCCGAGAATGCATGGACGGTTTTTGCATCGTTTACGACGCTGGGTACGCTTGCCACCATTCCCTCCACCTTCGGACCGTTCGGTCACTGGGTTGCGCCGACATCGTACGAATGGTTGGTGCTGTTCTTTGTGGTGTTGTCGAGCATTGTCGCGCAGCTCGTGATGACATCGGCACTCGGTCACGTGACCGTGGTTGGCTCCGGCATCATCCACCAGTTGACGCCGCTCATCGCCCTTGCGGGCGGGGTCGTCTTGTTGGGTGAAACCGTATCACGACTTGCTGCGATCGGTTGCCTCGTCACCCTCAGCGGTGTTGGCTGGACGGTGCTCGCGACGGGCAGGATCCCACGTTCCGTCAAAGCCGATCGCGACAGTCCGCTGGAACATCCGCGGGCCCAAAGTTAAAGGGTCGGGCCTGCTTGATGCTTAGTTTTCGGTTCCCTTCGACGGACATCGGCGTGTCGTCGATCTTGAACTCAATCTCCATCGCGAACCACGGCACCTTGTTTTCTGGATCGACCTTCGGCTTGAAGTGATCGTGGATGGCTCGCAGTCGACAGACCAGGAGATCGATCTCGCCCGGCCGGAGGATGTTCGCATCGCGCAGAAAGCTGCTGTGCTCTTGCCAGATGACCGGTTGTGCCTGGCCCCAGCGGTAGAGGAACTGTTCGCTCGTGACGCCCGGCGCCGGATTCGTCACACTCGCCTCTCCGAGTTGCACATTGATGGTGTAAGAACTTTCGTCACCCGGATCAAGCAGGTTTCGACTGACCCCCACGCCATTGGCTTCTTCGGATAGAAAGCCCTCGTGGACGAGGATGCCCATCGCAACCTTGCGGTGATCGACCCCATACAGCTCCCGTTCCGCGAAGGCGCGTGCGCTCCACATGCTGGCCCAAACTGTCCGCATGCCGTCGTCAATTCGGCGTTCCGGATCGCCAAGGGCAGCGCTTGTTGAGGTGTAGAGGCCAGCGCCGCCGAAGCCCTGGAGATCTTCGGTGTTGCTGCTTGATCGCATGCGCACACGGTTTTTCCCGTAGCGCCGCTCGACGGCGGAGCTCACGGTCGAAAGCAGTTCCTTATTCACCGGTTGGGCAAGGATCTTGTTTCGGATTGCAGCGAGAGCCGGATCGCGACGGTTGACATCCATGCGCAAAACCGGATCGTTCAACAACGCTTCGACAAGTGGGCGTGCACCGCTCGTTTCCGTGTGCGTTGCTCCGTGCGCCATGGGTATTGCGAACGCATCGGGTGGGACACCCACCGGACCTGGGCACGCTTGTCGCGTCGAATTCACATGCGACAGTTCTCCCAGTTGTGCCGCCTTGCCCCCGACGCGCGGAATGTCGGCGATCGTGAGACTCGCGATGGGCAGCAGGGATTTCACCGAGAGATCCAGTTGTGGCGGCTGCAGGGGCGTGCGGGCGGCGCGCATCGCCCAGAACGTGGAGACTTCCCCGACGCTTGCCAACCGTAACGCGAATCCATCGGCGCGAACCTCAAGGCGCACCGGCTGATTGAGCAAAGCCATGACCCGCGGATCCGATCGTGCGTTGCGCAACACCATGTTCGGCGTTCCCCGTCCACGCGAAAGCACGTTCACATGCGACAGCGGCGTCTGAAAACTTTCAGTGATGATCCCCCCCATCAACGGGATATCGTTCGGAACATCGTCGGTGACAAGAATCGTTTGCGGCAGCAACACCGTCTTCGCGAGATCAGCCGCCGAGATAAAAGTGAGTGTGCCAAAACCCACGGCGTGCGTCAGCGGTTGGTAAGTGATGCCGCGATAAGGCGCGTTGGGGCCAATCGCCGGCACGCTGCCTTCGGCCTTGCGCACCTGCGCCACCTGATCGTCGGCCTGAGGTCGGATGACCCAGTCGGTGGGATTGGGCGTGTGGGCGACGACCGTGAAGAAAGCATCTTTCATGCGCTCTGCCGTAATGGCATCGCCGATGGCAAATTCGATTGTCGAAATATTGGCGCCAGAATGCCGCACAAGGGTTCCGAGGTGGTATTGCCCCCCCTCGGGAACAAAATATTCTCTCGCCGAAAAGTCGTACCACCCCTGTCGAAACAGTTGGTTTTGTTCCGGGATACAGGGGTCGAGGTGGATGTCGCCATCGATCCGCTCCCGCACCCAGGTGTAGTGCAAAGGCCAGGCAGCAGAGGACAAAAAATGGACCATGCCCGTCGCGCGTTCTACGACGAATTTGACCGGTTCAATCGACGTTGCGGTTGCACCGCGCGCAAGTGCATAAAAATCACCGGGTGTTCGAAGGTAGCGCACCCTGTCGCCCACGTCCCGGGATGGAACCGCATCACAGGCAGGGTTGGCAATCCCAGGGGTCGCGTTGCGACAGTAGGCGAAGGCGGCGTTGGCGGCAGGTCGCGCCAGGATGGTGTCTTCGGGCCAGCGCATGAAGTCGAGGCGGTCGATTGCGATCCCCGTGGCATCGAAGATCGTGAGCACCCCTTCGAATGCGGGATCGAGCGCGATGGCGTCGGCGTCGCTCGGTTCCAGATGGGCGAGGGCAAGACCTCCCGGTTCAATCGAATTGCGATTGGTGGCGGCTGCGTGCCGCATTGTCAGCGCGACGCCCTCTTCCGAGGTGGGCCAGATTCGACCCGGTCCCGTGGGTGCAAGCCGAATCGTAAATGCGGTCAGAGCCACCTCGGTGTCGGAGGTGTTGACGATCTCGACAAACGCCGCGGGTCGCAACCCGGCTTCGACGATGGACAGCGGTCCTGTTGCCGAAGGCCACGGTGCCGGCCAGACATAGGGCGCGAACATGACATCGGGACGGGGCGGTGGGGGCGCGGGCGGCGCGCACGTTTCGTTGCGACGGCCGGGGGTGGGGTAGCGGCAGATCTGAAACTCGGAGGTACCCGCCGGTCGAAAGTAGCTTTCGTTCGTTGCCAAAAATGGGTAGGTCACGTCGTCGACGCCGGATCGCCCCTTGCGCAGATGCACGCTTTCGCCCCTTGCACTCAGACGAAAACCCAGGTGGTATGGCCCCTGTTTCAAGCTGTCGTCGGCGTGTAGTACGATAGTGTCACCGGGTGCCAAGGCTTTTCGTGGCAGGGGTTGTGCGCCGCCGTCATTGGCGATGGCATAGTCAGAAAGCTCGACCGGCCCGGGTCCGAGATTGGTCAATTCGACGTAGTCGTCGGCCTCAAGGGCCTCGTCGAGATAGACGCCGTCGTTGTCGGCCACGAGTTCGCTGATGACGAGGCCCGATTGTCCACGAACCGGTGGGCCAGGATCCTGGCAACCTGTCAGGCCACACATCCCGATTGCGATGAAAATCTGAGACCCCGCCACCATCGCCCGTCGCAACGGCCGCGCGTCCTGGCGCTTTCCTGGCGTTATACGGTCGGTTGGTCGAGGCGGATGCACGGTAATTAGGAATGAAGCAAGGGGGATGCCAGTCGCAGGGCGTGTTCCAAAAAGGCGCCGATGGCAGGGACGTCGTTTCGAACCCACGGTTCGGGATCGCGCGGATTGAAGCGGAAGAAAGCAGAAGGCGCCCGCAGGTTTTGCCGCAAGCTGGCGGGGATTGAAAATGTTTCGAGGCACATCGCCCAGGTGCCGAGGTGGTGGTGTTGGTAGTCCTCCATTTCACCCGTGAACGTGTCCAGCCAGCGGCTGGCAAGGCGGGAATAACGCCAGCTCAACTGGTGCTGCGAAAAGGTACGACAAAGGGTGACGTACATTGCGTAACTCTTCCGGTCCGTCACGTGCGCCGGAATGGTTCGCCCGAGAAAGGAATGGACGTTGATTGCTGCGGCAAAACGATATTCCTGCAACAACGTCGCAAGTGCTGCCGTCTCGGGCTCGGACAGGGGCGCCGGTCCGACGTAGGTCGCAGCACCAGGCGTCGTCGAGCCCGCTCCCGGTAGCTTGCGCCGCACGGCTCCCAAGGGAAGCGGAAAGTTGCGGTTCAGATCGACGCCGCGGGCGTTGCTGCGCAAGTGTGCTACGGAACCCTGTCCCTGTTGCTCCCACGTGCGAGCGTAGCCGTCGGGATTGAGACACGGGATGACCCACAGTTCGGCCGCCTCTCGCAATGCCACGATTTCGGGGGGCGGATTGGTCTGCAGGACACCCATCGCAACCCGCGAGCCGATGTATTCGAGGCCGTGGATGTTGGCGCATAGGAGGACCCTGGGGCAGGTCGCGTTCTGGCCGCGCGTCGCTGGAATGCGGGCCGCCAGCAGCTTGCGCCCCATCACGCTTTCTCCGTACTGCACCAAATCCCCCCCGAGCGCCTGCGTCCGCGCCACGAATTCGCCATCGCGCGCCTCGGGGCTGGGGTAGGGGGCAAGCGGGTCGGCCATGCAGGGTGTCCATTGTGGTCCGGAGTGGCGGTTGAAAAAAGCAAAAAAATCCGGTAGTTTTGCTGCCATGAACGCACTCGAGTCGCTCAAGAAATATACGGTCGTGGTCTCGGACACGGGCGACATCGATGCCATTGCCAAACACAAGCCGCGCGACGCCACGACGAATCCATCGCTGCTGCTGAAGGCGGCAAAGATGCCGCAGTATCGACCGCTTGTGGACGAGGCACTTTCCCACGCCTCGAAGCAATCGTCGGACAAGGCAGGCCGCGCCTCGGCATTTACCGATCGCCTGTCGGTCAACTTCGGCAAAGAGATACTGAAGATTATCCCCGGTCGCGTCTCGACCGAGGTGGATGCGGCGCTCAGCTTTGACCGGGAAGGCACCATCGCAAAAGCCCGACAGTTGATGGGCCTGTATGAAAACGATGGCATCGCTCGCGAGCGGGTGCTCATCAAGGTCGGCAGCACCTGGGAAGGCATTCAGGCGGCCGGCCAGCTTGAAAAAGAAGGCATTCACTGCAACCTCACCTTGTTGTTCAGCTTTGCGCAGGCGGTTGCCTGTGCGCAGGCTGGTGTCACGTTGATCTCGCCCTTCGTGGGTCGTATTTACGACTATTACGTCAAGGCCGGCGGCGGCAAGGACATCGCCCCCGAAGCCGATCCCGGCGTCACTTCGGTCGAACGCATCTATACGTACTACAAAAAGTTTGGCTACAAGACAGAGGTCATGGGCGCCAGCTTCCGCAAGGTCGAGCAGGTCATTCGCCTTTGTGGCAGCGACCTGTTGACCATCAGCCCTGAACTTCTGGCCGAGCTCGCCTCGCGCGACGGAGAGATCGAACGTCGCCTCGATCCAGCCAAAGCCGCCTCGGCGAATCTCGAAAAGGTGGATCTCGACGAGAAAGCCTACCGTTTCGCGCACAATCAGGACCCGATGGCAGTCGAGAAACTCTCGGATGGCATTCGCAAGTTCTGGGAGGACGGCCGCAAGCTTGAGGCATACGCCCAGGAACTGGTCTCGGCCTAGCGGGTGGCGGGTCGCAAAAGTGATCTCGACGGGTTTCGGGCCTCTTGCTCAGTTGAAATAGATTCCGACGACGGCACCGGTACAGCACGTTGCGATCGTTCCGGCGATGATGCTCTTGCCGCCCATGGAAACGATCTCGGCTCTTCGTTCGGGAGCGGCCGCGCACAGGCCGCCAAGCAAGATGCCGAGGCTGCCAAAATTTGCAAAGCCACACAGGGCGTAGGTCATGATGGTCTGCGATCGTGGGCTCAGCGCACCTGCGGGCAAGTGTGACATTTGCAAGTAGGCGAGGAACTCGTTGAGGATCGTCTTCGTGCCCATCAATGCGCCGGCGGTGCCCGATTCGTGCCACGGGATCCCCATCAACCAGGTCACGGGCGTCATGGCCCAGCCGAGGGTGCGCTGAAGGGAGATCGGTACTCCGCCAAGTTCGGGCAGAAAGCCGAGCGCACCGTTGACGAGGAAAACGAGCGATACGAGTACGATGAGCGACGCGACGACGAGGAGCAGCACGTCAAGCCCAGTTTTGGTGCCAAGCGTGATCGCATCCATCGTGCTTTGGGCGGCGCTCATGGGTTCGGACTCGACCGCACCGGTATCGGTAAATACGACCGTTTCCGGGATCATGGCCATCGCGATGGTGACGGCGGCAGGCGCGCTCATGATGGAGGCAATCATCAGATGGGCTGCGGCATGGGGAACGACCGGTGATATCACGGACGCATACACGACCAGCACGGTCCCGGCGATGGAGGCCATCCCCGCCGTCATCAATACAAATAACTCTGATCGCGTCATACGGTTCAGATAGGCCCGCACAAACAACGGACCCTCGACCATCCCGACGAAAACGTTCGCTGCGGTTGACAGGCCGACGGCGCCGCGGATGCCAAAGGTCTTTTGCAACATCGCGGAAAACAAACGTACGATGGCAGGCAAAATCCGCCAGTAGGTCAAGACCTCGGTGAGTGCGCTCACGACCAGAATGAGCGGCAAGGCTCGAAACGCGAGAATGTAAGTGGCACCGGGGCTCGAAACCTCAAACGGTGCGGGTCCGCCGCCGAGATATCCGAAAACAAGCTGTGTCCCCGCCTCCGTTGCGGTTTGCAGGGCGTCGATTGCTTTTGAAAGTATCGCGAATCCCGAGGTGACGAAGGGAACCTTCAACAACACCGCCGCGATCACGACCTGACTGAGGACGCCGGCCAATAACAGTCGGGGGGAAACCGCTTTGCGATTCTCGGAAATACCCCAGGCGATGCCGACAAACGCAAGCAGTCCGAACGCCGAGTGCAGCCGGTTCATCTGCGATACCGCTCTTCTTCGTCGTAATACGAATCGAACCCCAGGATCTCACGCAGGGCAGGGAAGTCCATCAGACCTGGCACCGGGGTGCCCGCGCGCAGCGCGGAAAGAGCCTGATTCATGGCCCCGACGGCTGCATTTTGCAGGGTCATCGGATAAGCGGCGATGCGGTAGCCCATGGCTTCCAGTTTTGCCGGGGGTAACACCGGCGTTTTGCCACCCTCGACCATGTTGGCGAGCGTCGGCACCGTCACCAACTTGCAGAACCGTTCCATTTCCGACTCGCTTTCAGGTGCTTCCAGAAACAGGATGTCGGCGCCCAGATCCGCAAAGGCGGATACGCGATACATCGCCTCGTCAAACCCATCCGTGGTACGCGCGTCGGTGCGTGCGAGGATCAAGATGTCGGCCCCTTCATTGCGCGCGTCCACCGCGGCTGCAATGCGCGCGATCGCCTCTTGTCGCTCCACCACCTGTTTGCCGCGGGTATGTCCACATCGCTTGGGCGCAACCTGATCTTCGATCATCACAGCGGCGAATCCAGCTTGCGCGTAGCCCCGCACGGTTCGCTTGACGTTGATGGCATTGCCGTAGCCCGTGTCGCCGTCGCCGAGCACCGGGATGGAAACCGCAGCACAAATGTCGCGCCCCGCGTCCACCATTTCGCCATACGAAATGAGGCCGGTGTCGGGCTGACCAATGCGCGCGGCCGAAACGGCAAAGCCACTCATGAAGGTGAGTTCAAACCCTGCGCGCTCCACGAGTCGGGCCGACAGGGCATCAAAGCAACAGGGCATCACCCGCAGCCCGGGTTTTTCCAACTGCGCACGCAGGCGTTCGACCGTCGAGCCAGGTTCTTTTGCCACGCCTTATTTTAGCCCGATTTTGAAAACTTACGGTACAGCTCCGCGCGCAGTGGGCGATCCCGCTATCCTCGGGACGGTGAACATGCGTTCTGCACGGACCCAGTTATTCCCGGTGCTCGGCCACAGACTACCCGGGTTCGTGAATATACGGTGCATCGATTGTCACGGTGAGATCACCCTGATTGCACCCCGGCACCTGGAGTGAACCGAAGGTGGTTGAAAATCCCTTGGGTACAAGGTGTTTGATGGTCATCTTGAGTTGACCGGCGCTTCTCGGCGGGCCGATCTGCAAAATTTCGACATCGACGGAAATGCCGTCGGCCACCACCACGGTACCCAAGCCGCACGCCATTATTGTGCCCCGCCTGACAAGGTGGGTTCCCTTTCCAACTGCAGGCACGAAACCGTGTTCGAACGAAAGATTGATGAACAAATCGTGCTTTTCCAGAAAACGCGGCAATAAAGGCGCTTCGTCGATCGTGTTGTCGCTGGCTTGAACGACGAATACCTTTTGGGAATCCTCCACCCAGGAAGCTCGGGTCAGATCGACGTTCGCTTCAGCAGGCGCTTCATAATCGATAGCCGTACCACACGCGGTTCCTTGCACGCGCACCAGGCCGGGCATTGAGGCCTTGCACTGGCGGGCCGCAATCCCGGTCGTACCACCTGTAGACAACCCGCCCGCACCACCGGAACTACCTGTCCGTGTCGTGCCTCCCTGCCCGCCGCCTGGCTGCGAACCATCAATGACGCCTGAATCGTACGCCTGACCGCCAGATTGACCACACCCGGGATGCAAAACCAACAAGCCCAACGCAGCAAGGAAGATTCTAGCTAAATTGCGCTTGTTTTTTTTCCCTCGCGTTAAAGGAGCAAAGTCGCGATGAAAACACCCATTTCTGTTTACCAAACGATTTGTCATGGTCTGCCAAGACTGTCTGTGTTGTTCTCTGGCTGTCAAGGTGACGGAACGGAAAACCAGAATCCGCAGCCGATCGAGACCACCACCCGTGCGCATAGTCAATGGCCAGCGGTTGTGGAGGAATCCGAATTCTCTGTTCGGTTGCCGCTGGGTCTCGAACCGCAGTCGGTAGCGGTTTCCGCTGCAGGCACAATCTGGTTGGGTCCCGGTTCAACAATCGCGCCGCCCACCGGCTCGGAAAATTCGGCATACGTCACCAACGGCGGAAATGGAAACGTTTACTTGGGGCCAGGGGCAACGTCCGGGCCGATCGCCACCACCACGACGGTGAAGCTCATGCCCAAGTCTACCGTGACGGGCGATGTTCATTCAGGCAGGAAAGTATTCTCGCTGCCGGGATCCGTTGTTGCTGGTTCCGTCCACGAGAATCGGTCGATCGAGCCCTGGAAAACGTTCACCTGGAATCCACAATTGCCCGACAAGGGCAGTCAAAATGTGCGCGTGCGTGAACGCGAACAATCCGATCGTTTTTGAGATCGATCCAGATGCGGCCCCGCAGGACAATTGTCCGACCCAATATTGGGTGCAAGTGATTGGTCTCGACGATGCAGTTTCGCGGGGCGCGAATCGAATCGATTTCTCGGGAAGCCCATTTTTTTCAACCCAGGTTTCACAATCTCAATGCGTGGGTCGGTCGATCGAACTGGAACTCTGGGAACCGGATCCCGCCGGTAATTGGACACGAAATGCGTCGGACCGCGTTTCAAGCACCTGGGTGGTAGCCGGGTGTCAGGGGGAGTTTTTCTGTCTTGAATATTGTGATCACCGCGCGCATATCGCGATGGATCCGTCCACAATTACGGCGGGATACGGGGTGCGTCTCAAGGTCGAGGCAACTCCGACCTCAGGGGGCCGCATCGAACTGAACGCGTACAATCGTGATATCTGTCAGATCGAATAAATTGGATACACTATGAATGCCGGGCATATCGTTCGTGGGATCATGGCGCTTGT